>ERZ1027034.765-NODE-765-length-9099-cov-13.216608_pt1 | contig 9099 bp, 8 predicted proteins | sample MGYA00519443_ERZ1027034 | MGnify/ENA primary metagenome ERZ1027034 (study PRJEB26926, sample SAMN06164787) | human gut metagenome | biome: ENVO:00009003; feature: ENVO:2100002; material: ENVO:00002003 | host: Homo sapiens | place: USA | collected 2012 ... | reverse complement strand
CCCGATAAGCCTGTGTATGTTTGCCCCATCTCTCCGAGCTTACGCTGTTCCCAAGGGTCAGTAAATCCCTTAAAGCGAATTTCGGGGTAACTGCTGCCATTTTGCGGGAACATCTTTTCGAGCATCGATTTTTTCACATTCGTCAACTTTTCAAACTTACGCTGATGAAGGGTGATAAGGTTGTCTATGCTACGAAATATTGTGCCAATCCTTTGTGCCTCGCTCTCATCCGATGGTGCAGCCACCTCAATCTCAGCCAAATCATTCGCATTTATTGCTGGATAACTTGTTCCTGTGCAGTTATCCAAAACAACCTTTACGAAGCGTTCGCTCTGAAGAAGGCTGAGCAGAAAATACCCGTCAACATAGGGACGCATTTGTGCGTATCCAGTCGAAAAAACATAGTTATTATCGGGTTTTTCAAAAAGATAATTGTTCTTTTGATATGGACGCACAGTCTGATAGAATAGATCCCCGGTGTGAGCAAGTCGCTGTGCTCTTGATGGAGCAGATGACTTTACCTCAGTCCTATGCGACAACATCTCTGTGCCAACAACAGACTCCAAATCGACATATTCAAATGTTTGAGGCAGCTCATCTTTAGGATTGAATAACGCAAGTTCTCCGAGCTTACGCTGTTCCCAAGCGTCTGAGAATCCTTTGAAGCGAATTGCGGGAACATCTGATTTTTTCGTCATTCTGCACTACCTCCCAGCAATTTCTTCAACTCATTAAGTCCCAGCATATCATACTCATTACCCTCAAGGTCATCGATCATTCCCGAAAGCGTTGCTTCGGTTTCGCTGATCTGCTGTTCGACCTCGAAGAAAGTTGTGGCATACTTGTTCTGAAGGGCTTGAATTTTGCTCACCAAGCTGTCGATTACGGTATCAGGCAGTTTGTGAATGCTCTCAATGAGAGGAGCAATCCACTTCTTTTCGAGCAAATCCAAAGCCTGCTCATCGCTCAGACTTTCAATCGTATCCTTTGTTTTTGCCTGCAACGCAGCACCCTTTGCCTTGATCTCCGCCTTGATTTCTTTCTCGCTCTTGACCAAAGACTCTACCTTTTCTAAGAGTGTACGAAGCGCAACGCTTTCAGGAGAACGGTCTTTCTTCAGTTCCTTAATCTTTTTGGATACTTCTTTCGGAACGAAAGCATCGCCTTCATCGGTGAGAACATCGTTGCAGCTCTCTTTATCCTCCTCTGTCATTTCATCAAGGATAGACTCATACTCAGAAGGGATTTCCGCCAAACGGCTTTCCAAGCCGTGAAGCTCGTCCGTTTCTGCGGAGAGCAAAGTCGCCTGTACCAAGTCGAACGGGATAATATGACCTACCCAGCCCTCTTGAACTTCCTGATCTTTACCGTCCTTTTTCTTGATGACAAGGTTCGGATCGACCTTCTTTGTTGCAGCAAAGCCTTCGGTTTGCAACATTTCGAGGTCGATGGAAATACCTGTCCAATCGTCGTCAAGAAGCTGGAACGCCGCATATTTGTCGATAAGTGGAATATCTTTCAGTCGCTCGAAAATATCAGCACTCAGAACGGTTTCAGCCTTAGAGATTTCGATGCTTCCCATCCGGTCGATAAGTTCTTCTTTCAGGAATGCCGGGAAAGTGGAAAAGGCGGCGTTAAAAGTTTTCTCAAACCCGACCACATCAGGGTGGCTCTTGATGGCACTCTTAATATCAGGGGTAGACACATTCACATAAGGAATGCCACTCTCGGTAAACAACGCCTTTTTCAGCGCAGGGAACGCCGTCCAGAATTCGCTCATCTCGTCAATTTCTGCTGTCGGGATACCGCCAAACATAGACGCATAGACATCCCAATGCTCGGCAGCTTCAGAGGAATCAACATAGCGAGGAATGTTCAAGTTATAATCATTGCTGCGAATTTCTTCTCGACTGACGACTCGTGAAAACTTCGCAACGCTTTCACGCTTGATAAAAGTATCTGCAATGCGTTTAATGTCAGACGCACGGAGCTTGTTATTCTTACCCTCTTTGATAAATCCCTTGGATGCATCGATGATAAGGACATCTGTATTCTCACGCCTTTGACGCAGCACCATAATGATGGTGGGAATTCCTGTCCCGAAGAAGATATTTGCAGGCAGCCCGATAATGGCGTCGATATGGTTATTCTCTATCAGATTCTTTCTGATTTCACCTTCCTCACCGCCACGGAACAGTACGCCGTGGGGAAGAACGATTGTCATAATGCCGTCCGGCTTGATATGGAACAGATCGTGAAGCAGGAAAGCATAGTCGGCTTTTCCTTTGGGAGCAAGTCCAAAACGAGCATAACGAGGATCTCCCTCTTTGTTGGACGGGTCCCAAGCCTGCGAATACGGCGGATTGGACACGACCGCATCCACATAGAGAGGATTATAGGTATTCACCGGATCATTTTCGTCAAAGTACGGCCAATCCTCCTCAAGAGTATCGCCGTTACGAGTGACGATATTATCCGGTTTGATGCCACGCATAACCAAATTCATCCGGGTCAGGTTGTAGGTGTTCTCCTTCAATTCCTGAGCGAAGTATTTGATGTTGTTGTCATCGGTCATATATTTGGCAACGCTCTGACCGATATTGATAAGCAACGATCCCGAACCGCTTGTCGGATCGTAAATTTTGATTTCGCTTTTGCCCTTCAAGTGGCTTGCAACGATTTCAGACATCAGCAGAGATACCTCGTGCGGGGTGTAGAACTCGCCAGCCTTCTTTCCGGCATTAGCCGCAAAGTTACTGATAAGATATTCGTAGATAAAGCCGAGAACATCGTAGTCCTGCTTGCCGTCCATAGGAATATCCTTTATCAGCGTTAGAAGCCCGCTGATTGCTTTTGTTTGTGAACCGGAGCTATCGCCAAGTTTGGAAAGACCCGTTTGCAAAGTGTCGAATACCTTATCAAACACCTTTTTGTGCGTGTTGGAAATCAACCGGCTGAACGCAGAGAGCGCATCACGGACATTTGAAACATCAAAGTCCTTGCCCATCGAGAGCCAAGTAGAAAAGAGGTCTTTATAGGCAATAAAGTAGCCAATATTCTCTTGAACCCACTTAACCGTTTCATCATCTTCTTCTGATACGGTTTTCAGAAGTTCGTCGTCATAGTCATTTTCCTTCAAGAATTTGACTTCTTTATCAGATAGATACTTGTAAAAGATAAAGCCAAGTATGTAATCCTTATATTCATTCGCTTCGATTTTGGAGCGCATTTGGTTTGCGGAAGCCCATATTTTCTGAGCAAGCTGTTGCTTATTCATCCTGTGAACCCATCCTTTTTCTTTTTTTAGGGCATACTACCCCACTGTTATGATACAACAATTAGTGTCCCATAAAACGGACTCACTTCTCGTCGGGAACAAACTCCATAATGTCGTCAGTCGTGCAATTCAAAGCTGAGCAGATTTTTCCCAACACTTCAGTGCTTACATTTTCATCACGACTGAGCTTATTGATTGCGTATTTAGTGAGTCCAGCAGCTTCCTGCAAATCTCTTTTCTTCATATCTCGATCAAGCAGAATGTGCCAAAGTTTTTTATAGCTTACAGCCATCGTATCATTCCTTTCTCTCAACCTGCGAGTAAGTGCTAAAACACAACTTATATTATAGCACATAATCCCGAAATATCAACCATAAATCCCGATATTTCAAACTTAGTTCCTGATTTTCATACCTACTCAAACTCTCCTGCAACCGAATAGCTTGGGAACAGCGTAAGTTCTCAGATATTACTTTTCCCGCTGGCGAAAAGAATAGGGACAACCTTCCATTAGAGAGCTATTCAATTACCAACGAACACGGGTTTGTACCACAAGATGAGAAGTTCGAGAATGGTGGGACGATGCGAGAAGCAGATAAAAGGATGTATTATATCGTTTCTCCGAACTCATTTGCTTATAACCCGGCAAGAATAAATGTTGGTTCAATCGGATACCAAAATATCGGGAAAAATGTGATAGTTAGCTCTCTATATGAGGTTTTCAAGACCTCCGAAGATGTTGACGATAGGCTCTTATGGCACTGGCTCAAATCACCTGATTTTCAAAAGTTGATTATGCAGTTGCAAGAGGGTGGCGTTCGTCTGTACTTCTATTACGACAAGCTCTGTATGGGAGAAGTATCTCTTCCTTCGCTTGAGGAACAGCGCAAAATCGGAAAGCTGTTTGATACCCTTGACAACCTTATCACCCTTCATCAACGACAGCCTTTTTTGCATTCAACCCCGGAAATTTCTCTGACTGTCCAACTGATCCATCCTTTTTATACATCCTCTTGGGAACAGCGTAAGCTCGGAGAAATAGGCTCGGTTTCAATGTGCCGTCGCATTTTTAAGGAACAGACATCAGAAACTGGAGATATACCTTTTTATAAGATTGGAACATTTGGTGCTGAACCTGATGCTTTTATTTCCAGAGAGCTTTTAGAAGAATACAAATCTAAATATCCTTATCCTAAAAAAGGTGATATTTTGATTTCCGCATCGGGCAGTATCGGCAGAACCGTTGAATTTGCCGGGAATAATGAGTATTTTCAGGATTCAAATATCGTGTGGCTTAGCCACGATGAAAGACTCTCAAATTCGTTTTTGAAGTGCTTCTATTCAGTGGTAAAGTGGGCTGGAATTGAGGGCAGCACTATAAAAAGACTGTATAACGATAACATCCTTAACACGGTTATTTGTATGCCGTCTGTTCCTGAGCAAGAGCACATAGGGCTATTCTTTGAAAACCTCGACAACCTTATCACCCTTCATCAGCGTAAAGGAAAAGCAGCCGTCACCGGCTGCTCCAATGATGCAAATAACTCCAAAGGTGTTTATTGTAAAGCACGGGATTTCGGATATAAATGTTGCAAAAAAGTCGAATCCCAATAGATTCGATGCTTAATTGCGGTGTTCATCTTCTGTGTATAGGTTTATGATTGTTTTTCCGTTCGCTTTTGCATAGTCAAAGGCAATCCCGGTTCCGCTTTTGGGCTGATAGCTTGTTATTGCTTTTTTCGACTCTTTTCGACTCGCCGGAAGGTATTCGTTATTAAAGTAAAAGACGCAAAAGTCACTTGCCTGAATCATAGCTTGATTGCGTTCCACATAAGCAGCTTTCCCGGCAGCAGCAACTCCGTCAGGGCAAATACTGTCCTCATATCCATCTAATAGGAACTGCATCGTATAAGCGTCTGCATCAGGATAATCCGTCCGATAGTGTATTCTGCGAATTTTGGGGTAAACTTCTCTTAGTTCTGAAACCACCTCGTAGCAGAGAGTATTAAATTCGGAATGATCTCCAAACAGAAAGGTTGCTACGCCCTGCTCAAGCAGATAGCAAATATTGTCCCGCAATCGACTTGCAAGCTCCTTCTTATGCTTAATTTTTCTATGCCCGATAAAACAACAGGTCATACAAACACCACCAAGAATAACAGTAGAGCAAATGAGCACATTATTGTTCATCTGCACTTATTATTATATTTTTGCTCTATATATAAGTCAATAGCTTCACACCGAGAACAGAAAGCCAGGAGAGAATAACATATAATTATTATGGATTCGAGGTGGAGCAAATGAGCAAAGAAATTGACTTCAAAAATAGAGATAGATTTATTCAACTGGGAATCACAATTTCAGTTCTTCGTAAAATGCGAGGAATGTCGCAGGAGCAGCTTGCGGCAGAGGCGATGATGAGCCGTTCGCATCTTAGCGCAATCGAAGCACCGAATATCGTCAGACCCTTTTCCGTAGAGGTCCTATTTAATATCGCTGACGCGCTGAAAGTTGAGCCGGGTGATTTGCTGAACACCTCAATTATCCCGGATCAAATTCTAAACAAAAAAGAAAAATAGGTGGCTATGGGACAATAAAGCCCATAGCCACCTATTTTAATATTTCGGCACCCCGTATCCGAGGATTTCGTAGTGACCTACGCTGTACTGGTTTACCCGACAGCTATCACCGGAGTTTCCCTCAACGGTATAAACAATACCGTTTTCGACTTTTTGGACAATACCGGTGTGGTCGGATTGTCCGTCCTGCGGACCCGACGAACCCTTGTTATCCCAATCAAAGAAAATAATCATTCCGGGGACAGGCTCGGCAGAACCGTCGATCCACTGTCCACGATCTTTGAACCACTGGACACCGTTCACGCAGCCTGCATATTTGGGTACAACACCGGTGTCGATATAGCCGCACTGATCAGCACACCAGCTGACGAAACAGGCGCACCACTCCACACGGCTGCTGAAGCCGTACCATGCCCAATAGGGTTCTCCGCCCACATTGCCCACCTGAGAAAGAGCGACGGTGACGATCTGATCCTCGCTATAACGGATGCCGTAAAGGACTGCCGCCCAAAGGGAATTGTTCTCATCCTTGAGCAGTTCGGCAAGGTATTCCCGCTGTTCTGCGTCAAAGCCGTATAGGTCAGCCATCTCATCCACCGTCAAATGAGAAACGGTAATATAAAGAGTTGTTTTTGTGACTGTCGTTTCCGTCTGAACGATGTTGCCGTTTCCGTCGTCCGTTTCGGTTATTTCCGTTTCCGAGTGACTTTCACTGCGGGAGGATATGGAGTTCATCTCCCAAAAAATGTCCGAGAGAATCTGCTTCTTGCTCTCGTCCATCGTGGCAACCTCCTGCGGATTGTCCGTGTCTGTATTCGTCTTGACTGCATAGACCGCAAGCACATCCTTCCACACGGCTCGACCGCCGCTGATCTCCATATTATCATAGGCTACCGAGTTTTTCTCCGCTTCCATCTTGGCATCGTAATCAGCGTTGATTTCCTGCACGGCAGTCTGCATCGACATTCCCGTGCCGGAATCCTCGCCGGAAAAGAATATCCCGAAAACCGAGCCGCAGATCAGAGCAATCAGGCAAATCACGACAATGACCGCAACGGCAACCCAGCCGCCTGCGGCGATAGCAGCGACCAATGCTTTTGTCGCCGCTATGATTGCTTTGACTGCGGCAATCGTTGCTTTAACGGCAGCTTTCACACCAGCAACTGTTGCCTTGGCTGCGGCTTTGGCGGCTTGTGCCGCTTTTTGCGATGCTTTCACCGTAGCCTGTGCGGTTTTCTGCGCCGCCTTTGCCGCCTGCTGTGTAGTCTTGATTGCCGTTTTCGTGGTCTTGACCGACCTCTGTGCGGCTTTGGCTGTACCTTTCCCGGCAGTCTTGATGGTTTTCTTACCGGCAGAACTGGCAGACTGTTTGATCGTCTTTTCCGTTTGCTCGACCGCCTTGATGGTCTTATTCCCAGAGGTGCGGACAGTCTGCCTTTTCATCGACTCAGCCGCTCGCTTTTCCCGGAACCTTTGAACACTATCCTTTGCTTTGGAAACATTCCGTTTCGTTTCTTCCAGCCCCTTGCGTCCCTGCTTATCAAATTGGTGCGCCGCTTCGTGCGTGATACGGTCAACGCCGCCTTCCACTCGGTCGGAGGCGTACTCCTCGGCATTATGCTCATCCGGGTGCGTTGTGTGTTCTGCCTTTTCCTTTGTCTGCACATAGGCGGAGCGCATACGGTCTGCGGCGATTGCCGCTTTGTTGATCTTCTTGATTGTGCCTTTTACGACATCTCTCGTTTTAATATCAGCCATTGAACCCTCCTTTCCGGGGCGTACCCAAACGCCCCTAAATTAAAAACGAGGGGTAAAGGTATAAACACCTTACCCCTCAAAGTGCGGGAGCTGAAAAGTCTTGATATTGCTGGCTTTTTCAGCGCCTATTTTTCGACTCTGCCCGTTTTCTTCTTGCGTACTCTGCCTGCTGAGCTTTGTAAGCTCTTTGAGCGCACTTCTCGCAATATTTCTTTCGGTTGCCCTTCTTGATGATCGGCGCACCGCAGGACACGCACTTTTCAAAGCGTGTGCCAAGAATATCCGCTTCCAGCAAAGGCTCTGCCGGCAAAACAGCTTTGCGGAAATACTTGCAGAGAAGTGAGTATGAGATGCTCTGCACACAGGCGCAGGGTTCTCCGTCATCCAGCGCAAGGCAGTTGCCGTTGTCATAATTGGCACAAAGGCGCTTAATTAGGGCGTTCGCCCTCTGCCGTTGCTTCGGCGTGAGTCTTGGCAGCATCCGCACCACCGTCCTCCGTTATGCGCTTCGCCACGACCACAAGACGGCTGTTGTTGCGGCTGTACTCACAGGTAGACAGCGTAATGAGCTTATCGCCGTATTCGGCGGTCACGCCGGTATCATAGAAAGACAGCTCCTTGCTCTTGGCAATAAAGTCGTCAAACGCATTGGCGCTCTCTGCGTCTATAAAGCGATAAAACTTGAATGCTTCGGGACTGTCGGTGTAGACCACCGTGCGGAATACAGCAACGATCTCATACTCCTGCTTATCCGTCAGTGTGTTGAAGGTGATCATCCGATGCTCACTCCAAAAGTCTTTGCTCTTGAATTTTTCAAGGTGGGCAAACATCGAACCGTTGGACATATGGTGTCCATAGATGACAAGATTGTCGGACGGCTCCTGCACATCGCAATCCTCCTGCACATAGGGACAGCCATAGTCGGAGTATTCCTTATCAAAGCCGTGCTTTAGATAGAAATTCGGCTCATTCACCGACTGCATCACGGGATAATTGATGTTGGTATCTGCAATGCTGATCCAGCCCACCAAATCGCCGTTCTGCTGATAAAGCTCTGCAAGCTCCGGCAGAAGCATCTTTTCCTCGGAGTATGGAATCTGCTCCGCCGGTTCCGTTGCAGCATCCATCTGTGCCGCAGCGTCTACAAGTTCAGCCAGCTCGCCATAAAGCGCAGCTTGCTTATTCGACTCCTTGTAGTGATCGATAATAAAAAAGGTGCTCGTGCCGAGGACGGCTACAAGCACTGCAATAAGAATTACACAGATTTTCTTTTTCATTGCGTTTCCTTTCATAAAGCGAGTAGGCACCCGCTGAAGTCAGCGAGTGCCTATAAGGTTTGTCTTGTTTTTTTGCAGTAGATAGAGATTGCACGCTCGACAAATTTTGCAGTTCCTTCCCCACCTGCTTTATCAATATTCTCGGTAAATTCACCTCCAGCTCCATACATTGCACCAAGAGTTTGCAGTATTTCAGGGGTGCATTGAT
>ERZ1027034.759-NODE-759-length-9125-cov-4.638479_pt1 | contig 9125 bp, 5 predicted proteins | sample MGYA00519443_ERZ1027034 | MGnify/ENA primary metagenome ERZ1027034 (study PRJEB26926, sample SAMN06164787) | human gut metagenome | biome: ENVO:00009003; feature: ENVO:2100002; material: ENVO:00002003 | host: Homo sapiens | place: USA | collected 2012 ... | reverse complement strand
CGTTGGCGTAGGTGTTGTCGTAGTTGGAGCCGCGGATCATTTGCAGCGTGTCGATGATGACCAGCACTGTGTCAGGATGTTCGGCGAGGAATGTGCGGAGCTGCTCCTCCAGACCCTGGCCGATGGGAGCGCACTCCGTACAGAAATGGACGCTGTCCGGCGCGTCCTCTGTGATCTCGAAGAGGCGGTTCTGGATGCGAAGGACGGAGTCCTCCAGGCAGAGATAGAGGGTGGTGCCCTGCTTCACGCTCATTCCCCAGACCGGTTCTCCCTTGGCCACCGTCACCGCCAGCCACAGGGCCAGCCAGGACTTGCCCACCTTGGGTGAACCCGCCAGGATATGCAGACCCTGAGAGATCAGCGTGTCCACCACAAAATTGGGCGGCTCCAGCGGACGGTCCATCAGCGTCCTACCGTCCACCGTGACCAGAGGACGGTCCATTTTGTTGCTCATAGTCAGTACCTCCAATTCAAAATATCTGAATACAAAAATCTCCCACCTCGAAAGAAGTGGGAGTAGTATTTTTTTAGAGGAGCAGTGCCCACAGGACTTTTGAGCATCCCCTTGCCCCTCTGCTTGTATTGTGGTGGAAAAGATGGTATCCTGATAAAAAGCATGGACAGATTAAAAATCAAGTAGGACAAATTATTGCAGAGGAGGGGGCCAGCGGAAATGGAGGGGAGCATCATATTCTATACCTACGGCAGCACCTTGGAGCTGAACGGGCAGCAGTTTGAGGCAGGCAGGCTGACCGAAGATCTGCTGAATCTATCACCGGATGACTACCACCCCCTGCACGAACGGATGGTGCGCATCCGTACCCTTATGGACATCTACGAGTATGTCCGCAAGAGTGAACTTTGGTGGAAACTGAATGATGAGATGGAGCAGCTCTGTCAGGAACTTCGCCGATATACTGTGTTCCGCTTGCTACCGGACGATTGCTATGACGCTTTCTTTTCGGTGATACGGGAGATCACAGGACAGTTCAGCTTGTTTCCTCCCGAGGAGCACAGCCTTTCAGAGGATGATCAGACAAAACTTCTCAGCGCCTCAGCGGAAGAATTCTTCCAGAGCGATGATGGGGACAGCGATCCTGAAATCTCCTTGGGACTGCTGGATCTGTTTCGTCGCAGAGAGGGCAGCGAGGAAAAGGGCGAGTTGTTTTATTACGAGATGTTTCGCCTCCTGGGAGCGTGCGAAGATACCTGGAGTGCCTACAAGAAATACATTGACCGCTACATGATGTATCTTCACGACATCCGCGCCTTTGTTCCTACCATCCGGAATATCATCAAGTTTATCCTCTCCACACTCACGACCAATGGGCCGGAAAGTTATGCGGCAGCGCTCTATGGTTTCTATAACGATGATCGCACCGCAGAGAAGCTGATCGTCAACCCCATCACTTACCACGGGGACTGCTACAGGAGACACGATTATGCTCTCCTATGTCCCGCGGGAGCTGCCGGACGGCTCCATGGCCATCTGTCAGGAGCATGTGACGGACAGCTTACAGGCGCTGATGAAGGCAGACTATATGCTGGCCCTGAATAGCGGACACAACATCCGCCGCTGCATCATCTGCGGGAAATACTTCATGCTGAAGAGCGGCGTCCACGCTTTGTACTGCGAAGGGGCCTGTCCCCACGCTCCTGGCTACACCTGTCGGCAATTTGGCACGGTGGAAGTTCAAAAGGAACTGGCAAAGAACAACCCTAAGGTGAAGGCCAAGCTGACTGCCTTTTCCAGGATCACGAAGGATATGCAGCGGGGAGCTATCTCTCAGGAGGATGCCAGAAGAGCCAAGGATCATGTGCGAGACCGGCTCTACGATGCGCTGCGCAGCCCGGATATCTCTGTTGAGGAGTTTTCTGAACAAATATCTACTGCGCAAGTGTATGAATATTGCCGCATCACCAGAGTGAGCAAGCCCCGAGGGCGTCCACCGAAAGCAAAGGCGGGTGGGACCCATGACCAATGAGGAACTGGTCCGCCGATATTACGGCGGTGATGAGCGCGCGCTGGAGGAGTTGTACCGCAGGAATCTCGGGCTGATCCGGCGCATCGCCCGGGAGACTGCCAGAGAGTTCAACTGTCTGCATATGGACAGGGAAAGACCGGGAGAGTTGTCCGGCTATACGAAAACGATTCTGGAGGATCTTTGCGGCGAGGGTGCGTTGGAATTTCTGACACGGGTCCAGAGCAGAGAATACGATGAGAGCCGTGCTGTGCTTGCCACCTACCTGTACCCACATCTGAAAGGCCGGATGACCCGTTGGCTGGAGCAACATATCGGAAATCTTTCTCTGAGCAAGCACGAGATGGATGCTGTCCGGCAGGCACAAAGGCTATATCATTCAGGTCAGTTCAGCATCGAAGAGATCGCGGAGAAAATGGATGTCCTTCTGGAACAGGCTGTCAAGCACATCCGTTACAACACCCATTTTGTTGGTGTCAATGATCTTATCCCTGGGAGCTATGACGGTGATCCCTTTGAGCGGCTGATGCCTGGGAATCTCTCTGTTTCTGCGGAGCAGGTCGTGTATCGAAAAGTCTGCATTGAGCTGCTGCAGGAACTATTTGATGCTCTCCCGAAGAAGGACAGGGACATCCTCGGAAAATTCTACGGCGTATTCGGATTTGAAAAAACTTCGCTGAAGGAAATCGGCATGTACCACATGATGAAGGAGTCCGCCGTGGAAAAGGCAAAGGAGCGTGCTGTCACAAAGCTGAAAAAAGCCTATCCGGGTAGCAGGCTGCAGATCTGGAGGAATGTTCATCGTATGATACGCAGACCGATCCTGCCAGCGAAGGATGACAGAGCACTGCGGCGCAGCTTCACGACTTCGACCCTACGAAATCAGGAGTCTGGAAGATCGTAGTTTCGATACAGTCTGGTGAGAATTTTGCGCAGACAGGAGACCGCAACAGTCCCCTTTAGGACATGTTTAGGAAAAATCAAGAGTCATACTCGCTTTTTTATACGTTCCGTGCTATAATGCAGAAAAACACGAAAGGCCGGCAACTATGGCTACACATATTTTAGTCGTCGATGACGAGACTGCGATCGCAGATCTGGTGGAGGTCTATCTGAAAAACGAAGGCTTCACCATCCACAAATTCTATAATGCCTCCGACGCCCTGGCTTGTGTGCGGACGACACGCTTGAATCTGGCGGTGCTGGATGTGATGCTGCCGGACATGGACGGCTTTACCCTCTGCCAGCGCATCCGGGAGGACCACCTGTTCCCCATCATCATGCTCACCGCAAAGGTGGAGGATATGGACAAGATCATGGGGCTGACCTTGGGAGCGGACGACTACATCACCAAGCCCTTCAATCCTCTGGAACTGGTGGCCCGGGTCAAGACTCAGCTGCGCCGCTACACCCGGTACAACCCCAGGGAGGGGACAGTCCAGGAGGTCACCGAATACGACTTTCGAGGCCTTCAGATCTCCAAGGCCACTCACAAGTGCGTCCTGTTCGGCGAGGAACTGGCCCTGACGCCCTTGGAATTCTCCATTCTCTGGTATCTATGTGAGCACCGGGGGAATGTGGTGTCCAGCGAGGAACTGTTTGAACATGTTTGGGGCGAGGCGTTTATGGACAGCAACAACACCGTCATGAGTCACATCGCCCGGCTACGGGAAAAGATGCACGAGCCCAGCCGAAAGCCCAAATTCATCAAGACCGTTTGGGGGGTGGGGTACACCATTGAGTAAGAAAGGAAATACCCGCAGCCGCCGGAGATCTTTGCGCATCTGGGGCGGCTACCTGCTGGTCCTCATGGCTTGGGTGGTCGCAGTGATGGCCTTGGCATTCCTGGGCTTCATCATCTGCGCCAGCATCACCTGGCAGCCCTCGCCGCTCTACGACTTCCTGAATTGGGTTCGAGACTACATCGTTCTGGTCTGCATCGTCACAGTGCTGGCGGGCTGGGTGGTCATCAGCTTCTATTTTATCTCCAAGCCCATCAAGCAGCTGGACGTGGTGGCCAATGCGGCAGAGCAATTATCCCGCCCCAGTGAGGAGCCCATCCAGCTGCCGGATTCCCTGGAGGACATCTCCATCCAGCTGAATCTGGCCCGGGAGCAGGCTCTCCGGGACGCCCGGGCAGCCCGGGAGGCAGAACAGCGGAAAAACGACCTAATCGTCTATCTGGCCCACGACCTGAAAACGCCCCTGACCAGCGTCATCGGCTACCTGACCCTCCTGCGGGATGAGCCTCAGATCTCCCCGGAGATCCGGGCCAGGTACACCGGCATCGCCCTGGAGAAGGCGGAGCGGCTGGAGGACCTCATCAACGAGTTCTTCGACATCACCCGCTTCAACCTCTCTCGCCTGGAGCTGGAGCGGCAGAGCGTGGACCTGACGCGGATGCTGGAGCAGGTCGCCAGCGAATTCCGCCCCATTTTCGCAGAATCGGGGCTGTCATGCAGCCTGGATCTGCCGCCCAAGCTGCACTATTCCTGTGACCCGGATAAGCTGGCAAGGGTCTTTGATAATCTCCTGCGCAACGCGTCTTATTATAGCCTGCCGGACAGCACGGTGGAAATTGCCGGACGGATAGAGGCCGGGAAAATCGTACTCACCTTCTCCAATGCGGGAAAGAACATCCCCCAGGAGAAATTGGACCGGATCTTTGAACAGTTCTTCCGTCTGGACAGCTCCCGCGCCACCCGGACAGGTGGTGCGGGCCTTGGCTTAGCCATCGCCAAGGAGATCGTGGAGCTCCACGGCGGGACCATTCGGGCGGACAGCACCGAGGATCGGATCACCTTCACCATCTGTCTTCCGTCAGACCATTCAGAAGCGCCGTAAGAAAATCACAAGAATTTCGCAGAAAACTTGCAAGGCATCCGTTGGTAGATAGACAAGTATGAAACGCCTGGTTCTGGTACCATTTCAGTATCAGAACCAGGCGCTTTATTTTGATTAGGAGGTCTTATCCCATGAAAACCATTCTCGTTCTCTTCGGCGGATGCTCCACGGAGTACGAAGTTTCTCTCCATTCCGCCTATGCGGTGCTGTCCCACATGGACCCCGCCCGCTATACTCCTTTGGCTGTGGGCATCACACGGGAGGGGCAGTGGCTCTGCTATACCGGCGACCTCTCCCGGCTGGAGGACGGTACTTGGCAGCAGGCGGCAGACTGTATCCCCTGCACCCCGCTGGTGGAACGGGAGGCCCACGCTTTACTACTGCTGGACGGCTCCGGCCGCCGTCTCCTCTTTGACGCGGTATTCCCAGTCCTCCACGGCAAGAACGGCGAGGACGGTACGGTACAGGGACTCTTTGAACTGGCCGGGGTCCCGGTCATCGGCTGCGGGACATTGTCCAGCGCCTTGTGCATGGACAAGGACCGGGCCCACCAGCTGGCGGCCCTGGCCGGCATCCGGGTCCCCCGGAGCCACGTCTTTCATTCCAGCGATGATTTCAGCCGGATCGCCCAGGCAGCGGAGGAACTGGGATACCCGGTGTTTGTCAAGCCGGTCCGGGCCGGTTCCTCCTTCGGTATCACCAAAGTCTCCGGGCCGGAAGAGCTGCCCGCCGCCATGGAGGAGGCATTCCGCCACGACAGCGCCGTGATCCTGGAGGAGACGATCCCCGGCTTTGAGGTGGGCTGCGCGGTCATGGGCAACGAGGAACTGACCGTGGGTCTGGTGGACGAGATTGCGCTGTCGGAGGGCTTTTTCAACTATGAGGAGAAGTACACCTTAAAGACCTCCGCCATCCACTGTCCCGCCCGCATCCCGCCGGAGAAGGCGGCAGAGATCCAGGCAGCGGCAAAAACCATTTACCGTGCCCTGGACTGCCGGGTATTCGCCCGGGTGGATCTGTTCCTCACCCCGGATGGGGAGATCGTCTTCAATGAGGTCAACACCATCCCCGGCTTCACCGCCCACAGCCGCTACCCCAGCATGATGCAGGGCATCGGCATTTCCTTTGGGGAGCTGGTGACCCGCCTGATCGAGTTGGGGGTGGCGGGATGAGAACCGTGTCGATTCCCCGGGAGCAGATTTTTCAGGGGCCGCTGGTCCTGGTCAACCGGGCGCATCCCCTGCATGAAAAAGAGCGATCTGCGCTGACCTCGGTGGACCCGCACCACCCCGACATTCTTCTTGAAAGCCGGGCACGGCAGCTACTGTCTGCCTGTATCCAAAAGGCGGGGGGACAGCGGGAGATCGTGCCGGTGTCCGGCTGGCGGAGCCAGCAGGAACAGCAGCGGATCTGGGACGACTCCATGGCGGAGCATGGGGAGACATTTACCCGCCAGTATGTGGCCCTTCCAGGATGCAGTGAGCATCAGACCGGCCTCGCCATCGACCTGGGAAAGGCTGCCGGATACATCGACTTCATCCGGCCTGCCTTTCCCTATGACGGCGTCTGCGGAAGATTTAGGCGTCTGGCGGCCCGGTACGGCTTTATCGAACGCTACCAGCGGGGCAAGGAGGAAGTCACCGGGATCTCGGCTGAGCCGTGGCACTTCCGCTATGTGGGGGCGCCCCACGCCCAGCTGATGGAAACCAACGGGCTGTGTCTGGAGGAGTACCGGGACTTTTTGCGGCAGGGTCCCCGGAGCGTCGCTCTGGAAAACGGCCGCATGGCCCAGGTGTTCTATGTGCCCGCCGCCGGAGCCGTCACAGAGGTGGAAGTGCCGGAGGGCTGCTGCCAGATATCCGGCGACAATGTGGAGGGATTTATCCTGACATGGTGGGGGGATACCCATGAGAACGGCTAAGAAAACCGTCCCGACTTTGGACCTCTTTCGTCTGGCGGCAGTCCTGCTGGTGGTGATGAACCACACCTCGCCCCTGGCGGATGTGTCTGCCATGGCTGATTTCTGGCTTACCCGGGTACTGGCCCGGGTGGCAGTCCCATTCTTTCTGATGACCACTGGGTACTTTCTGAGCCGGAATCACTGGGCTGGTGTGGGGCGGCAGCTGAAAAAGCTCTGCCTGCTCTACGGCGTCTGCATCCTTTTGTATCTGCCAGTGAATCTCTATGCCGGCAGCTTCACCGGTCCGGCGGATGTTTTGCGGAAACTGCTGGTGGACGGCACCTTCTACCACCTGTGGTATTTCCCGGCGACCATTCTGGGCATCGTCATCGCCCGGTGGCTCAGCCGGCTGGGCCTGCGGGTGGCTCTGCCTGTGGCGGCGCTACTCTATCTCATCGGTCTGGGTGGGGACAGTTACTATGGACTGGTTTCCCAGATCCCGCTGCTTCGGACCCTTTACGACGGCATTTTTACACTGTGCGGCTATACCCGCAATGGCCTGTTCTTCGCGCCACTGTTCCTTCTGCTTGGGGCCGCCGGAAGGCGGTGGAACCAAAAGCTGTCTCTGGCGGGCTTCTTCCTCTCTCTGGCAGCCATGAGCGCCGAGGGGCTGTGGCTCCATCGCATGGATGTCCAGCGCCACGACAGCATGTACCTCGCCCTCCCCCTGTGCATAGTATGCCTTTTTTCTCTGCTGCTGGGCGGAAACAAGGGCGAGTCCAGGAAAGTCCGGGAATTTTCCACAGCCATGTATGTGCTCCATCCCCTCTGCATCGTACTGGTCCGGGGAGCGGCAAAGCTACTGGGACTGGGAGAAATGCTCATTGAAAACAGTGTTCTCCATTTTATTGTGGTGCTGGCGCTCAGTGCGCTGCTCTCCGCCCTTTGCCTGCTGAGGCTTCAAAAGAAGCCCAGCCCCACCGCTCGGGCCTGGCGGGAGGTAGATCTGGCGGCCCTTGGGCACAACGCCCAGGTGCTGCGGAACACATTGGCCCCGGGGACAGAGCTGATGGCGGTGGTAAAGGCGGAGGCCTACGGTCACGGCGGGGCAGTGACCGCCCGCACCTTACAGCGAGCGGGCGTCCGGGCCTTTGCCGTGGCCTGCCTGGCCGAGGGGATTGCTCTGCGAAAGGCGGGCATCCGGGGGACGATCTTGATCTTAGGTTATACCTCCCCGGAGGAAGCTCCGCTCTTGACACGATGGCATCTGACCCAGACGGTGGCGGATATTGACCACGGGCGGGCCTTGGCAGCCAGAGGGCGGCGTGTCCATGTCCATCTGGCCCTGGACACGGGGATGCACCGGCTGGGCATCCTGGCGGAAAACCGGAAGGAGATCCTGGAGGCATTCCGGCTTCCAAACCTGGTAGTGGACGGTGTCTTTTCTCATCTATACGTCTCGGACAGCCTGGAAGCCGAAGATGTTGCCTACACCCAGGAGCAGCTGACCTTGTTCTATGATACGGTGGCCTGGCTCCGAACTGCCGGATATGATCCCGGCAAAGTTCATATCCAGTCCAGCTATGGACTTTGGAACCTCCCAGCTCAGCCCTGTGACTATGTCCGGGCTGGAATCGCACTCTATGGAGTTCGAAGCGATGATGCGCCTGTTCAGCGAAGCCTTGACCTGCGGCCGGTTCTGTCTCTCCGGGCCAGAGTGGCCAGTATCCGCACTGTGCAAGCCGGAGAGAGCGCCGGGTACGGGCGGGTCTTTCAGGCAGAGCAAGAAACCAAACTGGCGGTGGTCACCATCGGCTACGCGGACGGTCTGCCCCGGGATCTGCCTCAGCGGGGCGGCCAGGTGCTGATTCAGGGCCGGCGTTGTCCTATGGTGGGGCGGATGTGCATGGACCAGTTGCTGGTGGACGTCAGCGATCTTTCGGAGGTCGCTCCTGGCGATACAGTGACTATTATCGGCCGGGATGGCGGTCAGGTGATTCGGGCAGAGGAACTGGCTGCATGCTGTGGGACGATTACCAACGAACTGCTCTCCCGGTTAGGCATGCGGTTACCCATTGTTTCTGGTTAAAGAGCGGTAGGGAATTTTACAAAGATTCCGGTTCGGATTTCAACATGAATATACCTTTAAACAGGAATAGCCACCAACCACGATGAAATGGTTGATGGCTATTCCCGTTTGGTCGACACCAAGAGATTCTCTCAATCGGTTTAATCTGGTGTTTTCAAGATGTCCTTATGAGGAGTCGCCCTTGGCTCGCTTCCTTTTGCTTTTTTTCTTATTCGGACTTGAGGATAAAGTCCATGTAGATGGGGTTGTGGTCGGAGTAGCGGCTGTCTCTTATACACATCTCCGAGCCCACGAGACCGAGGCTGATCTC
>ERZ1027034.756-NODE-756-length-9138-cov-15.263789_pt1 | contig 9138 bp, 8 predicted proteins | sample MGYA00519443_ERZ1027034 | MGnify/ENA primary metagenome ERZ1027034 (study PRJEB26926, sample SAMN06164787) | human gut metagenome | biome: ENVO:00009003; feature: ENVO:2100002; material: ENVO:00002003 | host: Homo sapiens | place: USA | collected 2012 ... | reverse complement strand
GTCCGTATCCAGCGGACATGACACGGACAGATACCCCTTGTCGCTCGTCACACTGCCGCCCTGCGACGCATCCGCATAGTACACATCTTCCGCCAGCGCCGGAAAAACTGCCAGCAGCATGAGCAGCAGCGCCAGAAATACGCCCTTTTTCATCAGGGGATTCACCTCTATGAGATATTATGAGATATTGCGCAGACCTTCCCGCCTGCACTGATTCAACGATTTTCCGATGGTTTTTCATCCCGCGCAAAAGGGCTTTTCTCAGTCCACCATCAATGTAACCACCGCCGGCACAATCACCTCGCGGAAGCGCAAATCTGCGCGCTCCGCCAGCACGCCGGGGGTAATGCACTGGTCGATTTTCGCAAATTCCGGCACATTGATTGTCTCGGAGGACGTTGTCGTCAGCGTATGCACGTCGTTTTGGAAGGTATCGCCGCGCTGCGGGCGGATGACCACCAGTCCCAAGCGTTTCATGGCGTATTCCAGCCGTGTCAGCTGGCTGAGCATTACCGCGCGCAGTTCCAACAGGGGCTTGGCTTCCTCGGCGCTCATTTCCGGCTTCATCAGCTTGGCAATCGCCTGATCCACCGCGTCGCCGAGTTTCGTCGCCATGCCGACGTAGCACTGCCCCAGCATCCGCGTATCCGCCTGATAAATCGCCGTCTGCCACTGCTGCATCCGGGCGTTCTGCTCCTCCTGCATCCGCGCGAAATCCTGCCGCAGTTTGTCGTACTGCATCCCCGCGTCGTCAAACAGCTGCGCCGCCCAGCGCGCTTCATCCTCCATCCGCTCGCGAACCGCCTTCTGCTGCTGTCCAAACGCCTCTTGGAATTTGGCGCGCCCTGCCTGTGCAAACTGGGCTTCCTGCGCCTTCAGTTTTTCTTCAAATTCCGCCAGCAGCTTTTCCTTTATCGGCTTGATTTCTTCCTCTGCCCTGCCGATACGGGCTTCCTCTGCCTTCCTATTCGCTTCCTCCACCTGCCGGGCAGCGTTCTCCAGCGATTCATCCTGCATCTTCGCCATCAGCTGATACTCCTGCAGGCGCGCACGAAGCGCATCTTCCTCCGGTGCGGCACTCCGCCCGTCCCGGCGCGCCTGATAAAGCAGGCGGCTGACCGACCGCAGCACACGCACGCGGGTTGTAAACGATGCGCGCACAGGCAGTTCCGGGTCTGCCGAATAAGACGCCAGCAGCTCCCACGTCATCGGCTCACGCTCGGCAGTGAACACATCCGGCACAGCGTTCGCGGCATCCGCCATCGGCGCATCCAGTACCAACATCTGATAGCACTGCGTCACCGCGCTGTACACCAGCATGGCGCATTTGCCCTGATGCTTCTGCGTCAGCTGTGCATCCAGCTGATCCAGCAGCATGGACGCCCCCAAGTCGCGCAGCTCAATATACAGCCGGGAAAGCAGCTTCTGATAATAATCCCGGCGATTCTGTCGGCTGCCGCCCGCCAGCTGCTCCACCGAATCCTGCTGAAACAGCGCCAGTGCGGACAGCGTTTCACGGCGGCTTTCGTACTCATCATCATACGCCGCCTGCTGCTGTTCCGCCCGCTGATAGCGGTCATCCTCCGCCTTTTCGCGCGCTTTTTCCTGCTGCTGGTCTACCGTCTGCTCCTGCTCCGCCATGGTATTGCTCCTTCCGCGCGTTGTGCGCTTGCTGTCGCTTTTTGCTGTTTCTTAGTATACCATCACCTTGCGCGAATTGCAACCCTGCTTGACCGCGGCGGATTTCCGTTGTATAATTCCCACCAGTGCTCTATATTTTACGGGGAGGTCATTTCCCATGCAGCCTGTTTCTTCCGATGCGCCTGCATATCCAGACGAATCATCGGCAAAAATACCCAAGACGCCGTGCGGCACGGTCAAGCGCGCGTTTCGGGCGGCTTTTCCCCACACACTGCCGATTCTGGCGGGCTTTCTCTTCCTTGGCTTCGCGTATGGTCTGCTGATGCGCACCAAGGGCTTTTCGTTCCTCTACCCGATGTGCATGGCGATGACAATTTTCGGCGGTTCGCTGGAATATGTCACCGTGTCGATGCTGCTTTCAGCCTTCGCGCCGCTGGAGACGTTTCTGATGGCGCTGCTGATTTAGACGCGCCACCTATTCTATGGGCTGTCCCTGCTGGGCAAGTACGCCGGGACAGCCTGGAAGAAGCCGCTGCTCATCTTTGGCCTGTGCGACGAAACCTTCTCCATCACCTGCTCCGCTGACGTGCCGCCGGAGGTTGACCGCGGCTGGTGCTACCTGTGGGTAACGGTGCTGGACTGGTGCTACTGGGGTGCGGGCGCGACGGTGCTGCTGCACATCTGGCGTCGGCAGATGCTCTTATCCATTGCCAGCGGCACGATTGTGTATATGCTGCTGGTACAGATGATGTAATCGCTGTCACAAGCAAATCACACTATTTTCTTTACCGAATCCACTAATTGCATTGCTCAAAACTCATATTAACCCCACCGGAGGACATGCCCATGAAACAGCTTCCGCTCCCTGCGCATCCCGTATTCCCTTCCCGGCTGGACAGCATAGCAGCACTGCCGGAACTCCTGCGCAGCCGCCAAATCGGCTGCGTTCTCGTCATCGGCGATGCCCATGCTGTCGATTGCGAATCGCTCCTGCTCCCCGTGCTGGAGGACAGCCAAATCATGTACGCAGTCCACGCCGCCGTGTCACTGTCGGACAGCAAGGACGGCGCGCTGACCCGCACGGACGTTGATACTGCCCTGCAGGCCTTCACCGACAAACAGGCGCAGGCGATTCTTGCCGTCGGCGGCAATGACGCAATGGCGCTGGGGCAGGCGCTGCTGGCGCGTCTGCACACAAAAGGACATGCGGAAACATTCGAGCAGTGGCGCGCGATTCCGCTGATTCTCCTGCCAGCAGCGGCGGATGCATCCGCCGTATTCGCAGAAACAGGTGACGTGTTCGACCCGGTGCGCGGAAAATCACGCCGCTTTTCGCTTCGGGCGCATACCAGCCGCTATGTGTTGATGGATGACGCGATGCTGGCGCTTCAATCGCGCGAATCGCTGCTCCGCACAGGGATTTGGACAATTGCGCACGCCATCTGCGCGGGCATGAGCCGCCTTCTGCCGCGCGAAGAGCGTCAAAAGGCGGAAAACGCCCTTCGTGCGCTGACCGGACAGCTGATTGCCGTCAGCGACGATGCTGCCGTGCCGGAAAACGAACGCTTCTCCTCCGATTTGGCGAGCCGCCGCGCGCTGTACACCGCGTCGCTGGATGCCGCGGAAGCCTTCGCCGTGTCGCATGATGCGGTGCTGCCCGCACTACTGAATGCCCTGTCCACAGTAAAGCAGCTTTCGCCGGACGAGACGCTCCCGCTGCTGCTTGCGCCGATGATTGCGCAGTCCGAAGGCACGCGGCGAAAGGCGTTATCCGACATGGCAATCGGCGCGGGGCTGTGCGGCATGAATGCGGACGGCGCGGCTGCGCTGGCGGCATGGGTGCGCGACCTCGTGTTCCATGCGGGGTACGGCTTGACCCTCCCAACGCTGTATCATCGGGATATTCCCGCCGTCGCGCGGATTGCCGCGCAGGACACGCTGCTGAACCGCTTCGCCTTGGAGGACATCCTCCGCGCCGTCATGACGCCCGATGCGCCCCACGCGGATATTGCCGCGCTGTTCGCCGCGCAGAAAGCCTGCTTTGCGTCCGGCATAACGCGCCCCGTGCCGCATCGGCTTGACCAGCTTCGCCGCCTGCGCCGCGCAATTCTGGCACACGAGCAGGATATTGAAGCTGCCCTGCAAGGCGACCTCGGCAAGTGCAGGACGGAAGCGTACATGTGTGAAATCGGCATGGTGCTGTCGGAGTTGGGCTACCTGCTCCGCCGGACGCGCCGCTACTGCCGCGATACGCACGTTCTCACGCCGCTGGCGCAGTTCCCGGCGCGCAGTTTCATCCGCCACGACCCAATGGGCGTCGTACTCATCATGTCCCCGTGGAATTACCCATTCCTGCTGACCATCGAGCCGCTGCTTGGCGCGCTGGCGGGCGGCAACTGCTGCATCCTGAAGCCATCGAAGGATGCACCCGCGACTTCCGCCATCATCCGGCAAATCTGCGCCGAATGCTTCCCACTGGAGGAAGTTGCCGTTGTCGAGGGCGGGCGCATGGAAAATCAAGCCCTGCTTGACCAGCCGTTCGACAAGATTTTCTTCACCGGAAGCAGTCACGTCGGGCAGGAGGTGCTTCGCCGCGCAGCGGAGCATTTGACCCCCGCAACGCTGGAACTGGGCGGCAAAAGCCCGGTGATTGTCGCGAAGGATGCTGACCTGACGCTCGCCGCGCGGCGGATTGCGTTCGGCAAGCTGCTCAACGCCGGGCAGACGTGTGTCGCGCCGGATTATGTGCTGGTGGCGCGCGAAGTCGAGGACGCTTTCGTTTCGGCGCTGCAAAAGCAGTTCGATCAGCTCTGCCCTGACCCGCTGCACAGCGCAGAGTACGTCCGCATCGTCAACCAGAAGCACTTCGACCGCCTGACCGGGCTGATGGCATCAGGGCAAATCGTCTACGGCGGCAGTATCGACCCCGCCGCCCTGCGCATTGCGCCGACCATCCTCCGCAATGTTTCGCCGGACAGCCCCGTCATGCAGGAGGAAATTTTCGGCCCGATTCTGCCGATTCTGCCCGTCAGCGGCATCGACGAAGCGATTGCCTTCGCCGCCGCACGGCCGCATCCGCTGGCGTGCTACCTGTTCACGAAAGACCGCGCCGTGCAGCGCCGCGTGCTGGACGCGCTGCCTTTCGGCGGCGGGTGCATCAACGACACCATTATCCACTTGGCGACGAGCCGGATGCCCTTCGGCGGCGTTGGACACAGCGGCATGGGCGGCTACCACGGGCGTGACAGCTTCCGCTGCTTCACGCATGACAAGAGCATCGTCAAAAAGGCGCTGTGGCTGGATTTGCCGATGCGCTACACGCCGTACAGCAAGAAGAAAGAAACGCTGATTCGCTTCTTCCTGAAATAATACGATTCCCAGACGAAAACGTGCCGCATAATGAATCCCCAAATAGGATAGTCCGAATGGCAAGCCGCTGTATGGATGCAATCGCGAAAGGGATACCCGCTGCAAAAGTAGGCATCCCTTTTTCGTATTTTCTCTGTTTCGGGAAAAGACCGGATTGATTTATGCCCCAAAACGTGATAGAATTAGTTTGTCATAACAAACCGGTGGGGAGGAATTCCCCCATGCTGCTGCCGAAAGGTAGTTTTTTCAGCACGGTATGTTAGTGAAAACTAACAAAAATCAAGGAGTGCAGCGTATGGAAAGTGAGCAGCGGAAAAACGCCATCCGCGGGGCGTATCATCTGACCGGATCGAACAATTTTTACGACGGCATGATTACCTGTTCGACCTTCTCCGGCAAGGCGGTCTGCCGCATGGTGTGGGCAATGAACCGGCAAGAGTGCGAGGACTACCTGTCCAAGGCGCTGTCCGGCATCCCGGAGGATTTTGCGGGCAAGATGCTGGAAGTTCCCGTCGGCACGGGCATCCTGACCATGCCGGTCTACCAGACGCTGCCGAAAGCAGACGTGACGTGTCTGGACTACTCGCCGGACATGATGGGTCAGGCAAAGGAAAAGGCGGAAAAGCTGAACCTGACGAACGTAAAGTTCCAGCAGGGGGATGTCGGCGCGCTGCCGTTTGCAGACGGGCAATTTGACCTGGTGCTGTCGCTCAACGGCTTCCATGCGTTCCCGGATAAGGAAGCGGCGTACCGCGAGACATTCCGCGTGCTGAAACCCGGCGGAACATTCTGCGGCTGCTTCTATGTATCAGGCGAACACAAGCGCACGGACTGGATGATTCGCCACGTTTACGAGCCGACAAAGTTCTTCACGCCGCCCTACGAGACGGTGGACAGCCTGCGGAAACGCTTGCAGGGCATGTACGCGCAGGTGGACGTCGGCAGCTTGAAGAGCATTGCGTGGTTTATCTGCCGCAAGGCGGATTGATAGGGACAGGAGATGCAGGAAGAATGCGTGAAACCAGCAGCAAAGTCACCCTCTCCGGGGTTCCGGAAACCATGCTGCAAACCGTCTACGCCCGCGCGAAGGAAACCCAAACCCGCGGGGCAGTTCGCGACGAGAAAGCCGTCGAAATCATCCGCCGGCTCGACTACGATTTCTCCTTGGCGGATAAGGACAGCGCCATGTCCAACGGCGTCATTGCCCGCACCATCGTGCTGGATAAGCTCGTAAAGACCTATCTGTCGGCACATCCGGGCGCGGCGGCGGTCAATATCGCCTGCGGGCTGGATACGCGCTGCTATCGGATGCAGGGCTATCAGCACTGGTATAACCTCGATTTGCCGGAGACCATCGCCGTGCGCGAAAAGCTGCTGCCGGAAAACGGAAAAATCTCGCAAATCGCCATGTCCGCGATGGACGACTGGGGCGGTATGATTCGCGAATCAGGCGACGCGCTGGTCATCATCGAGGGTCTGACGATGTACCTGAGCGAAGCGGACGTGCAGCGCATTTTCGACGTAATCGCTCGGCGCTTTCCGCGCGTCACCGTGCTGGTGGAAGTGATGAACCCGCTGGTCGTGCGCAACTTCAAGGAAAAATCAATTGAGGGCAGCCACGCGAAGTTCACATGGGGCGTTCGCGATGGGCAGGCACTGGCGGCGCTGCTGCCGGGCTTCCATCTGGTGGAAGAGCACAGCCTGACCGAAGGCATGGCGGAGTTCCTGCCGATTTACAAGGTGCTGGGCAAGATTCCTCTGGTGCGCAATATCTCAAACCGCATCGTCGTGCTGCAAAAATAAAGGGGATGCAATCATGGTCTGGTCGATTGTCGCGCTGGAAGCCGTCAGCTTTACGGCGCTGCTGACGCTCGGCGCAATCTGGGCGGGTGCTGACATGGGGCTGATTGTGTCGCTGGTGAAATAAGGAGGAATTCATATGGCGTTTTTCGAGAACACCCGCAAGCCGACAGGCTTCGGCGGCCGCCTCATGGTCGCCATGATGAACATCGGGCATCGGGCGCTTGCGGACTGGGGGCTTCGCTTCCTGCCGCTGGCGGAGAATGCGGATGTGCTGGACTGTGGGTGCGGCGGCGGCGCGAATCTGCGTCTGATGCTGAAAAAGTGCCCGACGGGAAAAGTGTGCGGTATCGACTATTCTCCCGTCAGCGTAGAGAAGTCGCGAAAGCTCAACCAAACCGCCGTAAGCGCTGGCCGCTGCGAAGTGCTGCAGGCAAGCGTGCAGGCATTGCCGTTTGATGACGCGCAGTTTGACGTGGCAACAGCATTCGAGACGGTGTATTTCTGGGGCGATTTGCCCGCGTGCTTCCGTGAAGTTGGGCGCGTGCTGAAGCCCGGCGGGACGTTCTTCCTCTGCAACGAGTCCGATGGCGATCATGCGCAGGACGAGAAGTGGACGGAGAAGATTCCCGGCATGACGATTTACAAGGACACACAGCTCAAAACCATGCTGGAACAGGTGGGTTTCCGCCAAGTGGAGACGCACAAGAACGGCAAAGGCTGGCTGTGCGTGACGGCACGAAAATAATGGGAAGGACAAAGCAACCATGAAAATCCTCGTTTTCGGTGCGGGTGTTCTCGGCTGTAATCTGGCACGCAATCTCTGCCGTGCGGGGAAAGACGTGACCCTGCTGGCGCGCGGCAAATGGGCGGAGGAAATCAAGCAGAACGGGCTGCGCATCAAGAATCAGCTGCTGCCGTTTCCGTCGGTGACGCACATCCCGGTAGTGACGGAGCTTTCGCCCGACGCGGCATATGACGTGATTTTCGTCGTCGTGCGCTATACCCAGCTGGAAAACCTCCTTGAACCTTTGCGGAAGAGCAGGGCGGAGAACATCGTGTTCGTCGGCAATAACCTGCGCACGGATGCGCTGGTGGCACAGCTGCCGGAGAAAAACGTCATGTTCGCGTTTTCCCTGTCCGCCGGGCATCGGGAAAGCAGCCGCGTCGTGTCGATTGACCTGAAGAAAATCACGATTGGTCAGCTGCGCACATCGCCGTCCAACAAGGCGCTGATTGACGAGATTTTCGCCGGAACGAGGTACAAGGTCGTCTATCAGCCGAACATGGGCGACTATCTGCTCTGTCATGCCGCGTTCGTCACCCCGGCGGCGTTTGCGTGCTACAAAACAGACGGCAACTTGAAGAAGCTCAAGGGGAATACGGCGTACCTGCGCAAGATGGTGGACGCAAACATCGAAGCGTACCGCGCCATCCGCGACGCCGGGCACGAGATTCTGCCGGATGCCGACAAGGCGTTCGAGAGCGACAAGTACCGCAAGGTGTGCCTGCGCTTCTTCAAGCTGATGGCGGCGACGAGCCTCGGCAAAGTCTGCGCATCCGACCACGCGATGAGCGCCACGGATGAAATGAGTGCGCTCAACCGGGACTTGAAGCAATTTTTTGATGCAAACGGCGCGGATTATCCCGTCTGGCGCGCGTTGGAGAAGGAATGCGGAAAGTACCTGAAATGATTAAGCAGACGCTTCTGAAAGGCGTTGATCTGGGCATTCTGCTCATGCGATTTGCGCGTTCGGAATCATCTGCACGGCGCTGTGGGTATCATGATGATTTTCGTGCATTGATTATGGCATATCGAGGCGATTTGTATGCTGTTTCAAACATATGGTGAAAAGTGCAAGCCCGCCGTGCTGTTTTTCCACGCGATGGGCGTGACAGGCGCAAGCAGTGAACCGGTAGCAAAGCACCTGCAGTCCCGCTGCTTCTGCATTCTGCCGACTTCGACCGTCTACTGCGCAGGGCAGACGTACCGCGGCAAAGCGGACGAGGTGCGGCAGGTAGAAGATTTCCTAACGGCGCAGGGCATCAGCGAATTGGCGCTTGTCGTCGCGTCATCCATCGGCGCTGACCTCGCGATGGCGTTCCTGAAGCAGACGAAACGCCCCGTCGGACACGTTTTCTTCGACGGCGGGCAATTCGCGCAGATTGGGTGCGCGACGCGGCACATCTTGACGCCGTTCCTGTATCTCGCCATCAAGAGCCTATACTGGTCAAGGGGCGGGACGCTGAAGAAAATCATGTGGTGTGACGATGATGGCATCAAGCCGTACTTCATCGCGGCAGGGAAAAATTTGCGCTATGGCAATC
>ERZ1027034.738-NODE-738-length-9244-cov-4.681576_pt1 | contig 9244 bp, 8 predicted proteins | sample MGYA00519443_ERZ1027034 | MGnify/ENA primary metagenome ERZ1027034 (study PRJEB26926, sample SAMN06164787) | human gut metagenome | biome: ENVO:00009003; feature: ENVO:2100002; material: ENVO:00002003 | host: Homo sapiens | place: USA | collected 2012 ... | reverse complement strand
CGTAAGGAGTCGTCGGCAGCGTCAGATGTGTATAAGAGACAGGAATATGGAAATATTTTTCCAGCTTGAAAATGGTCCGGATGATATTTTCAATGTTTTCTTTTTCATTGTAAGTCGGGATGATTATGATGCTGTCACTTGTTTGCATATTGATGTCTGTTTTAGGCAAAGATAGGGAATAATATAAGATGTCTCATCATTTTCTTCGAAAAAGTGATAAAAAACTTCGGATACTTTTCTTTGCCATAAAAATAAAAATGCCGTATTCCCAACGTTCTGAGAATACGGCAAGGTCATATTTTTATTTATCCGATATGGCCAAAAGTATATTGTGCAGCTTGTGTCATCCAGTCAAAGGCCTGTGGGCATATTCCTATGAGGCAGATTGCTGCAAGGCAGATTGCCAGAGCCGCTCTTACCGCACCGGAGCTGGTGAACTTCGGCAAGGGATTGGTTTCTGCCGGAGTGATGAAGATTGCCTTGACAACCAGAAGATAATAGTAAAGTGAGATCACGGTATTTACCAGTGCGAGGAAAACGATCATCCAATGACCGGCATGGAAAGCGGCTGCAAAGACCATGAACTTGGAGAAGAATCCGGCGAACGGGGGAATTCCGGCCAGTGAGAACAGTCCGGCTGTCATGACCAGACTCAGCCGTGGATTGGTCTGATAGAATCCGTTGTAAGCTTCGCGGTCGGTTCTTCCTCCGCAATTCTGTTCTACTGTACTGATCACACCGAAGACGGCCAGGTTGGCTACTACATAGACAGCTACATAATATGCCATGGCTCCTGCGCCCTGAGAGGGAGTTCCAAGTACGGCCAGTATCAGGTAGCCGGCTTGTGAGATACTACTGTATGCCATGAATCGTTTCATGTCGTGTTGCAGGAGGGCAAGTACGTTGGCCAGTGTGATGGACAGAATGATCACGACGGCTGCCAGATCTTCCCACTGGCTTGCCATGGGACCGAAGGCTTTTACCAGCGCATTCAGCAGCGTAAATGCAGCTGCTCCTTTTGAGATGACGGACAGGTAAGCACTGACACAGGTCGGAGCGCCTTCGTAGGTATCGGGAGTCCACATATGGAATGGAACCAGACTTAACTTGAATCCCATTCCGGCGAAGAACAGAACGATTGCCAGAATCTGAAGGGGAGTACCTGTCATGTGCTGGCTCAGGTCGGCAAAATACATGGTTCCGCAAGTTCCGTATACCAGAGACAGCCCGTAAAGCATCAGGGCAGAAGAGAACATGGCAGAGAGGATGAACTTGGCTCCGGCCTCTGCACTGTGATGGCGGAACTTGTCGAATGCTACGAGACAAGCCATCGGGATGCTGGCCAGTTCAAGTCCGACATAAAGCAGCAGGAAGTTACCTGCGCTGATCATATAGAACATTCCCAATAGAGTGGAGAGAGTCAGAAGATAGAACTCTCCGGCTTTGTGGCGTGTATCTTCACGTTCCAGCCAGGGATTGGCCTGCAGGAAAACGAGCAGAGTACCTGCCGTGAGCAGAGTCTTGGCAACGGAAGTCATTGCAGTGTTCTGATACATGCCGCCGAATGCTTCGACTTCATACGGACTGGTAAGGGTGACAGGAAGCAGCAAGACGAGCAATACACACGAAAGCCGTTGCATGACTTTCGGGGAAGGAGTCTTGAGAAACAGGTCAGTAAGCAATACAACGATCAGAATGACCGCCAGAGCTATTTCTGCCTGCATAGTGTGTAAGGTTGTCAGTATATCCATAATGCATTACAATTGACAAAGTTGTGAAATAATAGGTTCTACACTTCCACTGATCAGATGGCTTACCCAGTAAGGAGCCAGACCTAATCCGGCAACGGCCACAATCAGGCAGATCACGGCGAAACGTTCATCCCATGTTGCATCGGTCAGTTTCAGGTGTTCCGGGTTTGTACAGGTTCCATACAGGATCTTTCCGACAACACGCAGGATATAGACTGCCGTGATAACGATACTCATGGTAGCGATCACCGTACAGATACGGTGGAAGGCATCTGCATGCTGGAATGAACCGACAAAGACTGTCATCTCAGCAATGAATCCGCTTAATCCCGGAAGGCCGAGGTTGGCAAGTCCGGCAATGACATAACCGACGGAAAGGAACGGCATGATTTTCATCAGTCCGCTCAGCTGACGGATGTCGCGGGTGTGTGTACGTCCGTAGATCATACCGATCAGGGCAAAGAACAAGGCTGTCATCAGTCCGTGACTCAGCATTTGGAAAATAGCACCTGTTGCACTCACTTTGGTCATCATCAGCAGGGCAAAAAGTACGAGTCCGCAGTGGCTTACGGAAGAATAGGCATTGATGTATTTCAGGTCGGTCTGTACCACAGCGCTGAAAGCACCGTATACAACGGAGATGGTGGTCAGTACCAGGAAGAAGTCTCCCCAGATTGCAGCTCCGGTAGGCATCAGGAACATGGCGATGCGGAAACATCCGTAACCGCCCAGTTTCATCAGTACGCCTGCATGAAGCATGGATACAGCTGTCGGTGCTGAAGCATGACCGTCAGGGCTCCATGTATGGAAGGGAAACAAGGCACCTAATACGCCGAAACCGACAAAGGTCATCGGGAAGAAGATGCGCTGCATTTCGGTCGGGATTTTCAGTTGGGCGATCTCCAGAATGTTCATGGTTTCACCGCCTGCTCCATAGAAGATTCCAAGAATACCGATCAGCAGGAAGGCAGATCCGCCCATCAGCATCAGGGTAAGTTTCATCGCTGCATATTCTTTTTTGCCGCTTCCCCAGACTCCGATCAGCAGATACATCGGGATCAGTGCCACTTCATAGAACATGAACATGGTGAACAGGTCGGTAGATATGAAGAAGCCGAATACTCCTGTACTCAACAGGGTGAACCACAGAAAATATTCTTTTGTCAGGGGCTTGAGTTTCCAGGATGCGAAAGTACCTGTGAACACAATAATGGAACTTAGCAGCAGCATGACTACGGAGATACCGTCCACTCCTACGGAATAGCAGATGTGAAGCGGTGCATACCAGACTACGCTGTCCGTAAACAACATCTCGGCAGTGGCTCCTTCGTTGCGCAGTCCGATATAGGATACGGCCAGATAGGCTGCAAGAATCAGCAGCAGGGAAGAGCCGGTTACCATGACACCCCTTATTTGATTCACGTTACGGGCAATCCAGAGACCCAGTAACATGAGCAGGGGAATTATAACAAATAGACTTAATATATTCATAATACTAATAACATGACAGTTAATACTATAATTCCACCCAGGAACCACATGGTGTAGCTCTGGATCTTTCCGCTTTGCATGGGCTGTACGCTTTCTCCTGTTGCGTTGGCACCCCAGGCCATGAAGTTCATGAACTGATCTACCACGTGGCGGTCAAACCAGGCAAGCGGAGTGGAAACACAGCGGAAGATGATTCGCTTGGTGATGAACAACCAGATTTCATCCATATAGAAGCGCTTGTATGCAGCACGGTGCAATGTGCTGAATCGGGTTGCCAGCATGTCTGCTACCGGCTGTCTGTCGCGGGCATACATCCAGGTTGCAATGGCGATGGCAATGATTGCAACGATGATGCTTGTTGCGGCCACCTGTGTGTCAAGGTGAATGTCGTATGCTTCACCGTTTGCTGAAACAAAATGTCCAAAGGGCAGTAACCATCCGCAAACGATTGTGATGGCTGCCAGGAACATCAGCGGGAAAGTCATGGCCAGCGGACTTTCGTGCGGAACGTGTTCGGCATGAAATTCCTTGTTCTCTGTTCCCCAGAAAATACCGTAATAAAGGCGGAACATATAGAAGGCCGTCATACCGGCGATGATGGTCATTATCCATCCCATGACCGGACTGAACTGGAAGCAGGCTGTCAGGATCTCATCCTTTGAGAAGAAACCTGAGAACGGAGGAATACCGGCAATGGCCAGACAGGCAATGAGGAAGGTAATGTGTGTGATGGGCATATACTTGCGAAGTCCTCCCATTGTAGACATTTCGTTGCTGTGGACGGCATGGATAATACATCCGGCACCCAGGAACAGCAGGGCCTTGAACATGGCGTGGGTGAACAGGTGGAACATTCCTGCCATGTATCCCAGTCCTCCTTCATGCGGATTTGCCGAGGTGCAGACACCGAGGGCGACCATCATAAAACCAATCTGGGAAATGGTGGAGAAAGCCAGCACACGCTTGATGTCGCTTTGGGCACAGGCTACGGATGCTGCATAGAAGGCTGTGAATGCTCCTACATAAGCAACCAGATGCAGGGTATGGGGAGCAAAACCGATGAACAGCGGGAACATGCGTGCTACCAGGTAAACACCGGCTACCACCATTGTGGCAGCATGGATCAGGGCGCTGACCGGAGTCGGACCTTCCATAGCGTCAGGCAACCAGATGTGCAGCGGGAACATGGCGCTCTTTCCGGCACCGCCCACGAACATCAGTCCCAAAGCCAGCGGAAGTACCATTCCCAGCTGCATCAGGCGCTCTTCACTCGGAGTGAAGGTGAAGGTCTGCATGTAATAACCGTAGATCAGAATACCGATCAGGAATCCGAGGTCGGCAAAACGGGTTACGATGAATGCTTTCTTGCTGGCGGCAATGGCTTCCGGTTTTGTATAATAGAATCCGATGAGCAGGTAGGATGAAACACCCACAAGCTCCCAGAATACATACATCTGGAAGATGTTTGTTGCAACCACCAGGCCAAGCATGGAGAAGGTAAAGAGGGACAGGAAAGCATAATAGCGCTGGAATCCCTTTTCTCCTTTCATGTAACCAAACGAATAGATATGTACCATTAAAGATACGGTGGAGATAACCACCAGCATCATGACTGAAATAGGATCAAGCAGGATCCCCATATCAATATGAAGCGATTCGGTAAACGGAAGCCACTGGAAGTTCCACGGAGTCAGGGTAGGGAATATTCCTTCAGCCGTACGTGGCGTCGTAAAATATTTGATGGCGGTGAGATAACTCAGTACGGTTACCCCTGCCAGGGAAAGCGTACCGATCCATCCCGCTGTACGATGTTTCATGTACATGCCTGTCAGTCCCAGAATGAGGAAGCTCAGTACAGGCAGTGCAAGTATCAGAATTGTATATTCCATAATCAATAGCTGTTTTTAGTTATCCTTTCAGATCGGTAATGTCATCAGTCAGTATCTGTTTGACATTCCGGTATACATTGATAATGATGGCGATGGCTACAGCGGTTTCTGCTGCTGCTATGGCGATACCGAACAAACTGAAAAAATGACCTTCTAAGTGATCTGGAAACAAGTAACGGTTGAATACTGCAAAGTTGATGTTCGTGGCATTTAACATAAGCTCTACCGAGATGAGCAGGGCCAGCAGATTCTTGCGGGTGAAGAATCCGTAGATTCCGCAGAACATCATGATGGTACTGATGACCAGATAGTGTATTACGTGTATTTCTAATTCCATATTCGTAGCTTTTTATTTATCTTTTCTTGCTATCAGGATACCGCCGATCATGCAGGCAAGCAGTAAGACACTGACAACTTCGAACGGCAGTATGAACTGGTATTTTCCCGTACCGGTCAGGGCGAGACCTATTTCGCGTACCGGCAGTTCCACGCCCTGCGGAATCATGTTGAGGGCAAATCCGTTGGTAAGTACCAGGAAAAGAACCAGAGCGGCTCCGACAAGAGTCGTGAGCAGTACGCTGATCAGTTTGGCGCGGTTCATACGATATTTCATATCTTTATCTGACTGTGTCAGCAAAATAGAGAATACATACAGGACCACGATACCTCCGGCATAGACCATCAACTGTACAGCTCCCAGGAAAGTATATCCCAGTATGCCGTAAATGGCTCCTGTGCCGAACAGTACGAACAGCAGGTAGGTGGCTGCGCGCAGGATTTTTCCGGTTGTGACGGCTAATACGGAACAGACCGCAATGGCTGCCGCTACAACGTAGAATACGATTTCTTGAAGTGTAATTTCCATGTTCTCTCTTTTTTATTTAGCAAGTGTTGAACCTTCATGGTTTAGTGTAAGCAGGAGTTTTTCCTTTTCAAAGACTGCATTCTCGAAGTCATTGGTGAACTGGATTGCTCCGTGGGGACAGGCATTTACGCACAGCTGGCAGAACATGCAGGATCCCAGATTATATTCATACTTCACTAAAAACTTTTTCTTTTTTCCGTCTTCATCCTCGCGGGTTTCCGAGGTGACTTTGATGGTTCCGTTCGGACAGGCCATCTGGCACAGACCGCAGGCTACGCAGTGATGATGGTTTTCACTGTCGTGCGGCATGACGAGCATGGCACGATGGCGTTCCGGAATGTGAAGCGTTGTGTGGCGGTTTTCCGGGTATTGTTCTGTGACCTTAGGCTGCCAGAATACTTTCATGGAGGTACGCATGCCGATCAGCAGACTTTTTACTCCCGAACCGAATCCTTTGATATATTCGTTAAAACTTTCCATAATGTTTGATTACAAATCCTTTCTTATCGGTGGTTAAAATGTTAATCCGGTGACTTTACACAAAGTCATTACCAGCAGAACCAGCAGTGAGAGCGGCATCAGGTATTTCCATTCCAGTGTCAGTACCTGGTCAATGCGCAGGCGGGGGAAAGTCCAGCGGATCCACATGAGCAGGAATACGATGAAGAAGGTTTTTCCAACAAACCAGATCACTCCGGGAATGTAGTCCATGACTGCATTGAATGCGTCAAGTCCGGCAATGTGCAACGGCATCCATCCACCCAGAAAGAGGGTAGTGGCGATTCCGGCGGTGATGAACAGGTTCAGATATTCTGCCAGATAGAAAAATCCGAAGTGCATACCGGAATATTCGGTGTGGTAACCGGCAGTCAGCTCCTGTTCGGCTTCGGCCAGGTCAAACGGTCCTCGGTTGGCTTCGGCATTACCGGCGATCAGGTAGATGATGAAAGCTGCAAGGGCAGGAATATGTCCTTTGAAAATGTTCCATCCGTCGGCCTGTCCGCTGACGATTTGCTGGATATCCATGGTTCCGCTGAGCATAACCATTGTCAGGACGGTCAGTCCGATGGAAAGCTCGTAGCTGATGATCATGGCTCCGCTTCGTACGGCTCCGATGATGGTATACTTGCTGTTACTGCTCCATCCGGCCAGAAGGATTCCCAGTACGCCGATGGATGAGGCTGCAAGAACGAAAAAGATACCGATATCCATGTGAAGGATTTCTCCACCTTTATTCCAGGGCAGGCAGGAGAAGGTAAGGATAGAGGCCAGAATGACCAGGAACGGTGCCAGATTATAAAGGAAATGATCTGAGTTTTTCAACTCGATGATTTCCTTGGTCAGAATCTTGATCACGTCGGCTGGTACCTGAAGCAGACCTCCTTTTCCACCGACACGGTTCGGACCGATACGGCACTGGAAGGCTGCACAGACCTTTCGTTCCATATAAATAAGGATGATGGCCAGGACGGCATAAAGCACCAGGATCATGACGCCTACCACGAGTCCTTCCAGAAAAATAGCTAACCCTTCGGGCATGATACTGCATAAGGCAGCATGGATGGCCATGAAGAGAGGCTGTAGATTATAATAGTCTAGAAACATATTTCTTCTCTAATTTAGGGTGATACATAACAGTGTTTACCGGTCAATGTCAGGAATAACGTAGTCCATTGTTCCGCCGATAGCAATCAGGTCGGCAATCTTGTTATCTTTGCAGACCGTATCAAGTGCGTGTACCAGCGGTAGTCCGGTAGACCGGTAGTGCAGGCGGTAAGGTGTCTTGTCTCCGTGACTTTCAAGCATGACACCAAATTCTCCACGGCTGCTTTCTACGGCTGCTGAGTAATTTCCTTCGGGGATCTTGATGATGGGCTTGGTTTTGACGCGGAATTCTCCGGCAGGAATGTTGTCAATCAGCTGTTCGATGATGTGGCATGATTCCATGATCTCGTCCATACGCACCATATAACGTGCAAACGAATCTCCTTCTGTATAGAGGATTTCCTTGAAATCGACCTTGTCATATACGGCGTAGGGATGATGCTTGCGCACATCGTTAGCCCAGCCTGAAGCACGTCCTGAACCTCCGGTTACTCCCAGTGAGATTGCGTCTTCGCGGCTTAACAGACCGACGCCCTTCAAACGGGTGGTTGCGATGACGTTTCCGGTGAAGATATCGTGATAGTCCTTGATGACGCTGCGCAGGTGCTTGATGAACTCTTTCACCTTGCGCTGGAAATCGGGATGCAGGTCAGCCTGAACACCTCCGATCATGTTGTAGTTCTGGATCAGTCGTCCGCCTGTCGTTTCTTCAAAGATATCCAGAATCATTTCGCGTTCACGGAAACCGTAGAAGAACGGTGTCAGTCCTCCCATATCCATGACCAGACAAGAATAGAACAACAGGTGAGAATCGATACGCTGAAGTTCGTCCATGATGGTACGGATGTATTGAGCACGTTCCGAGATTTCAATGCCTGCCGCCTTTTCAATGCACATGCAGAGGGCGTGACGGTTTTGATGAGCGCTCAGGTAATCCAGACGGTCTGTCAGGGCGAGCGTCTGCGGATAGGTGAGACTTTCGTTAAGCTTTTCGATACCCCGGTGAATATATCCGCAGATGGGATCTACCTTGCTGATGGTTTCACCTTTAAGAGAGGTGCGCAGACGAAGTACTCCGTGAGTTGAAGGGTGCTGGGGACCGATGTTAACCACAAAGTCCTGCTGTCCGAAAACAATGTTTTTCTTGTCAGCGATTGTTCCGTCCGGGTTCAGATAATATTCTTCGGTGATATCGGCATTCTCCTCGTTCTCCATGTTTAGCGGATTGGAGTTCATGTCATAATCCTTGCGCAGCGGATAACCGATCCAGTCTTCGCGCAGGAAGAGACGCCGCATGTCAGGATTGTTCAGAAAACGGATACCAAAGAAGTCGAACACTTCGCGTTCTTTGATTTCTGCAGTTTTCCAGAGATCACATACTGAGGGGAGAAACGGGTTCTCACGGTCAGTCGTAGAGGTCTTGAGAACGATACGGTTGTAAGTCTTGCTTGATTCCAGATAATAAAGTGCTCCCAGGCCTCCTTCCTGCCAGTCCATTCCCACGATGTCGCGCAGGAAGTCCATCGGTTCGTCCTTGTCATTTCTCAAGGCTTCGGCCACCTGACGGAATGATTCGACCGGAACGGTTACCACCTGATCGCCTGTTTCAGCGACTGTGATGCCGGGCACTAGTCGGGATATTT
>ERZ1027034.729-NODE-729-length-9289-cov-9.483972_pt1 | contig 9289 bp, 10 predicted proteins | sample MGYA00519443_ERZ1027034 | MGnify/ENA primary metagenome ERZ1027034 (study PRJEB26926, sample SAMN06164787) | human gut metagenome | biome: ENVO:00009003; feature: ENVO:2100002; material: ENVO:00002003 | host: Homo sapiens | place: USA | collected 2012 ... | reverse complement strand
CACCGTCCTCGTTTTCGTATTTCTGGAGCCGTTCGCCGTGCTGCTGGGCGCAAAGGGCGTAACGTATCAATATACCATCGATTATCTCCGGGGCCTGGCCCCTTTCGCGCTGTGCTTCATCATCTCCTATAACATGGAGGTGCTGATCAAGACCGACGGCTATCCCCGTCTGGCAATTCTGACGGTCATCACCGGCTGTCTGGCCAACTGCGTGCTGGACTATATCGCCATCTTTGTGCTGAATCTGGGCGTATGGGGCGCGGCCTTCGCCACAGGTCTTTCCCAGCTTCTGACGTGCATCATCTATCTGCGCCACTTCCTGGGCGGACACAACACCTTCCACTTTGTGAAGTTCAGGATGGACTGGGGCATCTACAAGCGGCTGATCCCGCTGGGCTTTGCCGACGGCGTAACGGAGCTGTGCAACGGCGTGATGATCTTCCTGTTCAACCGGGTCATCCTCCGGTGCCTCGGCGACGACGGACTGGTGTGCTACACCATCATCGCCTACGTGAACACCCTCATCATCAACACCATGCTGGGCATCTCGCAGGGCAGCCAGCCGCTGGTCAGCTACCACTACGGCAAGGGGGACGCGGCGGGCTACAAGAAGCTGCTGCGGTATGGCTTTACAGCGGTGGGCATCATGACGGCGGTGATCTTCGCCGGTGTGATGATCTTTGCCCCCCAAATCGCCGGAATCTTCCTCGGCGCGGAGAAGCCGGAGCTGCTGGGCAGCGCGGCCGGCGCGCTGCGGCGGTACGGTCTGTGCTACATACTGCTGGGAAGCAACATCCTCATGGGCGGCTTCCTGACGGCGGTGGAGCGGCCGAAGGCGGCCATCAGTATCTCCGTGGGGCGGGGTCTGGCGTTTCAGGCCGGGGCGCTGTTCCTGCTGGCCTTTGCCGTGGGCGGCACGGGCATTTGGTTTGCGCCGGTGATCTCCGAGGCGCTGTGCGCGGTAATGGCCGTGTGGTTCCTCCGGCGGTTCCTGCGGAAAACCGCGGCATAACCAACATAAAAAGTATCCCGCGGCTGTGCCGCGGGATACTTTTTTGCTCTCTTTAAGGCGCCTTACGCCTGCGCGGCCTTTTCCGCCATCATCTGCCGCACCACCTCGTCGATACGGTGGGCAACGCGGCAGAAATCCTCCGCCGTATAGCCCTTGGTGGTCATGGCGGCGGTGCCGATGCGGACGCCGCTGGTCTGGAACGGCGAGCGTTTGTCCCCGGGGACGCAGTTCTTATTCAGCGTAATACCGCAGCGGTCCAATTCCTCCTGCACCTCACGTCCGGTAAGTCCGGTATCCGTCAGATCCAGCAAAAACAGATGGTTGTCCGTGCCGCCAGTAACGACCTTGTAGCCCATGGCCATGAACTCCGCCGCCATCGCCCTGCAGTTGACCACCACACGGTGGATATACGCCCGGTACTCCGGGGCCAGCGCCTCCTCCGCAGCCACCGCCTTGCCGGCGATCACGTGCTGCAAAGGGCCGCCCTGCATACCGGGAAATACGGCGCTGTCCACCTTTTTCGCCAGCTCCGGGCGGCAGAAGATCAGTCCGCCCCGCGGGCCGCGCAGCGTCTTGTGCGTCGTGGTCGTGACCACATCTGCCAGTCCAAAGGGGCTTGGGTGCTCCCCCGCCGCCACCAGCCCGGCAATGTGAGCGATGTCCGCCATGAAATACGCCCCCGCCGCCTGCGCCGCCTGGGCAAAACGTGCAAAGTCGATGGTCCGGCTGTAGGCCGACGCTCCTGCGATGATCAGCCGCGGCTTCAGCTCCCGCGCAAGCCTCTCCATACCGTCATAGTCGATCAGGCCGTTTTCGTCCACATCGTAGGCCGCTATGTCATACAGCCTGCCGGAGGCATTTACCGGCAGTCCGTGGGACAGGTGCCCACCGTTGGCCAGACTCATGGACAGGATCCGGTCTCCCGGCTGCAGCAGCGCCATATACGCCGCCAGATTGGCGGAGGTACCGCTGTGAGGCTGCACGTTCACATGGTAGTCGGTGTGAAACACCTCCCTCCACTTGGCGATGCAGTACGTCTCCAGCTCGTCCACCACCAGGCAGCCGCCGTAGTAGCGCCCCTGATTTCCCATCTCCCTGTGGGCGGGATACCCCTCGGAATACTTGTTGGTCAGGCAGCTGCCCACAGCGCGGCATACCGCCTCGCTGGTGAAATTCTCGCTGGCGATCAGCTCCACCGTTGTTTCCTGCCGCCGCTGCTCCATGGCAATATAGTCGAAAACCTTGGATATCACGCCCATCTCTCCCCACGTATTGTATTATTGCGTCAACAATTATACCACATATTGTGCCCCATGCAAGCCCCAATAGTCAAATAACCAAAATACACGAAATCACATACCAGTCCTGTATGTTTTTTGTAAAAAACGCAGAAAGGTGAAAAAAGGGTTGACAACGGCGCGTTAAGGGCGTATTATGCCACCATTCCGACAGGGAAAATCACAGCGAGGAGGAAAGCCGACATGAAGCGTAACGTCACCATGATGATGTGCGAGATGTGCATGGGTATGATGTCCATGTGCATGTTTCGTCGCGCCGAAAAGGTCATCAGCTTTCCGAAAACTGTTTGACGGCTTGAAAAAAGCCGATGTGTAAGCAGACAGCGGAGGGTCAGTGATGACCAGCCGCTGTTTTTGTTTTGCTTATGTACCGCCGTTCCGGCCGGGCGGCGGTGCTGAGATAAAATCGTAACCAACCAAGTTTAATCATTTCAAAGGAGACTGCGAACATGAAACACAACACTTTGACTAAGATCATCACCCTGGCCCTGGCCGTTGTACTGGCTCTGAGCCTGGCTGCCTGCGGCAGCAAGACCGACGACAGCGGCGACAAGACCGACGCTCCTGTCATCAAGATCGGCGTTCCCAACGACACCACCAACGAGGCCCGTGCCCTGCTGCTGCTGCAGGAGAACGGCATCATCAAGCTGAAGGACGGCGCAGGCATCACCGCCACCAAGAACGACATCGTGGAGAACCCGTACAATGTGGAGATCGTGGAGGCAGAGGCCGCCCAGCTGCCCAATATGCTGCCCGATCTGGACTACGCCGTGATCAACAGCAACTACGCCATCAACGCCGGCCTGAACCCCGTGAATGACTCCCTGCTGATCGAGGGCAGCGCCTCCGCTTACGCCAACATCCTGACCGTGAAGGAGGGCAACGAGACTTCTCCCAAGGCGCTGGCTCTGAAGGCCGCTCTGGAGAGCAAGCAGGTGGCTGACTTCATCACCGAGAAGTATGCCGGCTCCGTTGTCTCCGTTGTGGAGAGCACCACCGACGGCTATGACGCCTCCGTGGACTACGACGCTCTGAAGGGCGAGACCATCACCGTGGCCGCTTCCCCCACGCCCCACGCCGAGATCCTGGAGGTCGCCAAGGAGATCCTGGCTGCCAAGGACATCACCCTGGACATTCAGGTCTTCAATGACTACGTTGTGCCCAACACCGTGGTGGAGGACGGCACCGTGGACGCCAACTACTTCCAGCACCTGCCCTATCTGGAGGACTTCAATGCCCAGAACGGCACCCACATCGTCTCCATCGCCGCCATCCACGTGGAGCCCATGGGTCTGTACGGCGGCAAGCAGACCACGCTGGACGCGCTGAGCACCTCCGCCCAGTAACATAAAGCAACAGGATTTTACCCTCCTCTCCCCCTCGCGTGTTCCCCGCCCTGCACAGGGCGGGGAACACCGCGGAAACAGGACAATGCGAAACGCCCGGTTTCTTTTCCGGAGCTCCCGCCAGGGCGCGGGGGATGCAGAAAGGAAACAGCGCGAATTAAACAGAAACGAGGAACGCCGTCGTGATAGAACTGAAACACGTAAGCAAGACATACGACTCCGGTGCCAACGGAGGCGTGGACGCATTGAAGGATGTGTCCCTGACCATTGAGGATGGAGACATCTACGGCATTATCGGTATGTCCGGCGCGGGCAAGAGCACGCTGGTGCGCTGCATCAACCTGCTGGAGCGCCCCACAAAAGGCGAGATCATCGTGGACGGCCAGCGGCTGGACACCATGACCCCCGCCCAGCTGCGCGCCGCCCGTCGGAACATCACTATGATCTTCCAGCACTTCAACCTGCTCATGCAGCGCACCTGCCTGCGTAACGTCTGCTTCCCCATGGAGATCTCCGGTGTAAAGCGGGCCGACGCGGAAAAGCGCGGGCGCGAGCTGCTGGAGCTGGTGGGCCTGCCTGACAAGGCGGATGCCTACCCGGCCCAGCTGTCCGGCGGCCAGCAGCAGCGCGTAGCCATCGCCCGTGCCCTGGCCACCGACCCCAAGGTGCTGCTGTGCGACGAGGCCACCAGCGCCCTGGACCCCAAGACCACCCGACAGATACTGGAGCTGATCCGGGACATCAATCAAAAGCTGAACATCACCGTGGTCATCATCACCCATCAGATGAGCGTGGTGAAGGAGGTCTGCTCCCACGTGGCCATACTGGACGATGGCTGCGTGGCCGAATCCGGCATGGTGGGTACTGTCTTCGCCGCACCCAAGTCTGAAGCCGGCCGCCGTCTGGTATTCCCCGGCGGCGCGGACGCGCAGGTATACAACCCCCAGGACGAAAAGCTGGTGCGGCTGGTGTTCAAGGACAGCAAGACCACCAGTATCCCCCTCATCGCACGGCTGGCGGCAGAGGAGGGCGTCTTCTGCAACGTGATCTCCGCCAGTACGCAGAAGCTGTCCGAAACGGTATACGGCAGCATGATGCTGGGCATCCCCAGCGCACAGTACGATAAGGCCGTGGCCTTTATCCACAATGTGGCCAATGTTCAGGTCGAGGAGGTGGACCACCATGTACAGTAATCTGTTCTCCGCCCAGTCCGTACAGGATCTGATGAGCGTGCTGCCCTCCCTGCCCTTTGCCATCTGGGAGACGTTCTACGTCACCGTGGTCAGCACGGCGCTGTCGCTGGTGCTTGGCCTGCCCCTGGGCGTGCTGCTGGTGGCCGGCGAGAAAAACGGCGTCCTGCCCCTGCCCCGCTGGCTCATGCAGGTCATCAACGTCATCATCAACCTGCTGCGCTCCATCCCCTTCCTGATCCTGATGATCATGGTATTCCCCCTCTCCCGTCTGCTCATCGGCACCGCCGTGGGCACCACGGCCACCATCGTTCCGCTGGTGGCGGCGGCGTTTCCCTTTGTGGCACGTCTTGTGGAGAGCAGTCTCCGCGAGGTGGATGGTAATATCATTGAGGCCGCCCAGAGCATGGGCGCCACCCCCATGCAGATCATCTGCAAGGTAATGATCCCCGAGAGCGTTCCCTCCCTGATCCAGAATGTCACCATCGCGCTGACCACCATTCTTGGCTACTCCGCCATGAGCGGCATCATCGGCGGCGGCGGCCTGGGCAAGATCGCCATCGACTACGGCTACTATCGCTATAAGTACCTGGTAATGCTGGTGGCGGTGGTCATTCTGATCCTGTTGGTGCAGCTGTTCCAAAGCGTGGGTACCTGGCTCAGCAAGCGGTGCGACAAGCGTTTGAAGCACTGATCCCGTCTTCTGTTCCCTTCGGCTTTCGCCGAAGGGAATATTTTTTCCGCCGCCCCATTTTTCACCTTGACATTTCTCCCGAAATCGTGTATGATATTCGATGTTGTAAAGGCATATAACTTTACAGAAGGAGGCCACACCGTGAAAAACCAGACATACCGCATGACCATGCTGTTCGATTTTTACGGCGATATCCTGACCCCACGGCAGCGTGAGCTGTTCGACCTGTATTATAATGAGGACCTGTCCCTGGCAGAGATCGCGGAGAACTGCGGCATTTCCCGGCAGGGCGTACGGGACGTGATCGTTCGCGCGGAGAACGCCATGACCGAGCTGGAGGACAAGACCGGCCTGGTCCGCCGCTTTTTGCAGATGCAGCAGCACGTGGACCGTATCATCACCGCTGCCGGAGACATTAAAACCATCAACTACCGGCAGTACGAAAATCCCCGGTTAGAGGAATTGGCGGAGACGATCTTGGACGCTGCCGCCGCCCTGAAGGAGTAACGACCCATGGCATTTGAGGGACTTAGCGAAAAACTGAACGGCGTATTCAAGCGCCTGCGCGGTAAGGGCCGCCTTACCGAAGCCGATGTCCGCGAGGGTATGCGCGAGGTACGTCTGGCCCTGCTGGAGGCCGACGTCAGCTATAAGGTCGTCAAGGACTTCGTGGCGGACGTCACCGAAAAGTGCGTCGGCGCCGATGTGCTGGACAGCCTGACCCCCGCCCAGCAGATCATCAAGATCGTAAACCAGGAGCTGACGGCGCTGATGGGCGGCACCAACGCCCGCCTGACCACCGCCTCCAAGGGTCCCACCGTTGTGATGATGGTAGGTCTGCAGGGCGCCGGTAAAACCACAAACGGCGCCAAGCTGGCAGGGCTCATGCGCCGCAGCTTCGGCAAGCGCCCTCTGCTGGTGGCCTGCGACGTGTACCGTCCCGCCGCCATCAACCAACTGCAGGTGGTGGGCAAGCAGCTGGACATCCCCGTCTTCGAGATGGGCCAGATCGACCCGGTGACCATCGCCAAGGAGGCGGTGAAGTACGCCGCTGACCACGGCCACGACATCGTCTTTCTGGATACCGCCGGCCGTCTGCATATCGACGAGGCGCTGATGGACGAGCTGAAGGCCGTCAAGGCCGCCGTCCATCCCAACGAGATACTCCTTGTGGTGGACGCCATGACCGGCCAGGACGCGGTCAACGCCGCCAAGGCCTTTGACGACGCGCTGGGCATCGACGGCGTACTGCTGACCAAGCTGGACGGCGACGCCCGCGGCGGTGCTGCCCTGTCCATCCGGGCCGTCACCGGTAAGCCCATCAAGTTCGTGGGTACCGGCGAAAAGCTGGACATGATCGAGCCCTTCCACCCCGACCGCATGGCCGGGCGGATACTGGGCATGGGCGATATGCTCACCTTCATTGAGAAGGCCGAGCAGCAGTATGACGAAAAACAGGCCAAAAAGCTTGAGGAAAAGCTCCGCAAGAACCGCCTGACCCTTTCTGACTATCTGGATCAGATGGAGCAGCTGCAAAGCATGGGTGACCTGAGCCAGATCGCCGATATGCTCCCCGGCGGCATGGCTAAGGGCTTCGACCCCAGCCAGATCGACGAGAAGCAGATGGCCCACAACAAGGCCATCATCCAGTCCATGACCCCGCTGGAACGCGAAAATCCGCAGATCCTCAACGCCAGCCGCAAAAAGCGCATTGCCGCCGGCTGCGGCCTGGAGGTGGTGGATGTCAACCGCCTGCTGAAGTCCTTTGAGATGCTGCAGCAGATGACCAAAGCCATGACCAAGGGCGGCGGTATGCGCGGCCTGGGCGGCATGATGGGCGGCTTCGGCGGCAAGGTGGCCAGAGGCGCCATGCACGGTTTTGGCCGAAAAAAACGGTTGAAATAAAGTTAAAAAAAGCAGAAAAAGTGTGTAAGTGCAGTCGCATTTAACAGATATAAAACATTTAATTTACATGGAGGAACACAACAATGGTTAAAATTCGTCTGAGAAGAATGGGCGCTAAGAAGGCCCCCTATTACCGCGTCGTCGTCGCCGATTCCCGCTATCCCCGCGACGGCCGCTTCATCGAGGAGATCGGCACCTATGATCCCACTGTCTCCCCCGCCAAGATCAGTATCGACGCTGACCGCGCCCGCGAGTGGATCAAGACCGGTGCCCAGCCCACCGATACCGTTCGCGCCCTGCTGAAGAAGGTCGACGTACTGTAAGTCGGGAGCGCGCCATGAAGGATCTGCTGCTGTATATCGCGCAGAACCTTGTGGAGCACCCGGAGCAGGTCAGCGTGACCGAGGTGGAAAACGGTGACGAGCTGACGCTTCAGCTTCGCGTCGCGCCGGAGGACATGGGCAAGGTCATCGGACGTCAGGGCCGTATCGCCAAGGAGATACGCACCGTGATCCGTTCCTACGCCCAGCGCACCGGTGCCAAGGTGTCTGTGGATATCGTTGATTAAAAAAGGAGCACCCGGCAGGGTGCTCTCTTTTTGCCCGCTGGCCGGGGCAAAAAAGAAAGCCCTTTCGGGCTTTCTTTTTTTGCTCTCAGTGACGCTTTTTAGCGGTCCATGCCATGCCGGTCACGGACAGTACTGCCGTCACCGCGTAGATACCGATGCCGGCGTCGAAGGTCTTAGGAGAACCCTTTGTCTCGTCCGCCTTGGTGTCGGTGGTGGGGTGGTAGTAATAGCTCGGTGCGGGCTTTTTCACGACACTGTAGCTGCCGTCTGCGTTTTTGACAAGCTCAGTGCCAGTAGGCGGCACTACCACTTTTGCCACGTCCACGTAAGTTGTCCCATTATCGCTTACCTTGGCTACTATTCCCTTTGTAGTAGTACCAGCCAGCGTGTTATCGGTGCCGTAGGTGATTTTTGCCGTGGGCTGCGCCGCCATGTTCTCATGGAGGATAACTGCACCCTCTGTAACGTCCGTAAAGGTGTTCTTGTCAATGGTCACAGTGTCATTCTTACCTGTGGCAAAAGCAATCTGGATACCACGCTTAACGCCGCTTATCTTGTTACCGGTGATGGTCGCATTCATCGCCGTGGTGCTGCCATCGCCCAAATGGATGGCACACTTTGCCTTATTTTCACCGTCAACATTGATATTGTTGTCTGTAACAACTCTGATTATCTCCAAAAAGCCCGGAAATACGGGCATTTCACGGGATATAAGAACTGAATTTACTACCGATTTACTACTTTCGGATTGAGCTTTGACACGCTTCTGCCTCCCGTGAAGCCCACCGCCCAAATAGTGACACATCGAAAATTGAATACGACACCGCAGACAGCGGCGTTCTCTTTTCCCCTTTGGGGAGATCAGGACGCCGCTTTTTTTGCGCCCAAAACCAGAAAGGAGGCGACCGCCTATGTACTTTACTTCCGGCAGCGACCGGGCCTTTGAACAGCTCATGCAGACGAGGCCGGGCGCAGATCATTTTGACAGCGGCGAGGCCGGAGCGCCGGAGGACTGCGGCACCTGCCGTTTCTACCGCCCGCACTGGAAGTACCAGTTTTGTGTGTATGAGGAATGTCCCTACCAGCCGGGCAAGCTCACCGCCCTTGACGGCGCGGTGAAATTTCAAGTGAAAGGAGTGGACGACGAGATGGCAGTTTTTCGAGTGGAGAAAAACCGGGGCTACACGGTGATGTCCAACCACCACCTGCGGAACAAGGACTTGTCCCTGAAAGCCAAGGGCCTGCTGTCGCAAATGCTGTCCTTGCCGGAGGATTG
>ERZ1027034.715-NODE-715-length-9417-cov-3.753899_pt1 | contig 9417 bp, 6 predicted proteins | sample MGYA00519443_ERZ1027034 | MGnify/ENA primary metagenome ERZ1027034 (study PRJEB26926, sample SAMN06164787) | human gut metagenome | biome: ENVO:00009003; feature: ENVO:2100002; material: ENVO:00002003 | host: Homo sapiens | place: USA | collected 2012 ... | reverse complement strand
GTGGGCTCGGAGATGTGTATAAGAGACAGGTCGGCGCCCACGTTGCACCAGAGCTGGTGCAGGCCGAGCGTCGAGCGGCAGTATGCGATCAGTACCGCGAGTGCGTCGGCGGCATAGCCTCTGCCGCGATGCCGTTTGTCATGGACGAGGATGCCGACGCCGGCCCGTCCGTTCCAGGGGTCGAAATCGAAGAGGTCGATTGCCCCGACGGGTTCGCCCTCCGTCGTCTCGACGATCAGCCGCAGTTGGCGGGTCTGGGCCAGGTCGAGCCGCTGCTGTTCGACGAACTGCACGAGCATGTGGCGGGAGAAAGGGGCCGTGGTGCCGCTCACGGCCCAGACTTCGGGGTCGTTTTCCCAGCGGTACATCGTCTCCACGTCCTCGGGTTCGACGGCCCGCAGGCGGCAAATTCTCCCTTCGAGGTTCATCAGATCCCGATGATTTTGTTGCGTATGAGCATCGCCACGCCCCAGGCGTTGGCGTTTTCGGTCATTTTCGAGAGGCGGAATTTCGTGTCCTTGAAGACCAGGTTGAGCGAATATTTGTTGGTCGAGGACTTCAGCGGCAGCATGATGTAATCCCCGGCGGCGGCGAGGTTGCCGCCGACGATGACCGTCTCGGGGTTGAAGGTGTTAATCAGGAAAGCGACGGCCTTGCCCACCTTCTCGCCCGCCTCCTCGATCAGCTCGATCGAGAGGTTGTCGTCGTTCTTGGCGGCGGCGATGATGTCGTCGATGTGGATCGGTTCCTGCCGGTCGTACTTCTCGCGCAGGATGGTATTCACGCCGCTTTCGATCTTCCTGACGATCTTCTCCTCGATGGCGATGCCCGAAACCTCGGTTTCGAGGCACCCTTTTTTGCCGCACGAGCAGATGATTTCGTTATCGAAGAAAGGAATATGCCCGAATTCGCCCGCGAAGCCGCTCTTGCCGTAGTAGAGCTTGCCGTCGGTCACGATCCCGATGGCCACTCCGCGGCCCAGGTGGAGGTAGAGCAGGTTTTTGTCGTCCTTGGATTTGCTGCACGTGTACTCCGCATAGCAGCGGGCCCGCGTGTCGTTTTCGAGCAGCACGCGGATGCCGATGCGGTGTTCGAGCAGGTCGCGCAGCGATTGTTCGCTCGAGGTGAAGTATTTGTAGCTGCGGCCCGTGTCGGGGTTCACGCGCCCCGTGATGCCGACCCCCAGCCCGAGGATTTTACCCCGGTCGATACCGCAGGTGGCGATGAAGCGTTCGATGTTGGCGCAGATTTTCTCGAGACACTGCGAGCGGTCGAGCAGCTCGAACGAGGTGTCGAACTGCTGCTTGATGATGTTATTCTGCAGGTCGGTAATCAGGTAGGACATGTTGTCGCGCCCGACATTGACCCCTGCGAAATAGATGGCCGAATTGGCCAGTCCGAAGACGTTGGGACGCCGTCCGCCCGGGGTTTCGACCTTGCCCAGGTCGCAGACGATAGTTTCGTCAACAAGTTCCTGCACGAGTTTGGTGATCGTGGGTACGCTGATGTGCAGCTCCCTGGTCAGCTCCGAGAGGGTACACTCGCCGTTGAGCGCCATGTGGGCGATGATATTGCGCTTGATGAGGCTGTTTTTGTGCGAAATGCCCTTGAGTACTTCGTCCTCGTGTCGGTTGAAAAATTCGGTTAGTGAGGTCATCTTCCGTGCTGTCCCTTGTCGATTTTACAAATTCTTTGCAAATATACTGAGGATTCTTTGAAAAACGGAAGAACTTATTAATATTTTTTAATATGCGGAGGGCGAGGATGAAAAAATCCGGGAGTCGATTGCTCACTGCAAACGGCTCCCGGATGGATGCGGATGCTGAAACGCGCGGAACTCAGAGCGTGGATTTCGATTCCACGACGGCCTGGGGATCGACCTTGCGGATCAGCCCCTGGAGCACGCTGCCGGGGCCGAGCTCGGTGAATTCGGTGATGCCGTCGGCGAGCATTCGTTTGACGATCTGCGTCCAGCGTACCGGCGCGGTGAGCTGCGCGATCAGGTTGGCCTTGATCGTCGCCGGATCGGTTTGGGGTTTGGCATCGACGTTCTGGTAGATGGGGCAGACAGGAGCCTGGAAGGGTGCTTCGTTGATCGCTTTTTCGAGTTCGACCTTGGCCGGCTCCATCAGGGGCGAGTGGAATGCACCGCCTACGGGCAGACGCAGTGCGCGTTTGGCGCCCGCTTCCTTGAGTTTGGCACAGGCGGCATCGACCGCTTCGACGCTGCCCGAGATAACCAGTTGGCCGGGGCAGTTGTAGTTCGCCGCCACGACCACGCCGTCGATCGAGGCGCAGGCTTCCTCTACTTTGGCGTCGTCGAGTCCCAGGATCGCCGCCATCGTACCGGGTACGGCTTCGCAGGCTTTCTGCATGGCCATCGCACGTTTGGAAACGAGCCGCAGACCGTCTTCGAACGAAAGAGCGCCGGCCACCACCAGGGCTGAAAATTCGCCGAGCGAGTGTCCGGCTACCGCGTCGGGCTTCACGCCCAGCGCCTTGGCCATGATGACCGAGTGGAGGAATACGGCCGGCTGGGTGACTTTAGTCTGTTTGAGCTCTTCGTCCGTACCGGCGAACATGATGTCGGTGATGCGGAAACCGAGGATTTCGTTGGCCTGCTCGAAGAGAGCCTTGGCTTCGGGGACATTGTCGTAGAGGTCTTTGCCCATGCCGACGGCTTGAGCGCCCTGACCCGGAAATACGTATGCGTGTTTCATAGTTTCTGTCAAAATATTTTTTGGTTACCGGGCAAAGATAGCAAATATTTTCTTACATTTGCACTGCAACGGTTCACGAGGGGTTACGCCCCGTCAGATTAAATGGGAACGCAGTGAAAGTCTGCGACAGTTCCCGCTGCTGTGAGTCCTGCCCGACGATCCGAGGTGATCGGCCCGCTTGCGGGCGGTGTTTCGGATGCCCGGGTGTATTGCCGCGACACTCTTTTGCCACTGGTCCTGTGGGGTCGGGAAGGCGTTGCGGCGGGGACGAGTCAGAAGACCAGCCTTTGCCTGCCCGATGAACGGACAGTTCGGATGATATGCGTCTGCGGAGAACGGAGCTTTCGGAAAAGACCTGCGAGGCATCTTTTCGGTGGATTGATAACCTGAAGCGAGGTGGCTCTCTGTTTCCCGGATGAAATATTTTTCGAACCCGTTGTACGGCATGTGCCGAAGTGCGGAGTTTGTGCAGAAGAAGAGTGTCTTGCCGATAAAGGTTTCAGTCGTAATAAAGTAGAGATTAGTATGGACTGAAACAAAGAGGTCGATCTGTTGCCGGGTCGATTTCTTTATTTCTGGTGTCGGACGGAATGGGCTGTCCGGCTTCTTCCCTCGGGCGCGGAAAAACGGCTATCGGGTGTCTGCGACGGATTCTCCCGACACAAAAAAGCAGCGCTTTATGCGCTGCTTTTTTCAATTTTCCTGATCGCCTATTTCTCTTCCACGATCTTGAAGGAATCCTTGTAGAGTCCGCAAACGGGGCATACCCAGTCGTCCGGGATGTCTTCGAATGCCGTGCCGGGTGCGATGCCGCTTTCGGGATCGCCCTTGGCCGGATCATATACGTAGTCGCAGGCGGTGCAGTGGTATTTGCGGGGGAATATGCGGTCGGCCACCTTGTCCCAGTCGATCAGCTCCCAGTACGATTTGATGAAATCCGCGCGACGGTTGCGGTAGTCGATATAGTAGGCGTGTTCCCATACGTCGATCGTCATGACGGGCTTGAGGCCTTTGGTCATGGGGTTGCCGGCATTGGATTCCGAGATGATCTGCAATTTGCCGTCCTTGTCGGCTGCGAGCCACGTCCAGCCCGAGCCGAAAAGTCCGGTAGCGGCTTTGGAGAACTCTTCCTTGAAGGCTTCGACCGATCCGAAGTCGCGGGCGATGCGATCCGCTAGTTTTTGGGGCATCGGCTTCTGATCGGGGGTCAGCATCAGGAAGAAGAACGTGTGGTTCCAGGCCTGGGCCGCATTGTTGAAGATCGGACCGTCGGCTTTCTTGACGATTTCCTGCAGGGACATCGACTCGTAAGGCGTGCCGGGAATCAGGCGGTTGAGATTGTCCACGTAGGTCTGGAGGTGTTTGCCGTAGTGGTATTCAAAAGTTTCTTTGCTCATTTTCGGAGCGAGCGCTTCCGTCGAATACGGAAGTTCGGGCATTTTGTGAACCATAATTCTTTCTGTTTTAGGTTTTGATATTGTTAAAGATTCGGTTTGAATTGTCGTCGGAGCCGCCGCCGGGGTGCCGTGCAGCAGGATATATCCGTTGAGGTAGGCGGCGAAGAGCGTCCAGAGCAGGTAAGGTACGAAGAGCCAGGCGGCAGCGCGGTCCCTGCGGCTCGCGGCGAAGATGTAGAGTCCCACGAGGATATTCAGCAGTACGATGTCGATGAATCCGGCCAGCGGATTGCGCAGCGTGAAGAACAGGATGCTCCACAGGAAGTTGGCGATAAGTTGCAAGACCCACAGCCGGATGATTCCTTTGTGCTGCCGACGTACGATGAGGCGCCCGAGCGAAAGTCCCATGCAAAGGTACAGGACGCTCCAGGCGATCGGAAATACGATGTTGGGCGGCGTGAGTGCCGGCTTGGTCAGCGTCGGATACCATTCGGCGATGGACGAAGCCTGGAAAAAACTTGCCGAGATACCTACTGCGAAACAGGCGAGAACAGGAATGAGATAGGCCGCTATTTTTTTCATGCTTGGGGTATTGAAGTTTTTCTGATTCCGTGCAAGAACAGTGCAAATTACGCTGTTTTCTTTCCAAATTTAATAAAAATAATCGGATTCGACTCCAATTCCGGCTCCTTTATCGACGTGTTTTTTGCCGGGGCGGATGTCGTTTTCCCGGTATTCGTCGTGAACGTATCGATAAACGGTTTCGGAGATATCCGCTATGATTCGGGCATTTGTTTCCGGGTTTTCCGCCGAATCTTTGATGAAGACGGCGATGGTATAGCGGGTGCCGTCCGGCAGGATGACGAATCCCAAGTCGTTGGTCCCGGCGAAGATGCCTCGTTCGTCGCGGTCGCTCGTGCCGGTTTTGTGTCCGATGACGGCGCCGGTTCCCGACAGTGGTTTCGGAAGACGGTCGGCACCTGTTTTACAGTTTATCAGGTTTTGCCGGATCATTTCCCGCAGTGTAGGAGTGAGAATCTGTTCCGTTACGAGCAGTTCCAGCAGGGCGGCGGCTTCGAGCGGCGTACTCCAGTTTTCGTAGCACGTTTGCGGATCGTCGTGCATCTGTTGTTCCGTTGCTGCGATTGCGAAATTGCACAGTCCAAGCGACCGGACGTAGCGGTCTGTCGCTGCCGGACCGCCCGTGTGCTCGAAGAGGATGTCGCAGGCGTTGTTGTCGCTCAACTGCAGGCTGTACTCCAACAGACGGCTGACTGAAAGCGAAATTTCGCCTTCGGGAAATTCGTCCCGGAGGGGGCTGTACGTGTCGGGGACGAGCTCTTCTTCCGGAATGAATATTTCCGTGTCGGGCGTCAGTCCGTTTCGGTTCAGGTAATCTGCGACGGCGAGGGCCTGGTGGAATTTGAATACGCTCATCAGGGGGTAGCGGTCGTCGTTATTGACCGTTACCGTATCTTGTGCGTCGAGGATGACCGCAATACCGATTTCGGCTTTTTTATCCTTTATCACCTTTTTCAGCCGATACGACAGACCGTCGCCCTGCGCTGCTGCGGCAAGCGGAAAGAACGAAATCCAGAGAATTGAGATCAGTGTGCGCATATATTTATAGTCGAGATTGACCGGAAACAAAAATAGTGTAAATTTCGATTCCTTCCGGGGCGGATTTCATGATTTTTGCATCTCTTTCGATTATTACGGTATGCCGGCGGGCGATTCGGGGTATCGTGTCGATGCCGTAAATCGTCCGATTCGCCTCGAATCGGTCCGCTTCGGTCGATTCTTTACGGCCGGAAGATCGAAACGCCGGTAAATTTATTAGATTTGCGGACGGTTGATTTTGTGAATTATGAGAAAGAACTTACTGGCAGCAATCGTTTTGCTGGCATTGTACATTCCTTCTGTTTGGGCCGCAGCGGGGTATCCTGTGCGGGGCAGGGTTATCGACCGTCTTTCCCGGGAACCGGTCGCCTATGCAGCCGTTACGATCACCGGCCAGCCCGGTAAGGGCGCCATGACCGATTCGCTCGGGCGATTCGAGATCCTGCAGGTGAAGCCCGGCATTTACAGCCTGACGGCGTCGTTCATCGGTTACAGAACGGTCGTGACCCCCGAATACCAGGTGTCGGCCCGGACGCCTTTCATCGAAATCGAGATGGAGGAGGAGCCGGAGCATCTGAATGAAGTCGTCGTTCGTCCCTCGCCTTTCCGCCGTACGATCGAGAGCCCGGTCAGTATGCAGGTGATCGGGATGCGGGAGATCGAGAAGAGTCCCGGCTCCAATCGTGACGTGTCGCGTATCGTTCGTTCCTATCCGGGCGTGTCGTTTTCGCCCATCGGTTATCGCAACGACCTGATCGTGCGGGGCGGCGGACCTTCTGAAAACCGCTTCTTCATGGACGGGATCGAAATTCCCAACATCAACCATTTCGCCACGCAGGGTGCCACGGGCGGTCCCGTAAGCATCGTGAATTCCGATCTGGTGCGCGAGATCAATTTCTATACGGGTTCGTTTCCCGCCGACCGTGCCGGGGCGCTCAGTTCGGTGCTGGATTTCCGGCTGCGGGACGGCGATCTCGAACGGCAGACCTTCAAGGCGACGCTCGGTGCCTCCGAAGTGTCGCTCAGCGGCAGCGGACACGTGGGCAAAAAGACGACTTACCTCTTTTCCGTGCGGCAATCCTATCTCCAGTTCCTCTTCAAATTGCTGGGGCTTCCTTTCCTGCCCAATTACATCGACGGGCAACTGAAGGTCAAGACCCGTTTCTCGGAGCGGGACGAGCTGACTTTCCTCGGACTGGTGGGCATCGACAACATGAAGCTCAATCTCGACGAGAAGGGCGAGGAGAACGAATACCTGCTCAGCTACCTGCCTCGCATCCAACAGGAAACCTTTACTGTGGGTGCCGTGTACCGCCATTTCGCCGGCCGGCACGTGCAGTCGGTGGCGTTGAGTCACAACTACCTGAATAACCGCAATACCAAATACCGCAACAACGACGAATCGACTCCGGATAATCTGACCCTGCGTTTGCGGGGCGTGGAGCAGAAGACGACCCTGCGGTTCGAAAATCGCTCCTACCTGGGCCGGTGGACGCTGCGCGAAGGAGCCGAACTGAACTATTCTACCTATCATAACAAGACTTTGCAGCGGACTTATCAGCAGGAAGCCGAGCTGCTGGACTATCGCACTTATTTGGGAATTGTCGGCTGGGGCTTTTTCGTGGGGGCCGACTATGCCTCCGCAGACAAGCGGCTGACGGTTTCGATGGGGGTGCGGGCCGACGGATGCGACTATTCGGCGGAAATGGAGCGTTTCTGGAAGCAGCTTTCGCCCCGTGTGTCGGCTTCTTATGCCTTGAGCGACAGTTGGTCGGTGAGCGGAAGCGCAGGGCTTTTCTACCAGTTGCCGCCCTATACGGCGCTCGGTTATAAAGACAATACGGGCGAGCTGGTCAATCGGGGTCTGGAGTATATGCGGGTCCTGCAAAGCGCCGTCGGCGTCAACTGGCGTCTGCGTGACCGGTTGGTGGTTTCGCTCGAAGGTTTCTACAAATATTATACGAATATCCCGCTTTCGGTGGCGGACGACGTGCCGCTGACCTGCAAAGGCAACGACTACGGTACCTCGGGCGACGAATTGCTCGTTTCTTCGGCCCAGGGACGCGCCTACGGTCTGGAGCTGATGGTGCGTTGGCAGCTTCCCGATCGTTTCAATCTGGTCGGTGCACTGACCGTTTTCAGCAGCGAATACCGCAGTCGGCACGATGCGAAATATATTCCTTCTGCCTGGGACAATCGTTTCGTGGCGAATATCAGCGGTACGTACGATTTCTCGCGTGGGTGGAGCGTCGGGGCGAAGCTGAGCGCTATCGGCGGAACGCCTTATACGCCGTACGACGTCGAGAAATCGTCGCTCGTCGAGGCGTGGAACGCTTCGGGACGTCCTTATTACGACTATTCGAAATACAATACCGGACGTTTGGATGCCTTCGCCCAGTTGGACGTGCGCGTCGATAAGGTGTTTTATTTCCGTAAATGCATGCTGGGTATCTATGTCGATTTGCAGAACGTGACCTTCAGCAAGCTCCGTCAGCCCGACGTGCTGATGAGTACCGGCGTGATCGAGAATCCTTCGGCTCCGCCTTCGGAGCAGCGTTATAAGATGAAGTATATCCGCCAGGCGAGCGGTACGCTGGTGCCGACGCTGGGCGTCACGGTCGAATTTTAATCGTACAGCCATGAAAAACAACCTGCTCAGCGACAAGCTCGCCTACAACGGGGATACGAAAACACGGACTCATCTGCATCTGTGCAGCTATACTGTGGATCGGGTCGAAGAGGCTGCGGGAGATGATTTCGGGGAGATGAAGTCCCGCTTTCAGCCCGATGGCATCACTTGGCTGCAGATTCACGGACTGGAAGATACGGATGCCGTGCAGACGGTTTGTACGCATTTCGGGATCGATTTTCTGGTCATGCAGGACATTCTCAATACCGACCATGCCAGCAAGGTCGAGGAGCACGATCAGTACAATGTGATTATTGCCAAGCAGATTATGGGTGGCGAAGCGATGCAGGTCAGTCTGGTGCAGGGCGCTGATTTCGTGCTGACGTTTCAGGAGCGGGACAACGATTTTTTCGACGATGTGATGCGTGCCATCCGTAACAATGTACTGAAAATCCGTACCCGACAGTCGGACTACCTGTTTTCGGTGTTGCTCAATGGCTTGATAACCGGTTATATGTCGGTTGCAGCGGCGATCAGCGACGGGTTGGAGGAGCTGGAATCTGCATTGCTGGCCGATACCGGAGACCGGGACATCGGAGTACAGATGCAGGAGCTCCGGCGGGATTACATGCAGCTCAAGCGGACGGTTCTGCCGCTCAAGGAACAATATTCGCGGCTATTTCGTTCCGATTCGAGTTTGTTGCACCGGGTCAATCGGCCCTTCTTCAACGATGTGAACGATCACCTGCTCAACGTGGCGCAAAATATCGACATCTGCCGTGAAACCCTTTCGTCGCTGATGGATTTGTATATCTCGAACAACGATTTGCGGATGAACGATATTATGAAACGGCTGACTGTCGTATCGACCATCTTCATTCCGCTGACTTTTCTGGTCGGAGTATGGGGGATGAATTTCCGTAACATGCCCGAACTGGAGTGGGAGCACGGTTATATCCTGGCCTGGGGCGTGATGATCGTCATCGGATTCGTGACCTATTTGTTCTTCCGCACGAAAAAGTGGCGTTGAGGTGCGCCTGTCTCTTATACA
>ERZ1027034.683-NODE-683-length-9568-cov-3.912751_pt1 | contig 9568 bp, 9 predicted proteins | sample MGYA00519443_ERZ1027034 | MGnify/ENA primary metagenome ERZ1027034 (study PRJEB26926, sample SAMN06164787) | human gut metagenome | biome: ENVO:00009003; feature: ENVO:2100002; material: ENVO:00002003 | host: Homo sapiens | place: USA | collected 2012 ... | reverse complement strand
AGTCGTCGGCAGCGTCAGATGTGTATAAGAGACAGACCTTTTTATTTTGTTCTTTATCGGCATCACCTGACAAGAACAAGCTTAAATTACCCTTCATATATTCCGCAAAATTCAAACGTTCTTTACTGTTATCATCAAACAGCACATTTTTCTCTGTCAGATTTTCATCTGTGCTTTTCATTAGTATCTGACCAAGCGTGTTCGGCCATACCCAATATACGTTCACTTCCTGCGGAACGTCTACTTTACAATCTTTAAATGTCCTTGTGAATGTTTCATCACGAAGAAAATCAGAATATGTGTGATTGTTCTCATCATATTTCTCAAAAAACATGATATGTCCATTCATAAATCTAGTTACTTCTTCTTCAGTAACCTTTTCATAAGAAACAGCGTCTTCATTTTTATTCTCTGCATACCCCGTGATACTCAACTTGAACTGTATCTCCATTTCCCCCGACTGGTTCGGGACAACATAAAAAGTAAGCTTTCCATGACTACCAGGATTAATACCATTCGTCATACCGCTTTCTTCATCAAGAAGCCAGTAGATCTTGTTGTTCTCGTCAGAAGTGATGTTGCTCCCATCAGACACCTTAGAGTAGTCATTGCTGTCAAGTATCTCGGCTTTAAGCACATTAGCACTGCCTACTGTTTTCAGTTCAAATGGCGAATCTACGCTTTTCATTCCAAATGAATCAAGATCAAGGGCTTTATCAATGGTAAACCAAGCCAAGCTGACCGCAATAAGTATAAATGCCAGCACTGCAACTGGTATTATTTTTATAATAAGCAGTTTGCGTTTCTTCTTTTCTTCCTCGCTGTCTGCTTTCTCTGTCACTTTATGCTCAGCCACTTTGGCGACCTCCATTATTTCATCGAGTCAAGCTCTTTCTGCAATTCTATCATGTGGTTTCTGCAAGCGGTTATCTCACCTGTGTATTTGTTGAACCACTCAACGTCCATTTCGTTAGGCTCTTCCTGCAAAAGAATAGCCTGAACAAGTGCTGATTGTGAACGTGATCTCTTACGCTCTATTTCCTCGATAGTAAGTCTGCATTTCTTTATTTCTCTTTTAAGCTGCCCTTTACTGCTCACGTTATTGTCCTCCTTGCATTAATTTCCCATTTTATCAACCGAATCAACTATCTTGTTGACTTCCCTATAGCCTTTGTCAAGATTTTCGGTGATATGGTCAAGTGCTTTTTTTACGTCCTCAAGCTTGCCCTGCATTTGTTCGGGATACTTCACAAAGCAATAATGAAGCTCATTTATAGCCTTCTGCTCATCAGTGTAATCGTCGATAAGAAACACCAGCGACCTTGCCGAGCCCATGTCCGAAAGTATCATGTTGTATCTCATTGGAAGATCCTTGCCGCTTTCAAGATAAGTGTCTATCTCCTCAGAGGCGGCAGACAGATTTTCCATATACTTAGCAATGTAAGTCTTTCTGACTTCCTCGGACTTGTCCATATAAAGCCCCATAAAAACGAACAGCCCTGCAAGTGCCGCAATACAAATAACGATAGCCGTTATCATTTTAGCCTTCATTATCTTTTCCTGATTCAAAGCTGTTCGCCTCCTTTTTCTCGTTTTCCTGCATTTTCAGCCGCTGAACTTCCTTTTCAACAGCCTCACGCATAAGCTTCTCTTTTTCTTCCTCAGCCGCTTTCAAGGCTTCCTCACGGGAATATATTTTTATCTCAGCGATAGTTTTTACCTCATACACCGCCATGCAAACTGTTGGGATTATCACAAACAGTATGAGAAGCTTCTTTGTTGATGCAAACGACCCAAGCCACTTGAAAAATCTGAGCTTTCCATAGTATTTTCCAATAATGCTGGCTTTTTGCACCGTCACGCTATCCTCTATTTTGTTAGCATCGCCTTTAGTAACAAAAGTGCCGTCGCTCAAAACCTCAGATATCCTGTGAGTATTTATCTCGCCTTTAATACTATCATCTTGAGAGTAGAACGAAATGATATCCCCTGCTTTTAAGCTGTCAGTATCCGTCTTTTTGATGTAAATATAGTCACCCTCATGTATAGACGGCTCCATACTTCCGCTCACGACCTTCAGTACGCTGTAACCAAAAATGCTTGCTGTTTTGCCGATACAGCCGCAAACCATTATGTACACCGTCACACTCAACAGTGCCGCAAACACAGCAGAGCCAAGTATTTTCAAAGCTATTTTTACTATCCTCAACGCCTTGCCGATGATAACGACTCTCCCTCCGTGTTATTGTTTCCTATATTTCTCTTTTAAATGCCTTGCCATTCTGCCAACTGCTGAAACATGATACTCCTTATAGAGTCGTTTCATTTCAGTGTCAATAGCTTTCTGCTCCTCAGCGGTGCGCTGTGGCGGAATATATGGTCTTGGCGGTCTGTTCTTTCGCTCAAGACGTTTTCTCTTTTTAAACTGCCTGTTTTTGATACGCCTCTTTACATCATATTTCAGATACGGAGCATATTTTTCATAGATAATCTCGATTTCACGCTCTGCACGTTTTCTCTCTGCCTCAGCCAGTTCTTTTTCCTTCTTGACTTTGAGCATTCTGATATAGTCCGGATTATCCGTCACAACAGGTATGATCCCAAATGCGTGAGCCAGAACATATGTTATGCCACGTTTTGCCATGTAATATGGATTTTTGGAATATTCTTTAAATATCTCATTGATATTTTTATTTTCAAAGCTTTCACGTTCAGCTTTAAGACGCTCAGCACGTTCACGCTCACGACGTTCCTGCTCACGCTGCTGTTGTGCTTCTTTCGCCTTTTTTGCAACGATCTCAGGGGACTCATACTCTGACACAAAGCTTGAAGACACGGCTTCTTCATTCGTGCTGATCTGCTGATCCATAGCAGATCCAAGGCTGCTGCGGACGAGCTTTTTCTCCTCTCGGATCCTAGCTCTTTCCTCACGGACACGCTGCTCCTCTTCACGGCGTTGGCGCTCTTCCATTTGCCTTTTGCGTCTTGCGATATGCTTGATCTCTTCCTCTTTTTCACGGCGTTCACGTTCCTCACGCTCCGCCTTTTCTCTTGCAGCCTGCTCCGCCTGCTGTTTTTGGATAAGCTCCAATCGTCTGCGTTCAGCTTCCTCATGCTCCAGCCTTATGCGCTCTTCTTCCTCACGCCGCTGACGCTCCAGTTCCTCCTGCTCGGCACGCTTTCTTTCAGCTTCTGCAGCCGCAAGCTCCTCAGCCCTCTTACGGTCTTCCTCGTCTTTGAGAAACTGCTTTTCTATCTCAACTATACGGTCAAGCTCTGCCGTAAGGTTTCCTGCCTCTTCGGCAGTCATACCCATATCTGTCTTACCTGCACTACTTTGTTCACCCTCGCCAACTATGACATCATATTTATCAGACGTCTGCTTATCAAAACGCCTGACAACCTTTGGTGCGAGGGTCTTGCTCTTTATGGTTTTAAGCTCCTCCGACTTGTCTGCCCCATGGGTATAGGAGCGGAAAAGCATATAGTTCATTGCGGTCAGACCATATATATCCTCGATATAAGAATCATCAGGTCTTTGTGCAGTATCAGAAACGTTGACCTCGTAGCCTGCCTTATCGTAACTTTCGATAAACTGCCAAAGGGTAAGACACGCCATAAGGTCCACATTTTTAGTGATAGCGTTTGTTCTCATAACAGGCGGTCTGATAAAAGCGTTGCCAAGAGTTGTACAAAGCACTGAGCCTTTATAGCCCTCGATAGCCTTTTTGACCCTTTCAAGCCTTGCCCAAACGTCAGTATCCTTGCTGCCGCCGACAAGACTGTCAACAGTTTCTATCTTAAAACTAATGTTGACCTTTCTGCCATCGCCGCTGTCAGCCACGGTATCGTAATTAAAAGAATAAGCCTCCTGCGCCTCTGCGGTCTGGACAAGCTTATTGTATCTTATATTTATAAAAATGTATAGCCTGTCGATAAGGGTATTTACAAATCTGTTTTCATATGTATCGAGAGTTTCCTCTTTATGAATGTTGAGTATCTTTGACGGAGTTATCTTTCCGGTCTTTTTGTCGATATCCTGAATAAGATCGGTGTGCTGTCCTAGATGTTTTATGGACTCTACCGTTATCTTCCTTGACATAGCGATAGGCACGATCTCTTCCACTTCTTTAATGGTGTTTCTGGGATTTCTTATTACCGTATCAAGATGTGGCAGAGCTTTTTCTATCTCTGTGAGCCAGGACGAATCTATATTCTTCTCGATTATCTTACGATTAAAAGATACAGTTTTTTCGCCCGAAAGAAGCAAGGCACGGGCTGCCGCAAAGCTGTTATTGCCGTCAAACGTCTTTACAGCTTTGTCAAAAGCTGCACGCTGTTCGTTGTATTCGCTCATGCCCGTCCCTCCTCTAAAAGTTTATGAGTACAAATTTTAGTACAGTTTTTGCAATCTTTCAAGATATGCTATAGATTCTTTCATAGTGTTTCTGCCAAAAAGCTTCTGCATATAGGTGCAAAGCTCTTTCAGCTCTTCTCTTAGCATTGCCAAGTTAAGCGACTCAAATTTTCTGAATATCTTTGTGGCAAGCACATAGTCAATGCCGTCAAGCTCCTCGCCACCGCAGGCAACATATACAGGAACAAACAAGTTCATCTGTTTAAGTATACGGTTACCGAAAGCCACTCTCAGCTTTTCAATTACCCACAGGTCAAGCTGCTGGATCTTTTTCAGACTGTCCTGTGAAACAGGATACATTTGAAAAGCTTCCTTGAAGAGTGTGTCAAGATGTTCAAAGCTTAAATTCATAGGCGGCGTGTCAGGTGCTTCAAAGGCAACTCCCTTTGCGTCAAGATTGATAGGCTGAGCACGGTCGTAGACCTTATCTGAAATAGTGAACGTGGAATCGTCGTTGTTGGCAGTACCGATATACCAAATGTTCTGCGGAATACGCAGCTTGCCCTTATCAAGGCGAACAGGGTCGGTACTCCACACGTTAGGAACAAGATCAAGCTCCCACTCGGCAGGATCAGGCATTTCGAGTATTGAAAGCATTTCTGCAAAGTAATATTCTACTCTCGCAATATTCATCTCGTCGAGGAGTATGAAGTTTACATCGTCATTGTATTCAGAAGAATAAATTCTTTTGAGGACTTCTGTTTCATTAAAGTTCTTCGTGAACTCGTTGAAGTAGCCGAAAAGCTCGGTTCTGTCACGCCATGACGGCTGAACAGAAGCAATAGTGGTATCTTTCTGCAAGAACTTACCGAATGAATACGGCAATGATGTTTTACCTGTACCAGAGATACCTTGCAGGATAATGAGCTTTGTTGAAGCCATGCCTGCAATGAAAAGTCGGATAGTTTTTATGTCATAATAAAGGTGCATTCTTGAGCAGGCAAAGTTTCTGTATGCTTCGCAGATACCGCTAAGGGTGATGTCATTATTGTAAGCAGGCGGCTCGTATGTCTTGTAGAAATTGTCCACCTCGATAAGCTTTGAAAAACGGCAATCTGCTGTCTGAACAACGCCGTCCACAGTGGTTTGAACTTCGCCCTGTGCAGGCATCTGCTCGCCCTCTGCAAGCTTTGTTTCACCCTCTGCAAGAGCGGTGTTATCATATACGCCAAGCTGAGCCACCTTCATTGCCATGATCTCATCTTTTTCCTTGGTCATTTTGACCACCTGACGCTGCAGGTCAGATATTTCTTCGATAAGATCCTCGTTGCTGACGATAGAGTGTCTGAATCTTATGTACTTTCTCACAGCAAGCACTATCATAAAAATAATAAGCACAAAGATAGCCACAACAACGATAATTGCAAGCACAGAAAGTATCCAGCCCAGCGCACCAAAGTCTGCCGAGTAGGTCTTGAATATCCTTATGTAGTTTTTTATATTGAAGATCTGTTTTATGCCGTTCCACAGGCCCTTGAAGATCTGTCCAAAGCCTGCAAGCATTGACGACATGAAAACAAAAAACCATTTCAGAAATCCATTCATAATGTATCACCCAAGCAGCAGTTATTTGTCATTTTTCTCCTGCTGTGCATTTTCCTCTTCTTTTTTCTTCTGCTGTGCAAGGTATTCCTCAACTGCACGTCTTTTTATTTCTTCATCATCGCTCTCTGTGATAGCAGGACGCTTTATCTCGATTATGGTTGCGATAAGCTTATAAAGCTCAAAGAGGAAAAACAGTGCTATCGGCAAAAGTATGCAAATGAAAAATCCCGTTTTTGTTCTGAGAAAATCCATTACCTTGCCGAAACCGCCTATTTTTGCACCATTCCACTGACCGATTATATCACCTGCATAAACAGTGTATGTATCATCTACGTTATTAGCATCGCCTCGTGTGATAAAGCCTACAGAGCCGTTATCATTGAGTACCTCTGCGATACGGTGGGTATTCTTCACCTTTTTGCCGTCAATAAGCGTCCAGAAAGTGATAACATCGCCCTTTTTCAGAGAATTGATATCGTCTATTTCCTTGGAGATAATAAGGTCGCCTTTTTTGAAAGTTGGCTTCATTGAGTCAGATTCAACTGTGAGCGGGACATATCCCAGCAGACTTGCCGTACCATTATTCTTATCAGACGAGAACACTAGAATTGTTATAAGCAGTGCAAAAATAAGCACCACCCATGCGATAACATTAAAAACGATCTTCAAAGCTTTTTTCATAATTCAAAACCTCGGAAACCCGAGGCTTCCTCCCTTCTAATTCTTTAAGTTGTTTCAACGATCTTGAAATTCATACCAAGCTTCATTGTGCCACCAATTATTTTGTCAACACAATCAGGGTCATTTCCCTCAAGCCATATAACCACTGTATACTTGTCTTTCTCACCAGGACCAAGCTTTTCACGTCGGTCCTTCATGACCTCAGTAGAGGAGGCGAACTCTTTGTCGCAATCGCTTTCCTTACCGTTGCCGTCAGACTTTGTTTTACCATAAACAGTTTTCTCGCCATTCACGAAAAGCTCCACTCTGATAGCTTCATCAACACCGTTCGTGACGTTCTCGATAGTCATTTCGCTGTCATAGCTAAGTGTGTCTTTACCGGAATTTATGAGATAGAAAGTATAAGCTATATACCCCTCGCCATTATGGCTGCCGTTTATCTTGTCGATATTATCAGGGAGATCTTCGCCACTGATATTTGTCATATCATAGAGGATATCCGCATTGAGCCTTGAATTGCTCGTGGTATAGTCAGGAGTTTCCGAAAGAGTAAGCCCCTGATTTATCATATCATACTTACTTATCTTAACTGTAAAGCTACCATACTTGTCGTAAAAATAAGACACCGCATAAGCCGCCGCCACGATAGCAATAAGTATAATGGCAAGTATTTTAAGCAATCTCATCAATACCACATAGCGTTTAGCTTCCTTGGCGGTCCTGCGAAGTGCAAGGGTATCGACTACTCTTGTATTTTTATCTATATTTTTACCGTCCAAAACCGTATCACCCGTTTATTACTCATTTCTATTGCGAACGTATCTTTCCGCAATATATTTTCCTGCATTTTCTCCCGAATAGTAAAGGCACTGCATACCGCTGAGCTGTTTCACCTGCTTATCATCAGTAATGCCGTCAGCTATGACCTCAGCATTAAGGTCAAAAACGAAATTCAGCAGAGAGTTCACGCAGGTATCATACCTGTCGCTCTTACCAAGAACCTGAGCCACTGAGCCGTCAAGCATGATATTATCTACCTTGAACTCAGCGGTCTTAAGCATTTTAAAGCCCTCAGTGCCGAAGCCTGTAAGCAGAAAATGAAAGCCCTGTCTTCTCATAAGAGCCACGTTATCTGCCGCTGTGCTGTCAGCTTCATCAAGCACATCAGGCGACAACTCAAAGCAGACACGCTCAAACTTCACGCCAAACTTATCGCAATAATCTGCCACAACTCTCGGAGCTTCCGTCTGCCTTAAAAATCTTGCAGGCATGAACACGCTTGCCCAATCAACGTCAACTTCCCTTTCGTGAAACTTGCCCAAAGCCTGCAAGAGCTGAACTAAAGCAAGCTTGAAAATGCTAACACATCGGTCGGAAAGCTGAGCCACAGGGAGATAATCCGCAGGCATGAGCGTACCCATAGCAGGTGAATTGAGCCTTGTTTGCGACTGCAAAAAAGTAACCCTGCCACTGTCGGTATTTTTTATAGGTCTATAGAAAAACTCCACAGCACGAACGCCGTCAACTGTTGAATTACCGTTCAAAGCAGGTCACTTCCTTTCCTGTTCCAATATATTATTATAGCATATTTTCGACAAAAAGCAAAGAAAAGTTGGGGAATCTCCCCAAATATGGAAAATTATTTTTTATGCCCATTTACCAAAAAACGCCGAATTTCTTCGGCGTCTTTTTTGTTATGTAATAAATTTTACTTGTTGCTCAAGTCATAGAATTTAAGATCTACAGTGAAGCTCTGACCTGCATTAGCATTCCAGCAGTTTACATCTTCGCCCTCGAGCCAAACTCTGATATAATACTTTGTAGGCGTACCATAACCAGTTTTTCCAGTACCAACACCTTTTACAGTAGCAACCTCAGTAGCAGTATTTGTGACCTTTCCATTACTTTCAATTACTTCTGTGGCAGTGGTAACTGCACCATAATATTCATTTTCACTTGTACCAGTGTTAGCCTTAACAGCTTTTCCCTTATAATATCCTGAAGCTACATCAGTTTCTGCGCCAAGGAAAACTCCACCATTAGCAGCACTTCTATCCTCATTCAATATAGCCACACGAGTTGCTTTATACAAGTCACCCTTAGTGTCATCATTATCCTTATTAGGGTCTTCAACAGTAACATCAACACCAAGCTTTACATCTTCAACATTTGTAGTTCTAAACCAAACAGGGATATCTAGATAGTAACCCTCACCTTTTGTATCTGCAGTAAGATTGCTTTCTGTTTCAGAAGAAGCTCCAGCAGTTTGGAATGTCCAACCAGCATTGTTATTTTCAGTAGCTTGTGTAAAAGCATTCGCACCTGTTATATCAACAGACTTACCATTCTCCTTAGCTTTTGTTGTATAATAGAGATTTGTTCCGTCCGTTGATGAAGCAGGGATAAGCTTACCAAAGCTTGCATATACAGAGCTTGTAGCAGCCTTGTTTGACCAAAGGTCTGTATCAGCAGCATCATTTTTAGGAGCAGTAGCCCAAGTAGTATTATCTATAGTAGCCTGTGTTGTAGCCCTACCAAGTGAAACTTCTATTGTCTGTGGAGTTGTAGCAGTAAGCTTAATGCCTGTTACTTCAACTTCTCTGCTCATAGTAAACCAAGCGTAAGTAGCAGTAGAAAGCATTACAGCGGAAGTTGTGAGCATTGCAACTGCAGGTATAAGTTTCTTCTTAGCAGAAGTATTCTTCTTTTCATTAGTTTTCATATCTCTTCGTCCTTTTCATAATAATTTGTCGGTTTATACTGTCCGATACAGAGGGAGCTCGTTATAGCCGATTTGCGGTAACATGACCGCCAAGCACCTTTTGTTTATGTCAATCTTATACTAAATTCGACCCACTTTGTCAATAAGCTACCAGCTTAGTATACATTATATTTATCCTGTCTCTTATACACATCTCCGAGCCC
>ERZ1027034.661-NODE-661-length-9688-cov-12.192463_pt1 | contig 9688 bp, 9 predicted proteins | sample MGYA00519443_ERZ1027034 | MGnify/ENA primary metagenome ERZ1027034 (study PRJEB26926, sample SAMN06164787) | human gut metagenome | biome: ENVO:00009003; feature: ENVO:2100002; material: ENVO:00002003 | host: Homo sapiens | place: USA | collected 2012 ... | reverse complement strand
GCCAGAAGGGAAAAGGCGCAAGCAGATGGCGCAGTTGAATCTGGAAATAGTATTAGGTTCGCATAACCGCATACAAAAGCCCGGATTGCCGCAGTTTTTTGTCCGCGACAATCCGGGTTTTCTATTTTTTCTGCCAAAAGCCTTGACTCTGACGCTGCGTCATGGTTTATACTGTTCACGCAAGGAGGGAATCAGCATGATGACGGTTCATGAAGTAAGCAGACGCACAGGGGTGAGCGTCCGCACATTGCAGTATTATGACAAGATGGGGCTGCTGCCCCCGACGGCGCGCACAGAAGCGGGCTATCGGCTGTATGACGATGCGGCACTGGAACGCTTACAGCAGATTCTGCTGTTTCGCGCGCTGGCGTTTTCGCTCAAAGAGATTCAGGCGATTCTGCAAAGCCCGAACTTTGACAGGAATCGGGCGTTAGGCCAGCAAATCCATCTGCTCACGCTGAAAAGGGCGCATATCGACAACCTGATTACCTTCGCTCGCGGACTAAAAGAAATGGGAGGAACAAACATGGACTTTTCTGCATTTGATACGGCACAAATGGATGAATACGCCGCGCAAGCCAAAGCGCAGTGGCAGCACACGCCCGCCTATCAGGAGTACGCGAAAAAAAGCAAAGGGCGCTCCAAAGAGGCGGCGGCGGCGCTGGCGAACGGCATGATGCTGATTTTCGCGGATTTCGGCAAATGCAAGTCTGCTGACCCTGCATCCCCCGAAGCGCAAGCCTTGGTGAAGCGTCTGCAAGCGTACATCTCGGAAAACTACTATCACTGCACGCCGGAAATGCTGAACGCACTCGGCGCGATGTACAGGGCAGGCGGCTCATTCACCAAAAACATTGACAACGCGGGCGGCGAAGGCACTGCCGAATTTGCCGCGCGCGCCATTGATGCCTATTGCAGGTAATACGATTTCCAAATTCACCCGCACCATCTGTTTGCACCTTTTCCGTTGGAAATAGTATAAATCATAGATTCAGCAGCACATTCACCCGGAACACGCCGTTTTCCGTCTCGACGGTCATCTGCCCGTGGTACTTTTTCGCGACTGTCTCCACGCTCAGCAGCCCTGTGCCGAAGCCGGGGTGGCTGGTGGACAGCAGCTTTCCTTCACGGCGGGAAAGCTGCCCATCATAGCGATTCTCGACAATCAGCCCCATCATGGCGGGCGACAGCATGTGGCAAATCACGCTGACGCGTCGCATTGCTTCGGGCAGGCGTTCACTGGCGCGCAGGGCATTCTCCAGCAGATTGCCCAGCACCATGCACAAATCCGCCTCGCGCATCGGCAGTTTCTCCGGCAAATTCAGCTGCCAGGCAAGTGGGATGTTCTTCTGCGCCGCCGTCGCTGCGTAGTAGCCTGCAATTGCGTCCATCGCACCATTGGCGCAGAAGGTCGCGTGCGCGTCAACGAATTCGCTCTCATACTCCTTCAAATATGCGCGCAGCTCCTCCATTTTGCCGCTCTCCGTCAGCCCGGCAATAACGTGCAGGTGCTGCCGGAAATCGTGGCGGAGGCGGCGAGTTTGTGCCATGTACTCCCGCAATTGTGCATAGCGGCGCGATTCCAATTCCAGCATCTGGTTTTCCTGAATCAGCGTCAGATTGCGCACGCTCTCCTGTGCCATGCGGTAGAACTGGTAGAGCAGCAGAAGCATCGCCATCATCGCCATCAGCAATGCCACAATGGAAACGCGCTGCATCCGGTTAACCAGCACCGTCGCCGGGTCTTGCGGCATGATGAAGATGATGAACGCGATGCAAATAGCGGGGATGGGGCTGACAACGCGCCACACGCGTTCCACCTGATATTCGCGCAGCAGCCATCTCAGCCACGGCACAGCCACCAGCGCGTAGACAATTGCCAGTAAACTTTCGATGCCGAGATTCAGCAGTACCGTGGACAGCAGGTAGATTGGCTGAACGTTCGTTACCTCGCGCCGCGCGTTCAGGCAGACGGACAGCATGAGTGCCACCGCCGCCACGGTGGCGGGGCTCAAAAAGAGAAGGATGCTTTGTGACACTGAAACATTTGGTTTCAATGCACGGCGGAAGAGCACGAACGCCAGCGCCATGAAGGGCAGCAGCAGCGTGTTTGTTACCCAGCCCTGCCAGCAGCAGACAGCCGCGCCGCTCGCGCATGCCAGCAGGATGAACAGCATCGCCTGACACGCCGTTCGTTTGGGCGAAAGCAGCTGCTCCCAGACCGACATCAGCACCATGACCGCTGCCGGGAGCATAGACATAAGTTCCAGAAAATAGCGGATGTACCACGAAATTTCGATGGTCGTTTCCTCCCCTCCTGCGCGGATTTCGTCAGATTTCGCGCCGCATATGGCGGAACTGATACTGCGTGAACGTTGCGAACAATCGCCCTTTGTCCTTCTGGCGGACGGGAAACTGCGTGCCGTCGAGCATCTGGATGCAGTCATTCTCGAACCGCAGAACAGCGCTCATGTTGATGATGATGCCGCGGTTGCAGACCAAAAACCGCGGATCGGCGCAGAGCTCCTTTTCCACCTGCGCGAAGATTCCCGTTGCGCGGCATTCGCCCTCGTCGCTCATGATGCGGACGAAGTGGTTCTGCGCCAGCGCGTAATACACCTTGCTGTACGGCAGGCGCATGAGTTTGCGGGCGAAACGCACCTCGATTTCCGGTTCGGGGTGCTGCAGGATGCGCAGCAGGTCATCCAGCAGCTGACGAATGCGCGCTTGCTCGAACGGTTTGAGCAGATAATCGAACGGATGCACCGGGAAAGATTGCCAGACGTACTCCTTCGAGGATGTGACGAAAACAATCGGCAGCGTCGGCGCCTGTTCGCGGAGTTTCCGTGCGGTATCGATGCCGTTCGTGCCCTCCATGCAAATGTCGAGGAAGAGGGCATCCAACTGCTCCGGGCTGATAGCGCTAAGCAGTGCGTCGCCGCTTTCATAGCGGATGATGTTCGTCTGTCCCTCGGCGGTCAGCGCCTGTTGAAGACGTTCGGCGTCCTGCGGGAGATCATCGACGATGGCGATTCGCAGCAACATGCAAGGACTCCTTTCTATCTTGATGATACCACAGCGGCGGATTTTTTGCATCCCCCATTGGCGCAGGAAAATGTGCGATTGAGGAAGAATTAGGGGGGATTGGGCTGTGTGCGGACAATATTATTTTGTCAGATGACTGGCACTGGGCAGATGCGGGGTGAAGTATGTAGCGATCAGCAGACACAAAAAAATCTGCATCCACCTATTTTTCGGACGGCGACACCGCTTCTTTTGCGCGGCAGTGTTTTTCCCGCTTTTCGCTCGTCTGCTCACTATTTTTATGATTTTTCCCCATTTGCCATCCGAATCCGTATAGAAAAAAGGCCTTGAAAGTTCTCACTCTCAAGGCTTTGGTGCGGGAAACAGGACTTGAACCTGCATGAAGTTAGCCCTCACTAGAACCTGAATCTAGCGCGTCTGCCAATTCCGCCATTCCCGCAGAATGTGGATGGGGGTGGATTCGAACCACCGAAGTCGGTGACGGCAGATTTACAGTCTGCTCCCTTTGGCCACTCGGGAACCCATCCATATGAAATTTCTCTGTAACCCAGAGAATGGAGCTGGCGATGGGACTTGAACCCGCAACCTGCTGATTACAAATCAGCTGCTCTGCCAATTGAGCTACACCAGCATTGCTTACTTGGTAGCACCTGCGAAGTTCAAACCAGAAAGTAGACGACCCGGAAGGGGCTCGAACCCTCGACCTCCAACGTGACAGGCTGGCGCTCTAACCAACTGAGCTACCGGGCCACCTGAGAAAGTAGGCCTTCAGGGACTCGAACCCGGGACCGACCGGATATAAGCCGGTTGCTCTAACCAACTGAGCTAAAGGCCCATACGGAAGGGAAAAGAAGAAGGATGACCCCGTCGGGATTCGAACCCGAGTAGCCGCCGTGAAAGGGCGGTGTCTTAGGCCACTTGACCACGGGGCCATATTTCCCATCCGAAGGAGAGTAGTAGCTGTCGGGGTGAAGGGATTTGAACCCCCGGCCCCATGCTCCCAAAGCACGTGCGCTACCAGACTGCGCTACACCCCGTCGTTCCCGTGTCTCTTGCATGTCCTGCAGGCGACTTCTTAAGTATACACCCATTTCAGCAGTTTGTCAACCCCCCAAAATGAATTTTTTTGCGGATTTTTTGATTCTTTTTGGGCGTTTTTCGGAAAATCCCCGCAAATGCCCGTTTTTTCGGCATTTTTTCGCTTCCCCCCGCCGGTCATCAGGGGCGTTTTCGGCTCATATCCTCCTGCAAAGCCTTCTGCGCGACCATGCAGAAGCGCAAAAAGGAGGTTTCGCACATGGACGAAGCCATCGCCCAGCGCTGCATTGCCGAGGCGCGCTATATGCTCCGCCACCGGACGACCATCCGGCAGACTGCCGCCGCGTTCCAGCTCTCCAAATCCGGCATCCACAAAGACATGCTCCAGCACCTTCCGCAGGCGGATGCAGCCCTCGCCCGCGAGGTATCGGCGCTGCTGGCGTACAACAAGTCCGTCCGCCATTTGCGCGGCGGCGAAGCGACACGGCGGCGTTATACACAGGAAAAAAGCCGAAAATCTGCGGAGTGCTTGCAATTTCCTGAAAATACGCTATACTAATGGAAGAGACTTTCCGGAGGAGGCTGCCTTCCATGACGACGATTACGCCCGACGAGATGAAATCCTTGGAAACGCTTTTCATGTCCGAAACCGGCACGCCCAGTATTCTGCTGATGGAACACGCTGCGCAGGGCGTAGCCGCAGCAATTTCCCGCCACGCACCGAAATCCGCCCGCGTGCTCTTCCTCTGCGGTCCCGGCAATAACGGCGGCGACGGCTATGCGGCGGCGCGGCTCTGGTGCTTAGGCGGCGGTCAAGCGGACGTATGGGAAGTGACCAGCGCCGTCCGCGGCGATGCACTGACGAACCGCACTTTGGCGCTGCTGCACGGCGTCCGCGTTCTGCCCAGCGTCGACGCGGTGGATGTCGCCGAGTACGCCGCCGTGGTGGACGCGCTCTACGGCACGGGGCTGAATCACGCCATCGAGGGCGACGCGGCGATTCTCATCCACCGTCTGAACGACCATCCGCAGATTCCGGTCATCGCGGTGGATATTCCCAGCGGGCTGGACGGCACGACCGGGCGCGCACTCGGTGCTGATGTCGTCCGCGCAGCGGAGACGGTCACGTTCCACCGCATCAAGCAGGGCTTGCTTCTGCGGCAGGGCGTCGAATACACGGGCAAAATCACCGTGCAGCCGATTCTCATCCGCCCCGGTGACGACATCGACCTTGGCTTCGACGGTTTGGAGACGTTCTCTCCTGCCGCGCTTGCGCCGCTTTTCGCCCGCACACCCGCGCTTCACAAGGGCGATTGCGGCCGCGCGGTGATTTTCTGCGGTTCGCGCGGGATGGTCGGCGCGGCGGCGTTCTGCGCCAATGCCTGCATCCGCGCGGGTGCGGGGCTGACGACGCTTTTGTGCCGCGAGAGTCTGCTGCCGATGCTGCAAGTGCTTGCGCCGGGCGCGACGTGCGTTCCCCTGCCCGAAACAAACGGGCTGCTGACGCCTCAAGCCGCGCGCATCACCCGCGAGACGCTGGACAAGGCGGACGCGGCTTGCATCGGCTGCGGCTGCGGGCTAACCCCGGACGTGACGATGCTGCTGCGCGTGTTCGCCGAGGCGGACTGCCCAATCGTCTGGGACGCGGACGCGCTGACCCTGCTGGCGACGCACGACGGCATCCTCCCGCTGAAGGAGGAGGACATCATCACGCCGCACCCCGGCGAAGCGGCGCGCCTGCTGGAGCAGCACGTCGAGTTCATTCTTGATGAGCCGCTGGATGCCCTGTCGCGGCTGCATGACCTGTGCGGCTGCTGCGTGCTGCTCAAGGGCGCGCGGACGCTCGTGTCCGACGGCGACGCGACGTACATCAGCCTCTACGGCACGCCCGCGCTGGCGAAAGGCGGCAGCGGCGACGTGCTGTCCGGCATCCTGACGGCGCTGCTGTGCCAGCGGAATCGGCTGTCCGTGTCGCTCTCCACAAGTGCGCTGGCGGCTTACGGCGTGCTGATTCACGCGCTGGCAGGGCTTCGCGCGGAGAAGCGGTTCGGCGCGAACTGTTCCACCCCACAGGCGCTGATTGACGCGATTCGGCTGGATGACAAAGAACTGTAACCAAAAACGCACCTCTGCCCGGTTGGGGGAGGTGCGTTTTTGTTACCGATCAATCTCGTTCAGGAATGTTTCCATTTCCTTGCACGCCGTTTCGCGGTCGTCCAGATAGAACCCGTGCCCCGCGCCGGGAATTGTAATCATCCGCGCGTCGGGGTAGATGGTCAGTGCCTTTTCGGACACGCTGATGGGGACAATCTGGTCGTCCGTGCCGTGAATCAGCAGCACGGGCTTGTCGAACGACGCGATTTCCGTCCACGGGTCAAGTTCCAGCACAACCTCGTAGTAGTGCCCGGAGACGGTCATCTGCATGTTATTGACCGTTTCCGGAACGTCGCTGCCATCGGGGTACTGGCTGCGCGCATTGTCCGCTATCATCAGCCCCGGATAGAGCAGAATTGCGCCGCGCACGGTTTCGGAATTCCGCGCCGTATACAGCGCCGTCACCAGCCCGCCTTGGCTTTCGCCCGCAATCACAAGGCGGCTGGCATCCACCTCATCCAGCTCGGCAAGGAACGAAACGACAGCATCGAGGTCATCGAGTTCGGTCAGCAGGGTCATGTCCGTCGTTGCACCGGAGCTTTGGCTCTGCGTGCCGCCGCCGCAGAAGTCGAACGTATAGCAGACGTACCCGCGCTGGGCGAGATATTCCGCGTAGCCGTCCATGTTGCGGTGCGTGCCGTTGAAGCCGTGGCAAAGGATAACCGCGGGGGCATTCTTCGCGCCGTCCGGCACATACAGCCAGCCCGCAATGACGCTTTCATCTTCCTTTTCAATCGGGAACTCTTCGACATGATAGGTGTTTTCCGCAAGCGCCGCGCCGCACAGCAGGAGCATCAGCAGAATACCAGTGAATTTCTTCATAATAATTCACCTCTTAGCTGAGCTCAAACGCGAAGAAGTTCATGGCTCCCTCGCCGCGGAAGCGGAAGTACAGCGCCTTCACGCCATCCGGCATACGGAACGGCGCGGTGACGTTCGTCATGGTCTTTCCGGCTTCGACCGGGATGCTTGCCGCCAGCGTCGCGAACTCCGGCGTATCGCTGACCTCGATATTACCGCGGCATCCCCCGCTGACGGCGCACCGAATGGCTTTCGCGCCGTGCATCTGGAAGTACTTAAATCCGCATACGCTGCCGTCGCGCATGTTGGCGATATACTGCACCGCCGCCGGATCGCCGTCGCGCCCGCTCTGGGTAAAATACGGGTGTTCCTTCTTATTGAAACGCTTGTCGTAGCGGACAACGCCGTGCTTGCTCCACAGGTTGCAGGCGATACGCGCTTCGTATTCGCCGATACCGTCCAGCGGGCCGCCGTTCAAACCGCAGCTGGTCACTTCCGCCTGCTGGAAGCCGCCGTCGGACGTGCGCTTCAGCGGTTCGGCGCAGGCTTGGCGCGAGTAGGAGTGCTGGTTCGTCTGGCGATGATAGAAGATGTACCACTGCCCGTTCAGCTCCGCCATGCCGCCATGGGTGTTGCCGAGGTAGTTCGTGCCGCGCGCCTCGTCGGATGTTCCGTCCTCCATGTACAGGTCGCCCAAGTCAACGAGCGTTCCGCCGTAGCGGTAGCCGGACAGCGGATGTTCGCTGACGGCATAGCACAATTCGTGGTTGTTCTCCGACGAGTACACAAAAACGTACTTGCCGTCAATTTTGCGGATGCTGCTTGCCTCGAAGAAGGCGTGTCCCGCGAATTCCGTCGGCGGATTGTTGTCCTTCTGCGGGAAAATCAGCTGCATTTTATCCTTGATGGTCAGCATGTCCTGTTCCAGCTCCATGCCGACGCCGCCGGAATTGCGGAGGTTATGGAAGCGGCTCATGATGAACGGCACCTTCGTCGCAAAGCCAGAATAGAGGTACACACGCCCGTCGTCATCCACCAGCACACCGGGGTCGAACGGGAACTCATCCCCGGATCGGCTGCCCCACTCGCGCCCGTCGGCATAACGGACGTGGCCATAGTATTCATACGGGCCCTGCGGCTTATCGCTGACCGCCACGCCCATGCGTCCAAGGAAATCATAGGCGTAATAGAGGTAATAGCGCCCGTCCACGCCCTGCACCACGTCCGGCGCGAACAGCAGGCGGATGCCCAGCTTATTCAGCGGGTCTTGCTTTTTCTTGTAGATAACGCCCTCGTAACGCCACGCGGACAAATCGTCCACCGGCGCGGAGTAGCACACATAGTCGTTGACGCAGAAGATAGCCGCGTTAAAACGGTCGTGCGAGCCGTAGACATACACCCGATTGCCGAAGACATGCGGCTCACCGTCCGGGATGTACTCCCCTGCGGGCAAATACGGGTTGAATACCTGTTTCATCTGTTTTTCTCCCTCCCCAGCTTGATGATGCCATTTTAGCACGCTTTCCGCCCATTTTGCGCATTCACTTCAAAACCTGTCATTTCGGCTTCCTATTCTGTTTTGATTGGCAAAATACGTTCCGTTTTTGACAGTCGTCCCCTTCCCTTGCACACAAGAAATCCCTTCGGCAAGAGGAGAAGCCGAAGGGATTGATGGGAAGGGCAGTCACCATTCCAAGAGGAGGACGGAACGATGACCGGAAACGGAATCGAATCAGATTTCGTTCTGCCGGATTCACTTTTCATATTAGATTATAGCACAATGCCAGCTTTCTATCCGCATTTTGGCGCAAACTGTCGATTTTTTTGCACAATTAGCATGTCGCCGGATTCATCTACGCTTTTTTGCTCCCCGAACGCTGCCAGAGGCGCTGCCTCTGGACTCCGCCAAAGGGTCTTCGACCCTCTGGACTCCCGTTCGCGCGATTCAGTTGAGCACATTTTCACGCTATGCCCGCGTGCTGATTGGGGAGAGACGCAAGGGGCGCTGCCCCTTGACCCCGCCAAAGGGTCTTCGACCCTCTGGACTCCCGTTCGCGCGATTGCGTTGGTGACGCTCTCATACTATGCCCGCGTGTTGATTGGGGGAACCCAAGGGCGCTGCCCCTGGACCCCCGTTCGCGCGATTCAGTTGGTGACGCTCTCATGCTATGTCCGCGTGCTGATCCGGTGAGCAAAAGAGCCGCCCCTGCTTGCAGGGACAGCCCTTCTAATCGTCAGCATTCATTCCAGCAGGAACATCTGCTGTAATTGCGAATGCCCGCTGATTTCAGCGTGCCTTCATTTCCGGCCAGATGGCATCGTGGCGGCGCTTATATTCCGCCTGCATCCCCGGCTTGATTTTTCCCATCCACGCAAATCGTTCCATGCAAAAAATTTCTCCATCACCCGAACAGAGTACACCCCATCTCCCGGAATTCCTTCGCCTTTTGCAGCAGCGTTTCTTCGCTGACGCCGAACTTCTTCCCCAAGCAGTTGAGACACAGAAAGCGCGTCGCCCCGCGGTTAATCAGCTTCTTCGTCAGCGCAATTTCCACGCTTTGCAGCGCCCGATGGCACTGCATACATTCAGGCATTGTCCTTCACCAGATGGCAGAGGAACAGGCGGCAGTCATGGGCCTTGATGTGCGGA
>ERZ1027034.660-NODE-660-length-9698-cov-4.867365_pt1 | contig 9698 bp, 6 predicted proteins | sample MGYA00519443_ERZ1027034 | MGnify/ENA primary metagenome ERZ1027034 (study PRJEB26926, sample SAMN06164787) | human gut metagenome | biome: ENVO:00009003; feature: ENVO:2100002; material: ENVO:00002003 | host: Homo sapiens | place: USA | collected 2012 ... | reverse complement strand
GTCGTCGGCAGCGTCAGATGTGTATAAGAGACAGGGCATATCCTGATGTTCGGACATGCTCTCGATCTGCTGGCCGCACACGACCGTCACTACGGCAAAGCACGCGTCGTCAGCCGCTCGGTGGAATACGTCCCCCTGCTCGAGCCGGTACGGACCGAAGAGGGGCGGATCAAGGGATATTACTTCGATTACAGCCGCATCTACCGGAACAAACCCGACGACTACGTATTCAAACGGCCCCGAACCTGGCAATTCAACAACCTGCGTCCGAGAGAATACAAATAACGAAAACCGCTCTTGAAGCCCCGGCATAATTCAACGGCCTAATTTATTATAAAAGTATAAGATGAAAACAACTCTTTTCTCCGAATCATCCTGCAAAGGCACCCTCCTCTCTACGCGGGGGGGGGAGTATTTCTAACCTTCACAAAACGGGCACGAAACACCCCGAACGAGATCCAAATGAAAAAATTACATCATATAGTGCTTGTCCTTGCACTCGCAGCGACCCTTTTCACGGGCTGCAACAAGGACGAAGGGGTCACTCCCCGCCCGCCGGTCCCCGAAACGGCGGACCAGACCATTATGTTCTATCTGACAGGAACCAACCTGGGGTCTTACTTCAGGAAAAATGTCGATGACGCGATGAACGCCATCGACCGGAACATACTCCACAACAGTCGCGTACTGGTTTTCATCCAGCCTCAAAGAGGCCTTTCGATGGTATTGGAACTCTACTATACGCCCCGCAACGACGATTACGTACCCGGAGCACAGTTCTCGTACGAACACTGCAAGGTCGATACCCTGCGCCGCTGGGCGGACGCCGACTTCAACTCGATGGACAGAGGTACGATCACCGAAGTTATCTCCTACATGGCCGAACAGGCTCCGGCACGTCGATACGGTCTGATCCTCGGCGGACACGGGCTGGGTTGGGTCCCGGACGGTACGTCGGTCAATGCCATCCGGTTCTCCGCATTCCAGGATTTCTGGAGCCCGATGCCGAATGCCCTGCCGACCCGCTGGATGGGCGATTCCGGCAAGCGGGCTGAAATTCCGCAACTGGCAGCGGCCTTCGGCAACACGGGGCTGCATTTCGACTACCTTCTCTTCGACGCCTGCTTCATGTCTTCGATCGAGGCATTGTACGATCTTCGCGGTTGTGCCGATCGCATCATCGCTTCACCGTGTGAAGTGATGGCCGCCGGTTTCAACTACACCGATATTCTGCCGCACCTGCTCGCCGATGCAGGCACAAGTTACGACCTGCCGGGTGTCTGCAGCGAATACCATGACTATTACATGAACCGCGCGACCACGAAATCAGGCTGCATCGCCCTGACGGTCACCGGCGAACTGGAGCCGCTGGCGGCTATCGTCAAGGAGATCGAAACGAAGTATCCGGGGAAAACGTACGACCGGGCATCGCTGCAAACCTACGAAGGGCTCGACGAGCATGTATTCTACGACTTGCAGGGATACATCGAGGCGATCTGCGACGAAAAGGATCCGCTGCTCGATAAGTTCAGAGCACAAATGGGAAAGGCCTTCCCGACGGAAAGCCGGCTGCATACGCCTTCGTTCTACTCGGTATATGGATTGGGCGACGCTCCGAACGGGATGCATACGATCGAAGACGGAAAATATTCCGGCGTAACGACCAGCGCCCCGTGCGAACGATTCGCCCCGGAATGGGCACAGACCTCCTGGTACCGGGCGACCCACTGATCCGACGGATCAGAACGGAAATCCTCGATGGAACATCCGACAAGAAAGCCGAAATCTTTGGATTTCGGCTTTCTTTATACATCGCTTGGGCGTCACTCCTATTCATACTGCCCCGACTTGAGGCGCTGCACCTCCTCGCGGGTCAGGAAGCGCCACTGTCCCCGCTTGAGATTTTTCTTCGAAAGCCCGGCGTAGTAAACACGGTCGAGTTTCTTGACCGCATAACCCATATGCTCGAAAATACGGCGCACGATGCGGTTGCGGCCCGAATGGATCTCGATCCCCACCTCCGTCTTGTCCTCCTTGACATAGGCGATCTCATCGGCATAGATCTCGCCGTCCTCCAGCGTAATGCCTTGAGCGATCTGCTCCATATCCGCTTTGGTGAGAGGCTTGTCCAGCGACACCTGGTAAATCTTCTTCTTCTGGAACGAAGGGTGCGTGAGTTGGCGGGTCAGATCGCCGTCGTTGGTGAAAAGCAACAGCCCGACACTGTTCTTATCGAGGCGTCCCACAGGATAGATACGCTCCGTACAGGCGTCCTTCACCAGCTCCATGACCATCTTGTCGGCGTGGGGATCGTCGAGCGAAGTCACGTAACCCTTGGGCTTGTTGAGCACCAGATAGACCTTCTTCTCGCCCTCGACACGGCTGTCGTTGAATTTCACCTCGTCCGTAGGCTGGACTTTCGTTCCCAGCGTCGTCACGACCACCCCGTTGACGGTCACCAGCCCCGCCTGGATGAAATCGTCCGCTTCGCGGCGCGAACAGATCCCCGACTGGGCGATGAAACGGTTCAGGCGTATCTCTCCCGTCTGGTTATTGGGATTGTATCTGGGATAACTTCGGAACTTATCGTCCCGGCGGCCGAACGAGCGGTCGCCGCCCCGGAACCCACCGGATTTCCGATCGTCGGAACGGCGTTCACCGTAAGGCTTATCGAATGTCTTGTAACCGTCCTGTTTGCGGTCGTCGTACCGACGTTCGCCGTAAGGTTTGTCCGAACGGCTATAACCGCCGGATTTCCGATCGCCGAATGACCGGTCGCGCCCCTCCTTCTGCTCACCGTAAGGTTTGCCGAACTTCTTGAAACCGCCCGGTTTGTTATCCTCGTACGGGCGGGAAGCGTACCCGTCTTTCCGCTCCGAAAAACGAGGCTTGAACTCCCGATCTGCAGCATCGTTCCTACGTCGGTCGTCCGAACCGAACGACCGGTTCCCGAAACGACGGGAATCGTCACGGTGCGCACGGTCTTCCCGCACGGGACGGTTGTCGCTCGTAAAATTAGGGTTGTAAGATGCGCGCGGACGGCTGTCCGAAGAGTGCTCCGAATCGGCGGCATCACGCTGCAAACGCGGGCGACGCTCGATACGCTCCGCAGAGGAAATACGCGCCCGCTTATCGCGCCCGAAGCGGGCCAACGTCGTATCCGAGTCGTTTTTGAAATCTTTCATAATCGATTCTGTGAGTTTTGCGAATTTAATAAGTCGTATTCCCGGAAATCGCAATCGTCGATGGAACCCGCAAAACTCACGCTACGGCGTTTTACGACGCCAGGTCCCAAATCGGCAATTTCACTCGATTTCCCCTGCATAACAGGGAAAACCCCGGCATTCCGCACCGGCCGAAAATACCGGTGCAGGCAGCAAAGGTAATCGAATTTTCGGGATAACGGCACCGACAGCCGCTATTTTCCGGAAAAAGAGGATTATCCCTGCGGAAATCCGATCGAAATACCGTGCCAAAATATTTCCCCTTACCCGTAAAAGCCGTATATTTGCGCATCAAAACCCAGGACATGAACCGAGAAATCCTCCGATTAGCCGTTCCGAACATCATCTCCAACATCACGGTCCCCCTTATGGGTATCGTGAGTTCCGCCGTCGCAGGACACCTGGACAACTCCGCAGCGACGATCGGGGCACTCGCCATCGGCGTATCCATCTTCAACTTCATCTACTGGAACTGCAGCTTCGTGCGCATGGGTACCAGCGGACTCACGGCGCAGGCTTTCGGTGCAGGAAATTTCCACGAATGCACCAACATGCTCGTCCGGGGCATCCTGGTCGCAGCGATCCTCGGCCTGCTGGTTATTTGCTTCCAAAACCCTCTGGGGCGACTGGCACTATGGGCCATGAACGGCAACGAAATCGTACACGACTATTTCTACGCCCGCATCTGGGCGGTACCCGCCGGTATCATGCTCTTCGGATTCAACGGCTGGTACACAGGCATGCAGAATGCCGTGATCCCGATGTGTATCGCCGTCACGGTGAATATCGTACACGTTTCCACGAGCCTGTGGCTCGTATTCGGACACGGCATGGGCATCACGGGCATCGCCTATGGCTCGGTCGTGGCCCAAAATACGGGGGTCCTGCTGGCGGTCCTGCTGCTTATCCTGCGATACCGCAAAATTCTCACACGGTTTACGTGGCGTGAAGTGGTGGACTGGGAACCGGTGCGGAAATTTTTCCTCATCAACCGCGACATCATCGTCCGTACGCTCTGTATCGTAGCCGTATATACCTTCTTCACGGCGGCATCGGCCCGTATGGAGGACCCGATCCTGCTGACGGTCAATACGCTTCTGCTCCAGATATTCACCCTTTTCTCCTACATGAACGACGGCTTCGCCTATGCCGCCGAAGCCCTCACGGGACGCTTCATCGGAGCCCGGGACGAACAATCGCTGCGTCGCTGCCTGGGACGTTGTCTGGGCTGGGGCACACTGATCTCGGTGCTGTTCGTCGGCATATACCTCATCTGGTGGCGCGACCTGTTAGGCATTTTCATCAAGGCCGGAACTCCGGACGCAGCACAGGTCGTTTCGACGGCGGGTAATTACATCGTCTGGATCATCCTCATCCCGCTGGCCAGCGCCATGCCCTTCATCATGGACGGTATCATGGTGGGTGCGACCGAAACCAAAGTGATGCGCAATTCGATGCTGCTCTCGACCGTCGCCTATTTCGGTATCTTCTACTCGCTCTATCCCGTCATCGGAAACAACGCCCTTTGGCTGGCCTTCACGCTCTATATGTTCCTGCGCGGCACGCTGCAACTCCTGATGACCCGGCGCCTGCGGCTCATCTATCGAAAAGCTGCGGCATAAATTTCCCGACGTATCTTCGCCCTGCAAAGGACGGCCCTTCCTCTCCGCCGATCCAAATAACCGGGGTTCTTCGTCCGGCAGATCCCTTCCTCTTCAACTACTGCATACACCGTACTGCAATAAATTTTTCAACAGTAACGAAAAGATTATACGGAACTTTCCTCTTCGCACCGCTGCCGCCATTTCGGTACAGGGAACAAACGTGTCTGTAAACAAAGTGATCGGTTGAAAAACAAAAAGCCCGGAGCGTCTTGCTCCGGGCTTTATTTGGAAACCAACGTTCGAATTACATCTGTTTGTAAAGCTCGTTGTATTTCTCGTATTTCTCCATCATGCCGGGTTCGTCGCGCAGACGATAGCAAAGAGTCTTGAGCAGCTGTACGGGATCGGGATTTTGCGGCATAATCTCATGGGCAACTTCCAGATAGGGAACAGCCTGCGAATAGATCGAAAGAATCTCCTTCTGGTCGGCTTCATACTCGCCCGCATTGGTATATTCTTTCTCATTGGCCTCCTGATTCAGTGCATCGGCCTTCATAATGATGTAGTAACCCGTAAAGAACTGCGCTTCATAAGACTGAGGATTCAGTTCGATCGCCTTCTCCAGGGAGGCAATCGCCTCATCGTAATCCTCCAACGAAACGAAGATCTGGGCACGGCTGAACCACAGTTCGATGTTCTGGGGATCACCGGCAATCGCATCGTCGAGCATCGTAACCAGTTCCGACGAATCGCCCAATCCCTCTTCCATCGAATACAACATAATCAAACTCTTGAGAATATCCTGATTCTTCGGGAATTTAGTAATACCGGTCATCAGGGCGTCTTTGGCTTTCAGGACATTGGCACGGTCCGCCTCACGCTGGCCATAATAATTATGGAACAGGTAGTAATAGATCATACCGTTGTCATCCGTATATCCCATTTCAAGCGCCTTATTCAACAATTCCACGCCGCGAGCATATTCAGCAGCGTCCTTCTCGCCGGCAGCAGCGGCCAGATAGCCCGCATAGTAAAGGCGCGAAGCGTCGGGAGTACCGCAAGCCGGACTCATCTCCGCGCGGAAAGCGGTTTCGAAAGCCTCCGAACCGAGTTTGTATTCACCGATATTATTGCAAGCATCGCCCAATTGCGAACAGTAGTTGCTGATCGCCATAAGCTGCTCCTTGACTTTCGGACCCTGCTTGGAATCGAGTTCGTAAGCCTTGTTCAAAGCAGCGATCGCCTTATCGATAGCACCTTCCTTTACAGGTTCTATCTCCTTCCAGCCGATGACCTGTCCATTGGAAACATAAACGGTCAAATAATCGTAATTCTGTGCGGCCACCGACATCCCGTTGATCGTCACTTCGTCGATCGACTTCGGGCTGCCGAATGTCATATCCAGCTGCAGGCCGAGTTCTCCGACATAGAGGTCTTTGGTAGGAGCGAGTATGGCCTCGACATAGCTCTTACCCAAATTGAGCCAGGTAGCGGCTTTCGCTCCCTTCTTCGCATCGGCACTCGCCGTTTCGTTCTTTTCGATCTTCTGCAACAAGGCCTCCTTGTTGATTTTCTGTGCCTGGGCAGCAGTTCCCAACAAGGCAACGGCGGCCAGGGCCAAAATAAGTTTTTTCATAATGAACGGGGTTTTTAATTTATAGGTATTATCTTCTATTGTTCTTTACTAACGTTCTCTTCGGACTCGGATTCCGGAGCGCCCGCCCCATCGAGGACCGCCGGCTCCTCCTCTTCGTTGGCGGGAACGGCAATTACCGAAGCGATGGCATCTCCCTCACGCAGGTTGATGATACGCACGCCCTGCGTAGCACGTCCCGCCACACGGATCTGATCTACCGCCGTACGGATCGTCAGCCCCGAACGGTTAATAATCATCAGGTCGTTCTCGTCGGTCACAGCCTGGATCGAAATCAGCTTGCCGGTTTTTTCCGTAATGTTGATCGTCTTCACACCCTTGCCGCCGCGGTTGGTAATGCGGTATTCGTCCAGATCGGTACGCTTGCCGTAACCGTTCTCGCTGAGTACCAGCACGTCCTGCGAGCTATTGGGTTCGATGCAGATCATGCCGACCACCTCGTCGCCTTCGTCGAGCGAAATACCGCGCACACCGGCCCCGACACGTCCGATCGGACGCACCGTGTTCTCGTTGAAGCGGATCGCCTTGCCTTCCCGGGCCGCGATCATTACCTCGGCGCTGCCGCTGGTGAGTTTGGCCTCGATCAACTGGTCGCCCTCGCGGATCACGATGGCATTGACGCCGTTCTGACGGGGACGCGAGTACGCTTCCAGTTTGGTCTTCTTGATCGTGCCGTCCTTGGTACACATGATGATATAGTTGTTGTTCACGTATTCCGCATCGTCCAGACGCTTCACGTTGATATAGGCACGCACCTTGTCGTCCGGCTCGATCTGGATGACGTTCTGAATCGCCCGTCCTTTCGAGGAGCGCGTCCCTTCGGGAATCTCGTAAACCTTGAGCCAATAGCAACGGCCTTTCTCCGTGAAGAAGAGCATCGTATTGTGCATCGTGGCCATATAGATATGCTCGATGAAATCCTCGTCGCGCGTCGCGCTGCCCTTGGCGCCGACGCCGCCCCGGTTCTGGGTACGGTATTCGGCCAGCGGCGTACGTTTGATATAGCCCAGGTGCGAAATGGTGATGACCATCTCGTCGTCGGCGTAGAAATCCTCCGGGTTGAACTCTTCGGAAGCGTAAACGATCTCCGAGCGCCGTTCGTCGCCGTATTTGGCCTTCACCTCCAACAATTCGTCCTTAACGATCTTCATCTGCAATTCGCGGCTGCCCAGCACATCGTTGAAATAAGCGATCTGCGCCTCCAGCTCGTTGCGCTCGGCAACCAGCTTGTCGTGTTCGAGTCCCGTCAGAGCGCGTAGACGCATCTCGATAATGGCCGAAGCCTGTGCGTCGCTCAAGCTGAAGCGCTCCATCATGGCCTGCTTGGCCAAGTCGGGGTTCTTGGCTGCCCGGATGATGTGGATGATCTCGTCGATGTTGTCCTGCGCGATGAGCAGACCCAACACGATATGCAGCCTCTTCTCGGCCTTGGCCAAATCGAAGCGCGTGCGCCGCACGATCACGTCGTGGCGGTGCTCGACGAAATGCTGCACCAGATCCAGCAGATTGAGCATCATCGGACGACCGTTCACCAGCGCGATGTTGTTCACCGCGAACGAGGTTTGCAGCGGCGTATTCTTATACAGCGTATTGAGCACCACGCTCGCCACGGCATCGTGTTTCAGGATGACGATGATACGCATGCCGTTCCGGTCGGACTCGTCGTTGATATAGGAAATGCCCTCGATCTTCTTTTCGTTGATAAGGTCGGCGATCTTCTTGATCATCTCCGCCTTGTTGACCATATAGGGAATTTCGGTGATGACGATGCACTCGCGGCCGCTGGCCGTATGCTCGATCTCCGTGCGGGCACGCATGACCACACGGCCCCGGCCTGTCAGCAACGCTTCCCGAACCCCTTCGTAGCCGTAAATAATTCCTCCGGTCGGGAAATCGGGGCCCTTGACGTACTTGAGCAGTTCCTCACATGCTATCTCCGGATTGTCCACGAAAGCACAGCAGGCATCGATCACCTCGCCCAGATTGTGCGGCGCCATATTGGTCGCCATACCGACGGCGATACCGCTCGCGCCGTTCACCAGCAACAAGGGGATCTTCGTCGGAAGCACCGTAGGTTCGGGGATCGTATCGTCGAAGTTGAGCGTCCAATCGATCGTATCCTTGTCGATATCGGCCATCACCTCATCGGTGATCTTCTGCATGCGGGCCTCGGTATAACGCATCGCCGCAGGCGAATCGCCGTCCATCGAACCGAAGTTACCCTGACCGTCCACCAGCGGGTAGCGCATCGACCAATCCTGGGCCATACGCACCATCGCTTCATAGACCGAACTGTCGCCGTGCGGGTGGAACTTACCCAGCACGTCGCCGACGATACGGGCGGATTTACGCGTGGGTTTGTCGGAGTAGAGGTTCAGTTCCGCACTCATATCGTAAAGAATACGACGGTGTACGGGCTTCAAACCGTCCCGCACGTCCGGCAGCGCACGCGATACGATAACGGACATCGAATAGTCGATGTAAGCGGACTTCATCTGCTCTTCGATATTGATGGGAATGATTTTTCCCTCCAATCCGGCATTCTTTTCTTCTTCTGTCAGCATGTTATTCTTTGAGTTTCTCTCTTCGTTTTCTCTGCCCGGCATGGCCCGAACGCATCCCGCGCCGCCCTTCGCCGGTCGAAAACATCGAACTTTACCCCTTATTTTCTACATTCGGACTACTTCTTCGCCCGATCGAAAACAGCGGACTTACGTTCTTTGTTCTCTTCGCTCGGTCCGACGAGTCTATTCGTCGGTTCCCGCTTATCGAAAACATCCGAAAATACATTCTATAAACACACAAAAATAGCATTTATTCGTCGAATAAGCAACTTTGGACCCAATAAAATCACCCGTTTCCGCAAGTTTTTTCACCGCACACACCATTTTCAGCCCTTTTCAGCCGTTTTGACAACATCAAAAAAATCCCCCGGCAAAGTGTCGGGGAATTTCAAAGCCGTTCGGACAAATTTTATACATCACGCCCTATTTACGACCGCCAGCACGATCGGGAAAAATACACTACCGGAAATCGATCCACTCGTACCCGGCGTAATTCTCCGCATCGAAAGTGCGGGGCGACGCCTCGTGAACGGTGACGGAACGGATGTCGATCCGAACCCGGTCGCCGTCGATTTCGTAGATCACTGCCGTCGGCAGCGAACGGGCCGTGTCCACTTCGACGTCGATCTGCCCGACGGCCGACTGGATACGC
>ERZ1027034.659-NODE-659-length-9715-cov-7.232816_pt1 | contig 9715 bp, 7 predicted proteins | sample MGYA00519443_ERZ1027034 | MGnify/ENA primary metagenome ERZ1027034 (study PRJEB26926, sample SAMN06164787) | human gut metagenome | biome: ENVO:00009003; feature: ENVO:2100002; material: ENVO:00002003 | host: Homo sapiens | place: USA | collected 2012 ... | reverse complement strand
GTCGGCAGCGTCAGATGTGTATAAGAGACAGATATAACAAAAAGTGCTGGACAAAATGTCCTATACGAGGTAAAATGCATATATGTAATCGAACAGCACATTTGAAGGTTGTGCAGATAGTATTGGTTATATTTTGCGAATTGGGGGGATTTTTCATGAGAATATATCATGCTAAGGATTATGCAGATATGAGCAGAAAGGCTGCAAATATCGTATCGGCACAGGTGATTATGAAGCCTAATTGTGTATTGGGACTGGCTACAGGCTCTACACCTATCGGCTTGTATAAGCAGCTCGTTGAGTGGTTCAAGAAGGGGGATTTGGATTTCTCAGAGGTTATGACGGTGAACCTTGATGAGTACAAGGGATTAAGCCGTGAGAATGACCAGAGCTACTATTATTTTATGCATCAGAATTTGTTTGATCATGTGAATATTCCGGTTGAGAATACTCACCTGCCAAACGGCATGGAGCCGGATTCTCAGAAGGAGTGCAAGCGCTATACAGAGCTGATTCAGTCTCTTGGCGGTGTTGATTTACAGCTTCTTGGTATCGGACACAATGGCCATATCGGTTTTAATGAGCCGGGCGAGTCTTTTGACAAGCAGGTACACTGTGTGAATCTGACAGAGTCTACTATTGAGGCCAATAAGCGCTTCTTTGCATCGGCTGATGATGTTCCGAAGCAGGCTTATACGATGGGCATCAAGACCATCATGCAGGCTAAGAAGATTCTTATTGTTGCAAGTGGTGAGGATAAGGCAGAGATTGTGCACAAGGCTTTCTTTGGACCGATTACACCACAGGTGCCGGCTTCTGTATTACAGCTGCACAATGATGTTACGCTTGTAGCGGATGAGGCTGCTCTGAGTTGTTTGTAGATGTTTTTTAGTTGAGAAGGTGCATGTATATGATAATAAAAAATGCAAGGGTATTTACAGAGGATGGCAGCTTTATGCAAGGTGATGTTGTCGTTAAGGATGGCCGTTTTGACAGTGTTTTGGAGAGAACAGCTGACACGGACGCGGCTAATGACAGCGCACAGCAGGAGATTATAGATGCATCAGGTCTTATCATGATACCGGGCCTTGTGGATATTCATTTTCATGGATGCAAGGGAGCTGATATGTGTGACGGCACCAAAGAAGCGCTTGATGTGATTACAGCATACGAGGCTTCTATCGGAGTGACGAGCGTGTGTCCGGCTACTATGACCATTCAAAGGGATGAGCTTTTGAGCGTCATGAAAAATGCCGGTGATTATACTTATCATGGTGGTGCACATCTTGTAGGTATCAATATGGAGGGACCTTTTATCAGTCCTTCTAAAAAGGGCGCACAGGCGGCAGAGAATATCATGCGATGTGATTATGATTATTTCTGTGAGCTTCAGGATGCGGCCCATGGCTTGATAAAGCTTGTAGATATTGCTCCGGAGGAGCCGGGCGCGATTGATTTTATAGACAGGGTAAGAGGAAGTGTTGTGGTTTCAATAGCACATACGGCGGCTGATTATGACACCGCGGTAGAGGCTATTGAGCATGGTGCAAGCCATGCCACACATTTGTATAATGCGATGCCACCGCTTCATCACAGGAATCCGGGAGTTATCGGGGCTGTGAGAGATTCAGAAAAGTGTCATGCAGAGCTCATTTGTGACGGTGTGCATATTCACCCGTCGGTTATCAGGGCAACATTTGCCATGTTTGGTGCGAAGCGCATGATTTTAATAAGTGACAGCATGAGAGCCACAGGGCTTGAGGATGGCGAGTATACACTCGGTGGACAGGCAGTGACGGTCAGAGGTCCGCTTGCCACACTTCATGATGGGACAATTGCTGGCTCGGCAACCAATCTGATGGATTGTATGCGTTTCACAGTAAGGCAGGCAGGTATTCCGCTTGAGGAGGCAATTATGTGTGCTACAGCCAATCCGGCTAAGGAGATTGGCATCTATGATGAAGCAGGCAGCATTTCTGCAGGAAAGAGAGCAGATTTTGTGCTTCTCAATGATGATTTGGATATTGTGAGTGTGTATATCGACGGAAAGGAGATATCATGTTAGGTTTTTTTAAGAATAAGTCAAAGGGAAAGGTGATCTGTTCTCCGTGCAACGGCAGAGTGGTTCCTATTACAGAGGTTCCGGATCCTACTTTTTCTGAGAAGATATTGGGAGACGGCGTGGCCGTGATTCCTTCTGAGGGCAGGTTTTACGCTCCGGCGGATGGTGAGGTGACAGCTGTATTTGATACGCTGCATGCTTTTACCATGACGACCACTCAGGGAGTCGAGTTGCTTTTGCACATTGGTCTGGATACAGTGACACTAAAGGGTGATCCTTTTAAATCACATATTTCCGTTGGTGATCAGGTGAAGAAGGGTGACCTTTTGATGGAGGCTGACCTGAAGCAGATTAAGGCAGCAGATCTTAATGTCATCACTCCGGTTTTAATTGGCAACACTGCTGATTATAGTGAGATAAAGATGCTCAAAGAGGGAAATGTATCCGCCGGTGATGAGATTTTGAGTCTCGCGTAGATTTGAATATAATTATATAATAATAACGAACTTTATTGGAGTATCTCCAGTTTAGTATACATAATGTAAAGGAGGGGGAAATTTATGAAATTTCTTCAAAAACTGGGTAAAGCTTTAATGCTTCCCGTAGCAGTACTTCCTATCTGTGGTATCCTCATGGGTATTGGATATTTTTTATGTCCTGCAACCATGCAGGGTGGTGACATCGAGGGAGTGCGTAATTTAATAGGTCTGTTTTTAGTTAAAGCAGGGGGCGCTTTGATTGACAACATGGCCATCCTTTTTGTAATCGGCGTTGGTGTCGGTATGTCGGAAAAGAACGACGGTACCGGCGGTATTGCAGCTTTAGCTTCATGGCTGATGATGACAACACTCCTGTCTACAGACTTTGTTACAACAATCATGCCATCTATCGCTGACAGCGCTACAAAGACACTTGCATTCGACAAGATTGAAAACCCATTTATCGGTATCTTAGCCGGTGTTATTGGTGCTTTGTGTTACAACAGATTTAAGGATACAAAGCTTCCTGACTGGCTGTCATTCTTCAGTGGCAAGCGTTGCGTAGCAATTGTCGCAGGTGTTGTTTCAATCCTTGTATCTGTAGTATTACTGTTTGTATGGCCATTACTTTTCGGTGCTCTTGTAGCTATCGGTAAAGCAATCGTTGGTTTTGATGTAGTCGGCGCAGGTATCTATGCATTCCTGAACCGTCTGTTAATCCCTACAGGATTACACCACGCATTAAACAATGTATTCTGGTTCGATACTATCGGACTTGGAGACCTCAAACATTTCTGGGCAGGCGAGACATCAAAGGATGTTTCATGGAGCCTCGGAATGTACATGTCAGGTTTCTTCCCATGTATGATGTTTGGTATTCCTGGTGCAGCACTTGCTATGGTTAAGTGTGCAAAGCCTGCTAAGAAAAAGGTTGCCATCGGTATCCTTGCTTCTGCAGCTATCTGTGCATTTATCTGTGGTGTTACAGAGCCTTTTGAGTTTGCATTTATGTTCCTTGCTCCTGGTCTCTATGTGATTTATGCTTTACTTTATGGTATTTTCACAATGGTTACAGTAGCTCTTGGATTTAGAGCAGGCTTCTCATTCTCAGCTGGCGCGATGGATTTATTATTCTCATCTTCACTTCCGGCTGCAGCAAAGACATGGCTCATCATTCCTCTTGGAATCGCAGCTTTTATCGTATTCTACATCGTATTCTATTTCGCTATCAAGAAATGGAATCTTAAGACCCCTGGTAGAGAGGACGATGATGTTGAGGAAGAGAAGAAGGCAGTTCTTTCTAACAATGACTACACAGCAGTTGCAAAGACTATTCTTGAGGGCTGCGGTGGCAAAGACAATATTGCAAGCATTGACAATTGCATCACAAGACTTAGACTTGAGGTTAAGGATATCACTCAGGTTGATGACAAGAAGATTAAATCTGCAGGTGTTGCAGGCGTTATGAAGCCTGGCAAGAATTCTGTTCAGGTTATTATCGGAACCAAGGTTCAGTTTGTTGCGGATGAGTTTTCTAAGCTTTGCGAGTAGATTTGTTCTGCAATATAGCAGTGTTGATTCACATTAGGTGATTCATATAATTTCATAATACATAATTAAAAGCCACACCGGGTGTTTGATATGCCTGGGGTGGCTTTTTTGAGTTCGGGCCGTAAGCTCTGCCCGGTCGTGGTGCACACGGAAATGTATAGCTTTACAGCAAGGGTTGAAAAACAAACAAACGTTTGCTATAATAAATGAAGCGAGGAAATAAAAGTATATCAGGTTTAGTAATTTAAGTATTCATTTAATTTATTGTAATTAGGGAAAATCCAATATCAATCGATTGATAGAAAGCGTGATTTTATATGAACATATGGCTAAAGTTAAGGAAAACAGCTGCAATTGCACTATGTGAGTTACTTGCAATTGCTACAATTTTTACAGGCTGTGCCTCCACTGATTTATCCGGCACTGAAGGTGCCGGGCATGCCGCAGGAGCTGTAGTGGCAGGGGCGGATTCTTCCGGTGCTTTAGGTAGCAAGGATAAAGCGGATGGGCCGCAGGAAGATCTTGTAAACAACAATTCCTACGTTTCCCTTGATGCGATTCCGGCATATGATGGCAAGGCATACGTGGCTGTCAACAATAATGAGCCTTTTTTTACGGACAGCGATATGACTACCACTGCTTTTGAAAATTACAGTGATTTGGATTCACTCGGCAGATGCGGTGTGGCTTATGCCAATATCTGCAAGGATATCATGCCGACTGAGGAGCGTGGCAAGATAGGTATGATAAAGCCATCAGGCTGGCATACGGTGAAGTATGATGTGATAAAGGACAGGTATTTATATAATCGCTGTCATCTTATTGGCTATCAGCTTGCCGGCGAGAATGCAAATCCAAAGAACCTTATTACCGGTACGAGATACCTGAATGTGGAGGGCATGCTTCCGTTTGAGAATCTGGTAGCGGATTATGTAAACAATACAGGAAATCATGTGCTTTACAGAGTGACTCCGATGTTCTCGGGCAGCAATCTTGTTGCAAACGGCGTTCTCATAGAGGCAAAGTCGGTTGAGGATAACGGTGGCGGCATACTTTTTAATGTCTATTGCTATAATGTGCAGCCCGGAGTCGGAATAAACTATGAGAATGGTGACAGCTGGCTGGATGGCACCACAGGAAGTGCATCATCAGGCTCAGACAGCTCAGCAGCAGAAAATAGCGCTGCAAATTCCTCAAACAGCGAGACGATGGTTCATATCACTGCAACCGGCAAGAAATATCATCGTGCGGGCTGTCGGACCTTGAAAAAGAGTGACACAGAGGTAACGCTTGATGAAGCAAAATCCATGGGCTTGTCTCCGTGTGGCATCTGCAATCCGCCGCAGTAGATGTGCATTAGCATTTGTAACCTTTCACAGCAGATGCTCGTTATCTTTGCAGTCCGTATAATTGCCATAAACCCTTGACGATTGCAAAACCGAAAAGTATAATAGAATAGCTAATGAATTCAATATTTTAATATAGATGGAGGAAACCAAATGGCACTGAGCAAAAAGCCGGTCAACGGCATGAAGGATATACTACCTGCAGAGATGGAAATCCGTGATTATGTGACAAGTGTGATCAAGGATACATACAGAAGCTTCGGATTTACACCGATAGAGACACCATGCATGGAGAATATAGCAAATCTCACAAGCAAGCAGGGCGGAGAAAATGAGAAGCTGATCTTCAAGGTAATGAAGAGAGGCGAGAAGCTGAATCTGGAGACAGCAAAGGAAGAGTCGGATGTAGTAGACTTTGGAATGCGCTATGACCTTACAGTGCCACTTTCAAGATATTATTCAAACAATGCCAACAACCTGCCATCGCCGTTTAAGGCACTTCAGATGGGCAGTGTGTGGAGAGCAGACAGACCTCAGAGAGGCCGCTACAGACAGTTTACACAGTGTGATATAGATATACTCGGAGAGCCAAGCAATCTGGCAGAGATAGAGCTGATTACAGCAACCACTACCACAATCGGCAGACTCGGCTTCGAGAACTTTGAGATAAGAATCAACGAGAGAAGAATCCTAAAGGCTATGGCAGCTTACAGTGGTTTTGCTGAGGAGGACTACGACAGTGTATTTATCACACTCGATAAGATGGACAAGATAGGAGTGGAAGGCGTTGCAAGTGAGCTTGCACAGGATGGCTATCCACAGGAAAATATTGACAAATATCTTGATTTGTTCAAGCTTTTGGAGCAGACAAGGGATGTCACTGAGGGTGTAAATATACTTTCAGAAAAGCTCGGTGAATATTTAGACGAAGAAGTGGTTACAAATATGACAGAGATAGCTACGGCTGTCAATGCCACAAAGGGAGCAAAGTTTGAGCTCGTATTTGACCCTACACTTGTTCGTGGAATGAGCTATTACACAGGAACTATTTTTGAGATATCAATGCCTGAGCTTGGCGCAGCCTGTGGCGGTGGCGGACGATATGACAAGATGATTGGAAAGTTCACCGGAAATGATGTACCTGCCTGTGGTTTTTCAATCGGTTTTGAGAGAATTATCCTGCTTCTCATGGAGAGCGGCTTCAAGATTCCTGAGAGTCCAAAGAAGGTGGCTTATCTGGTTGAGAAGAAATATCCGGCAGACAAGCTTGTTGATGTCATGAACCAGGCAAAAGACGCAAGAGCAAACGGACAGCAGGTGCTTGTTGTGCGCATGAACAAGAACAAAAAATTCCAGAAGGAGCAGCTTATGAAAGAGGGCTACGAGGAGTTTGTTGAGTTCTTTAACAGATAGGAATCTGATAAGCAGCAGATTAGCTGTGCAGCAGCGGTACCAGACAGATATTAGAATAAATATATAGTAGAAATATAAGGAGCATAAAATGGCAGAATCAATGCAGGGCTTACATAGAAGCCATAGATGTACAGAAGTATCAAATGCCAATATCGGTGAGAAGGTCACCGTCATGGGCTGGGTACAGAAGAGAAGAAATTTAGGAAGTCTCATTTTCGTAGATTTAAGAGACAGAAGCGGAATACTTCAGATAGTATTCGGTGAGGAAAATGTAGGTGCAGAGGGCTTTGAAAAGGCAGGCACCTTAAGAAGTGAGTTCGTCATCGCAGTTGAGGGAACTGTTCAGAAGAGAACAGCTGCTGTCAATGAGAACTTAAAGACAGGTGATATCGAGGTTATCGCTACATCAATCAGAGTGCTTTCAGAGGCACAGACACCTCCATTCCATATTGAGGAGAATTCAAAGACCAGCGAAGACATCAGACTTAAATACCGTTATCTGGATCTTCGCCGCCCTGATATCCAGAGAAATCTCATGCTCAGAAGCAATGTGCTTCGCGTGATGCGTGACTTTATGGCAAACGAGGGATTTTTGGAGATAGAGACACCAATCCTTTGCAAGTCTACACCGGAGGGCGCCAGAGACTATCTCGTGCCAAGCCGTATACACCACGGACATTTTTATGCGCTTCCACAGTCACCACAGCTCTTTAAGCAGCTTCTGATGGCTTCAGGCTATGACAGATATTTCCAGATTGCACGATGCTTCCGTGACGAGGATCTGCGTGCAGACAGACAGCCTGAGTTTACACAGGCAGATATGGAGCTTTCATTCGTAGATATCGATGATGTAATCGAGGTAAATGAGAGACTGTTAAAGCACCTTTTCAAAGAGGTCATTAATGTGGATGTTGAGATTCCGTTTAAGCGTATGCCTTGGCAGGAGGCTATGGACAGATTTGGTTCTGACAAGCCTGATACACGCTTTGGTATGGAGCTTTGCGATGTTTCGGAAGTGGTAAAGGACTGTGGCTTTGGAGTATTCACAGGAGCTCTTGAAAACGGTGGCTCTGTCCGCGGTATCAATGTAGAGGGACAGGCAAAGATGCCTCGTAAGAAGATTGACAAGCTTGTAGAGCATGCAAAGGGCTGTGGAGCAAAGGGACTTGCTTATCTGTGCATCAATGAGGATGGCACATACAAGTCATCATTTGCCAAGTTTATGACAGAAGCTGAGCTTGATGCACTTGTTGCAAAGATGAACGGAAAGCCGGGAGATTTACTCCTTTTCGCAGCAGACAAGAATAAAATCGTATGGAATGTACTTGGAGCACTTCGTCTCATGCTCGGAGCTGAGCTTGGCCTGATTGATGAGAACAAGTACAATTTCCTCTGGGTAACAGAGTTCCCACTCCTTGAGTGGTCTGATGAGGAAAACAGATTTATGGCAATGCATCATCCATTCACTATGCCTATGGAGGAGGATTGGGACAAGATAGACTCAGATCCGGGCGCAGTTCGTGCAAAGGCATATGATATCGTACTCAATGGTACAGAGCTCGGTGGAGGCTCAGTGCGTATCCATCAGGATGACATCCAGGAGAAGATGTTTGAGGTGCTTGGCTTCACAAAGGAGCGTGCACATGAGCAGTTTGGATTCCTGCTTGATGCATTCTCATATGGCGTACCGCCACACGCAGGACTTGCCTTCGGTGTTGACCGTATCTGCATGCATATGCTGCATACAGACAATATCAAGGAGGTTATTGCATTCCCTAAGGTAAAGGATGCTTCGGACCTCATGTCAGAGGCACCCGGAACTGTAGATCCAAAGCAGCTTGAGGAGCTTGGAATAGCTGTAGCTGCAGAGGAAGATGAGGAATAACACTATAATATGAATTTGAAAAAAAATATTTTCAATGCGATTACCATAATACTGCTCGCCGCACTTATTGCGGGGGCAGTATTGCTTAATAACAGGATAAAAAAGCTCGAGACACAGATGTCATACACCTCAGACAACACATCGGTGATACTTTCCGATGTGCAGACCATGCAGGATGATATCAAGTCCACCCTTGAGGAGGAGGCCAGCCTCATAACAGACTGGGATATTTCCTTAAAAAGTGCAGACTTTACCGATAAGACATACACAGTCTCTGTCTCGGTGGTGCCAAAGGAGTACACAGAGGATACAAAAACCAGTGTATTTTTCGGTACAAACGAGATACCGCTCGAGCTAGACGGCATCAAGTATACGGGCGAGGCCACACTTCCACTGTCGGAGGACTATGCAGGCAATGTGACATTTCTGTTTGTTGACGGAAATAAGAGAAGCACAGAGGTGCTCGATAAGTTTGAAGGTGTGACATCAGTGTTCAAAAATGTAGCATCCGGCATACTTGCCGATAAACCAACCTTTGACAATGGCAGCATAAAGCTTGGCACAGATGTAGATGTAGCAGTCATGGGAAATGATTACTTTGACTTTAACAGTGTGCAGCTCGTGGTTGCAAGCTCAGATACAGAGCTAAAGACATACGATATCCGACAGCTGTTGGCAGAAAACGGCACGGATAGTGCAGACTCTGCAGACACAGATTCCATCACATCCGCCTTAAGCCGGAAGGATGATGCCAAAAAAGATGGCTCAAAGAATGACACGGAAAATGATACCTCTGATGCCTCAAAAGAGGACGACGGTAAGCTCCATAGCCTCGAAGGCACAGTCAAAATCGAAGACTTAATCCCTGTCACAGCCGCAAGCAATATCAAAATATATGTCAAAGCAGTATCGGCACAGGGCTACACCTTCACCTGTCTCTTATACACATCTCCGAGCCCACGAGACCGAGGCTGATCTC
>ERZ1027034.630-NODE-630-length-9924-cov-14.163542_pt1 | contig 9924 bp, 8 predicted proteins | sample MGYA00519443_ERZ1027034 | MGnify/ENA primary metagenome ERZ1027034 (study PRJEB26926, sample SAMN06164787) | human gut metagenome | biome: ENVO:00009003; feature: ENVO:2100002; material: ENVO:00002003 | host: Homo sapiens | place: USA | collected 2012 ... | reverse complement strand
ATTTCAATTCACGCCCCTCCGCGAGGGGCGACGAAGTCGGAGGTGAGGACGTAACCGTCCATGACAGATTTCAATTCACGCCCCTCCGCGAGGGGCGACTGATGGAAACGCACAAGGGGAATCATTATGTGCTATTTCAATTCACGCCCCTCCGCGAGGGGCGACCGCCCATTCCGCGGCCGTGAGGTGCTTTTCCGCCGCATTTCAATTCACGCCCCTCCGCGAGGGGCGACTGGTGCTGGGAGTTCTACATGTGTGAGCTGAAACGCATTTCAATTCACGCCCCTCCGCGAGGGGCGACGCGCTGCGGCGCGAATAAAGGCGGTGAACCTCATATTTCAATTCACGCCCCTCCGCGAGGGGCGACCCCAAAGTTCCGCGAGGCGTATATCCGAGCGTTTATTTCAATTCACGCCCCTCCGCGAGGGGCGACAGGTCTTCCGCATCACGTCCGACGCGCGGGACATATTTCAATTCACGCCCCTCCGCGAGGGGCGACGCGTTTCCTTCGCCAGCAGGAAGCCCGTCAGCCCCAATTTCAATTCACGCCCCTCCGCGAGGGGCGACTGGTGCATGGTGTGTGTTGGGGATACTGGAATCTCATTTCAATTCACGCCCCTCCGCGAGGGGCGACAGATTGAAATCATGAACATCCTCACCAGAAAAATTTCAATTCACGCCCCTCCGCGAGGGGCGACCTCACGGCAGAAATCCGCGACGGTATAGCAGATTGATTTCAATTCACGCCCCTCCGCGAGGGGCGACAACATGGACAGCGGCTGGGACTTTACGGCGCTTATTTCAATTCACGCCCCTCCGCGAGGGGCGACTACCAAGCAATATCCACAAACAATTGCTGATTTATTTCAATTCACGCCCCTCCGCGAGGGGCGACAAAAACAGCGGGTTCGTGGCGCTGCTGGACGAGCTATTTCAATTCACGCCCCTCCGCGAGGGGCGACATAACGGCACATATCTCGATACAAGAGATATTCGAATTTCAATTCACGCCCCTCCGCGAGGGGCGACGAAACGATATAGGAATTATGCCTTGCTTTCCCAATTTCAATTCACGCCCCTCCGCGAGGGGCGACAAGACCACTACTACCACCACAAGAACACATACTCATTTCAATTCACGCCCCTCCGCGAGGGGCGACGCGCACGGGGGTGGATTTAACCCTGATGCACTTTATTTCAATTCACGCCCCTCCGCGAGGGGCGACGACCTTGAAGAGGAGGGGAGCAAATGGGCAGAAGAATTTCAATTCACGCCCCTCCGCGAGGGGCGACGTGGCGGCGTGGCTGTAATCCCTTCCTTTCGTGGCATTTCAATTCACGCCCCTCCGCGAGGGGCGACGCGGCGGCCCGCAACTGCCCGGACTCAAGCGCGGGATTTCAATTCACGCCCCTCCGCGAGGGGCGACCGGGCGTGTCGTTTTCTTGCCCTTTGTGGCTTTCCATTTCAATTCACGCCCCTCCGCGAGGGGCGACGCGATGCGCGGGGACAGCGGCACGTCCGACGATATTTCAATTCACGCCCCTCCGCGAGGGGCGACAACGCCGGAAAAAGTGGTATCGTGATGCCACAAGATTTCAATTCACGCCCCTCCGCGAGGGGCGACGCGCCCGAAAGGCGCGGCGGCACGCAACTGCCCGATTTCAATTCACGCCCCTCCGCGAGGGGCGACGACGCAGGACGACGGCACCGGCGTGGCCTACGGCATTTCAATTCACGCCCCTCCGCGAGGGGCGACAGGCAAGCGGAACGGAAATTGCTAAATAACAGCTATTTCAATTCACGCCCCTCCGCGAGGGGCGACATCCAGACCGGCGGCGTCCGCCAGATCCAGCATGATTTCAATTCACGCCCCTCCGCGAGGGGCGACCATCAGCAAAGCGATTTCTGGCTGCGAAGCAAGATTTCAATTCACGCCCCTCCGCGAGGGGCGACTCGTTTGCGCGAGCTGTATATCTACACCAATTTATTTCAATTCACGCCCCTCCGCGAGGGGCGACGCCCGTGCCGCGGGTACAAAGCGCGAACACGAGCAATTTCAATTCACGCCCCTCCGCGAGGGGCGACTTCGCGGCTTCGCGAAATTGATAGCCGCGGGGCAATTTCAATTCACGCCCCTCCGCGAGGGGCGACGCTCAGGCGTTCGCCCTGCTCGCCGCCGTCCTCCAATTTCAATTCACGCCCCTCCGCGAGGGGCGACGAAAAAAGATCAAGAAAATCTGAAAAGGGCCTTATTTCAATTCACGCCCCTCCGCGAGGGGCGACGAAGGATCACATGATTTACAAAAAACAGGACATTATTTCAATTCACGCCCCTCCGCGAGGGGCGACCTTTTGTGCCCATTTTAATTCCGAAACGTGGCAGAATTTCAATTCACGCCCCTCCGCGAGGGGCGACCGGAAGGGTGAGCGCGGCATAGTCGTATGCCCTATTTCAATTCACGCCCCTCCGCGAGGGGCGACGATGAAGCGAACCGGGACGCGTGCAGGAGTGCCTATTTCAATTCACGCCCCTCCGCGAGGGGCGACATATTTTTGTTCTATTATTCGCGCCATATCTACATATTTCAATTCACGCCCCTCCGCGAGGGGCGACGCGTGCAGAAGGGCAATTTGCAGAATACACAGATTATTTCAATTCACGCCCCTCCGCGAGGGGCGACAATAAATATGGAGGGAACAAATAATGAATGTATCTATTTCAATTCACGCCCCTCCGCGAGGGGCGACGCGAAAAATCAAAACAATCGACGACCCGGACGACCTATTTCAATTCACGCCCCTCCGCGAGGGGCGACAATTCTTGGGAACATGTGCCGCGAATCTACGCTGATTTCAATTCACGCCCCTCCGCGAGGGGCGACGGCAAAAGATATGCAATTTCTGCAAATCTTTTGTTCAACCCTTACAAATCAGCATGGCTTAACAATAGTGCCACGCAATTTGTCGAGATTATTTTGGTGATATTTCATAGAATCATCGTTTGAATTTTGACATCACGCCGCGCGAGACGGTCGGCCATTCATGTATGATTCACATGCACTGAAAAGAGTGTTTTCAGCTTCCGCTATAACATCAGCAGTTCTCCAGCTTCAATGCGCGCAGTGCAACCAAGAACATCAATGCGCTCCTTGTAACTGTTGCCAAGGCGATAGAAGCGAACGGAGTCATGTTCTGCATCAATTGTCGCTGCCAATTGCGCCTTGAGTGCCGTCAGCTGTGCTGCATCAAGCAGGACTTCAAATACAGAGTTCTGAACACGCCGTCCATAGCGTTCGCAGAGTTTCGCTACACACCTAAGCCGCGCTGCTCCCGCTTCGGTTGCTGTATTCACATCATAAGTAACAACAACCAACATTTTTTCACCTCCAGACAAACGGCGGATAGCAATCAAGATCCCCGCGCAAGACACGCGCCAGCATCATGGCCTGTACATAAGCAATCAGCCCAACTTGGATTTTTTCTCCGAGATACGGATGCGTGATTTCTTCCTGCTTTCGGTCACGCCATGCGGTAAGTACCGTTTTGCGCCCGCGCTCGTTCAGCATAACAGCCAGCGAATCGTACTCAAAGTCCTTATCCGTCAGCTGACGTTTGTTGAACAGCGACAGCGCCAGCCGGTCGCACAGCGGCGCTCGGAACTCTTCCAGCAAGTCCAGCGCCAGCGACGGCCGTCCCGGTCGAAGCGTGTGCAGCCATCCAGCCGCTGGATCTAAGCCTACCGTTTCAAGGGCCGCTTGAATGTCCCGCGTTTGCAGCGTGTACATAAACGACAGGACTGCATTCACTTCATTGCGCGGCGGTCGTCTGCTGCGCTCCACAAACTGGAAGGGGCATTGTGGGGAAATCATGTCGTCAAAATGCGCAAAGTAGCATTTTGCGGCGGCTCCTTCGATGCCGCGCATTTGGTCAACACCTGCGCATGTCTCCAGCTGTGCTGCATACTGGCTAATAGACTGGCAGGCTGCTCGAAGACGCTCTGCTGTTGCCGCATCCTGCGTCCGTGCCGTGCGCATCAATACATTTTTCTCGTTGAGCAGCTTGCCCACCAGGAGGTTCTGCACGAATTTCATGCGGAAGTCATCATCATCCAGCGCTTGATACTGCTTTTTTCTCAGCAGCACATTGCCGCTGACCGGCCCGCAAATGCGGCTGTAAAAGCGTCCATTCGACGATAGGAACGTCAGCGTAATCCCGTGCTCAGCGCAGAAACCAATCAGCGGTGTGGAGACTGTCATTTCCCCAAAGCACACGATTCCGTCCAGCATCACAGCCGGTACACTTGCTTTCTCTTCGCCGCCAATTTTCACGCAGATATTCTCGTTGCGGCAGAAAAGGTAGCTGTCTGGCGTTGTCACATAGAGGGTTTCCAGTAATTTTTTCATTCCGTCTCCACCCTCTCTGCTTCAAGAAGAAGCGCCTTGCAATATTCCTTCGCGGATGTTTTTACCTTCGGCATACAGTATTCCTGCATCGAGCAACGTTTGCATTTCGGGCCGTAAACTGCCGACGGAATCAGCATTTCGCGGCGGACTTTCCAGAGTTTCTGCACAGTCTGCCGTACCTGTTCACGCAGCGCTTCATCAAGTTCCACATCCACTCTGCGATGCGCGGTAATGTAGAACAGCGCACCTGCCGGGATCGTCGTGTGATACATTTCCTCTAAGCACATCGCCTCCGCGCAAAGCTGAATCTTGTATTCTGATTCATCGCGTATCTTCCCATGCTTGTACTCCACCGGCAGCAGCCGCACCGGGAAATCCACTGCGGGAATCGTGCAGCCGTTTTCATCCCGCACCGCTTCAATGCAGTCGCATTTTCCGCTGATTTGCATTTTGTCCGAAAAGACACTGTTCTCGTAGAGCTTCACGAAATCGCCGCGCCGCTCCACGCGCTGTGTATGAACCCGTTCATGCTCGGCGCGACCTTTCGCCGTCTCGACATTTTCTACCCATACACGTTCATTCAGCAGCAGCGCGGCGCGCCGCAGACAGTAATCTGCCTGCGACAGCCACGATAACGGAAGATACTCCTGCTCGTCATCCACGGGTAAACCAGCTTTCTCCCTGCGGCAGTTCATCCCAGACAATTTCCCCATAAGGATTGCTCAAAAAGCCCATCCGTACCCCCGCAGGCACCTTATCCAGCGCCACCTTTGCTTCATAGTCACGATAATTGCGGGGGAAATCCATCTTCTTCTGCACCGTCACCAGTTCAAAGAGTTTATGCGCCGGTGCACAGCCCAATTTGGCTTGACGTGCGCGCTGTTCAGGATTCGTATCCGTTCCTTCGTGCTTGAAGATGATGAGCGGAGAAACAACCTCCATTTCGCCCTTGCTCGCCGAACGGTCATGCTCATACATGTTGAGAATCGCCTCAAACAGCGCCTTCATATCAGCTTCATCGAATCCCGTTTCCGCTGCAAGATTCGCGCTGATGAAGCCACGCACCTCATACAGACCAAAGGGGATAATCTGCTTGCGTCCCATCGTGCGCAGCTTATCTTCAGACGCTTCCTGTTCCGCTTTCTCATATTCCTCGTAGGATTTGTCATTTCCGCCCAATGCCGCCGCCATGCGCGTGATGGATATGTCCAGCGGCAGTACCGAATCCAAACTCTTGCCGAAAGCAAGTTGAACAGGACCGCGGACTTGCCCCGCATTGGGGCCAGTAGACATCACAGCCCCAAAGGTGCGCACATCATAGAAGAGTTCGCACGCCTTTCTGCGCGCCGCATAAACCGGATTTTTTTCTTTCGCACCTTCAATCCCTGCTTCGCGCTTTGCCAGCGCAATCTGCTTATTCAGATTCACCGCCTTCTGCACGAAAATCCCCATGCCCGGCACGCCCGGATAAGCAATCTCAATATAGTTGCGAATGCGGCGTTTTGTGGCCACGTCGGTGATAAATCCCTGCATGGTCTGCGGGTCAATCCGGGGCATGTTGCCCATATCCGGGTCGCCGTTCGGGTTGGCATTGGTGCAAGCAACATAGTACATAAATTCGTAACGGTTCTGCAGTGCCATTTTCTTATTCCTCCTCGTCCGTTTCTGCCGCAGCTTTCTGTTCTTTCTTCAATTTCCACAGTTCATTGCGTTTCCGGTTCAATTCCGCCGTCATCTGGTGATACCCCAGCGCAAAGTAAGCCTGCTGCTCCAAGTTCAGCATGGTGGGGATTTCCCCAATGTCACAAGTCACCTTATCCAGCATTTCCAGATACATCTTCAGATAGTCGCCCTTGATTTTGTCCTGGTGCGGTACGGAGAGAATTGACAGCTGCCCCAGCACCAGTGCCGGCATCTGACAAGCAGATGCATAGTAGCGCTGTACAATACCTGCCTGAACATCTCTCATTGCAAACTGCTGCATACTCGCATACACGGCGACCCACGCGCCGCAGCGGTACGCAACATTCGTATTTTCCGCCTGATACATAGCTTCTATCACGCCTTCCTTTCGATTGTTTTTCCGAATCAGCCATACTTTCAGCCATTGGCAGCACATTGCATCGGGCACGGGCGCATGTTTATCTTCTTCGCTGGCACTGGCCATTTGATTGCGAATGTATCGCAGCGCACGAACCGCCACGGAATCCGGCAGCATACTGTCCGTCAAGATTGCGTGCAGCACCGCTGGCGTAATTCCTGAAAGTTCCTTGTCCATCCGCTTGAAAACGTTCTTTTCGCTCTTTTGCCGCGGCATCAGACGAATCATCATTGCTTTCAGCGAATTAATTTTTGTGAATCCCGTTCCACCGAGATCGACCATTTGCAAGTCATTGCGCCATTGCTGGATGCTCTCCTCCAGTTCGCCGTAATTCCCGTGGTCGTAGCTGCGAACCATGACACGCCCTGTAACGCCGGACAGCAGGAGGATGTAATACTGCGTGCTGGCTGGAATCGCGATTGTCGCTGCTCCGCTTTCAATGCTCTCGATGCGTTTGGCTGCAATATCGCGTTTAGCATCAGGATTTGACGGTGCTTCTACCGTTTCATCAAATTCTTCATCGTCGTCGTATCCATCATCATCTTCCGTCTGCTGTTCTGTTCCCTGATTCTTAGGATCGCCATCCAGTGCTTGCTGCATCGGGTCGCATTCCGCAGGAACATAGCAGTCAAACCAATGGACAAAGCGCATTCCCGCCAACGTTGGCGAAAGCGTTTCGCTTGACATGAGATGGTCAAGCGCCGCTTTCACCGCGTCAATTGCTTCCGCAGAAACAGGCGCATTCGCCGATTGCTTTAGCCCGTACGAGCAAAATGCTGGCTTGTCAAAGCAAAACAGCGCATCACCGCGTCCATGTCCGCCAACTTGCAAAAGTCCCTTAATTGGCGGCAGGGTAGCAACCGGCATCGTTTTTTCTCCAGTAATCAGGCACAAGCTTTCTGCCGCGCCATGCTGCGCGAACTGCTGACGAAACTCCCGCCACCATTCCTGCACCTCCGGAATTTCGACAATAGGCGTTCCTGCAATTTCAAATGAAACGCGGTCTGATGGCTTCAGCTTCAGCCGCAGCAGTTCCTGCCGAACCTGTTCACAGCAAGTTTCGTCCTCCAGCAAATGCACGCAAACTGACAATTCAGGTACTTTCTGCGCTGCCTGCTGAAGAGAAGCAAGAAAGTATCGATGCTTGAGCGTGTTGTCTTTCGGCTTTTTGCCTTCCTCTCTTTGCTCAACTTTGCTTTCCGGCGTATCTTTCCAGAAGACAACCTCGTTTTTTTCTACCAGCACATTGCACTTGTCTTTGCCATTCGCCAAGCTGCCAATGTCAGGGCAAAAGTATTCATCCTCGCCGTCCTGCCTCACGCCAAGGAACGTGCCATTCGCGCCAAGGCAAACCCATGCCTTTACCGTCTTTTTCACCATGCCCGGAGGCGGCAGCAGCTGGTAACGCATGGCATAATCGTACAGCGGTCTCAGCATATCGCATCCCCCTTCAGGACTTCCGGGCTATCATAGGGCGGCACTTCAATGACGCCCTGCTTCATCACCGCATGATACAGGGACAGCCTTGTCCGCGTTTTCTTGCGAACCTCCGCGTCATGCAGGTCAAAAATGTCGTACACCATCAAGCCCAAATCCATGTCTTGCTGAATCGGCTTTTCGTTCGGATCGCTCTCAGAGAAGTACGCAACGCATTCCCTTAAGCCGAGCGCAGGCTGGCAAAAGCACTTGCCACCTTTAATTCGCCGTTCAGCCTGTGCATACAGCTGCTCCACCGTACCATGATAATCCGGCCGCGGCACAATCTGCGCGGTAATGCGGTAGCGGACATCATACAGGAAAACCGTTTGCCGCTGTGTCCGCTCATCCTCTGCGCTGATTGGTTCCATATTATTGCCCAATATGGACTTCACTTCGTTGCGCCTGACGCTGATATAGCGGATAGGTTTCAGCACTTCAATTTTTGTAACCATCCAAAAAAATTCTTTAGGTTTCGCGTACACGCTTGACAGTATACCTCGTGCTGCTGATGGTGTTGGGACTGCCTGCGAAAGCCTTTCTACTTTCGTTGTCGGCGAAGTGAAGCACGCCAAGTCACCCCAAACGGTCACTGAAATCTCCATGATTTTTCATCACCTCCATGTTCTTCTCTCTGCCAAATCAGCAGAGAGGATAGCATTATCTTTGTACTATTTCAATTCTCAGCTTGTTACCCTATCAGTGTTTCAAGCTGTCAGTACAAATATAATGTAAATCGAATGAATTGTCAATGGCAAATCTGGTATATAAGCATTTTTTTCACCATATTGGGAGGTCGTTTTTCAGCTGCATCCCCGTATCCATATGATAATCCCCCTTCCTGCGAAGCACCCAATAGCCGGATGGCTGCCTGCTCTCATTCCGTTTTCCCGCAAAATACAGCTGCTCCGCATAACAGTTGAAGTCATCATTCGCATATGCAGTCACGCACAGCTTTGCAGCTTCATGCATCCACTTCGCCGTCACGCCGTTTTCCAAGGCTTCTTCCTTCAGCTTCTCAAACAGCTTGTTTTCAGGTTCATATGGCACAAGCACCTGCACGCCGTCATTCTTGATAATGCGATAGTTTTTCTCGGCCCCTGCATAATCCTGCATTTGGATAGCCTCGCTCAGTTCCTTCTTCCCTTTCAGCTTCCAAAAGAGCTTCTGATAGTAGCGCTGAATGTCGCTCGGTTTCATCAGGTCAATCGGTTTCTCAATATGCAATGCACTAACCAGCATTGCCGCCTTTTCATACCATGTATCAGGATATAGCCTTTCTTCATCCGGAAGGAACACAAGCACTTGTCCCCCTTCAGGATGGCGCCCGTTTCGATTGCATCTTCCTGCCGCCTGAATGATTGATTCCAGCGGGGCCAGCGCGCGGAAAACGCTGTCAAAGTCCAAATCCACCCCCGCTTCGATGCACTGCGTCGCAACCACACGGCAAGGCAAGCCGTCGCGCAGCCGCTTTTTGACTTGCTCTATCACGACGCGCCGATGTGCCGGACACAATTCCGTCGTGATGTAGAATACTGATTCCGTCTCACATACCAATTTCAGCGCATCGAACAGCTTCTTCGCGTGCTTTTTCATGTTCACAATGGTGCAGATGCTCTGCTGTGCCGCCATTTTCTGCGCAATTTCTTCCCACGAGATTCTCTCATTCGGCAAAACTCGCCATGTCACCTGAACGCGGCGAAGTTGCTGATACATATCGGCATGGTTCGGACAAATCTCCGTAGCATGCCAAGTAAGATTAGGGATTGATTGATAATCCGGCTGTGTCGCCGTAGAAAAGAGCATCGTCACATTTTTCTTCGGCAGATTGCAAAGCGCCTGAATGGTTTTGAGCGTCGCAGGAAACAATTCTGCAGACAAGCTCTGCGCTTCATCGAAAATGATTACAGAATTCGCCAACCGATGCAGTTTCCGAAGATTCG
>ERZ1027034.625-NODE-625-length-9951-cov-3.725344_pt1 | contig 9951 bp, 10 predicted proteins | sample MGYA00519443_ERZ1027034 | MGnify/ENA primary metagenome ERZ1027034 (study PRJEB26926, sample SAMN06164787) | human gut metagenome | biome: ENVO:00009003; feature: ENVO:2100002; material: ENVO:00002003 | host: Homo sapiens | place: USA | collected 2012 ... | reverse complement strand
TACGAGATCAGCCTCGGTCTCGTGGGCTCGGAGATGTGTATAAGAGACAGGGCTCTCGCGATGAGAGCCTGCCGCTTAATTGTTCCAAAGCAACTGTGATTTCCATTTTTCTGTTCTCCTAATCTTTGTTCGGCTCAATGCCGCTGACCATTGTCAAGAGCGTGTTAAAACGCTCTGCGTGGTTTCTCTCGTCCGATATGATTTCTTCATAGTTCGAGATGATTGTGTCGACCTGTTCGTCCGTCAATCCTGCCGATTTGGCAAGCGTGAGAATTTCCGAAAGGTCGTTGAAATACTCTTTGTTGGTGTTTGCTTCGCCTTCCACTCCGTGCGACAGAATGGACGATATACGCAATGCCGCGTTTACATCAATGTTCATAATTGTTCTCCTTTTTGTTTCAGCCACTCCCCATAAGCGGTTTCGGCTTTTTCGATTGTGTCGATACCGTTAATGCGGCAATCGTATAGAGTGCAGATAACCTCGTCTCCATTTTCTCCCGCAATAACGAGTTGGTCTATAAATGCATCAATGTCGATTTGTTTGATTTGTATAATTGCCATAGTACACCTCACTACTCTGCAATGTTAATCATTCCAGCAAAGTCTGCCGCTTTAAGAGATACGCCTGCAACGTTTACTCCACTAATATTCGGTTGCATTACCAAGTCGTTGATGTTTGAAGGCTTTGCATTACCACCAAAACATACGGGTATCTTATCTGCGGCTTCCATCCCCCACCTATAAGCCAACCATTCTTTTATGTAACCGCACATTTCATTTGCATCGGTTGGCAAACAAATTTTGCCCGTGCCCATCGCCCAAACGGGTTCATAAACTATAATCAATCTTTCCACTTCGCTCATCGATAACGTTCCTATTGCCTCTTGTAGTTGGTTCTCAATATAAGCCCTAGAAGTTCCTGCCTCTCGAATTTCCAAATTTTCACCAACACACAATACAGGCTTTAAGCCGTTGTTCAATGCGAGAAGTACTTGGTCATGGACGGCATTGTCAGTAATACCCATATACTCTCTAACTTCGCTTTCACCTATCAATGCATAAGTACAACCACAATCAGATGCCATTTGTGCTGAAATTTGTCCAGTATATGCACCTTTTTCCCTATTCGATATGTTTTGTATTCCGATTTCGACCATACTGCTCAATACAGAAGAAATTTTAGACTTAACATAGTCTAGATAACACGCTGGTGGGAATATAACCACTTTCTTTGTCGGGTTCAAATCCAATGTCGAATTAAACGTATTAAAAAAATCGTCTATTTCCGACTTAATTTTGTTCATTTTCCAGTTGCCACCAAACCATAATGCCATTGTTACAACTCCTCCTTTTTCAAATACAATAACATAAGTTCCTGTTTCTCCGTTTCGTGCATACACTTTCGTGATGTCCGTGTTGCCAACTTTCAAATCCGTTAGCGTTGTTCCGTTTACCACTATTGGCATATTCCACCACCTTTACAGCGTTAGGTACAATGTCGTTCCCGTAAGCGTTGCCGACTTGATTGCTGGCGTAGGCTTATTCGACAAGTCATTGTAATTTCCACTGAAATTGCTTGTACCAGCCCCGATGTTTGAACGAGCTTGTGATTTTTGAGCATCAGTAAGAGTTTGCGCCGTATATTTTACATAATCAGTCGGTATCTCAGATTTCAATGCCAATGAACTATCTCCAACCTTTGGTACTGTTGGAAATGACACGTTACCGTTTGAATCCCAATGTGTCGCCTTATTCCAAGTCGGGCCAAGACCAAACATACCGCTTGTTGACTGGAAGTAGAAATCAGTACCACCCGTTCTCATTTTTATAAACGGGTTAGTCTCATCTGTAAATGTAATCGTCTTTGGTACACTTATATTCCCAGTAAATGCACCACCAGACTTTGGCATAGCATTATCCGCTTTTGTGCCTTGTGCCGAGGTAGCGAATGCACTAGCATCTGTCAAAACTGTTCCTAAATCAATCGTCCCAGAACTTGTGACTGTTCCCTTTGATGCGTCGTTCATTTTTACTGAAACCGAGGTCACTGTACCTTTGTTTGCCGTAAAGCCACTGTCATTCGTTAGTTGCGATGTCTTGCTCGGTATTGCCGGCGGATCTGCGATAACATCCCACGGAAGTTTTACTTCTTCTGTGGTGGTTTCGCTTATCTTTTTTTCAGGTATCCATGTAGCCATTTTCGCTCCCCCTTACTGTTTGAGTTTCATAAACAAGCCACCGACAACAAGGTTTGATGTCGGCTTGGTTTGTCCGCTTGTCCCCCACTCAACGATTTGGTTGCCATATGTCACGCGACCTTTTGTATCGACCGTCACCGCGCTGTATGTGCCTGCGGTTACACCAGTATCTTTTAATGCAACTGCTATACGTGTACCAACTGGAAGAGATTTTGAATTAAAACTTTCTGCATCGAATTTTAACTCTTTTGCCTCATGCCCGTCGTATCTTATCGCTTGATCGTTATTTACTCCGTCCCATATTTTGAGAATGTTTGGAACATTATTTACTCCTACTTCATAATATGAAACACCATCATATTCCTTTGTTTCAGTTTTAAGATTCTCTGAAAAAAGAACTCTTTCCTCTTTCGAACCATCGTATTGAATAGGTGCAATGGGCAGTATATTTGTTGCGTCGATTTTTCTGCCGATGATAAACTTATTTGCGACCTTATCTGCACTTCCTGCTCTCGTCGCATAAAGTGCTCTATCTGCTTGACCTACGGAGTTAGACCATGCAGGAGTTTTGTTTCTCCCCCTTGATACTAAAACTTGTCCATCTTCCCCAGGCTCTCCTTTTAAGAGAAGTTGCGCTTCTTTGCCTGTTGAAGAACCAAGACATAATTCTCCAATATCTTCATTGGCAAAAACACCAATAACTCTGTACCCAGCATCATTATTTATGTTCAACCCGCCAATAGATGCTGCTGCAGGAGTATAAGTAATGTCACCGTTTATAACAACTGTCCCATATTCGTCTTTGAATGTTTTTGTGGCAGTAATTTCTTGTTCCGTGTTAGTAGTAACTAAATCACCAACTTTCTTTCCCGTGTCAACAAGTGTTTTGTTCGTGCCGTCATACTTAACAAGATTGTCATTTACAAGCCCAGTGCGTGTTGCAAGCGGTTGCAAGTGGCTTTGTGTAACATCAATGTTACCTGAAGCGTCCAGCACGACATCACCTACAGAAGCAATCCCATCGCCGTCGAATACCAAAGCACCCGAATTTGTGCCGTCATATTTCGGAGCGACAAGACCTGCGGGAGTTGTGAGTTTAGTAGTATTTCCGTGTGCTACTTCAATTAGTTTGTCTTTAACTTGAAGCGTGGTGCTGTCAACAGTCGTCGTAGTGCCGCTTACGGTGAGGTTGCCACCAACAGTAAGACCGCCAGTCGTAGAAATAGAACCAGTTACACTTTGGTTGCCAGTGAAAGCATTACCACCTGTGAGATTTGCTTTCCCCGCCAAACCATCATGCAACTCGTTTTTTGTCGCATAGGTGGTTGTTATTACATTACCGCTTGCATCCTGCGTTGCTTTCGTTGCCGAGTTAGCAGTAGTTGCGGAGTTAGCAGTAGTTGCGGAAGTTGCAGTTGTCGCACTATCGGCACTCGTTGCGTGTTTAACGCTCTTGTTTGCATCTGCCGTGTTATCTACATTGCCTAAACCAACTGCGGCTTTCGTAAGTTTCGCAATCTTGTTCGTGACAATTGACGAGCCGTTTACATCTTGAACATCATCGACTTTGCCTGCGCTTGCTACTTTGGCTGCAAGTTCATTCAATGCACCTTCGACGTTGTCAGCCGTATAGTTGCCACCTGCGTCTTCCAGCGTTACTTGATCCGCGCTTGTTTCAAACAGCACTTGTACGGTGCTGCCGTCTTCCGAAATCACGCGTTCCATTATCCTTTTTTCTGTTGCCATAATATCGCTCCTTAATTTTTATTTTTTTGTGCAAATAAAATCGCCGACTGTCAATTGCGACATATCCGCATCTGACTTTTTGTCAACGCATTGTATCTTTGTATTGAGTGCCTTCACGCTCGTCAATGACATTCTGTACGAATTCTCGCCGTCATCCACGTAGATAGATCCACGCTGTCTAAACCCTGTCGTTTCGGGGAATTCGGACAGCCTTTTCGGAACGTAGCGAAAGTTCGGCGAGCTGTCTTTCAGCTCTTGTATCTCTTTTGCGTTTTGGTTGTAATAAAGCGTGAGCAGATCAAGCGCACGCTCTATATCTTTTACATCAACATCGCTCGGCGGTTCAGGCAAAAGCGAATACTCGACACGGAAACTTGCCGTGTATGTCGTTTGATTGTCCGAATCGGTCGTTTCCGCTCCGATGCCGTTGTATTTGACTATATTGAAAGACACGCCGACCGTGCCTTCCATTTCCGTGATGTTGTAAGGCAATGCAAGCGTCCATTTCCACACTTGCAACTTGTCATCATCAAGGTTATATCTTCCGCTCTGCATCATCGGGAAGTAGCCTTTTGCAAGTCCATTTGGAAGTGTAAAAGCCACTTGTATGCCTGTTTGAGCAGGCGACACCGCCGTTATCACATCTATCGTTGCCGCATTGTTTTGCCCTTGATAGATATGCTCGGTGTCGTTTCTCGTCACCGTGCCGTCCAAGTTCAAGAAAAACAACATACTCATCACCCCTTTGCTTCAAGAGCTGCAACACGTGCTTCCAAATTGTTGATGTTCAGCGTGAGCAGATTGATTAGTTCGTTAATCTCGCTCTCTGTGACGGATGCAGGCGGTGTCGGCAACGCGCTGTATTCAACCGTAAACTCGCTTGTGTAGGTCGTTTGGTTGACAATCTGCGCCTTGCTTCCGCTGTACTTGATAACATTGAAAGACACGCCGACCGCACCTTTTTCTTTTGTCACGTTGAACGGCAACTTGTATGTCCACTTGTATATTTGCTTTCCGTCATCGCCACGCAACGAGTACGCTCCGCTTTGCGTCATTGGCAAGTATTGTGTCGCAAGACCATTCGGGAGCGTGAACGCAACTTGTATGCCTGTTTGGTCGGGCGTTATTGCGGTTATCAAATCAACGCTTGTCACATCGTTTTGACCTTGAAAAACACGCTCCGTGTCATCTCTTGCAACTGTTCCGTCTAAGTTAAGAAAGAATAGCATTGTTGTTTTCTCCTATTTTTCGTATTAAAAAGCACCCACCCAAAGGGTGAGTGCAATAGTTTTGTTTTGACTATCCGAAGATCACGTCATTCGGTTTCGCATACGATGTAGCCGTAGGGATCGCCGTATCAACATGGCAAGTGTATTCAACCGTGACACCAAGCACCAACATATTTTTTTCAGTCAAGTTTATCATCGTTTTTCCACTTGTCGTATCAATAGTATAATCCGTATCAATTGCGAGTAGCCTGTTCTTTCCACCGATTTCTCGATGCCACACTGTTATGTCGGTCGCATTGTCACCATATGCAAGTCTAATTATTCCGAGCGTTGGCAACGAATCTTGGAAAAATTCGGAATTTGCATAACCGTTCTTGTTTATTTTTCCATTGTCGACTCTTGCATAGCCAGCAAATATGTTATCTTGTTTTATCGGTCGAGACAAGGCATATACACCAATTTCTGTTGTAAGCTCTTTTTCTTTGTATGCCTTTGCATTTTTCTTGACGCGCCAAGAGTATTCAACAATGCCGTCAAAATCGTTTGCAACTGGCGTAAGATATATTGGTGGAACTTCCGCTCCCGAAGCAATCCCGTTCTCGAAATTCTCGCCGAACAACAGTTCTATTTGATACGGCGTACTCTCACCTTCTATAAGCGCATGACAAACGGCATATGCATATGCTGTTTCGGAGGCAGGATTGCCCCATACTCGCACACAAGTTGCTCCATTCTCGGTTTCTTCAACCGATTTCAACGGGCGAAGATCGGCATATAATACATCGTCTTTTGTTGGTGTTGACAATGCGTTAATCGGGCGTTTAAGCCATAATACCACCGTCCGTTTGATATTGTTGAGATACGATTTCCCAACGCGCGGATTGTTCCTTGCAATGCCAGAACCGACAACAACCGATTGCCTTGTTGCAACAAAATGTGCTTGGTATATGACGTTCAACTGTTCTCGACTGTCCTTTTTAACGATGATATTGTTCGATTTTGTTGATATGGATACATTTTGTGGATTTGCAGAACCTTTCAACTGTGGATACAGCATTGCCGCACCGTCATCGCTTTGATTGGATATAGACGGCGTCCAGCCGCTTTCGCCCATAGAGAATTTCAGCTCGCCGATTTCACCATATACATCTGTGTACGGAACAAGCCTTTGTGCAGCCTTGTTAACTTCGTTCTCGTAGTCATCAGAGCTTTGATAGCCTGCCCCGTAATTGTCTAAAAACGCAAACGAGAAACACAATGATGTTCCGAATGGAAATGCCGCAACTGGTAGAGCCACTTGTCTTTGGAGTAAAGCATTGCCACTGCTATCGCACGGAGTGATATATGCAACTCGTGTTGGTTGCTCGCGTGTTTGATCAAGCGTACTTTGATAAATCGTCTGATAAAACATTTGATGCGAGTTTCTTATGCATGAACGAGCAATGGCATTATCGTCGTCTGTCGTATTTCCAACGAGAATTTTTTCGCTATAATTCACGAATCGTTCTGCGCTTTGTTTTTCTGATATATCATATAGCCGATAATTAGAGTTCAAACCAACGTACTGCGCGAGTTGATTGAAATTCTTTGTAAGCGTAACCGTCGTTCGTATTTTGACTATATCGTATTCTGTATCAACTCTTGCGATATACTTTCCATCGAGTAGCTGCCCGCATTTTGGGAGTTGCGCATAATTGAAAATGTCATACGTACGTTGTTCAACGTCTTGACCGAGCCTTGCGATTGCACCACGCATTTTTTCGCCATAATACGATGTTTCTGCAATGTTTGCGCCCTGATTGTAGACAAGCTCGTTTTTCTCTTCAACGCTGTATATCGTTGGTTTAATCTGCTTTACACGCGTCGAAACAATCGGAACATACGTAACTTTGAACGCAAGCTGTCTCATCCATTTACCCCATAATGACAAGGACGAAAGTGAGATGCCTGTTTTTGCTTCAATGATGTTTGCAATTGCATATTTCTCGAATGCTTGGCTTACCGACGTTGATTTTTGCAAAACAAAGCTCAACCCAGTTATTTTGTTGTCACCTTGCGCATAACACAATGCCCAAGCCTTTGAATACGGATACGCCGCACCCCAATATGAAGAAAGCGTAGAATACTCTGCATTTTCATATACATATGCCGTAATATCGCCGACAGGAGTTTTACCGTTGTTATACTCGGGGATAAAACCGCACTCCAACTTAACCAACTGTTGAATCGGCATCGAAGTGCGAATAATCACATTGTCTGCATTGATTTCAATCTGTCCGTCTTCTGTTCGGCACGTAATATAGTCGTCACCAAGTTCCGTGATTGCGCCACGGTCAACATTTTCACTGTTGCACAAGTTTTGTGCGGGACAATCAAGAGTTCCGCACCAATCATTTATATCAATTGCATGGTCTTGATAAATCATCGGCGGCATGGCGGGTGCTTGCTCGTTTCCGCCAAGTTTATCAAATGTTACCTTGTAATGTGTATCGTCGGTCATTGATCGTGGTATAAGTCTCGGAATTGCATGGATATATCCACCGACTTGTGCTAACGCTTCAAATAACGTACAGTTTGTAAATGAGAACTCCGGCGATTCCACATCGGCATATTCTTCCGCAAAAGTTTCGTCAAGAACATACTCTTGCTCATCGATTCCGTCTCGTCTTGTTATTCCGGAAGACAGTATCCGCTCGCAAACGGATGTGATTGTCGGTTGCGTTTTTGGTTGAATTTGCTCAAAGACATTAACCGTAAACGTATATTCAACGGAGTAATGTTGCGTGGTAGAAGTCGCCGCTATCCACTGAATTATGTCCATTTCGTATACTATCTTAAGGTACCCTTCTTTTGTGGGAAGATATGAAAAGGCAGGAGCACTGCCCCCCTGTGCTTCTCCGGGCGGAGTACTCGTAAATAACACATTTCCGTTTTCATCCTTTACTAAAGTCTTTGATGTATTGATATACCAATTGCCTTTTAATACACTGTTCTCTGGCAGCTGAAACATTGCGTCTGTTGACGGAACATAAAGCGTACCACCTACATCAATTGGCTGTTTAATTGCGGAAACAACAGAAAAGCCATCACCAGTTAAATCTGTCCCAGCTGTACGCTTATATGGTGCAGGCGATCCGCCTGTTGCATAATCGGTAGATAAAGCCTTTGTCACCGTCATAGTACCGACAAATCTGCGTTCCAGCTCTTTTGTTAACTCTATCGTTTGAATTTTCCAATCGTACAGCGGCGTAAGAGACGGCGCAAATACTCGTCTAGTACGTTTAGATGTGGCTACAAGGCGATATATTCTTCCGCATTCCTTTCCGTCTTCACTGACGATGATGCGCAACCGTGTAAACGGCTTAATAGGTTCTTGTCTGCGAGAAAGCGAAAGCGAAATAGCACCTGCGTCAAGAGTGTCATCTAACGCAGTACCGTCCGTAAATGGTCTTGACCAAGATTTAAGTTGTGTCCATGTTTTGTTTTCATATATTTCAATTTGATAAGAAAACATATTTTTCTCCTTTTATCCTGTTCTTGAGCGGTTGTAACTTGCGCCTGCGCGTTCGATACCAACATGATTGCTTATATTCTCCCATTTGCGTTCGTAGCGATTCTCTTCGGCTTCTTTTGCATATCCGAATATCGTTGCGCCAACCGTGAGTGCCGCGCCGATATAATTGCCTGTCGCAAGATTGAAAGCAAGTCCGCCAGCCTGTGCTGCTATCTTCATCGAAGCGTTAGCAACATTCTGTGCCTGTTGACTGCCTGTATATCGTCCGACAAGGCTTATTTGCCAATCGAATGCCGATTTTACAAGATTTACACCGGGTATCGCAGTTGCAAATGCCTTTGCTCCTTTGACGAATTGACCAAAAGACTGCGGTGCTTCGTCGTCAATTTTGTCAGGCTTTGCAAAACTCGATTTGTAACCTATTTCTTCGGCGTTCGCAACATCATTAAAATTGATGTCTATCGTATACTTTGCCATTTTCAAATCTCCGTTTTTGCAATTTCAAATGTTGCCGAAATCGTCATAACCTTGCCCGCGGTCAACGGAGCAGTTATTTCTCTCGCGCACACATTGAACGTTGCGGATACGCCGTCATACACATCGTCTCCGTCATCGTATGAAAGCGTATATACACGCTTGAGCGTGCCGACAAGCATATCGTTGAACAGCATTTGAGATGCGTCGTTGCGCTTGTATGGCATAATCACTTTAATAGTCAAGCCTTGTTGTGTAACTGCCGTTTGCATTTCTTCAGAGTTCTCAACGTTGGTACTATCGCCCGTTCTCGTTCTCACGATGCCGCCGTCCATAAGCACGACCGCATGTTGCACAGCTGAATCTTTAACTCCAAGTTTCATCTTCACTGCGTTCGCAAGAACGCCGTCAAGAATGAATTGCCAAGAGATTTGCAATGAAATAGGTATTGCCGCGCCAACATCGCCGAAATAGTTTTCCGTACCGACAAACGGCGTGGAGACGCTCAACACGTATGAATAATTCTTGTTTTCATCATCGGTTAACGCGCCAACATTACCCGCTATGTCTGCGACAAAAGCGTTAAGCGCGGTCAAAGCGTATTCAGCACGCCCCGATACCCTTTGCATATCGCAAGGCACAAGTACTTGCAATGTCTGCATCAACAATACGCAATCGAGACCTTCGAGCGGCACAGGCGTGCTTGACTGCTCTATCAAAACTCCATTGACAAGTATTGTCGCTGTCTCTTATACACATCTCCGAGCCCACGAGACCGAGGCTGATCTCG
>ERZ1027034.624-NODE-624-length-9959-cov-14.922758_pt1 | contig 9959 bp, 8 predicted proteins | sample MGYA00519443_ERZ1027034 | MGnify/ENA primary metagenome ERZ1027034 (study PRJEB26926, sample SAMN06164787) | human gut metagenome | biome: ENVO:00009003; feature: ENVO:2100002; material: ENVO:00002003 | host: Homo sapiens | place: USA | collected 2012 ... | reverse complement strand
TCGGAATTACTGTCTTGTTTGCGTTGTTATTGTTCTGTATCGTTTTCAAGGTTCGGTGCTTTCTCTCGGCCGCTCAAGCGGCGCAACGAGGAAGCCTGTTCATAATATCATGAATTCACGGATTCGTCAAGCGGTTTTTTCAAAGTTTTTGCGGTTTTTTGCGTTCTTTTTGGAATCACGAACGTTATTACAAACATCAAAGAAAATGTTCCGGCATTTTCTCCGATTTGGAAACGCCGGAACAAAAATCATACGTCCATTTTTCCCTGTCCCGCGTCGAGAATCTGCTCCACAATCGCCCCGCCGAGGCACTTTTCCCCCTGATAGAACACGGCGCTCTGTCCGGGTGTGACCGCACGCTGGGGTGTGAGGGCATGAATCAGCAGTTTTTGCCCGTCGCGGCGCACCTCCACCGGCTGGTCGCCCTGCCGATAGCGGAACTTGCAGGTGCAGCGCAGTAGTTCGCCGCCCGCCAGCGGGTCAGCGCCAATCCACGTCCCCTCCGCGCCGATGCTCATCGTCGAATACAGCATCGGGTGATCCTCGCCCTGCGCCACCAGTAGGCGATTGTTCTCCAAGTCCTTGCCAATGACGAACCAGCTCCGCCCGTCACCGCATCCGCCGATGCCCAGCCCGCGCCGCTGGCCAAGCGTGTAGTACATCAGCCCCTCGTGACGCCCGACGACGCTTCCATCCGGCCCCACCATATCGCCGGGCTGCGCAGGCAAATAGGTCGACAAAAACTGCCGGAAGTTGCGCTCACCGATGAAGCACACGCCGGTCGAATCCTTCTTCTTGCACACGGGCAGCCCATTTTCCTCCGCGATGCGGCGCACTTCGGTCTTTGTCATGCCGCCGACGGGAAAAATTGCCTTCCGCAGCTGTTCCTGATGGAGCATATAGAGGAAATAACTCTGATCTTTGTTCGGGTCAATGCCGCGCAGAAGGTCGCCATTTTCGTTCGTCCGCACAAAATGCCCCGTCGCCATTTTCGATGCGCCAAGCTGCATGGCAAAATCCAGAAACGCCTTGAACTTGATTTCGCGATTGCACAGTACATCCGGGTTCGGCGTGCGCCCCGCGCGGTATTCTTTGAGGAAGTAGCTGAACACGCGATCCCAGTATTCGCGGGAAAAATTGACCGCATAGTAGGGAATGCCGATGATTTCGCACACCTCGCGCACGTCGTTCCAATCGTTTTCCGCCGTACAGACGCCAGATTCGTCCGTCTCTTCCCAGTTCTTCATGAACACGCCGACCACGTCGTACCCCTGCTGTTTAAGCAGCAGCGCTGCGACGGACGAATCCACGCCGCCGGACATGCCCACCACAATTCGCTCGCTCACGCTTCTGCCTCCATAAGCCGCTGGATGACCTTCTCCGTCATGTCCCGGCTGACTTCCTCTGCCGGTTTTGCCGCATCCACCACGATGAACCGCTCCGGCTCACGGCGGATAAGTTCGTGATATGCCGCTTCCGTCCGTGTACGGAAGGCGTCGTCCGCCTGCTCGATGCGGTCAAGCTGACTGCTGGCTGCGCGGCGGCGGAGAGCGGCTTCCCGGTCAATGTCCAGATAGACCGTCAGCATCGGCATCGTGCCATCCACCGCCGGGCGGTTGATATTCAGCACCGTGTCCACGCCAAGCTGACGCCCGCCGCCCTGATATGCCACGGACGAATCTACAAAGCGGTCGCACAGCACCGTTTTGCCCGCCTGCAGCGCTGGGCGGATGACCTGCCGCACATGCTGTGCGCGCGCCGCGGCGTAGAGAATCGCCTCGGTCGTCTCGTCCATTGCCTTGTTTTCAGGGTCAAGCAGCAGCGCGCGAATCTTCTCGCTGATGGGGCATCCGCCGGGTTCACGGCTGCGGATGACCTCGAAGCCCCAGCGGTCGAGCGCATCCTCCATTGCCGCCATCTGCGTCGTTTTGCCGCTGCCGTCCATGCCTTCTATTGACAGGAACGTGCCCGGAATCGCTTCTTCACCGGGGCAAAGATGGCGGATGATGTCCTCCACCGTCTCGCAGTACACGTCGCACCCGCTGTTCATCAGCTCCTCGCGGCTGCCGTAACCGTAGCCCGCGCCGATTGCGCCAATGCCGACTTTCTTCGCGCCCTCCATGTCAAATCGGCGGTCGCCCACCATCCACGCTTCGCCCGCGTCCTCCGGCAGCGCCTGCCGAATCAGCAGTTCCTTGTCCGCACCGCGCCCATCCTTTGGGCCTACGATTTTCGTGATGTAGCGGTTCAGCCCGAAATGCTCGATAATCCGCTCCGAGGAGCGCTGCGGCTTGCCCGTCGCGATACCGATGTACCAGCCGTCGCGTTTGAGCCGCCGCAGCAGACGGCGGATGCCCGGATACACCCGGTTCTCAAACAGCCCGACAGCCTCATAGCGCTCGCGATAGGTGTACACCGCCTTGTTCGCCATTTCTTCGCTCATGCCCATGTATTCCATGAACGACCAGCCCAGCGGCGGGCCAATAAATTTGCGCAGCGTCGCCGCATCCGGCACGGGAAAGCCGAGCTTCTCCGCCGCATAGCGTACGCAGTTCCAAATGCCTTCCTCCGAGCGGGTCAGCGTACCGTCCAAATCAAAAATTACACATTTGCGCACCGCAAATCGTCTCCTTCTACGCCGAAGCGCTCCCGCGTCCCGGCTTCCTGCAATTGCCTGATGATTTCCCGCGTCACCCGTTCGCCGGGCGCAAGCAGCGGGATTCCCGGCGGATACAGCCCGACCGCCGCCGCCGCGATTTCCCCCTCCGCTCTGTCCAGCGGCACGAGAATTTCCTCCGCCATCGCCGCCTGACGCGGGGTCAGGACAGCTTCCGGCATGTCCGGCATCAAGGTCAGCGGCGCAAACTGCTTTTTTTCTGCCGCCGGGATGCTCGCCAGCAGCTCTGGCAGTCGGCGGATTTCCGCGATGTCGTCCATCACCGATAGAATCAGCACCACGCGCCGCTCGTCCGCCATTTCCACGTCCAGTCCGGCTTCGCGCAGCTGTTCCGCCAAGCATTTTCCTCCCTGCGGCGCAGAAATGACCAGCCGCGTCGGGTCAAAGCGCACGGCCAGATTCGCCCAATCCGCGTATGCATCGTGATACGGCGTGCCAACAAGCCGCCTGCGCACATCATGAACCGCTTCGGATAACGCCCGCAAGTGTGCTCGACCATTCTCTTCCATCCACGCGCGGCTGTCATCGATGGACAGCATCAGCAGGAACGATGGCGACGACGTCTGTTCCCGCCGCAGCAGCGTCCACGCGCGCTTTTCATCCGCTGCATCCGCCAAGTGCAGCACCGCGCTGCCCGTCAGCCCCATCAGCGTCTTATGCACCGACTGCACCCACGCATCCGCGCCAAGCGCTCCGGCGGATGTCATCCCGTCGCACCACGGGAAATGCGCCCCGTGCGCCTCGTCCACAACGACTTTCGTCCCTTGACGATGCGCCGCTACCGCAATCCGCCGGAAAACATCTTCCCGCATCGCGCCGCCGTAATAATCCGGGCGGACAAGCAGCATCGCCCGCGCGTCCGGATTCGCCCGCAGCGCCGCCAGCACATCCTCCTCCGCCAGATAGCAGTACCCGTCCGGCGTGCAGCGAACCGGCATCCACTTCACCCGCATTCCGCCCAGCACGCAGGCGTTCACCGCCGACAAGTGCGCATTGCGCGGCAGCAGCACCGTTTCGCCCTCCCGCGCGTACAGCTGCAGCATCACATGATTGCCCGCCGTCGATCCGTTATGAAGGAAAATCGTCTTTGCCGCGCCCGCCGCCTGCGCATACAGCCGCATGGCTTCGCGCAGTCCACCCTCTGCCGCATACAGGTCATCCGTGTTCGGCAGTTCCGTCGTGTCCAGCGCATACAAATCCGCCGTTCCGAACGGCGGCCGCCCCTTATGCCCCGGCATATGCCCGCTCCTGCGCGCCGATGCCGCCGTCAGCATGTCGTATACCGGACGCATGTCCGCCATCTCCCTTCGCTGTTTCTGCATCCCCCAGTATAGCAGAAAACGCCGCGTGTGGCAATGGTGTTTGTTCGCATTGCCTTTCGTCAAGGGGCGGAGAAAATGCCTGTCTTCGGGCAGAATCCGCATCTGAAATTTTGTTGCGTGTTCCCCTTGCAAATCCCACATTTCGTGCTATAATAACAGACGTCGAAACAATATCTTGTGCTCTATATGGCGCGATAGCGCCGTGCAACCACAAGATTTAGGGCTTGCTGATTTTCCAGCGAGTACCATAGAGAGGAGAAATACCTATGTGCTGCCAAGTGAACGTGACGAAGGGAACCCTGTCTCAGGCGGAAATTGACGCCTATGTGGATCATGCGCGCCAGAAGTACAACCGCGAGCCGCTTTCGATGGACATTGCGGTGGATGGCGACGAAGTGGAACTGTCCTACGATTTCGGCAACGTGCCGTTCCAGCGGATTCGCCGCATCACGGGCTATCTGGTGGGCACGCTCGACCGCTTCAACAACGCCAAGCGCGCCGAGGAGCATGACCGCGTGAAGCATGGAATGCCGGCGGCGGTGTGAGAATAAGCAGGGTGATTTTCCCCCGTTCGGGTGTCGGAAGACAGCCGGGCGGGGTTTTATTTTTTCTGCCTGAGAATTTACAATCTGCATTGACAATGCCACAAACGCATGCTATATCATGTGGTAAAAGGAGGTTGATTCCATGGCTCGCAAGCAATTTTTATCCTTCCTGCTGATTTTTTCCCTGCTCATCTCGTATGCGTCCGCGCTGGCGGAAGCGGACGATGACGACGATTGGGACGACAATGTGGATGATGCGTGGGAAATGGAGCATCCTCTCCACAGCGGCGACTACGCCTATGCCCTGCTCGATGACGGGACGGTCGAAATTACCTCTTACGGCGGCGCTGATACCGAGATTGTCATCCCCGACACGCTGGACGGTAAGCCTGTCACTGCCATCGGCGAGCGCGCTTTTTATTACAGCCTTTCCCTGACTTCCGTCACCATCCCCGATTCCGTCACTCACATCAGCCAGAAGGCGTTCTCCTGCTGCTTTCAGCTGACGTCGATTACTCTACCCAGCGGGCTCACCGCCATCGAGTCGGGTACGTTCGACCTGTGCAAATCCCTGACAACCATCGACATCCCTGATTCCGTCGCGGCGATTGCGGATGATGCCTTCATAGGCTGCAAAGCCCTGCAATCCTTCACCCTTTCGCCGAATCACCCGTATTTCTTCTTGGCGGATGATGCCCTGTGCCGCACCGCGGACAGCACGCTTCTGCTCTACCCCAACGCCCGCGAACCCCGGACATACCGCATCCCGGACGGCATCACCGCCATCAGCGCTTATGCCTTCTATGACTGCGATTTGCTGGAATCCGTTGTCATCCCCGATTCCATCACCCAGATTCCCGAACGCGCATTTTATGGCTGTTCGGCGCTTGCCTCCGTATCTCTGCCCGATTCGCTGACCGAAATCGGCATTGCAGCATTCTCCTTCTGCGCCGCGCTGACCGACATTCGCCTCCCCGCGTCCATTACGGAAATCAGTGCTGGTCTGTTTTCCGGCTGTTCCTCCCTTGCGACCCTTGAAATTCCGGATTCTGTGACCATCATCGGCGGCGACGCTTTCGTTGGCTGCTCTTCGCTGACTTCGATGACCATCCCCGATTCCGTCACCGAAATAGGCGCGAATCCCTTCCCGCGTTCCGGGCTGCAATCCATCACCCTGTCCCTCGATAACCCGACTTTCGCCGTGGTGGACGGCGCACTCGTCCGCAAAGCTGACAATACCCTGCTATCCTACTTCTGCGGGCGGCAGGATGCCGCCTACACCATCCCGCAGGGCATTCTCGCCATCGGGGACAACGCCTTTGCCTATGTCGATTCACTGCAATCCATCACGATTCCTGATTCCGTCACCAGCATCGGGCATTCAGCGTTTCTATTCTGCCGCGGGCTGACCGACGTCACCATCCCCGATTCCGTCACATCCATCGGCAATAGCGCGTTTTCCGACTGCTCTTCGCTGGCGACGGTCACGCTGCCCGCCTCGATTTCCGAAATCAGCGACCACTTGTTTTTCGCCTGCGACGTTCTTTCTTCTGTCAACATTCCTGATTCTGTGACGCGCATTGGAGAAAGTGCCTTTGCCTCCTGTGACCAGCTTCACACAATTGATATTCCCGACTCCGTCACCATCATCGACCACGGCGCTTTCCAGCTTTCCGGCATCACCTCGGTCAGTATTCCCAATTCCGTCACGACCATCGGCAATGGTGCTTTCTCGTATTGCGACACCTTGACCGATGTCACGCTTCCCGGTTCCCTCACCGAAATCGGATATATGACGTTCGCGCACAGTCTTTCCTTAACTTCCATCACCATTCCCGCTTCGGTTGCATTCATCGACAACGATGCGTTTAAGTATCACAACAGCCTGACCCTCACCGTGACGCCGGATTCCTACGCAGAAGAGTACGCAAAAGCCCGCAAGATTGACTATACCTACCCCGACTAATCCCCCACATCAAAAGGAGGTCGCCCCCACACGGGTTGACCTCCCTATTTTTATACCCTTCCTTTACCGAATCTCGCTCCTTATCTCATCCAGACACCGATTCAGCGCGTCCTCCCACCTTGGCAGGTGCGGTTCGGCGTCGCTCAGCAGCCGCACGCTCGACGGATGGTGAATGCCCACCGAGCCGCGGTAGCCGCTCACCGGCTGTACCCGGCAGCGGCTGCCCACCATCCCCAGCGTCGCCATCGCCAGCGTCGCAAGGTTGCATTCGCCCTCGTTGATGAGGTGGTAAATGCCGAATTTCTCCGTCTGAATCAGGCTGACCATCGCGCGGGCAAGGTCAAGCGTGTACGTCGGGCAGGCCATCAGGTCGTCGGAAATCGTCAGCTTCTGATGATCCTGCGCTGTCGCCAGAATGCCGCAGATTTCCCCCTTCGGCGCGGCGGAGAACAAGCAGCCCGTGCGGACGATAAAGGACCGCGTCATCAGCGCGCGCACAGCTTCTTCCGCCTGCACCTTCGACAATCCGTAAACGTTCGCGGCGCACGTCTTGTCTCTCGTTCCGTGGATAACGTCCGGCGCAGCGCCAAACACCTCCGACGAGGACATCAGCATCAGCTTCGCCCCGATCGCCAGCGCCGCACGAACCATGTTCAGCGTGCCCATCGCGTCCACGTCGATGCACTTTGCGGGTTCCGTTTCCGCTTTGAGCAGGTCAGTATACGCCGCCAAGTGGATGATGGCATCCGGCTTTTCCGCCGTCACCCATTCGCGCACTGCCGCGCCGTCCGTCACATCGAAATCCGCCACATCCACGCCGCGCGCATTCACATGCTTCTCGCGCAGTGCACGCATCACGTCGCGCCCCAGCATTCCGTCCGCGCCCGTCACCAATACCTTCATCATGTCCACCCTTTCGCCATTTCCGTCCATCTTTTTGCCAGATATTCAAGCTGATTATACCATTTTTTCTGCCTTTGCGCAACTGGTGAGGGGGATTTTTCATTGACACAAGGCGCCATTTCGTGTATAGTGAATAAAGAAAAGGAGGTTGATTTTATGACACGCAAACGTTTCTCTGCGTTTTTACTGGCATTCGCGCTTCTCCTCGTCTTTCTGACAAACGTTGTTTTTGCAGATGGCGGCAAGAAAAAGCAGACCATCCTCACCTCCGGGGATTATCAGTACGTCCTGCTTGAGGACGGTTCCGCAGAGCTTCTCTACTGCCTAAGCGACGACGCGGAAATCGTGCTTCCGGACATGCTGGACGGTCATCGCGTCACAAGCATTGACACCATCTCTTTCTCCCTCTCCCTGACCGCCGTAACCCTTCCCAATTCTGTTGTCGACCTCGACCATAACCCCTTCGGCTGCTGTCCGCTGCTGCAAACCATTTCTGTCGCCCCGGAGCATCCGTCTTTTTATACATTGGACGGCGTTTTGTTCCGTAAAAAGGACGATGCGCTCGTTGCCTATCCGCGGGGAAAGGCTGCTTCCAGCTACACCGTTCCGCAAGGAACATCGGCGGTTGGTGAGCGCGCCTTTGACTGCTGCTCCTATTTGACAAGTATTTCTCTGCCCGCTTCCGTTACAGAGATTGACGATTACGCTTTCAGCGATTGCTCCGCCCTCGTTGAGGTTTCCATTCCTTCCTCTGTTGACGAGATTGGTTCATGCGCTTTCAACTACTGCACCGCGCTGTCTTCCATCGTCATTCCCGATTCCGTCACAGAAATCGAGGAGGGAGCCTTCGCCGAGTGCCGCGCTCTGACTACGGTTGTGCTTCCAAACTCCCTTACAGAAATCAGCGACTATCTGTTCTCAGACTGCATTTCCCTTTCCGACATTCTGATTCCTGATTCTGTGACGGAAATTGGAACAGGCGCATTTCAGCGCTGCACGTCGCTTGTCTCCATTGTCATTCCCGATTCCGTCACAGAAATCGAGGACATTGCTTTTTCCGAGTGCAGCGCCCTGCGTTCCGTCCTTCTCCCCGCTTCCGTAACGGAAATTGGCGTTGGCGCTTTCGACAAATGCCCCAACCTCACGCTGACCGTTTTCCGCAATTCCTACGCCGAACGGTACGCGCAGCGAAACCATATTCCCTACACTTATGCCGACTAATTGAAAAAGAATCATCCCCTGAAAATGCAAGGAGGCCGCGTCATCCGCGAGGTTGTAGAGATGCTGCAGCACATAGATTCGGAGCATCAATTCCAAGTCGTAGGGCTTATTGCCGCGCTCTCCTTTGTAATAGTGCGGCTGCACGATCCCGACCCATTCCGACCACGGAATCAGTTTCTCCATGATTCCCAGAAACTCTTTCTTCTTCGTTGATGCCTGCCCCAGCTCGTCGCTGATCAGGCTCATCGTCAATTGCTTCTTCACCTCTTTATTATACCTCTTTCCTAACCTTTTTGCTGTTCTTTCTTTGTGCGGGATTGCCCTAAAAAAGCATACAAAGCATTTCAATTCACGCCCCTCCGCGAGGGGCGACAATATGCGGCAAGTTGGATAGAGCAGCTTGGGGGCTTTTCAATTCACGCCCCTCCGCGAGGGGCGACGGCGGAAGCATTTGAGTTGTACGCAAGTTTCAAGATTTTTTCAATTCACGCCCCTCCGCGAGGGGCGACACGAAATACAGAAAGCGGGGCGAATCAAGGTGAGAAAATTTCAATTCACGCCCCTCCGCGAGGGGCGACCGCACAAACCCGCACCGAGGCGCAGCCGAGGAGCATTTCAATTCACGCCCCTCCGCGAGGGGTGACCTCGACCACGTTGAGATTTTGCGTGCGTACACGATTTCAATTCACGCCCCTCCGCGAGGGGCAACGCTGGTCTGGCGGCGGATATGGCGTCGTTCTATATTTCAATTCACGCCCCTCCGGAGGGGCGACGCTCTCATTTCAGGCGTGGGGCACAGTGCACACCATTTCAATTCACGCCCCTCCGCGAGGGGCGACGACGATTCGCTGCTCTACCTGCCGGGGGACAAATTTCAATTCACGCCCCTCCGCGAGGGGCGACCGGAGGACATGGCGATTATGCGCGCCCTGCCGGGATTTCAATTCACGCCCCTCCGCGAGGGGCGACCTGCGGGTGCAGGGCGCGACGATGGCGGTCGGCAAATTTCAATTCACGCCCCTCCGCGAGGGGCGACAGGAGATTGAATCATGAACATCCTCACCCGAAAGATTTCAATTCACGCCCCTCCGCGAGGGGCGACCGACGCCTACAAGCAGCAGGTGGAAACGGAGAAAAAATTTCAATTCACGCCCCTCCGCGAGGGGCGACTCCTTCGTAGTTGTACTTACCATCTTCAATCCAATTTCAATTCACGCCCCTCCGCGAGGGGCGACGGACGCACATGGTACGCCGATTACACCTACGGCGAATTTCAATTCACGCCCCTCCGCGAGGGGCGACGAAGTCGGAGGTGAGGACGTAAC
>ERZ1027034.614-NODE-614-length-10010-cov-14.637569_pt1 | contig 10010 bp, 8 predicted proteins | sample MGYA00519443_ERZ1027034 | MGnify/ENA primary metagenome ERZ1027034 (study PRJEB26926, sample SAMN06164787) | human gut metagenome | biome: ENVO:00009003; feature: ENVO:2100002; material: ENVO:00002003 | host: Homo sapiens | place: USA | collected 2012 ... | reverse complement strand
TCGATGAAGTTCGTTGGAATGTCGTCCATCGTCAGTCCCATTTCCTCAAACACCTTCGGGTTGATGGTGAACGCGTACGCGCCGCTGACGCTGATGGGCAGTGCGAAAATCTTGCCGTTTGCATCGGTCACGAAATCGCGGAAAACGGGATTCAGGCTCTCAACATATGCCTTCACCGCCGGGTACACGGACAAGTCCTTGCAGTAGCCCTTCTGATTCAGGCGCTCAATCGCCAATCCGCCTGCCGCGTCGCGCGTGGTATACGAATTGACATACGCACTCACAATATCCGGCGCATCGTCGCCCGAAGCGAATGCGCGCGCGACCTCTTCCGCGCTGGCGCTGTCAATGTCCGAATCACCGACGACCGCCACTTCCGGGAAGTCCACCGCGTAATCGCGGATGCCGCCCCAGACGCTCGTGCCGGCCAGGTGGATGACGTGCTTCGGCTGATAGTTTTCCGTCAGCGTACGCGCAAAGATGCCGGAGCTGTAATCCGCCGAAACAATCGTATCGCCCACGATTGCAACGTGATAGCCCTCCAGCGGGAGGTACGCATACAGCGTCGCCTTCTGGAAGTTCGTCATGCCCATGATCTGCGTGCTGTCACAGTACAGCACTGCATCCAGCGCTTCGCTGTACACCAGCCGCTGATAAGAGAAATCACCTCTCACGCCAATGCTGCTGGACAGCATCGTTGTCGTATCCGTCGCCGGGTCATAGACCATTGCCATCTGCGGGATGCGATTGCCGTTTTCGTCCCAGTCTTCCTTCTTCTGCGAGGCAATCACGAGAAATTTGCCGTCCTTGTAGGCGCAGACGTTGCGTACGTTCTCCACATTCGCCTTGCGGACGCTTCCGTCCGTCAAGCTAAGCGCGTAAAGGTTTGTCACTCGGCCCTTGTCGTCCCATGTGTTCATCAGCATCAGCACGGTATCGCCCGATGCCGCCACCGTGTCCGGAATAAGGGCATAGCTGTAATCTTCTTCCTCTTGGATGAAGATTTTCGTGTCCTGCATCGTTGCAACATCGGTGTACACGGCCTTGCCGTTTTCGCCGCTGATGGTGAAGATGCCGCCGGTCAAGTGGTTGATGCCGTACACCTTTTCGCCGTCCGTGACGAGCATGGAGAAGCAATGCGCCGCGTCCGGCAGTTCCGTGCCCGCGAGAGCGTCCTCCTTCAGGTTTTCCAGACGGTCTTGCAGGTCTTTCAGCTGCGCATAGCCTCCCGCTCGGTACATATTCGACGCAACAAGCGTCATTTCCTGCTGACCGGGCTGCCAAGTGTAGAGAGAATACAGGCGCGAGGTGTCATCTTGCACGAGAATCGCCGCGCGGTCCTTCAGCGAAAGCAGCCCCGCCGGGGAAAAGCTTTCCGCACGTTCCTCCACCGGCAGCGCTTCATTCGCCATGCTTTCCTCTTCGCTCAGCTTCTTGAAAATCGTCCGATTCTCCGCCGCCGCGCAGCCAATCAGCAGGCTTGCCGCCAGCAGCACACTCGCCATTTTTCTGAACTTCATGCTCCTTGAAACCTCCTTCACGTTCCACCCTTTGCAGGGGGCATATCATTATTTCCATCTGTGCGAACCATCCGGCAGCGCTTTTCCGTTCAGCTCACACATATTAGACGTTTAAAAATCCCTTTTCGTTTCCTCTTTTACAAATTTTCTTCAAGGGGCATTGCCCCTTGACCCTTTCGCGCGATTGAGTTGACTGCTCTTTCCTACTTCTTCCGCGTGTTTATGCAGGGAGAAAAAGCCTTATTGCTCCAATCCTTCTATCAGCTTATCCGCTTCCTCCACAAACTCCTCCAGCGAAATTTCCCCCTGATGCACCTGCGACACCAGCGCACTGAACGCATCCGAATCCGCCAAAATCCCCGGACGGCGCAGGTAGCTCATCGGCAGAATCGTCTGCTGATAGAGTTCAATCGTCTTGGGCGCAATCGTCCACCTCTCCCGCACGGTGTATCGCTGCAAACTCGCCTCTTCCTCGTTGATGCGCTCCTGAATCCCCTGTTTCTTCCAAGCAGGTGCATTTTCCTGCTGCCTGCGCAGTTCCGTCAGCGTTTTCTCGTAGTCGCGCACCATTATCAAGTAGTAGGAATCCTCTATCGGCTCGTCGTAATCCGCCAGCAGCACGCACTTTGCCGTTGCTTCCTGGTCAGCGATTACCTGCGCAAGCAGCTTGCCGACTAAATCCGCATTCGTCGTCCGCGGATTCACCACCAGCACGGTCATGTAGCCGATGCCGTAATGCGTGGTCACGTCCGGCGTCAGCGCCATCGGCAGGAAAATCCGGCTGCCAAAAGCATCCGCGTAGTTTGCGAAATTCCCAACCGCCTGCGCATCCGTCCAGATCAGGCATTCGCGGTAGTCGCTGATTTCTTCGTTGACCTGCTGATTCGCCTGCTCGATTTTATCCGTGCGCATGGCATCCAGCGCCGCCATCATCTCCCGGAAAACGGGATGGTCAAAGCGCAGGGGAATGTTCTCCGCCTGACAGTAGCCAATCCAGTCGCGCACCATCAGGTCAAAGACGCGCTCGCGGTATGATTCCGTCTCCTCCAGCGGCGTGTAGGCGGCATACGCGCCCGTGAGGTTGTCGTTCCATTTCGTGATGAACGCACAAAGGTCAATGAGATTCGTTGGAATGTCACTTTCCTGCAAGTCGAGCTTTTCCATCACGTTTCGGCTGATGAAGTAGCCGTAACTCCATGCGTAGATGGGCAGAGCGTAGATTTTGCCGTTGCGCGTCACCGCGTCGCGGTAAATCCCGTTCAGCCGGGACACATAGTCCGATACCTCCGGGTAGACTGACAAGTCCATGCACCAGCCCTTGTCCATCAGCACGTCCAGCGGCCAGCTGCCGTCCGCTTCAGGCGTATCCGGCGTCAGCCCCAGGCGCAGGATGTCCGGCGCATCGGCAGAGGCACTCATGCGCGCCGCCAAGCTCGCCGCATTCATAGCGCTCTTCGTCAGCGTCTCCTGCGCCAGAATCACCTCCGGATTTTCCTCCGCGAAGTGCTGCAGGGCGGTGTTGCTTGCGCCGTTGCTGCTTTGGATGCGCAGCACGGTCATATCGCCGTTTTCCTTCGAGCGGACGTAAACGCTGCTCAGGTTCACACCGACGATGCTGTCTTTTGTGACCGCAATATTCACGTTCGCTGCCGGGAAGGTTACCACAGGGTCTTCCTGCACGAAATCCGTCGTCCGCACAATTTGGCGTGTTCTCACGTCGTAGTAGCTGCCGCTGTACGGGTCATACGCGCCGCATTCACTGCGTTTTTTATACGGCACACCCGTGCTGAGCAGGGTTTCCTCCCCCGTCGCCACGCTATAACGCGACAGTGCATACGTTCCGCTGCTGCGGCTGATTTCGTTGGGCGACCCCTCCAGCCGCCACAGCAGCAATTCGCCATCTGCCCACTCGTACATAGCTTCCAGCGATTCATCCGCAATTTCGCGAATGGCGCCGTCTGTCAAGTCCACCAGCACAACCTTGATGCCGTTTTCCTGCATCACGCTGATTGCCAGCACTGAACCGCAGACATACATCCGCGTCAGCGACGCCGGATAGGTGTATACTTTGTCTGTCTCCAAGTCCCGATAGCTGACGTTCAGGCAGGACAGATTCGCCATCGTGCAGACGTCTTCTGTCTGCAAACCGTCCTTCGTCTCCGAAATTTTGAAAATCAGCCCGTTTATACGGTTGAGGGCATAGAGCGTTTCGCCGTCGGAGGTCAGATTGCTGATGGCATGGGTCAAATCGGGCATCCGGTAATTCGGCACACGGCTCATGGAGTATTCGCAGGATTCCTGCGCCGTCTCCATCGTATCGCTGCTCATCACCCAGTAGAACCCGCCGCCGAGCTTGCGCATTTCCGTCATGCCGTCCTGCCAGAAGTACAGCGACAAGCTGTCATAATTATCATCATTTGCCAGCACCACCACGCCGCCCATGGCGCGGGTCACGCTGCAAATGGACAGCTCCGTCGGGCGCAGCTGGAATGGCGTGGCTTCATCCACCTGACCCGGACGGGTGTAGAGGGTCAGCCGCTCCGCCTGTGCCTGCGGGAGCAGCAGGAGCATCATCAAGAGGATAAGCAGGCGTCGGGCGCGCATGGCAATTCGCTTCCTTTCCATTCTTCATGGGTTCGTCATTCAATTAGACGACGCATTTCGCGCTTTTTTTCGGGAATTTTCAGAATTTTTCGCTGCAAAAAGGCACTGCCGCGCGTGCAGTGCCTTTCGCGTTTTATAGCCCCGACAATGCCGCAGAAAGTTCCTGCAGTGCCGCAGAAAGGTTCGTTTGCTCCTCCATCGTGCTCATACCGGTGATAAGCTGGTTGGAATAGGCGTCGAGGATGGTGTAAATCCTTGAAATCAGTTCCGTGCTGACGTAGGCGTGGTTCGTGCCGTCCTGCAGCATCTTCATTTGGTTGATAACGTCAATCGCGTGCACATCGGCGCGGATTTTGCCCACCGTGGCTGCCGAGGACGAGCTGGCTGTCCGGCTAAGCGTTGTCGACAACGCCACCGCGTCCCGGCACTGTTCCTGCATCATGGCGATATTGCGGCTGTTGACGCTGGAAAGCTTCGCAACGGTCGTCACGCTGACAGCCGCCAGCGCCACAACCAGCACCAGCAGAATCAGCATCACAATGCCCCGTCCGCGCGGCGCAGGAACACCCGTCCCGACGCTCAATCGCTTCTGGTTGGCCATATAGCGGCCCTTCATCCATTTTTCCATATGTGTTTCCTGTTCCTCCATTCTGCGCGGAAGTTCCGTCAAAATCATCAAGGGACAGCGGCGCAGCACTGTCCGTATGGTTTATCTTATCACACTTTTGCCTTTCCGTAAAGCGAACATCCAAAAGATTTACATTCCCGTATACTTTCTGACGCTTTCGGGGATATTGACGGTATCATCAGCGGAGGTGAACCCATTATGAAACGAACACTTCCTGCCCTGCTGCTCTGCTGGGTGCTGCTGTTTTCCGTCCCCGCGCTGACGGAGGACGCCCTGCTTCGTTCGCTCTTCGGCTGGACGGCGTATTTCGCGCGCATCCCGGCGGATGCCGCCGATACGCCCGACACCCTCGAATGGGACTGGACGTGGGGCGGCTTCTGGCGCGCGCTGTTCGGATATTCCGCATAAGAAGGAGGAGAAATCCGCATGATTTATGTGCAGCTGCGCGCCCGCGTGAAGCTCGCGCAGGGTGAAACCCTCCATGTCGCGGATGCTGCCAAAGTGCTGGGCAGCGAAAAAGCCGGGCATTGCTCCCTCTTCTGCCCAACCTCCCCCGGCGTCTACACGCTGGATGCCATCGCCGTTGCCAAGGCGCTTAAAAAAGTTTTCCCGCAGGAGGACATTTCCCTCATCGGCGCGGATGTCTGTTACGTCCACCGCATCAAGGCGCGCGGCAAGGATTTTCTGCGACCCGTGCGGACGGCGGCGGCGCTGCTGATTCTGCTGCTCGGCAGCGCTTTGGGGCTGACGTGGTTTCACGCCGACGTGAACATGCCGCAGGCGCAGGCGGATGTTTACGCCGCCATCACCGGCGCGCCGCCGGACGACGTGCGTCTCATCACCATCCCCTACTGCGTCGGCGTTGCGCTGGGCGTATGCGTGTTCTACGCGATTCCTTTCCCGAATCAAACAACGCCCTTGGAGGTCAAGCTGACCGAATATCAGGAGGACATGGAGAAAGCAGAGGGGAAGCCGATTGAATAGCGTGCTTGCCATCCTCATCGGGTTGATGAGCGGCGCGGCGATGTCGGTCGCGGTCAGCAGCGTATGGTGCGTGCTGCACCTGCCCGCGCGAATTCAGCACCTGCTGCACGCCGCGTCGCCGCGAATGATGGGGCTGGCGCTGCTTAGCGGATTGATGCTGGCGGCGCTGCATAATGCGCTGCGGTGGACACTGGGTCTGCCGGGGGTGTTCGGGGTGGTAGTGATGGTTGTCGGCGGGATGTTTGTGGGGATGGTCGCGTCAGCGCTGGGGGAGATTTTGGAGGTTGCGCCGGTGCTGATGAGAAGGTTTCGATTGGGGGATGTGTCGGGGGCGGTACGGGTGACGATTCTCTTGGCGAAGACACTTGGGGCGATAATTGCTTCGATAGCGATTACGCTTTGAGAACCGACAAGCCGGGCAGCCAAAAAAGGGTCAAGGGACAATGTCCCTTGCGGGGTCAAGGGGCGGAGCTCCCTTGTGGGGTTTGGGGCAACGCCCCAACTGTTCCACGGGCGACCAGTATGTCCAACGCGCTCAACAAAAGGTGCAGGCAGCGAAGCGTCCCTGCCAGTAACTTCGCGCTTCCTCAGAAGCGCCCCCAAGCTGCTCTTTCCAACATCTGTGCTGTGTCGCGCCAAATGGGCGCGACCGACCTGCCTGTCTTTCAGACATAGCAACTCTTTCCCGCAAGCAGGGGATTTCGCCTCTGCGGAGGTGACCAAAGGGCAATGGAAACGGACGAAGTCCGCGATCGCCCTTTGGAAACCTTCGGTGCCGCAACTTTTGGGGTTATCTGTGGCTTAACTTTTTCGTTGCACGGGGAATCGCGCCTGCGGGCGCAGGAATCAGCAGTCATCATCAATAGAAAGGAAGTCATTTTATGCAGCGCTATTCTTCCCAGCAGTTCATCCTTCTGAAAACCCCGCGTCCGGCAGAGCGGGAAGTCCGCTTCCGCCCTGCGCCGGACAAGAGTGTCCATCGTCCGTATAAGGAGGACGAAAGCCATGTTTGAGAAGGACAAGCAGCCCTCCCCTGCCCGCCAGCGGCAGCTTGACCGCTACGCCCGGCTGGTGGACAGCCTGTCGCCCAAATCGAAAATGGGGCAGGGGCTGATTCGCGCGTTCTGGGTCGGTGGGGTCATCTGCGTCATCGGGCAATGCTGCATTGAGGCGGGACTGGCGTGGCTGGACATGACCCCATCCACCGCATCGACGTTCGCCAGCATGGTGCTCGTGTTTCTGACGGCGCTGCTGACCGGGCTGGGTGTGTTCGACAAAATCGGACAGTACGCGGGCGCGGGGGCGTTCGTGCCCATCAGCGGCTTTGCGAACGCCATGGTATCCCCCGCCATGGAGTTCCGGCGTGAAGGCATGGTGCTGGGGCTGGGCGCGAAGCTGTTCACCATTGCCGGGCCGGTGCTGGTGTGGGGCACAAGCGCGTCGGTGCTGGTCGGCATCGTGTACGCATTATTCCCGTGGTAAAGGAGGATTCACATGGCTGAACGCCTGAAACGCATCGGCACGGGAACGATTCTGCTCCCGAACCGCCCCGGTATTGCCCAAACCGCCGCCATCGTTGGCAAAAAGGAGGGGGAAGGCCCGCTGCACAGCGAATTTGACGCGGTAATTGAGGATGACCTGTTCGACGAAGAGACATGGGAGAAAGCCGAAAGCCGCTTCCACTACACGGCGGCGGACACCTGCCTGAAGAAAGCGGGCGCAACGCCGGAAAGTGTGGACGTGACGCTCGGCGGCGACCTGCTCAACCAGATTATGGCCGCCTCCACCGCCGCGCAGAAGCTGCAAACGCCGTTTCTGGGCATCTACGGCGCGTGTTCGACGATGGCGGAAACGCTGTGCATCGGCGCAATGCTCTGCGACGGCGGGTATGCGCGGCGCGCGCTGTGCTGTGCCAGCAGCCACTTCTGTTCGGCGGAACGGCAGTACCGTTTCCCGCTGGAATACGGCAATCAGCGGCCGCCCACGTCGCAGTGGACGGTCACGGGCGCGGGCGCTGCGCTGCTGGACACATCGGCGCGCCGCCCGATTTGCCGCGCGACGCACGTCACCCTGGGGCGCATTGTCGATTTGGCGATTAAGGACATGAACAACATGGGCGCGGCGATGGCGCCCGCCGCGGCAGACACGCTCCGGCGGCACCTCATGGACACCGGGCGAACGGCGGCGGACTACGACCTCATCATCTCCGGCGACTTGGGGAAAATCGGGCATGACTTGCTGCTGACGCTGATGATGGACGCGGGCGTTCCCCTGGACGCGGCGCGCTATGTGGACTGCGGAATGCTGATTTTCTCGCCTGAGCAGGATGTCCACGCGGGCGGTTCGGGCTGCGGATGTTCCGCGAGCGTGCTGTGCGGGTACATCATGCGTCTCTTCCGCGAGAAGGCGATTCACCGCGTGGCGTTTATAGCGACCGGGGCGCTGCTCTCCCCGACATTCAGCCAGCAGGGCGGCGCGATTCCGGGCATTGCCCACTTGATTGTACTGGAGGCGGACGAAGCATGACGATTGTGTGGAATCTCATCAAGGCGTTTCTGGTGGGCGGCGCGCTGTGCATGATTGGCGAAATTCTGCTGCTGAAAACGAAACTGACCCCGGCGCGGATTCTGGTGGGCTACATTGTCGCGGGGGTATTTTTGAGCGCCATCGGGGTATACGCGCCCCTTGCGCAGTTCGCCGGGGCAGGCGCGAGCGTTCCCCTGACTGGCTTCGGTCACGCGCTGGTGACAGGGGTTAAGCGCGCGGTGCAGGAAATCGGCTTCTTGGGCGCATTCACAGGCGGTCTGACGAACACGGCAGCAGGCATCAGCGCCGCGGTGTTCTTCGGGGTGCTGATGGCGCTGATTTTCCAGCCGCGGGCGAAAGAATGACCCAAGGGGGCTTTGCCCCTTGACCCCACCAGAGGCTCTGCCTCTGGACTCCGCAAGGGAGTTCCTCCCTTGACCCTTCCGCGCGATTGAATTGAGCGCATTTTCATGCTATGCCCGCGTGCTGATGCAGGAGATTTCGTCTCTGCGCTTTGCAAGTGAAAAAGTCTTTTTCTCCACCTTGACAAAGACAATAAATTGGGCTATACTGAACTCGTCCGAGATGACGGAGAAGAGTATCCTGCCGAAGGATGTCCAGAGAGGCGCAGTTTGGTGAAAAGCGCTGATTCGGCGGCAGGGGAAGACCACCTCCTGATCGTACCGTGTGCTGCACGATAGCGCGGCAAAGAGAACCAATCAGGGTGGAACCACGGGCAGATTTTTCCGCTCGTCCCTCGAAACAACGCGAGGGACGGGCGTTTTTTCGTCCCAATCATTCAACATGGAGGGAAAAAGCATGAAAATCATCTACAATGACGGTCATGTGGACGAATGCCCCGCTGACGACGAGCTGCATGTCATCCGCCACACGGCGGCGCACATCCTCGCGCAGGCAGTCAAGCACCTGTATCCGCAGGCGCATTTCGCCTATGGCCCGGCAACTGAAAAGGGCTTCCACTACGACGTCGATCTGGGCGACGTGAAGCTCTCCGACGAGGACCTCAAGACCATCGAGAAGGAAATGCAGGCCATCGTCAAGCAGAACCTGCCGATTAAGCCCTTCGCGCTTGGCCGCGAGGAAGCCATCAAGCTCATGCAGGAGCGCGGCGAAATCTACAAGGTCGAACACATCGGCGACCTGCCCGAAGACGCGACGCTGACCTTCTACCAGCAGGGCGACTACATCGACATGTGCGTCGGCCCGCACCTGTGCTACACCAAGGCGCTCAAGGCATTCAAGCTGACCGCCCTGTCCGGCGCGTACTGGAAGAACGACAAGAACAACAAGATGCTCACCCGCATCGGCGGCATCGCCTTCCGCAATCAGGAGGAACTCAATGAGTACCTGAAGATGATGGAAGAAGCCGAAAAGCGCGACCACCGCAAAATCGGCAAAGAAATGGGGCTGTTCATGCTCTGCGACGAAGGCCCCGGTTTCCCGTTCTTCCTGCCCAAGGGAATGCAGCTGAAGAACGCGCTGATTGACTACTGGCGCGATATTCACTACGCGGCGGATTATGTGGAAGTGTCCACGCCCATGATTATGAGCCGTCACCTGTGGGAGACGTCCGGTCACTGGGATCACTACAAGGACAACATGTACTCCACCAAGATTGACGACGAGGACTACTGCATCAAGCCCATGAACTGCCCCGGCGGCGTGATGGTCTACCGCAGCCAGCCCCATTCCTACCGCGACCTGCCCCTGCGCGTGGGTGAGCTGGG
>ERZ1027034.612-NODE-612-length-10018-cov-14.205360_pt1 | contig 10018 bp, 6 predicted proteins | sample MGYA00519443_ERZ1027034 | MGnify/ENA primary metagenome ERZ1027034 (study PRJEB26926, sample SAMN06164787) | human gut metagenome | biome: ENVO:00009003; feature: ENVO:2100002; material: ENVO:00002003 | host: Homo sapiens | place: USA | collected 2012 ... | reverse complement strand
ATTGCCGGGATTGCCTTGTGTCGCAATGCTTTTTGGGTTGGTCAGTAGACATTATATAACGGCTGCGCATATTCGGGAGAAACTCGACAAGATGCCGGAATTCTGCTTTCAGCGGCTGTTTTCCATGGGAAGGGATTACGAAGTGCCGTGGCTGCCCTATGAAAACTTCTATGATTTTTTCGGACAGATGACGATGAAAATCGTGGAAGAACAGCATTGGCAGGAAACATTCGACATGCTCTGGGAACATCGTGCGCATGAGGATTACAACGGCAACAGCACAAAACAGCGGGATTTTGAACGCTCATGGTATCACTCTCGCAGTCCCGAAAGCGAGCTGTCTTTGGAACAGATGAAGGGAGATGATACTGAACTGCCTGTCAATGCGATGTGCCACGCCGCGGTGCAATCATTCGAGGAACAGCTGCTTGATGAAGAGCAGATAAAGCAGTTTGTGCAGACTTTGCCGGATATGGACAGACAAATCATCATGCTTCGTATGCAGAACGATACACTTGCGGAAATTGCGCAGAAGCTCAACTTCGCTAATGCCGGTTCGGTCAGCAAGCGCCTTGCAAAAATCAGAAAACAGCTGGAGATTTACAGAAAAAAATAAAAGCTGATGGAAACATTCACCCTCTCTCATGCCCTGTTAGATAGAGGACACCAATACGTCATTTGCGTAAGGCAGCCGCAGTGATACGGCTGTCTTTTTGCGTCCTCATCATTGATATAGGGAGGTAATTCGTGTTTCTCACTGAAAACGCTAATAACGCTGAAAACAGAGTTGTGAAACTGAAAACCGCAGCAGGTGTCTTTCTGCCGTTCAAGCCATTGAAGCCCAGCGCAGATTCACTGCCGCCATTTCCGATTGGCTGCCTGCCGTCCAGACTGCGAAGCTATGTAGAAGCTGTCGCCATCCATACGCAGACACCGGTAGATATGGCGGCGGGGGCTGCTTTGGGCGTACTTGCTGCTTGCCTGCAAGGAAAAGTTAAGGTCGAAGGGAATATTGGGCACTACGAACAGACAAGTCTATACATATTTCTGATTGCACCGCCGGGATCGCGGAAATCAGCGGTTATCCACGCTATGACCGCCGCGATTGAGGACTACGAACAGAAATATAATGAAGAAAACAAGGCAGCAATGCGTCGGAACAGGCAGAAGCGTGAATCCTTGCAGCGGGACATCAACCGTTTGACCCGGCAGTTGGAAGCCAAGTATGACAAGCTGACAGAATTGGAATTGCAGCATACGCAGGACAAACTGGCAGAACTGCCGGAAATCAAGCCGCTGCAAATTTTCACTGATGACTGCACCAGCGAATCTATGGTCAGGCTGCTTCGGGATAACCAAGGGCGCATGGCACTCATCTCCGCCGAGGGTGGAGCGTTTGACAACATCATCGGGCGATATACCAAGAAGCCGAATCTCGATGTGTGGCTGAAAGGTATCTGCGGTGATACCATCCGTGTAGACCGCATCAACCGTGAGCCTGACTACATCCGAAATCCAGCATTGTCCATGATTATCAGCGCCCAGCCAAGCGTCTTGAGCGAGATTATGCAGAATGGTCTGCTGGATGGGCGCGGCTTTCTGGCACGGCTGCTCTACATCAATATTCCCAATGCTGCCATGCCAAAGTCCTTCCAATCCGCACCGATTCCGGCAGCTATACAGGAAGATTATGATAATTTGATTTTTCAGCTACTGAATCTTTCTGAAAATGAGCCTATAACACTGCACCTTGCTCCAGAAGCTATAAATCGAATGGACAAACTTTGTTGCAGTATCGAAGCCTATCTCCGCAATGAACACCGCGACATGCGGGAATGGGGAAGCAAGTATATCGGGCTGGTGCTTCGGATTGCCGGGCTGCTGCATATTGCTGCGGACGGGGATGGAGACATCCAAATGGAAACGGTTGAAAATGCCATCCATATTGGCAGCTATGCCTTTTACCATGCGCTGTATGCTTATTCCATATTGGGAGCAGATGAAACTGTTGAAAAAGCCCTGCATGTCGTTACGAAACTGCGAAAACTCAGCGTGACGCGCATCAGCAGTTCAGACCTGTATCAGAAATGCCGCGGAAGATTTTTTCGGGATGCCAAGGACATGGAGCCTGTACTGACTCTTTTGGAACAGCACGGGTATATTTGGATGGATATTCCGACCTATTCCGGCGTAGGACGGCCGTCAGCCGGGACAATTTATATCAATCCAGCAGCTTTGAAAGATGACTTTTCAGCGTAAATAGTGTTTTCAGAACGGAAATTGCAAAGGAGAAAAACTATGAGTTCACCCAGCTATGCCATTATGCGCTTCGCCAAATACAAAGGCCCGGAAATCGGCCGAATTGAAGCACATAATGAGCGCGCAAAAGAAAAATACGCCAGCAACCCGGATATTGACCGCAGCCGCAGCGACTTGAACTGCCACCTTATTCATCCGCCGCAGCATTACCGCGCTGAGGCTGAGAGGCAAATTGCAGATGCCGGATGCCGCGTAAGGTCAGACAGCATCCGGCTGGTGGAAGTGCTTTTCACGGTCAGCACCGGGTACTTCGATGATAAATCACCTGATGAAATCCGTACATATTATGAACGTTCGCTTGCGTTCTTGCAGGAACATCAACGTTCGGAAACAATTGTCTCTGCTATGATTCATATGGACGAGGGGACGCCGCATATGCATGTGGTCTTTGTACCGCTGACGGCGGACAAGCGTCTCAGTGCGAAAGACATTATCGGCAACCGCAAGAAGCTGATTCAGTGGCAGGATGAATATTACGAGTACATGTCAGTGCGGTATCCGGAGCTTTGCCGCGGCGAATCCGCTGCGCAGACAGGGCGTACACACATGACTGTGCAGGAGTTTAAGGAATTTACCAAAGATATTCGCAAAATGACGAAACTGGCTGACAAGGTGGAGGTGCTGATGAGCGGTGCAAACCTTCTGAACAGCAAAAGCCGGTTAGAACAGCTCGTGCCGATGGTAAAGGACTTGCTGCTGCGGTTCGGCAAAATGAAAGCCCAGCTTGGACAGTATCAGGAAGCATTCACGTCCGTTATGGCTGAAAACGAGCGGCTGAAAAAGGAAAACGAAAAACTGGATGCGACGTGCAGAGCATACCACAGCCGCGATTTCAGCAATATGTCAGCGATTCAGCAGCTGGAGCAGCGCTGTCTGCAGTATGAACAGCAGCTGTCTGCTATTCCGGCGGAAGTTGTGGCAAGGTATTCCCAGCAGCAGCGCAAGGCGCAGAAAGAAGCTAACGTATACGGACAGCAGGGCAAACGGGAAGGAAGGATGGATCAATATAACGCACGGGAATAAAGATGAATGGAGCGGTTTTGCCGAGTTGCTTGCAAACTTGATAGAAAAATACGCAATGGTTCTGAATTTGGACAACCTTCCGGAATCATCGTATGCTTCTGATGGCAAAGAAGCTGTAAATAATTCGAGACAGTCTAAAGATGGTATTGAAAACATGAAAACGGCATGATATAATTAACGTGCATTTGATGTCCAAACTCAATGCAGGGCGATCATGTGCCCCTGCATTGAGTTATATAAACTTGACGGAGTAGATGACATGAACGGGAGCAAAGATAGCAATCAGTCCAAGCTACTTATCTACACGACAGAGGATGGACTGGCAAAAATCGAAACGACCTTTGACGGCGATACGGTTTGGCTGTCCATTGACCAGATGGCAGAGCTGTTTCAGCGTGACCGAAGCGTAATCGGCAAGCATGTATGGAACATTTTCAAAGAAGGGGAGCTTCAAAAGGAATCAGTGTGGGCAAAATTTGCCCATACTGCCGCCGATGGAAAAGTCTACGATGTCGATTATTACAATCTCGATGTTATCATTTCTGTTGGCTACCGTGTGAAGTCGCGGCGCGGCATTCAGTTCCGCATTTGGGCAACAGGGATTTTGAAGGAGTATATGCGGAAAGGCTTTGCGCTGGATGATGAGCGCCTGAAAAATCTGGGTGGCGGCGGATACTTCAAGGAGCTGCTGGAACGCATCCGCGACATCCGCGCTTCCGAAAAGGTGTTTTACCGTCAGGTGCTTGAAATCTAAGCGACCAGCATTGATTATGACCCGAAGGCGGAAATCTCCGTTCAGTTTTTTCGGAAAGTTCAAAACAAAATTCATTATGCGATTCACGGGCAAACGGCGGCGGAGGTTATTTACACACGCGCCGATGCGGAAAAAGAGTTTATGGGCTTGACCACCTTTGCAGGTAGTCAGCCGACGCTGAAAGAGGCGGTAGTTGCCAAGAACTATCTGAACGAGAAAGAGCTTCGTGCGATGGGGCAGCTGGTGTCCGGCTATCTGGACTTTGCAGAACGGCAGGCAGAACGGGAACAGGCGATGACTATGCAGGACTGGTCGGCGCATCTTGACCGAATTTTGACCATGAGCGGGGAGCAGCTGCTGATTGGTAATGGCAGTGTCAGCCATCAGCAGGCCATTGACAAGGCAACCGACGAGTATAGGAAATACAAAGTCCGTACCATTAGCGAAGTTGAGCGCGATTATCTGGATGCTATTAAGCTGTTGGAACAGAAAACAGATAAAAAGTAAGCCGGGGCGGAGAAGACGTGATGAAAAAAGAAAAGATAAAAGTCTATATCTATACCCGCGTGTCCACGACTATGCAGATTGATGGATACTCTCTGGATGTACAGAAATCCAGAATGAAAGCCTATGCCGAGTTCAACGACTATGAGATCGTGGGCGAATACGAGGATGCCGGTAAATCCGGCAAGTCCATTGAAGGGCGCATAGAGTTTAACCACATGATGGAGGACATCAAGTCTGGCAAGGACAACGTGTCCTATGTACTGGTGTTCAAACTCTCGCGCTTCGGCAGAAATGCGGCAGATGTCTTGTCTACCTTGCAAGTCATGCAGGACTTTGGTGTCAATCTGATTTGCGTGGAGGATGGGATCGATTCCTCCAAGGATGCGGGAAAGCTGATGATTTCCGTTCTTTCGGCTGTGGCTGAAATCGAGCGTGAAAACATCCGTGTGCAGACGATGGAGGGCAGAATCCAGAAAGCCCGTGAAGGGAAATGGAACGGCGGCTTTGCGCCTTATGGCTACAAGCTGGAAAAGGGACAGCTTTTCATCAATGAGGAAGAAGCAGCGGCAATCCGCGTGATTTTTGACCAGTATGTGCATACGGATACCGGTGCAAACGGTCTTGCAAAATACCTTGCGACCCATGGGACTCACAAAATCCAAAGGCAAAACGGAAAAAATCCCTTGTTTGATTCTGCGTTGATCCGCAGGATTCTGAAAAATCCGGTATACTGCGGGAAAATCGCTTATGGCAGACGACGGACGGAGAAGGTACATGGTACCCGAAATGATTACCGGCTGGTGGAGCAGGACGATTATCTGCTGGTGGATGGCCTGCATGAGGAAATCGTGTCGGAAGAACTCTGGCATGAGGCGCAGGTCAAGCTGTTAGCGCAAGCGGAAAAATACGAACACGTCAACAGGGGCAAGGATACAAAAATACATCTGCTGTCCGGTATTGTGAAATGCCCGGTTTGCGGCGTAGGAATGTATGGAAACAAAAGCATCAAGCATAAGGCAGATGGTACGAAATACAAGGACTTCTTTTATTACGGCTGCAAGCACCGCACGATGACGCACGGACATAAATGCGACTTCAAGAAGCAGATCAATGAAGAAGTGCTGGACAGCGCCGTTGCGGAGGTTATCGTACAGCTGGTAAGCAATCCGAAGTTTGCAGCCATGATGCAGGAAAAAATCAGCATGAAGGTGGATACCTCTGCCATTGAGCAGGAGATCGCGGCACATGAAAAGCAGCTTCGGCAGAGCTATTCCGTAAAAGCGCGGCTGATGGATGAAATTGATTCCCTCGACCCGGACGATAAGCATTACATCAAACGCAAAGCAGACCTTGATGACCGGCTCTACAAGATGTATGATAAGATCGAGGACACGGAAAATCAGCTTATTGCCGCCAGAGCAAAGAAAATGGCAATTGAGGCAGAGAAGCTGACCGGGGATAATATCTACAAGGTTTTGATTTACTTTGAGAAGCTCTATTCCGTCATGGACGATCAGGAAAAGCGACAGCTCATGGAATCGCTGCTTTCTGAAATACAGATATACGATGAACGGCAGACCAACGGTCAGTGGCTCAAGTCCATTAAATTCAAGCTTCCTATCATTGCAGAGGATATGAGTTTGAGTTTGGACAACGATACACATATCGAGACGGTATACGTATTGTCCAACTTCAAAGCAAGGACCATATCGAGATTGAAGTGAAGATGGACGAGCTGGATTTGACTGCCGCGGAGAAAAAGGCAACCTACGAGGAAATCAAAGCGTATGTTCTGGAACATAATGGCTTGAAGGTCAGCTACCTCTATATCGCACAGGTGAAGCAGAAATGTGGCATTATTGAGCGTGAGAATTACAAGCCGAAGTCTGAGGAGGCAAAGCAGCCACACTGTCCGCCAGACAAGGAAACTGCGATTGTCGAGGCGCTCAAATTCTATGAGCTGATTGCTCCTTAGCGTGTGTTTCTAAAATGAGACCGGTGCAATTTGGGCATCTTTTCTTGCACTTCTCGATTTACCGCCAGTAAACCTTCGGTTTTCATCCTTGAATTGCAAGAAAATCTGCTTGAAACTGCACCGGTCTCATTTTAGAAACGCACTATAGTTCTGCGAAATCCAACGGCACATATCAACATGGATGTGGATGTGGACGAAATGGTGCAAAAAAGGCTCTTCACGGAATCTTGTTGGTTGCCCCAAGATTCCGCGAAGAACCAAGCGATGTGAGAATCACTCCGTAATGTAGGTGTACTGCATATTGTAATCCTTTGCGTACTGCTCAGCGGCGGAGTCCGGCAGGACTTCCAGGACAAGGTTCGGACAGTTATGGAAAGGGCTGTTAACGAAAGGCGAGTAGCCAAAACTCGTTAGCTTGCGAAGATTGCCCAGCAATGCAAGCGACTCGCATCCGGAGAAGGCAAATTGATCGACCCTTTCCAAACTGCCCAGATTCGGAATTGAGGTCAACTTTTTGCATTGGTTGAACCCGTATGATCCGATAATGGTTACGTTGCTCAAATCGCCGATGCTTACCAAAGAGGTGCAGCCATCAAACGTCTCAGAGGGAATCTCTTTCAGGCTGCTTAAATCACCGACGGTTTCCAGCGCAGTGCATCCCATGAAACACTGCATCCCAATTGATTCCAATTTAGGCATATTGCCGATTGATTTCAGCGCGATGCAGCCCCTAAAGACAGAACTTTCAATGCTTGTAACATTGCTTAAATCACCAATGCTGACAAGCGCTTTGCAGCCAAAGAATGCACTACTCCCAATGGCGGTTAGTTTGTCAGAACAGTCAACGCTGATTAACGATACACAGTGTGAGAAAACATCGTATTCCAAGCGCGTCAAGCTGTACAAATCATCAACATGCTCCAGTGCACTGCAGCCGCTAAAAGCACCTTGCCCGATAGTTTCCAAGTTGTGCAGGGAACCGATGCTCTTCAGTGCAGTACAGCCCTTAAACGCGTTCTGACCGATGCTGGTAATCTTGTCAAGTTTATCAACGTGTTCCAAGGCGCTGCAATTTGAAAAAGCTTCATTAGCGATGGACTCAACATTGTTCAAATCGCCGATGCTTACCAAAGAGGTGCAGCCATCAAACGCCTCATATGGAATCTCCTTCAGGCTGCTTAAATCACCGACGGTTTCCAGTGTGGTGCAGCTGACGAAACACTTTTGCCCCATTGACTCCAATTTGGGCATATCGCCGATTGATTTCAGCGAGATACAGCCTGTATAATGGCTGCCGTACCCAAATACGCCCTCGCCAAGGCTCACCAGATTATCTAAGTGTTCAAGACGTTCCAAACTGGAGCATCCAGCAAAAGCATAATATTCGATGGTTGTAACGCTGCCTAAATCACCGATGCTGACAAGCAATGTGCAGTTGAGAAATGCATTATCTCCAATGAATGTTAATTTGTCAGAACAGTCAACGCTGACCAACGATGCACAGTGTGCAAAGGCTCCGGATTCCAAGCGCGTCAAGCTGTACAAATCATCAACATGCTCCAGTGCACTGCAGCCGTTAAAAGCACCTTTCCCGATAGTTTCCAAGTTGTGCAGGGAACCGATACTCTTCAGTGCAGTACAGCCCATAAATGCATACTGACCGATGCTGGTAATCTTGTCAAGTTCATCAACGTGTTCCAAGGCGCTGCAATTCACAAAACCGTTAGAATCAATGGATTCGACATTACTCATGTTGCCGACACGCACAAGCGAAGAGCAGCCTTCAAATGCGTAAGAATCAATCGAAGTTACGCTGCTCATGTTGCCTACGCTCTCTAATGCGGTGCAGAAGCCAAAGGTGGAATATCCGATGGATGTGACTTTGCTTAAATCGCCAATGGTTTTCAGCGCTTTGCAGCTATTGAAGGCACAAGTGCCGAGTGTTGTGACATTGGTCAGATTCCCGACGCTGGTTAAAGCGGTGCAGTCAGCGAATGCACTGCTGCCGATGCTATTCAGCCGGGGCAGTTCAGGAAGGCTGGTCAATGCTTCGCAATTAGAAAACGCATATTTGCCGATGGTGCGGACGTTGGACATGTCCCCGATACTCGCCAGCTTGCTGCAGCCATAGAATGCATCTTTCCCAATGCTGGTAGCGCTGCTTAAATCGCCGACTGAAAGAAGATCCTTCAAACAGTAGAACAGCTTGTCAGGAACAGCCTTCAAGCTGCGTAAATCGCCAACCGTGGTTAGCGCAGTGCAGCCATCAAAAACTTTCTCGCTGATGCTTGTCACACTGCTTAAATCACCAACGGTTTTCAGCGATTTGCAATTGCGGAATGTCTCTCGATTCAAGACGGTCAGCTTTTCCAAGCCGCTAATGCTGGTCAGTGATTCACAGCCGTAGAAGGCACCATACGCGATGCGTGTAACATTGCCGAGTTCCCCAATGCTTTGCAGGGAAGTACACTGCTTGAACGCATTTGCGCCGATGAAAGTAACGCGGCTGAGACTGCCGACGGTTTTCAGCGAAGTGCACTGATAGAAGGCGTTTTCGCCGATGGAAGTAACGCTGCTGAGATCTCCGATGCTTTCCAGTGACGCACAGGCATAGTCTTTTGACATGCCTTCGTCCGGAAGCCAACGGCTGGAAACACCAAAGGCAGAGTCGCCGATGCTTTCCAAATGGGGCATATCACCAACCCGAACCAAGGAGGTGCAGCCTACAAAAGCACTATCGCCAATACTTGTTACATTGCTCAAATGCTCCATGGATGTGAGCGATTCACAATCTCTGAAAGCGTAAGCACCAATAGTGGTTACATTATCGGTGATATCAAGTGTTTCCAACGCATAGCATCTGGAGAATGCGTATACGCCAATGCTCGTCACATTCTCCAAACCTTCTACGCTTTGCAGATTGAAACAGCCGGCAAATGCGCTATCCGGAATGGCAGAAATGTTCGTTAGACCGCTAATGGTGGTCATGGCGCAGGACTCGAAAGCACCGCTGCCGATGCTTGTTACGTTGCTTAAGCCCTCGATGCTTGCAAGAGAATTGCAACTGAAAAATGCTTCCGCCCCAATGTGGACGTCATTTCCTCCGATTTCAAGCGTATTCAACTGACAATCGTAGAAAGCCCATCTTCCAATCTTTTTAATATTGTCTAAGCTGCTGATTTCTTTGAGTGAAGTGCAATACCCAAAAGCCCAATCCCCAATTGTTGTGACATGCTGCAAACTTCCGATTTCTGCTAAAGACGCGCAGCTGAAAAAGGCTGAATCACCGATTTGTTCGACATTAGAAATGTCGCCAATACGCTTCAGTGAATCGCAATATTGTTCTGTTCCATCGTCCCAACTGATACTGTATGAAAAAGCAGACGCGCCGATACTTTTCAGATGGGGCATATCACCGAGTTGCGTCAGTGATTTGCAGC
>ERZ1027034.610-NODE-610-length-10038-cov-4.102074_pt1 | contig 10038 bp, 9 predicted proteins | sample MGYA00519443_ERZ1027034 | MGnify/ENA primary metagenome ERZ1027034 (study PRJEB26926, sample SAMN06164787) | human gut metagenome | biome: ENVO:00009003; feature: ENVO:2100002; material: ENVO:00002003 | host: Homo sapiens | place: USA | collected 2012 ... | reverse complement strand
GTATAAGAGACAGCTTTTTTTACAACGTGCATCCGTTCCATCTGGCTGGAAATGGGAATGATGCCAAGGCTCTGCCCTGCCGGGTGTTTTTCCTTGAGCAGAACGCCAAGGTAAATCTCCTTATTGCGCAGGAATGGGAACGGATGGCGGTTATCCACGATCTGCGGGCTGAGGATGGGGAACAGCTCCGTTTGGAAGTACTTCTTCCAGAAGTGCTCGTCCTCCTTGGACAAGTGGTCAAGATCCACCTTGCGCCAGCCGCACTCCGCCAGTGCTTCCAGCGCCTTTGCGTAGTATTTATCGCACTCCTCTTGCAGCTGTGCCGTTTTGGGCATGATGGCAGTCAGCTGTTCCGCCGCAGACATGTTGGTCTTGTTTTCCCTCTTGACCTTTTTGCCCTGTTCCTGTTCCAGATTGGCGCGCTCCTGCAGAGAACCCACGCGCACCATAAAAAACTCGTCCAGATTGGAGCCGTAGATCGCAAGAAATTTGACCCGCTCTGCAAGCGGAACATTTTTATCCTTTCCCAGCGCAAGAACGCGCCGGTTGAAATCCAGCCAGCTCAGTTCCCGGTTGATAAAAATGGTATCGTCACTCATAATCATTCCCCTTTTTGCTGCGCCGGGCCGCCGGCTGCGGCTCAGCTCACGGTTGCCATTCCTGCCCAGGAATCCACAATGGTCTGTGTCAGGCCCGGAACATTGGCTGCATCTTCTACCCGTTCAAACGGGCCATTCTGCGTCCGGTAATCCAGAATCGTCTGTGCGCGCTTTTCCCCTACGCCCGGCAGTGTGCACAGCGCAGAGAGATCGGCAGTGTTCAGATCCACCAGCACATACTGTTCCAGCCCGGTCGTATCCGGCAGGACCTGCGGTTCGGCAGCCTGCAGCGGCACGGCAAAGCTAAAGGCCAGTGCTGTGCACAAAACCACCGCCGCCAGCGACAGCGCAAGAAAGAGTTTTTCCTTCTTTTGCAGGACCAGAAGATGCGTTTCTCTCATTGTACCTGACTTTCCTCCAAAAAGAAAGGCTTCTGCGAAAGAATTTGCAGAAGCCTTGCACAAATTTTACGCCAAATTTTCAGCATCCCGCACCATACGGTACAGCACTTCCACTGCAGAACCTGCCGCAGCATCGGTCAAAGTGACCTTTTGGGCAGCAAGACGCAGCTCAGCCGGGGCATCCGCAGCTGCGGTGCTCTGGCTGGAAGCGCGCACCATGTCCAGCATAGGCAGCCCTCCGGCAAGTACCAGCACATCTTCCGGGTCGGTGCCCACCGGCATACACACGGCATCCAGCATTTCACGGCCAGAGACGGTTCTGGGGGTCAGGATCAGCGTATCCACTGCGGCACGCTCGCCCAGCAGCACCGCTGTGCGGTCGCCCAGAGATTTTTCCAGCAGCGAGATCATGGGCACTGCCTTGCTGTCCTGATAAAGCAGCACCCGCAGCACTTCTTCCCCCTTGATGTCTGCCGCGTTTGCCAGCAGATAAGGGGTCCATTCCTGCCGCAGATGACGCTCCAATGCCTCGCTCATGCGCAGCACGCGGGTAGTACCGTCGGTCATCTGCAGGGCAATGCCCACGCCCTCTGCCACCGGCAGGCGGGCGAACAGGTCGGCATCCTGCCCGGCAAAGGTGCACAGCGGCTGGCAGGTGCCATCGGAAAAATGGTAGGCCATGGCACCGCCGCACACCAGCGCAGGAGCGCTGAGCCGCACACTGCCCAGAATGGACCGCACTGCCCGCGGCGTGCGCTGGGAAAACACCGTAAAACGTCCGCCGCGGCGGACGAACAGCTGCAGCACATCCCGCACCACCTGCGTCAGGTTGCCGTCGGCACCCAAAAGCAGATGGTCCAGATCACACAGTACAAGCGTTGAAGAAAGATGGTTCATACCGTTCCCCTCCTGAGCGTTGCAAGAAAACGAGTGAAGTATTCCGGCAATTCCGAATCGAACCGCAGATGTTCGCCGGTGATCGGGTGCACAAAGCCAAGCGTTTTGGCGTGCAGGCACTGGCCGTGCAGGCTGGTGATGCAATTGTGCGGGCCATACACCGGGTCGCCCGCCACCGGGTGCTGGATGGATGCCATGTGCACGCGGATCTGATGGGTGCGGCCGGTCTTCAGGCGGCATTCCAGCATGGTAAAGTTGTTCAGCCGTTCCAGCACCTGATAGCCGGTATAGGCATATTTGGTGTGCGGCTCACTGGCCGGGTAGACCGCCATCTTTTTGCGGTCGGTCTTGCTGCGGCCCAGATTGCTTTCCACAAAGCCCTCATCTTGTGCAAAGCCGCCGTACACGATGGTGCGATACGCGCGCTCCACACTGTGCACCGCCATCTGCTGGGAAAGGCCGATGTGCGTTGCATCGTCCTTTGCCACCACCAGCAGTCCGCTGGTGTCCTTATCGATGCGGTGCACGATGCCGGGGCGAATCTCGCCGCCGATACCGGACAGACTTCCCTTGCAGTGCCACAGCAGCGCGTTCACCAGCGTGCCGTCCGGGTTGCCGGGAGCCGGGTGCACCACCATGCCTTTGGGCTTGTTGACCACCAGCAGATGCTCGTCCTCATAGACGATTTCCAGCGGGATGTCCTGCGGCACGGCCTCAATGGGCTTTGCGTCCGGAATTTCCAAAACGATGGTGTCGCCCGCCTTGAGCTTCAGGCTTTTGGCAACCAGCCTGCCGTTGCACAACACATGACCGTCGGCCACCAGCGCCTGCAGAGCAGACCGGGAAAGGCCGGTGTCCTCGCCGCTCAGGAAGCGGTCAATGCGCTGGCCTGCCGTCTCCTGCTCCACCACAAATTCACGCTGTTCCATGGCTCACTGCTCCTTCGGGGACTGCCCGTTCTCAGCGTGCAGCTCTTCCAGAAAAATTACCAGCACCCAGAGGCCCACGCCCACACACACGCAGATATCCGCAAAATTAAACACCGCAAACTGCATGAACAGCAGATTGATGTAGTCCACCACCTCGCCGTTGAGCACACGGTCGATCAGGTTGCCGATGCCGCCGGCAAGGATCAGCAGCAGTGCGGCCTGCTGCAGGTATCTGCCGCGGCTGCGGAAGAACAGCCCGTAGGCCACAAAGATCAGCGCTATGCTGGTAGCGATGATGAGGAACAGCTGCTTGCCGCTGAGCAGGCTGAACGCCATGCCCGGGTTGAGCACGAACCGCAGCTCCACCACATGGGGGATCAGCGGCATTGCACCAATGGGCTGCAGCACATTGGTGGCCCACAGCTTGATGGCCTGATCGATGCCAATGAGTGCCGCAGCCGCGAGCAGATTAAAAACAACAAATGCCATAGGATACTCCCAAAATCATTCAGTATAAAAAACGGCGCTCCCCGGTATAAGGGAGCGCCGCCCTTTAAAACATTGTTTTATGCGGAACGCTTAGGCTTCCACAACGCTGGCGCAGCGTGCGCACAGGGTGGGATGTGCGGCATGGCTGCCGATGGAAGAAGAATACTTCCAGCAGCGCTCGCACTTTTCGCCGGTGGCATGTGCAGCAGCAACGCCCAGGCCCTCGACAGCACTTGCAGCGCCGCCTTCGCCCTTGACCAGCTCTACCTGAGAGACGATCATCAGGTCGGCCAGCTCGTCCATGGGGATGCTGTTCAGCAGATCATACACCGCGTCATTGCAGTACAGGGTGACGGCAGCCTCCAGAGAAGCACCGATGACCTTTTCGGCACGGGCCTGCTCCAGAACCTTCTTCACCTCGTCACGGACGGCGATCAGCTGAGCCCACTTTGCCTTGAAGGCCTCATCGGCGGCATACTGGCCAGCCTTGGGCATCTCCTCAAAGACAACGTACTTGTTCATGCCCTCGGTCTTGGGCATGAAGTCCCAGATCTCCTGACTGGTGAAGCACAGGATGGGCGCAATGATCTTGTCCAGAGCCACCAGGATCTTATACATGGTGGTCTGAGCAGCCTTGCGGCCTGCGCCGTTGGTGCAGTACAGGCGATCCTTGGTCACATCCAAATAGAAGTTGGACATTGCAACAACGCAGAAGTTGTACACTGCATGGTAGACCTTGTTGAAGTCGTACACAGCGTAGCCTGCGCTGGTGTTGACCATCAAGTCATCCAGAGCAGCCAGTGCCCAGCGGTCGATCTCCTGCAGCTGATCGTCAGCCACACAGTCGGTGTTGGGATCAAAGCCGTCCAGATTGCCCAGAATGAAGCGAGCGGTGTTGCGGATCTTGCGGTAAGCCTCGCTCAGCTGCTTGAAGATGTTCTTGCCGGCACGCACATCCACGGTGTAGTCGGAAGAAGCCACCCACAGACGGATGATATCAGCGCCGTAGTCCTTGATGATCTCGCTGGGCTCCACGCCGTTGCCGGCGCTCTTGTGCATCTGCTTGCCCTGCTCGTCCACGACCCAGCCGTGGCACAGAACAGACTTATAGGGTGCGCAGCCCTTGCTTGCAACGCTGGTCAGCAGGCTGGACTGGAACCAGCCGCGGAACTGGTCGCCGCCTTCCATATACATATCAGCCGGGAAGCGCAGCTCGGGGCGCTCCTCCAGCACAGCGGCGTGGGTGGAGCCGGAGTCGAACCAGACATCCATGATGTCGGTGTCCTTGGTCCACTCGGAAGCGCCGCACTTTTCGCACACTTCGCCTGCGGGGATAATCTGCTCGGCTTCGTACTTATACCATGCATCGGAACCTTCCTTGCGGAACAGGTCGCTGACAGCCTTGATGGTGGCATCGGTGATGTGGTAGGTGCCGCACTTCTTGCAATAGAATGCGGGAATGGGCACGCCCCAGGTGCGCTGGCGGCTGATGCACCAGTCGTTGCGGTCGCGCACCATGCCCTTCATGCGGTCATGGCCCCAATCCGGCATCCAGGTAACGGTGTCGATGGCCTTATAGACATCCTCGCGGAACTTTGCGATGGAGCAGAACCACTGTTCCGTTGCACGGAAGATGATGGGGTGATGGCAACGCCAGCAGTGCGGGTACTGATGCTTGATGTGCACCTGACCCATGACAGCACCGGACTCGGTCAAATCGGCCAGAATGGTCTTGTTGGCAGCCCACACGCGCTGACCCGCATACTTGCCGGCCAGCTCGGTCAGATAGCCGCCATCGTCCACGGGGACGGTGATGGGCACCTGCGGATACTTCTGGCAGACGTTGAAGTCGTCCACGCCGTGGCCGCCTGCGGTGTGCACGCAGCCGGAACCGCTTTCCAGCGTGACGTGGTCGCCCAGAATGACCCAGCCCTCCTTGGGCAGGTAGACGTGGTTGTAGCGCATCAGCTCGAACTCGGTACCGGGGACCGGCTCACCCACGATCTCGTAGTTCTCGATGTGGCAGGCATCCATGACGCTCTTGACCAGTTCGGTGGCCATGATGTGGAACTCATCGCCGATCTTGACGAAGGAGTACTCGAACTGGCCGTTCAGGCAGATCGCCTCGTTAGCGGGCAGAGTCCAAGTGGTGGTGGTCCAGATGACGAAGTAGGTCTTGTCCATCGGGATGCCGTGCTTTGCCAGCACACCGTTGGGGTCCTGAGAGACGTGGAAACGCACGAAGATGGAATCGCAGTCGTCCTCGCCGTACTCGATCTCGGCCTCTGCCAGAGCCGTGCGGCAGTCCGGGCACCAGTACACGGGCTTCAGGCCCTTGTAGATGTAGCCCTTCTTTGCCATCTCGCCAAAAATCTCGATCTGGCGTGCCTCGAACTCAGGCTTCAGGGTCAGATACGGATGCTCGAAATCGCCGATAACGCCCAGACGCTTGAACTGGTCGCTCATGATATCGATGTGCTCGGTAGCAAACTTTTCGCAGATCTGGCGCAGTTCCAGCTTGGAAATGTCCTTCTTCTTATCACCGACGGAGGACAGAGCCTTCAGCTCGATTGGCAGGCCGTGGGTATCAAAGCCGGGCACATAGGGAGCCTGGAAACCCTCCATGTTCTTATCGCGGATAATGATATCCTTGATGATCTTGTTCAGGGCAGTACCCATGTGGATATTACCGTTTGCGTACGGAGGGCCGTCGTGCAGGATGAACTGCGGCTTGCCCTCGTTGTGCTTCATGAGCTGATTGTACAGGTCGTTGTCGTCCCAATCCTTCAGCATGACCGGCTCCTTCTTGGGCAGGCCGGCACGCATTTCAAACAGGGTCTTGGGCAGGTTCAGAGTACTATCGTACTGCGATTTGTTCTTAGCCAATGGTTTACACTCTCCTCTATATTTCCTTATGGGGTTGCCTTACTCGCTGAACTTGACACCCTGAAAAGCATCGTAGTCCGGCTCGTCCGGCTTAAAATCAGCAGGAGGCGCGGGCGGCGGGTCCAGCTTGAGCTGGCTCTCATCCTTTGCCCAGAAATCCTCGCTGCTGTCAGCTGCCTTGTCGTCGTCATTTTCAACAACGGCAGCAGGTTCTGCATCTTCCTGTGCGGGCTGTGCAGGCTCTGCTTCCGGCTCCTGCACGTCCGCTGCCTGCGGCTGGGCTGCAGCGGCAGGCTCACTTTCCTCTGCAGCAGGCTCTGCCTGTTCGGCATCCTGTGCAGCCGTTTCCTTCTGGAACTCCGGCAGACGGCTCAGCGACTCCACATGGCTGCGGTACAGGTTGAGCACGTCAGACTTGAAGCGGGTCACTTCCAGACGCACGCGGTCATACTCGCGCTCCTCTGCAAGGCGCTTCTCGTTTGCTTCGTTCTCGATCTCGTCTGCACGGTCGTTTGCCTTCTGCAGCAGTTCGTTGGCATCGCGGATGATATCATCACCGCGCAGATTTGCACGATGGATGATCTCTTCTGCTTTCTGGTTTGCTTCGCGGATGACATTTTCGCCCATGCGCTGTGCATTGATCAGCGCGCTCTTGAGCATTTCACCATCTGCCTCAAAGCTCTTCAGTTCATCATGCAGCTTCTGGTTTTCAGCAGTCAAGTCCGCAATCTGCTTGCGAAGCTGTTCCGCCTGCGCATCGTCGTCCCGCAGCTGTTCTTCCACCTTATCCAGAAAACGGTCTACGTCCTCTGTGCGGTAGCCGCGGAGGTTTTTTTCAAATTGCACGGAGCGGACATCCTGCGGGGTCAGCATAATTCTTTCCTCCAATTGCTTTCAATATTGAAAAAACTCAATGATCAGTCGTTCCTTTTTGCTCTTTCCGGGCAGTGCCGTCAGAGCAAAGCGCCCCTTGCCGCGCACCGTGAACACATCACCCTCATACACCGGGGCGTGGGCGCTCTCTGCAGGCAGATGGTTGATCTCCACCCGGCCCGCCGCGATCCACTCACACGCCTGCCCGCGGCTGCAATGGAGCATGGCCGCAAGCACAGCGTCCAGCCGCAAAGAGGACACGGTGGCTGTCTGCGTTTTGCGCTCTGCCTGCGGGAATTCAGGCACCTCATCCAGCGAAAGCAGCGTGGTGGTGACCTCTGTCCGGCCCACCTGCAGCAGTTCCCGGCAGATGAGCTCCCCCGCCGTTTCCAGCGCAAAGACATAGGCAGTGCCCGGCGTATCGGCCGGAAGCACGATATCTCCCAGCGCTTCACGCCGCAGCTCCAGCCCCATCAGGCTGCCAAGGTAGTCCTTGTGGGCGGGCAGCACAGCACCGGCCTGTGCACGGCACTGCAACTGTACACAGCAGATGGGGTTTTCCGGGTAGCTGTACTCCGGTTCCAGGCAGAGGATCCGGCGTTCCGCCTCCGGCCAGCCGCCGTCAAAGCGGAAGCCTTCTTCCAGCCCGGCGCGGCCCAGAGCGGCACGGGCAAGCTCCTGCTCGCGGTCGCTCAGGAAACCGGAATACCGGGCAATGCCGCGGGACTGGGCCGTGCGGGCAAGGTCCTCGATATGCCGCATGAGGTAGCGTTCCTCATCATTGCGGGCGGGCACAAAACCCCGCACCGCACCGGTTGCCGGATCAATAGAATGCGCCATTGTTCTCCAGCTCGTCCAGCAGATCGCCCATGATATCTACGTTGTACGGGGTAATGATAAAGGTGCTGTTGGCTACGCGCTTGATCTGGCCGTTGTTGGCATAGGCCACGCCGGACAAAAAGTCTACCAGACGGCGGGAGACCTCCTTGTTGGTGGACTCCAGGTTCAGCACCACGGTACGCTTGTTGTTCAGATGGTCGGCAATGGTACTGGCATCCTCGAACCGCTCGGGCTTGACCAGAACCACCTTGAGCTGGGTGGTAGCATGGATGTTGACCACCTTGCCGTTCCGCTTGGGGGCTGCACCCTCTTCGGGCTCATCCTCTCCCTCGTCGCCTGCGACGCCGAGACCGTTGTTGTTATTCACCATCTGAGGACCGTCGTCCATGTACTGATCGTCGTAATCGTCCTCACTGCCGAAAAGCCCTTTTTTCAGGCTGTCCACAAAAGACATAGAAACTTGCTCCTTTCATTCGGGCAGCTCACGCTGCCTGGCACCCCTTTGTGAAAAAGAGTTGCTAATAGCTTTTTCTATTATCTGATTTTTTGCGTCAGATGTCAATAACTACAAAAGCTTTCCATCATACAAATTTTGTCCGGAGACGATGATCTCATCGTAAAGGCGGACTTCGCTGACGGTTTTTGTCTTATCCGAGCTGCTGGGCATGACGATGCGGTACTCGCCGTCCGTCACCAGCGGATGGTCATTATCCACAGGGTCGATCTTGCAGAAACGGGCAAGATTGCCGTATTTGACATAGACGCCCGGGATGTAGTTCTCGCCCTGCGTCTCAGACTCGGTGCCGTCCTCTTTCAGATAGTGGATGGCCTCAATGGGGACGCGCAGGCCGGTGGTCTCGTCCACGATGATCTGGGCGCTGGCCCGGTTGAGCCGCAGCACATCGCCGTTGATGATCTCGCAGGTGATGACAAAGCGGGCCAGACCGGTCGCTTCGTCGATGGTCACCTCGGAGACCGAGGCCTTGAGGGGCGTCTCCATCTGGCCGGGGAACTTTATCTTCACCGAGCGGGTCAGGGGCTTGCCGTTATCGCCCAGCAGCTTCTCCCCTTCCTTGGCCGAACAGAGGCCGACGTACCGCCACGCAAAGCCCGAGACGATCTTGCCCGCGCAGACGTCCAGCGGCAGCTCAGGGTCAGAGTTCAGATATGCCTGCAGGTCGGTGGTGTTCAGCGCGAGGATGTCGTCTGCCCCGGCGTTGAGCCGCCCGCTGGCAGAGCTGCGGATGAAGTAACCCGTCTGAGGGGCGGTGATCTGGGTCGGCCCCCCCAGCTGGGCCTGCACCTGCGCCGACTGCTCGGTGAGGGAGGCGATCTGGGCCGAGAAGTCCGAGACTTCACCGGTGATGACCCAGAGCTTGTTCTGAGCGAGGATGTAGTTTTCTTCGCCCTGGGCTGTCTCGTCGTAGGCAGAGCTGTCCAGCGCATCCATCATATCATAAAGCGCGGAAGCCCGCTCTTTTTTCAGGGAATCCAGCTGGGTGGCGGTGGTATTCTGAGAGCGCTGCAGAAGCTCGATCTGGTCGTTCAGGCTCGTGAGCTGCTGGCGGAGGCCCGCCTGTTCCGGGCTGCTGTAGATCTCCGCTACCGCAGCCCCTGCCGAGACGCGCTCGCCGTCGGCCGCGAGATAGCCCAGCGTTCCGCCGCCGGGAACATAGACCTCATCGAAGAGGAGAACGCCGTCGGCGTCCACCGTATCCGCCACGGTGGCAAGAAGCGCCGTCTCGTAGGTGTTGGGCGGGAAGAGAACCTGCAGGGCCTGATAGCCCACATAGATACCCGCCAGCACCACGACGGCGATGACGAAGCCTGCCAGCTTGCCCAAAGCGCTGGACGCGCCGGGATCAGAGCGTGGTCTATCCATCATAAAAGGTCACCCTTTCGCTAAAAATTCTTGGGTCAACTGCACGGCCCGGGCTGTAACGTCCGGCGCAGAGGCGTCCAGCCAGACCACGCCGTCCATATGGCGGAACCAGGTCAGCTGACGCTTGGCGTAGTTGCGGGAGGCCTGCTTGAGCTTTTCGGTGCAGGCATCCAGCGGGGCCGTTCCCTCAAAATCTGTCTCTTATACACATCTCCGAGCCCACGAGACCGAGGCTGATCTCG
>ERZ1027034.595-NODE-595-length-10211-cov-13.096593_pt1 | contig 10211 bp, 5 predicted proteins | sample MGYA00519443_ERZ1027034 | MGnify/ENA primary metagenome ERZ1027034 (study PRJEB26926, sample SAMN06164787) | human gut metagenome | biome: ENVO:00009003; feature: ENVO:2100002; material: ENVO:00002003 | host: Homo sapiens | place: USA | collected 2012 ... | reverse complement strand
ATTCAAGCAGGCGAACGATAAAGGCATTAGAATAGAACCATAGTGGAATGTAAATCTGGATGACATTCAAGCAGGCGAACGATAAAGGCATTAGAATAGAACCATAGTGGAATGTAAATGATGCATTAGATGATTTGAATACTTTTGATTCTTGGATTAGAATAGAACCATAGTGGAATGTAAATGATGATGATAATACTTCTGTTGTTGATTTCGTTAGTATTAGAATAGAACCATAGTGGAATGTAAATATTAATAAAGAATTACGATTACTTGACAGCGACGGATTAGAATAGAACCATAGTGGAATGTAAATTCAGATTTTGATATTTTTGAAGAGGTTTGTGCTCATTAGAATAGAACCATAGTGGAATGTAAATTCCCATTTTGGGAACTCACATCAATTGCTGTTTTAATTAGAATAGAACCATAGAGTTATTATATAAATACAAACAGACAGAGCTTAAAAAAATGGAAAGATATTGCGATATGGTTATGTAAGGGATACAAAATTATCTGATAACCATGATGTCGTAGCTTATAATTATGCTTTGGACAGAAATCAGAATTTGGCAGAAAAACTGGAGTCATTAACCCTTAGTAAAGATAAATTAATCAAACAGGGTATGAAATATTCAAAGGAAATGGATACAGTTGAAAAGAAATTGAAGAAATGCCGTACTTCAATTAGAGAAAAGGAAGCTTTTTATGCTTCAAGGGCAAATATGATTGCAACTACAGTATCTAAACTAGTTGTTGAGCATATGTTTGAAAATGTAAAATATGATTTGGTAATGTTTGATGAGGTCAGTATGGCATATGTTACACAGCTTATATGTGCAGCTATGTATTCACGGGATAAGTTTGTATGTGTTGGAGATTTTAATCAGTTGGCTCCAATTGCACAGTCAGAGGCAGCGAACTTCCTAAAAAGGGATATTTTTAGTTATTTTGGGATTATAGATGATAAGGGTATATCATAACCTTCTTAAAAATCATGCAAGTGTAGAGAAGAAGCGTGATATATCAAAGAGGATTCCATTACCAGGAGATGTGATGAGTCTTGTTGATTTAAGTGGAACATATTGTGCTGCTTATAAAAATTCGGACAACTCACGTTTTAATATTTTAAGTGCTATTGTGTCTTTTGGATTGGCTTTAACTTCAATGGACAAAGAGAATAAGGATGCAACTGGAGTAATTAACCCATATGTAGCCCAAGCGGCAGGCCGCTTTACTGCGGTTGCTGATATGGCGGTAAAGTCAATAGCGTTGGGGGGTAAGAGTTTTGAAAACTCTTACCTCCTGCTCGCAATAAATCCTGCCAGCCACATAACAGCCGATGCGATAATAAATATAAGAACAAATGTATTAACTTGTTCTTTCCATCTCAATGAAAGAATAACTGCGTCGCCTATGACGGCTATGATAATTGGCAGAAGCATAAAAAGATTGACTGCATCATTATTGAATACTCTGTATGCCATATATGCAAAAGCAGCGACAAGCACAAGTGATACGACTGCCTCTATTATATGGAATAATCCGGCGTATTCAATATGTGATTTATATACAACCGGAATAGCCATAGAGAAAAATATGAGATACACAAGTGAAAGCCATAGTAATATGCTGTCATTTGCCATTGCATTATTTTTAGCCGTTCTGATGACAAGTGCGGCTATCAGAAATCCGTATGAGGCAAATTGTATTCCGGGGATTGTATATTCGGTATGCACCATTCCTGAGACCAGAATCACGCCGATTGTAATACATATCATCTTTGCATTAACCTGCGTTCCGTCTGACAGAAGAGCCTTAAGGAAATCCCTGTTGATTGTAAATAATAAAATAACGGATGCTGCAAGCGACAGAATACAGATGCCGTTTACATACCGGCTGAACCCATCTCCCCACATGGAAAGATTTTTATCAGCAAATGAACGTATGAGACTCTGAAGCCTTTCACCAAAAAGAATCAGAAAATAACCCATGATAAGCCAGTTGATTAACATCTTTTGTCCTCCTCCAAAATTTTAATTGATGATAAATTATATCATATATGAATATCAATTTGCTATACAAAAATATATAATATAAGTCCTTTTTTTGGGACATCCAATATGAGATAATTATTATGGGGCAGGGAAAGCAATAAATCAAGGGGCTTGGAACTTATTATAATTAAAACGACTTGGTTATAAAAAACCTAAATTTGGTTATTGACAATCAAAAGGTTTGAATGTATTATAATCATAACATGATGGTTATAAAAAACCAAAGGAGGTTGCGATGTTAGATCTAAGCATTAGAACATTGATAGAAAATGAATATGAGAACGTTGAAAAAAATGGTTATGAAATTGCTTCGCGATTAAGGAACTGTGGTATCTCAAATTATTACCAAGTAGTTGGTGCTGCATATGCTGCATATTTAGCGAAAGCAAATCAATTAGAAGATTTGCAAAGCCTTCTGGATTATATACAGACAGAGTTAGCTGAATCTAGACAATACTTCCTAAGAGATCACCCATCTGATTCGTACTGGATGTGTGTAATTGAGATCTCAAAAATATATACAGTTGAAGCATTATTAGCGGTTGTGCTTTGGATGAATAATTCAATAGATGGAAGACGTTTTGGTGGAGAATCAGAAACTCCAATTAGCATTGTAAAACTTGCATATGGATTGTTAAAACCAGAGCATGAAAATGTAGCAGATTTTTGCAGTGGGACAGGTGTATTTTTGTCATATGCAGCACTAATGAATCGAGATAATCAGTATTATGGTATGGAAATAAATACCTTAGCCAAAGAGATATCGGAAATAAGAATGTCACTATTAGCAGAACAACAGATTATTGAACAAGGATCTGTCTTTACAATGGATGCAACTAAAAAGTTTGATAAGATTTTTAGTGACAGTCCATGGAATGTAAGATCATGGAAAACTAGTTCAGATGAACAAATAGTAAGTGAAATGGAGAAGATGGTTCCAGAACTGAAAAAGGCGACAACAGGAGATTGGCATTTTATAGTTAACGTTGTGGGCCATCTTAATGAAAAGGGAAAAGCTGTAGTAACTTCTTCAAATGGCTTAACATGGAATGGAGGAGTAAGCAAAGCAATCAGAGAAAGAATTATTAAATTAGGTTGGTTAGAAGCTGTAATATCTCTTCCGGCTAATTTGTATCAGACAACTTCAATTCCAACATCAATTATAGTTTTAAGCAAACAAAAGAATGAAAAGATCCGATTAGTTGATGCAAGCGAAATGGCTATAGTAGGACGTCGCCTAAATGAGTTAAATGATAGTGCCATTAATGAAATTCTTGAATTAATGAGTAAGGATTCAGATAACTCAAAGTTGGTATCAGTAGATGAAATTGCAGCACAAGATTATGCGATTAATCCATCTAGATATTTACAGAATGAAGTTCAGGTTGAAAATGGTGTTCCATTTGAGGAGTTGATTGTAAATATTACCAGAGGAGCACAGATAAAAGCATCAGAACTGGATGAATTGGTTTCTGATGAACCAACAGATTTTCAGTATTTAATGCTAGCTAATATTCAAGATGGAATTATAAGTGATGACTTACCATATTTGAAGGAATTGGATAAGAAGCAGGAAAAATACTGCATTAAGAATAATAGTCTTGTTATTTCAAAAAATGGAGCACCTGTAAAGGTGGCTGTTGCAACTGTAGAAGAAGGTCATCAGATATTAGCAAATGGTAATTTGTATGTGATTGAATTAGACACGAATAAAGCTGATCCATATTATGTTAAAGCGTATTTGGAAAGTGAAAATGGTTCAATTGCGCTTTCTAGAGTTACAGTAGGAGCTACACTGCCAAACATTCCAGTAGATGGTTTAAAGAAAATACTTATACCCAATCCGGATATGGATGTACAGAAACAAGTTGCCAATAAGTATTTGGAACAGCTTTCAGAGATTAAACTGTTAAGGAAAAAAATGCAAGCGGCAACAGAAAAGTTAAAAAATATTTTTTCGGAGGAAAATTAAATGTCAGGGAACGATAAGATAAATGCAGTAGGAACAAATATAGCAGAAAAAGCACAGGTTATCTGGAACGTGGCAGATATGTTAAGGGGTCCGTTTAAGCCACACGAATATGGATTGGTAATTCTTCCTATGACAGTAGTGAAGAGATTTCATGATTGTCTATTACCAACACACGATAAGGTAATGCAGGAGTACGAAAAGGTCAAGAATTTTGCAGTTATAGATGGCTTCTTAACAAAAGCGTCAGAATATCAATTCTATAACACAAGCAAATTTACGTTTGATTTGTTACTTGCAGATCCAGAAAATATCGAAGATAACTTTAGAGATTATTTGAATGGATTTTCTGCAAATGTACAGGATGTATTAGCCAAGTTTGACTTTGACAATATTATCAAGCGTATGGTGGAAAGCAATACCTTGTATTTGATTATTAAAGAGTTTAATTCTGATAAGGGATATCTTGGTGCAGATAAAGTCAGTGCAGTGGACTGTGGATATATCTTTGAAGACTTGGTCAGAAGATTTTCGGAGTCCTTTGATGAAGAGGCAGGAGCTCATTTTACTAGCAGAGATATTATTTATCTTATGACCGACTTACTCCTTTGTAATGCAGATCTCTCAAAAGGGGGAAGAATAAAAGTTCCAAATCCACCATACGATGAGCAGGTTGAAATTGCAGAATATTTGGATAAAAAGATTCCTGAGATTGATAAACTTATTTCAGAGAAAGAAGATCTAATTAAGGAATTGGAAAGTTATAAAAAATCTCTGATTTATGAATATGTCACAGGTAAAAAAGAAGTACTTGTAGAGAATGTGAGGTGATACGCATGGATGATAAGAAAATGGAAATAATGATTTCTATGAATTATAAAAATAGTAATGACCTTGTTAGTGATGTCAAAGGAATCATTGAAGCAGCACAGACAATGGTCAATAGGCAAATCAACTCGACTTTGACAAAAAGAAATTGGCTTATCGGATATCGTATTTCAGAAGAAATCACGAAGGATCTTGATAGAAAAGATGTTTATGGCAAGCAGACAATGAAAAATCTTGCAGCTGACTTACAAGGTGTCTATAAAGAAAACTTTGATGTATCAAACTTGTATAAGTTTAAGCAGTTCTATGAAATGTATTCAGACATTTTAGACACTGCGAGTCTAAAATCTTTTGAAAAATTAACATGGTCACATTATCGTGTTCTGCTGCAGGTTAAAGATGACAAAGCAAGATCTTGGTATGAGAAGGAGGCTGCTGAGCAGACATGGAGTGTAAAAACACTCCAAAGAAATATATCATCACAATATTATTATCGAATGCTCAGTAGTCAGAATCCATCTGTCGTTGAAGCAGAAATGAAAGAGCTTACCGCTGACTATCAGAATGATAAGTATATGTTGTACTTACCTTCAGAAGAGGAATTGAAACAGGAAATTGAAACTCAGAAGATGATATTCGAATTGCAACAGAGTGAAAAAAAGAATTCTGTTACAGATGAGGATAATACAAAACTAGAGTAGAGAAGTAACTTAAATTGTGCAACAACCCGTTGCACAATTTAGAGGTGACGATTATTTATAGAAAAAAGATTATAGACTCGCCGTGTCTAAAATCTTTTGAAAGACAATGAGGTGACAAATGCTATGGGAATAGATGTTACAACAGAAAAACGATTTGAGGAAGATATTGAAAGCTTCTTCCTATCAAATGAGGGTGGTTACACAAAGAATAGAGATAGTTATGATCCGAAATTAGGATTATATGTAGATACATTAATTCGATTTATTAAGACTACACAAGAAAATAGTTGGAAACGATTTACTATGCAGAATGCTGATAATCCAGAGAGAAAGTTTTGCCTTGCATTTAATAATGCATGCGATGCAGATGGCTTGATTTATGTACTTAGACATGGGTTTAAGCATCGTGGTATTACATTTAAAGTATGTTATTTTGCACCTGAATCTGGGTTAAATCAGACACATGCAGAGCATTATGAAATGAATGAAATTACATGTAATAGGCAGTGGTACTATTCAGCGGATAATTCTAATTCTGTTGATATGGTAATTGCAGTCAATGGTATACCTGTTTTTGCATTTGAACTGAAGAATCAGTATACGGGACAGACAGTAGATAATGCGAAGAGACAATGGATGTATGACAGAGATCCAAGAGAGGTATGTTTTCAATTCAATAAGCGTATTTTGGCATACTTTTGTGTTGACCAGACAGAAGTTTGGATGACAACAAAATTAGATGGAAAAGATACCTATTTTCTTCCGTTTAATCAAGGCTCAAATGGTGCTGGAAATAATGGTGGAAAAGGTAATCCGGCAAATCCTAATGGATATCCAACATCTTACCTTTGGGAAAAAGTTTTCCAGAAAGATAGCATGATAGATATTTTGCAAAAGTTTATTCATTTGCAGGTTAAAGAAGATAAAAAACTTTTGGCCAATGGGACAGAGCAGATTGTTAAGAAAAAGACGATTATTTTTCCAAGATATCATCAGCTTGATGTGGTAAGAAAGTTGATTGAAGATGTAAAGGGAAATGGTCCAGGAAAGAATTACCTTATTCAGCATTCGGCAGGGTCTGGTAAGTCAAATTCGATTGCATGGACAGCTTATAGACTGGCATCATTACATAACGAATTAAATCAACCGGTATTTAGCAGCGTTGTTGTTGTAACAGACCGTACGGTGTTAGATGCACAGTTGCAGGAAACAATTTCTAGTTTTGATCATACTCTTGGTGCGGTAGAAACAATTGATGACAAGAAGAAATCTGTTGATTTAAGGAATGCATTGAATAATGGTATTCGTATTATTGTAACAACTTTGCAGAAGTTTCCAGTTATTTATACAGAGGTTGATAAAAGCGAGAAGAAAAATTATGCGATTATCGTAGATGAGGCACATTCTTCTCAGACAGGAAGTTCAGCATTAAAGCTAAAGACTGCGCTTGCAGATACAGAAGAGGCTTTGCGTGAATATGCAGAAATTGAAGGTGTCGCGGAGGATGAAGTAGATAAGAATGATAAAGTAGTACAGGAAATGATAACTCATGGAAAACATAAGAATCTATCATTTTTTGCATTCACAGCTACACCAAAGGGACAAACGCTTGAAATGTTTGGTACGCCAGTTCCTAATGGAGAAGATGGATTCTATCCATTTCATATCTATAGCATGAGACAGGCGATAGAAGAAGGTTTTATTCTAGATGTCTTGCAAAATTATATGACATACAGTACTTGCTTTAAGATAGCTAAGAAAACAGAAGAAAATCCGGAATTGCCAGAGAGCAGAGCTACCAAAGCAATTAAGAAATATGAAAAACTGCATCCATACAATATTAGCCAGAAGGCTGAGATTATTGTAGAGACGTTCCAAGATACGACGAGATATAAAATTGGCGGAAAAGGAAAGATGATGGTTGTCACAGATTCCAGATTGGCAGCAGTCAGATATTTTCATGAGATAAAGAAATATATAGCAGATCATCAATATGATAATATAGATGTATTAGTTGCATTTTCCGGAAACGTTGAAGATGGAGAAGAAGAATATACCGAACCGGGATTAAATGTAAGGAGAGATGGAACTCATATATCAGAATCTCAGACAAAGTCAGAGTTTCATGATAATTTCAATATTCTTGTTGTGGCAGAAAAGTATCAGACTGGATTTGATGAGCCACTGTTACATACTATGATTGTTGATAAGAAATTGAAGAAAGTTAAGGCTGTTCAGACACTTTCGAGACTTAACAGGACATGCCTGGGTAAGGTTGATACATTTATTCTTGACTTTGCAAATACGAAGGAAGAGATATTAGATGCGTTCCAGCCATTCTATCAGGAGACAAGCTTGGAGCAGGAAGTGAATGTTGACCTTATGTATCAAACCCAGCGTGAACTGCGCGACTATGCAATCTATAACGACAATGACATTATTGGTTTTATTGAGGTATGGAATAGACCTGGAACACAAACGAAAAATTCTATGGGACAAATGACAAGTGCTTTGAAGCCGGTAGCAGATCGATACAACTTGAAAAATCCAGAGGAACGTTATCAGTTTAGAAGACAGGCAAGAAGTCTTGTGAAATGGTATAGCTATATATCACAGGTTGTACGTATGTTTGATAAGGAAATGCATCATGAATACCTGTTTCTCAGATATTTAATTGAGCTTATTCCTGCTGAGAAAGAAGAGAATGTGGATCTGGATGGTAAATTGGAACTGGAATATTACAAGCTGAAAAAGACATTTGAAGGTGCTATTCAGTTAGAGAATATGGATGGTCAATACGAGACTGTTACAGATAAGGGCAAACAAGGACTGAAGAAAAAGAGTACCTTGGATGAAATACTAGAAAAGGTAAATGAAAAATTTAAGGGAGATTTTACGGATGCAGACCGAGTTATGCTTGGAACTCTTCACGATAAGTTGGTAAAAGACGAAAAATTGGCTAATTCTGCACGAACAACAGACCCATTAATTTTTATGCAGACTGTATTCCCAAATGCATTTGGAACAGCTGCAATGGACAGCTATATGGAGTCACAGGAGAGTTACCAGTCCTTGTTTGAAGATAAAGCTAAGTATGATGCAATTATGAACGCGTTAGCTGAAAATGATTATTTGCGTAGTATTCGTATGCGCAATGGAGTCAAGAATTATGGGTTTGAAATTAAAAATCTACAGCAAGTAAGTGATCGAATTTATGATACAGAATATCGACATCCTGAGACATTAAACTATTTATTGACAGATTTTATGCTTACAACTTGTACCAATCAAGAAAATAAAAGATATTATTTCGATGGATTTGAAATGGATAAGAGTAATACCCACTATCAATTTGCAAAAGAATATATTGAACGTGGGCAGAATGTGGGATTGTTTGTAAGTGAATTGTGTAAGTACTATATCCATATATGGAAATGCGTTTTAGAAGATGTTACATTATCAGATGAGGTCAAATACAAATATCTGGAACTTATATTCAATAATGCAACGATGCCGCAGATTGAAAATATCAATGAAGCGGATAATTCAAATTGTATAAAGAATTTCATTGTGGAGGATGAAAACTCGCTGGCTATGTTAAATGGTGTGTCATCCGATGTGATGATTGAATTTATTTCGGAACAGTCTGTAGCATTTTGCAAAGTGAATAATACAGGAGCTGATAAGCAAGTTCTTGAATTCATATATAAAAACAATATGTATGAACTGAACCGTGACATGATAGCATCTGTGATAGGATTTTACCATCCTGAGTTGGAAGATGAACTTAGCAAATCACACTATACAACACTTATAAAGGCCAATAATGATGTTTTAAATACGAGAATTTGGGGATCTTTTGAAGAGTATGTAAATCTGTTTGTATTGGGAATAGCGGAAAATACAGCGGAGGATATTGAAACGGTAGAGGATATTATTGAACGTTTGGCAAATATAAATGTGGATCTTATTTTCGAGGTATTGGATAAAGAACAAGTTAGCTGGGCAGATTTTAATGAATGCTGTACAAATGATGTTGAAAAAGATATAAAGAAAAAGATTTGGAATTATTTGCTTCAAAATCAACGTATTTACGCTACATGGAACAATTTTGATGCGTATTATACAGAATTTGGTCTTACATCAGAGCTTTCTGTGCAGTTTATTCAGGGAAATGCATTATATGGATTTACTGATGAAGGAAATGGTTTTTGTACGCTTACCATTGATTTTGATAATTTTGCAATAGAAGGGTTTTCATATATATGGAAAAATAATTTGTATGTACCAAATAAAATAATAGATACGAGACTTCGAACAACAGTATCAGAAGAGATAGAATTGTTACAAGGTTTCAAAAAACAATTGTTATGTGATTCTACTAATAGAAAGGTTGATGAGTATTATGTATTCCCTGGTATTACATACAATATGTTGGATGAAAATGATAATATTCAAAGATTTGATATTGATGATGAAAGAAATCTGTTTGATTTTTTGAATAATAGATCATATACGGTTATTACTGGTAAACATAAATCTGGAAAATCACTTTTGGCAAAGCGTTTGTTTAGATATTTTTATGAGAAGGGAAAGAAGCCGCTCTTTATTGAAGCAAGTAGTATTAACAAGAAAAGAATAGAAAGAACTATAGAT
>ERZ1027034.564-NODE-564-length-10407-cov-3.817910_pt1 | contig 10407 bp, 7 predicted proteins | sample MGYA00519443_ERZ1027034 | MGnify/ENA primary metagenome ERZ1027034 (study PRJEB26926, sample SAMN06164787) | human gut metagenome | biome: ENVO:00009003; feature: ENVO:2100002; material: ENVO:00002003 | host: Homo sapiens | place: USA | collected 2012 ... | reverse complement strand
GTGCATAATTTGTTCGAGGTCGGAAAAGTCGAAACGTTTGCAATCCACAAGCGCGACGCTCGGCGCAATAATAACGTCCTCGTCACCGCTTATTTGCGACGTTAAAACGCATTTGTCCTCGCCGTCCTTCTCGACGGCGAGTTCGATATCGCCGTACACGTCGAGAAGTTTTTGTTTTATATCGTTTGCGTTGCTCTTTTCAACGCCGTCTATCACCAGCGGTATGCGCTTGTTGAAAAAAACCGTAGACAAAAAATCCGCGGCTATGTAACGTTGATACGAGCCTTTCAATACGTCATCGAGTTTCATTGTTATACTCCCAAAATCTGATTGTTCTGTGCAGTGCCCAAAGAAGTTTTTTGAGCGGAAGATGCGGAATGTCGTCCTTGCTCACGAGATTCAACAAAAACGCGAGCCACACGTAAACGAGCGCGCATACCGTAAATCCTACGGCGAGCGCAACGACGTCGTTTTTCACAAAGGATTGTATCGCAATTCCGCACAACGCCATTATAACACCCGAAACGAGATTTAGACCAACGTTTTTTTCAAGACGAAGCCCACATATTTTATAATAGGATATAAGCGTGCAAAAATAAGCCGTCGTAGGCAAGGCAAGCGACGCAACCGCAGCGCCGTTTATGCCGATATATTTCGTAAGCAAAACGTCCAGCGCAATCTTGACGATTATTATTGCGACGGCAAGGCTCAAAACGGCGTATTTGGTTTTGTCAAGCGCTTGCAGCAAAGAAACGTAAATTTGCATCACAGACAAAAACACCACGTTTGCCGAAGATATGAGAAGTACGTTTTGCGCAACTTGCGCGTCTTGTGCGGATAACGACGGATAAATCGCTCCTATAATATTTTTTGAAAACACTGCAAGAAAAAACGCGCACGGTATTCCGAAAAGATAGGCAAGACGCACGCAAAGACTGCTTTTGAGCATAACGCCGTCTATATCCCTCGTAACTCTCGACGCCGACACCGACGGCACGATTGCAACCGCAAGCGACATTATCGCAACCACGGGCATGTTGATAAGCGAATTGACAGGCCCCGACATTATGCCGTATTGCGCCGTAGCAACGTTCTTTTCAAGCCCGAACGCTTTGAGCATGTTGACGATTATCACGCTGTCAAAGAAACTCGACAGCGGCATAAGCATGGCAACCGCCGCAATGGGAAGCGCAACGTGCAGCACGTCTTTGACGTCTTGTTTGGTTACGTTCAATTTGACTTTTTCGCCGCTTTTTTGCTTTTTCGAGCGCACAAAATAGGTTGCAAGCATATATATCACGGTTACGATTTCGCTTATTGTCACGCCCAAAAGCGCACCGCACACGGCATAAATCACGCCTTTTCTTATCAGTGCGTACGAAAGCGCAAGCCCCACCGACAGTTTTACAACCTGCTCCACAACGTTTGAAAGCGCAGTGGGAAGCATATACATTTCACCTTGGAACCAGCCTCTGAACCCAGAAATCACGCACACGCACACGATTGCCGGGGCAATAACCAAAAATCCCGGATATGTGTCGGCATTGCCCTGTCTTGCCGCCAAAAACCTCGACGCTCCCGCCATAACGGCGGCAAACGCAAGCCCCAAAACGAAAAGCGCAAGCATTGCAACGCTCAAATACTTTTTGGTGTCCTCGCCGATTGCTCGCTTTTCGGCAACCATACGCGAAAGCGCGGTGGGAATCCCTGCCGTTGCAAGCACCATAAAAAGCGCGTACACGGGAAACACGAGCTGATACATGCCCATGCCCTCTGCCCCCAGTATATTGGTGAGCGGTATGCGATAAAGCGCGCCGAGCATTTTTGCAACAACGCTGCCGATGAGCAACACGCCTGCACCCGACGCGATACGTTTTGAGTTTTTGCTATGCGCCTTTGCCCCTTTCATTGGCAAAGCGTTGCCGATATCATCTCGGCGCAAAAATTGAGATAGGTCTTTTGCTCGTCCGCTATTTCAACCTCTGAAACAAGCGCGACGCAGCCGAAAAAATCGCCGCCCGACACCACGGGTTCGCAAACGATATATCCTTGTCCGTCCACGTTTTCAAACACTTTGGAAAAATCTCCCGACACGCTCTCGCGATTGCGCTTTCTTATCAGATCAGAAAAGTCGCCCGTAAGGCGCGCGCCGACAAATCTCTTTTTGTTGTTTCCTTCGCAAAGCACGACTTCGCTTGCGCTCAAAATCAAAACGTCTTTGCCCGTCGCGCTCGCAAGTGCTTTTGCCAACGCCTTCAAAGAGGGCAACACGCTTTGAAACCCCGTGTATCTTTTGAGCGTCAAACCTTCGTCGTTTGCGGATATTTCCATTTCGTCCCCCACTTGCAAACGCATGGTTTTTCGCATTTCTTTGGGGATAACTATACGTCCGAGCTCGTCTATTCTTCTTACGATTCCAACTGCCATAAAGCCTCCGTTTTATGCTAGTATTCGTCAAACTTCCGCTTATATTCCTTGCGCTCGATATTTTTAAATATGTTGCAAAACGCACGCTTTATGCGTGCGTTTTGATATGATAAACATTGTGTTTTGTCAATCGAATTTGATTTGCATTTGATGGAGCTCAAATATAAAATTGCTTTGGTTTCGGCTTTTCGATAACCCTTTCAAGCACGAAAGAAGTGAATTCGACCTCTTCTATGAAATCGCGAGGAAGGTATTTTACGCGGTTGAATTTTTCAAAATGTTTGAAGTGAGTGGGAAGCGTAACGGGCGTTGCCACGTCCACTTTGTAGGATATATCTTGCAACATTCTAGTGAAATTTGACGGCGTCAAAGAAAGCTCGCTTTCATATATGACGTCACGCAAAATCTTGTCGCCTTTCATAACTTTTGCCCAAATTTTCATCAGTATTCCTCGATTATTTCTCCAAAATAAAACGTGTGTAAATCCTTTTGCGGATACCACTTTTCAACGTCTTTCAAATCCATATCCCCCATGGGAACAGCACCTACGACCTTGCATTCGAAGTATCTTTGACAGCCGCCCACGACGTAGCCGTCAACGCTTTTTGCTTTGACTTTTTCAAGCGCACACTCCGCCCATTTGTCGTACTCGCGTCCGCTTTTCGTGCCGCAAAACTTCACCGCATCCGACATCTCGCGCATAGGCGGAACGCTCACCGTAAAAGTGCCGAGGCGGTCGATAAATTCCTTGGTGTATCTGCTTTCTCTCACGGGTGCGACAAAAACTTTTTTGCCCCACATCACGCCTATCATACCCCAGCTTATCACCATCACGTTGTCGCCCGAGCACAAAAACGCGCCCGTGTTCAACGCAGTGTCAAGGCAAGACAAATTGTCGAATCTGTGCATACTTTTCTCCTTTTGAAATCTATTATATGCAAAACACTCGTTGCAAGTCAACGCAAACCTCAATCTCGAAAAAGATTGAATACTTTCAAGTTTTTCAAGCGTTTTTTACATTTTTAATCATTGTTATATTTGCTTTTCGATTGCGTTTTCTATTTTTGTATGATACCATACTTTCGATGGTGTCGGCAATACCCATCAGTAAAAAAAACCGAGGTGTATTTTGAAAAAATCTCTTGTTTATCTGGCAAGAGCGGCTGTGATTGCCGCTTTGTATTTTGCCCTGTCCGTAGCATTCAACGCAATAGCGTTCGTCCCCGTGCAATTTCGCGTATCCGAAATACTCGTGTTGCTCCCCCTCATCTTCCCCGAAGCGATTCCCGGGCTTGCAATAGGTTGTTTTTTCACAAACTTCTTTTTCTCGCCCTTCGGCGTGTTCGACATGGTTCTTGGCACGCTTGCAACACTCGTAGGTGCGATCGGCACGTACCTTTTGCGTCGCAGACCTTTTCTTGCAACCCTTCCGCCGATTGTAGCAAACACCTTGCTCGTGCCGCTCATTTTCGTGCTCAACGATGCGTCGACGGTGTATTATCTTGCAATGTTCGAGATTTTGGCATCGCAAATCATAACCTGTATAGTTTTGGGCATGCCCTTTACTTTCGCCCTCAAAAAAGCGATGATTGCGGCACACATTCCCCTTCCGCACCCCTCGAAGTACGACACCGCTCCTTACCGCCGCATATTGCCGGGCGTCGAAGAGGACGAAGAGGATTGAATTGCAAAAACGACATAAGAAAACCTCGCAGTCGCGAGGCTTTCTTCTTTTTCGGTTGTTTTTTTGTTTATTTTGCAAGCGGTGTAAAGAACACTTTGCCTGCGTAGGGTTTGAGCGTATCTCCGAACGGCTCGTCGTAAACGGAAATCAACTCGGTTGCGCCTTGCGGAATATACTTTTTGATTTTCGACGCTTTGACGGGCTTTTTGCTGAGGTTGATTACAACGGTAAGTTTGGATTTGCCGTCCTCCGCAATCTTGTCGTAAACGAAAAGTTGTTTGTCTTTTGGCAAATACAACTTAAACTCGCCGTAAACCGCCGTATCCTTGTATTCTTTGCGGAGTGCCATTGCCTTTTGATAGAAATACCAGATTGAATTTTCGTCTTGCATTGCCTTTTCAACGTTGACTTCGGGATAATTGGGATTGACGGTGTACCACGGCTCGACAGTTGAGAATCCCGCGTTTTTCGTGCCGTTCCACTGCACGGGAGTGCGAGCGCAGTCGCGCGCGGCGGTGTGAGCCACTTTGAGGATGTGCTTGTCGCTGAAACCGAATTTTCTCATCAAATCGCGCACGCAGAAAGTGGACACGTCCTTGAATTGCGCCCACGGGTCGCTTCCCTTCGGATATTTGTCGAAATAAAGCGCAGTCATGCCGATTTCTTGTCCCTGATACACAAAGTGCGTGCCCGAAAGGAAAGTGTACGCCATGCAAAGAGCCTTGCCGCTCTCCACGCGATATTCCTCGCTGCCGTATCTCGAAATAATACGCGCGTGGTCGTGATTTTCAAGATAGTTTGCGTTCCACGCTCTGTGGTAAAGTTTCGTTTGCCAATCGTTGAACGTCTTTTTGAGTTTGGGCAAGCTGAAAGGAGTGTGCACCCACTCGATGATAATGCAATCCGCATTCATGTGTTGGAAAGAAATCATCATATCCAACTCTTTTTTGTTCTCGTTGACGTACGTGAGCGCGGTTTTGGTGTTCATAAGCGGAGCTTCGCCCACTTGGAACGCGTCGTACTGCTCGATAACTTTGCGATATTCTTGCAAATATTCGTGGATATGCGGGCCGTTGTTGTAATGCTCCATACCTCTTGAGGCAGGCATGAGCCAGTTGCCGTTGGGCAAACCCTCAACCTTGCTGATTTGCGTGATGACGTCCTCTCTGAAACCGTCTACGCCCATATCCAACCAGTATCTCATCACGTCTTTCACCGCTTCTCTGACCTTGGGATTGTCGTGATTGAGGTCGGGTTGCTCCTTTGCGTAAAGGTGCAGATAAAACTCTCCTCTTTGCTCGTTGTACTCCCATGCAGAACCGGGGAAAGTGGACATCCAGTTGTTCGGCACTTTCTTTCCGTCCTTGCCCTTGCCTTTGCGCCAAATGTAGAAATCGGTGTAAGGCTCGACTCTAGCGCAACTCTTTTTAAACCATTCGTGTTGATCGGAGGTGTGGTTGATAACCAAGTCCATAATCACTCTCATTCCAAGCGCGTGCGCTTTTTCGAGCACCGCTTTGAAATCGTCGAGTGTGCCGTATTCGCGATTGATATTCTTGTAGTCCGCTATATCGTAGCCGTAATCCGCTTGCGGAGAAACGTACAAAGGCGAAAACCAAATTGCGTCGCTGCCCAAACTCTTGATGTATTCGAGCTTTGAAAGCACGCCTTTCAAATCACCTATACCGTCGTTGTTTCCGTCGCAAAAAGAGCGTGGCCAAATCTGATAAACGGACATCTCTTTAAACCATTTTCTTTCTTCCATAATAATCTCCCAATATGCAAAAACGAGGTTTTATGCCTCGTTTTTGCAATTATAAACGTTAGTTTTCGCTTGTTTCGTCGTTTTCCGACGTTTCAATGTTTTCGGTTTCGACAGCTTGATTTTCGCTCTCTTCGCCGCTTCCGACTATGACGTTGCCGTCCTCGTCGTATTCGACTTCTTCCTCATCCTCGTGAGGTGTGAGCGCGATTGCCATAACCTTGAACTTGTCGTCTTTGAGCTTCATGATGCGCACGCCTTGCGTAGCTCTGCCTATCTTGCTGATTTCGTCCGCTTGCACTCTGATGATAACGCCGCTGTCGGTGATCATCATAACGTCGGTGTCCGCAGGGATAACTTTGAGGCTTACCAGCGTACCCGTCTTGTCGTTGAACGTGCCGGCTTTTACGCCCTTGCCCGCTCTGTTTTGAATCGGGTAGTCGTCGATGCTGCTACGCTTGCCGTAGCCGTTTGAGGTGACCGTGAGGATTTCGTCGCCGGGATGCACCACGTCGAACGCCACAAGCGTCGTGTCGCCCGAAATGTTCATTGCCTTGACGCCCATTGCCGTTCTGCCCACGGGACGTACGTCTTGCTCGTTGAAGTGGATGCTCATGCCTTGGCTGGACGCAACCAAAAGTTCGTCGTTGCCGGTGGTGATGACCGCTCCGATAAGCTCGTCGTCATCGTTGAACTTGATTGCTATCTTGCCGTTGCGCTTGATGGAATCGTATTCTTCGAGAGGAGTCTTTTTGATAAGGCCTTTCTTCGTTGCGAGCATGAGGAACTTGCCTTCTTTATCTTCGGGCATTTGCAGGAACGCTTGTATCTTTTCGCCTTGTTCAAGTTGCAAGAGGTTGACCGCCGCTCGGCCGCGCGCGTTGCGTGTCGCTTCGGGAATCTCGTAGGCTTTGAGCGTGAACACCTTGCCTATGTTGGTGAAGAACATTATTCTCTCGTGCGTGTTGGACGTGAAGATTCTTTCGACGAAGTCCTCGTCCTTTGCCTTGTGAGCGGTGATACCCATGCCGCCTCTGTGTTGCGCTTTGTATTCGGCAACCGGCATGCGTTTGATGTATCCGCCGTGCGTCATGGAGATAACCACGTCCTCTTTTTCGATAAGGTCTTCGATGTCGATATCGCCGTAATCGTAGGTGAGTTCGCTCATTCTGGGCGTGTTGTATTGCGCCTTGATGTCGGTCATTTCCTTGATGATGATGTTCTTGACTTCCTCGTCGCTTGAAAGCACCATGTTGAAGTAGGCGATTTGCTTGTCGAGGTCTTCGAGTTCTGCGTTGATTTTTTCAACTTCGAGTCCCGTCAAGCGTTGCAAACGCATATCGAGGATTGCCGCCGCCTGCTTGTCGCTGAGCCCGTAGTTTTCGATGAGTTTTGCGATAGCGTCTTGTCTGTCGCGGGACTTCTTCAAAAGCTCGACGATAGCGTCGATGTTTTCAAGAGCGATGTGCAAACCGAGCAGGATATGTTGTCTTTCTTGCGCCTTTTCCAAATCGAAACGGGTTCTGCGCACGATAACGTCTTTTTGGTGAGCGATATAGCACTCCAAAATCTCTTTGATATTGAGCACGCGAGGCACACCGTCCACGAGAGCGAGCATAATCATGCTGAACGTGGTTTGCATTTGCGTTTGCTTGTAGAGTTGGTTGAGAAGCACTTGTGCGTTGACGTCTTTTTTGAGTTCGATGACGATACGCATGCCGTGTCTGTCCGTTTCTTCTCTCAAATCGCTGATGCCTTCGAGACGTTTGTCTTTGACTTGGTCTGCGATATTTTCGATAAGTTTCGCCTTGTTGACCTGATAAGGTATCTCGGTGACGACAATGCGGCTCTTGCCGTTTGCCATCTCTTCGATTTCCGCCTTTGCGCGCAGCACGCATGCGCCTCTGCCGGTGCGATACGCTTGTTTGATGGAATGTCTGCCCAGCACCAACGCGCCCGTCGGGAAGTCGGGAGCGGGGATATATTCCATAAGATCGTCAACGGTTGCGTCGGGATTTTGCAAGAGCGCGACGGAAGCGTCTATAACCTCTCCGAGATTGTGAGGGGGAATGGACGTTGCCATACCGACCGCGATACCGTCCGAGCCGTTTACGAGCAAATTGGGGAATCTCGAAGGCAACACGACGGGTTGTTCGCGCGTGTCGTCGAAGTTGGGATAGAAATCAACCGTCTTTTTGTCGATATCGCGGATCATTTCGAGTGCGATTTTGGAAAGGCGAGCTTCGGTATAACGATATGCCGCCGCCGGATCGCCGTCGATAGAACCGAAGTTGCCGTGTCCGTCGATAAGCGGGCAACGGATTGAAAAGTCTTGCGCAAGACGCACCATTGCGTCGTAAACGGAGCTGTCGCCGTGGGGATGGTATTTACCAAGCACTTCACCGACGACCATAGCGCACTTACGATAGGGCTTGTCGGGAGTCAGTCCGAGTTCGCTCATAGCGTAAAGAATACGTCTGTGAACGGGTTTCAAACCGTCTCTTACGTCGGGGATTGCACGGGATACGTTGACCGCCATCGCATATGCGATAAAGGACTTTTTAAGCTCGCCGTTGATTTCCACGTCTTTGACGGTGGAGTTGGCTATATGTTGAATATATTCGTTGTTTTTGTCGTCTCTTATGTTCGCCATAACTGCCTCCTTATACGTCGAGATCGGTCACGAGTTTTGCGTTTTGCTCGATAAATTCGCGACGAAGTTCGGGTTGCTCGCCCATGAGGATGGAGAAGAGCTTGTCCGCTTCGATCGCGTCTTCCATCGTAACTTTCAAGAGCGTACGTTTTTGAGGATCCATGGTGGTTTCCCAAAGTTGTTCGGGGTTCATCTCGCCAAGACCTTTGTAGCGTTGAAGTTCACCGCTCTTTCTGCCGAACTCGTTGTAGTATGCTTCCAAACTCTCGTCGTCGTAGAAATATTGCTCTTGCTTGCCCTTTGCGATCTTGTAAAGAGGCGGAAGAGCGATAAATACGTGGCCGTTTTCGATAAGCGGACGCATAAATCTAAACAAAAACGTGAGCATCAAAATACGAATGTGGCTGCCGTCCACATCGGCATCGGTCATGCAAATGATACGATTGTAGCGGAGCTTTGATTCGTCGTATTCGGCGTTGATTCCGCATCCGAAAGCGGTGATCATCGCCTTGATTTCTTCGTTTTCCAGCACTCGGTGGAGCGCTGCTTTTTCAACGTTGAGGATCTTGCCTCTCAAAGGAAGAATGGCTTGGAAACGCCTGTCTCTGCCTTGCTTTGCGCTGCCGCCTGCGGAATCGCCCTCGACGAGATAGATTTCGCAGTTTTTGGGATCTTTGTCGGTGCAGTCCGCAAGTTTGCCGGGGAGCGTGGTGCTTTCAAGCGCGCTCTTTCTTCTTGCGCTCTCTCTTGCCATACGCGCGGCTTCTCTCGCTCTTTGCGCCGTGATGGTTTTAAGCACAAGCTCCTTCGCTTCTCTGGGATGCTCTTCCAGATACGTGCCGAAACCTTCCGCAACGCCCTTTGCCACCGCCTGGCGCATACTGCTGTTGCCGAGTTTAGTTTTTGTTTGTCCCTCGAATTGAGGCTCTGCGAGCTTGACGGAGATGACTGCCGTAAGACCTTCTCTGACGTCCTCACCGCTCAATTTCTCGCTTCCTTTGAGGATGCCCGCCTTGGAGCCGTAATCGTTGATTATCTTCGTCAAAGAGGCTTTGAAGCCGTCAAGATGCGTGCCGCCCTCTTCGGTGTTGATATTGTTTGCAAACGCCAGAATCGTGTCGGAGTAGCTGTCGTTGTATTGCATTGCCACTTCGATTTCACTGTCAACGTATTTCTCGTCAAAGTAAATAACCTCGGGGAAAATGGTTTCCTTGGTCTTGTTCATCTCTTCGACGAAAGACACGATACCGCCGTCGTAGCGGAACACCTCTCTGCGTTCGGGCTCGACGCGTTGGTCTGCAAGCTCGATTGTCAAACCTTTGTTGAGGTAAGCAAGTTCGCGAAGACGAGTTTTCATCGTGTCGTAATTAAATTCAAGCGTTTCGAAAATCTCCGCATCGGGATAAAACGTAACCGTCGTGCCGGTGTCGCTTGCCTCGCCAACGACCGCCAAAGGTCTTTCGGCAATACCGCGATTGAAGCGGATGCGATAAAGTTTGCCGTTTTGTCTGACTTCGGCAACCAACCATTCGCTCAAAGCGTTGACGCAGGATACGCCCACGCCGTGCAAACCGCCCGATATTTTGTAGCCGCCGCTGCCGAATTTGCCGCCGGCATGGAGCTTTGTCAAAACGACTTCAACCGCCGATTTGCCTTCCTTTTCGATAATGCCGGTGGGGATGCCTCTGCCGTTGTCGGTGACGCGAATCGCGCCGTCTTTGAGGATTTCCACAACGATGTGCGTGCAGTAGCCGGCAAGCGCTTCGTCGATGGAGTTGTCAACGACTTCGGTGACAAGGTGATGCAAACCTCTCACGTCCGTCGAACCGATATACATCTGTCTCTTATACACATCTCCGAGCCCACGAGACCGAGGCTGAT
>ERZ1027034.559-NODE-559-length-10427-cov-9.907347_pt1 | contig 10427 bp, 10 predicted proteins | sample MGYA00519443_ERZ1027034 | MGnify/ENA primary metagenome ERZ1027034 (study PRJEB26926, sample SAMN06164787) | human gut metagenome | biome: ENVO:00009003; feature: ENVO:2100002; material: ENVO:00002003 | host: Homo sapiens | place: USA | collected 2012 ... | reverse complement strand
ATCAACCGGTTCTACGATGTGCAGGAGGGCACCATCACCTATGACGGCATTGACGTGAGGGACATCCAGAAGGACTCCCTGCGCCGCTCGCTGGGCATGGTATTGCAGGACACCCATCTGTTCACCGGCACCATCGCGGACAACATCCGCTACGGACGGCTGGACGCCACGGACGAGGAGGTACGGGCCGCGGCAAAGCTGGCCAACGCCGACAGCTTTATCCGCCACCTGCCCCAGGGGTATGACACGGTCATCACCGGGGACGGCGGCAGCCTGAGCCAGGGCGAGCGCCAGCTGCTGGCTATCGCGCGGGCGGCGGTGTCCGACCCGCCGGTACTGATCCTGGACGAGGCCACCAGCTCCATCGACACGCGGACGGAAAACCTGATCGAACAGGGCATGGACTCGCTGATGGAGGGCCGGACGGTGTTCGTTATCGCACACCGGCTGTCCACCGTGCGGAACAGTCAGGCCATTCTGGTGCTGGAGCACGGGCGCATCATTGAGCGCGGCGACCATCAGGAGCTGCTGGCGCAGCAGGGCAAGTATTATCAGCTCTACACCGGCAAGGCGGAGCTGAGCTGAGGTATAAACGAGGAAGAAACCGGAAAAGATCAAAGGAGGATGCACCATGACGGAAAAACAGCTTTGTGATATGGCGGTGGCCATGCTGGAGCGTTCCTATGTACCCTATTCCCACTTCCCGGTGGGCGCGGCGCTGCTATGTAAGGACGGGACGGTGTTTACCGGCTGCAACGTGGAGAACGCCGCCTACGGCGCCACGATATGCGCCGAACGGACGGCCATGGTCAAGGCGGTCAGCGAGGGACACAGGGACTTCGACACCATCGTGATTGCCGGGCGCAGCGAGGATCACTGCGTGCCCTGCGGCACCTGCCGGCAGGTGATGATGGAGTTCGCACCCGACCTGACGGTGATCTGCCTGAACGGAAAGGGCGAGAGCAAGCGCTTTTCGCTGAAGGAGCTGCTGCCCTACGGCTTTGACCAGAGCTGGCTGTAAAAGCGGAAAAGCTTTCCATGGAACCAAATCGCACCGCGCTCCGTCTCAATGGACAGAAACCTATTTCAGGAGGAAACTACACGATGAAAAAAATCATTTCCCTTGTGCTCGCCGCCGTGCTGACCCTGAGTCTCGCCGCCTGCGGCACGAAGAACGACAGCAAGGGCGACCAGTCCGCCGCGCCTGCCAGCGCCCTTGACCTGCTGGAGAAGGTGTGGAGCACCTACACCGATGATGAGAAGTTCCCCGCCGCCGGCGGCGACTACTCCGAGGCGAACAGCAAGGAGGACGCCCCCGGCGTCTATGACCTGACCGACCGCGCCGCTGTGGACAGCGCCCTCGGCCTGCCGGAGACGGCCAAGGTGGATCAGGCCGCGTCGCTGGTGCACATGATGAACCAGAACACCTTTACCGCCGCGGCGTACCACTGCACCGATGATGCCGATGCGCTGGCCACCGCCCTGCGGGACAACATCCAGCAGCGGCAGTGGATGTGCGGCTTCCCCGATAAGGTTGCCGTGGCCGTGGTGGGCGAGTATGTGGTGTCCGTGTTCGGCGCCGAGGACCTGGTGGACACCTTTATGTCCCACCTGAACGGCATCTTCGGCGTGCAGCCCGTCTACGACGAGGCCATCCTGTGAAGCGCTGGATAGAGCGAGGCGTATTTCTGCTGGCGGCAGCGGCTATGGTCATAGCTGCTGCCGCCATTCCCACCCGGCGGGTGCAGGAGGATACGCTGCCGGAGGTATATGTGTACCGTGGCTATGCCGCCGCCACCGACGCACCGTGGAGCGAGAAATCACTGGACTTCGCCGTAAAACGGTTTTCTCACCTGTTGGAGGCATATTTCCCCGGGTCGGAACACGTATATATGAGCGTGATCCCAGATAAGGCCGCTTTTATGGAGACGCCGGAGGGCTACACGCCCGCCGGGGCCCAGGAGACGGCGGACTATCTGGCGCAGCGGCTGCCGGTGGAGATCATCGACATCGCGCCGCTGCTGGCGCTGGAGGACTATTACCGTACCGATCCCCACTGGCGGCAGGAGCGTCTTTCCGCCGTGGCGCAGGCCATATCGGAGGCCATGGGCGCGCCTGTGCCGGACACGACAGAGGAGACGCTGTGCGCGCTGGCGGGCGAATTTCACGGCAGCTACTGGGGCAAGACGGCGGAGCCGCTGACGGCGGACGTCCTGTCCTATATCACCTCTCCCCTGCTGGATGGCTGCACGGTGTACGACTATGAGACGGACAGCACCGGCGGCGTATACGACTTTACCGCGGCGGAGAAATCGCCCTATGACCTGTTTCTGGGCGGACCGAAGGCGCTGCTGCGGATCGAAAACCCGGCGGCGGACAACGACCGGACGCTGGTGGTGGTGCGCGACTCCTTCGGCAGCAGCCTGATCCCCCTGCTGGCGGGCGGCTACCGCACCGTCTATGTGGTCGATATCCGGTATATGGCCACCGACGCGCTTTCGCGGGTGACGGAATTCCCGGAGGGGGCGGACGTACTGCTGCTGTACAGCGTTGCCGTGCTGCAAAACAGCATTACGCTTAAGTAAACAAAAGGCCGGGCGCTTTCAGCGCCCGGCCTTTTTATGGCAGAAAGAACGCCGGAGCAATGCTCCGGCGTTCTGCATTTACTTAGAAGAAGAACTCCTTGATCTGGCCGTACAGGATGAGGATCATGCACAGCGGGGTGATGAACTTGACGCAGACCTTGAAGAAGCCGTAGCTGCCCATGGCATGACCGGACTGCTCCGCCTCTTCCTTGACGAACTCGGGGCCGATCTCCCAGCCGATCATCAGGCACATCAGCAGGGCGCCCAGCGGCATCATAACGCCCTCGGACAGTGCATCCCAGAAGTCCAGCCAGTCAGCCGCCCAGTTCTTGGGTTCCGCTATATTCAGTATATTGGCCGGTGCGATACCGCTGGAACCCAGGCAGTCGGCGCAGACCAGGATGCAGCCCAGGCACACACAGGCGGCGGCGATGAGGGTGTAGGGCTTACGCTTGTCGCCCTTGCCCTCGATACGGGCCTTATCCACGAAGTGGGCCACGATGACCTCCAGCAGGGAGATGGAGGAGGAGATGGCGGCAAACACCACCAGCAGATAGAACAGGATGCCGAAGATGGGGCCCAGTGTGCCCATGGAGTGGAACACGTTCTGCATGGTGATAAACAGCAGCTTGGGGCCGCCGATGTTGCCGGCGGGATCCAGCGCGAAGCGGGCGGGCATGACGCACAGACCGGCCATCAGGGCCACCATGGTATCCATGATGATGATCAGCAGGGCGTTCTTCTGCAGGTTCTCCTTCTTATGCAGGTAGGAGCCGTAGGTGATCATGGCGCCCATGCCCAGGGACAGGGAGAAGAACATCTGGCCGCCAGCGGTGGAAACAACGTTAAAGATGCTGGGAGCGCCGGACTTGTAGGCGACGATGGCCTGTGCCACGCCATTGACCATGATGGAGGAAACCTCCGCGCCATCAACAACCGCCTTGGCGGGCACATAATAGCCGACATTGGCCGCCCAGCCGGGGGAGAACATGTACTTCAGACCGTCCAGAGCACTGCCGTTAACAACGCCCTCCACGAGAGAACCGTCCGCCTGCAGGATCTGCACGGCCACGTCGGTACCCTCCAGGGTGCAGGCGCGGATGATGCAGATCAGCAGGGCCACGAACAGGGCGGGCATACCCACGGAGCAGACCTTCTCGATGCCGCCGCCGATGCCGCCCATAACGATGAGCATGGTCAGCGCCACGAAAATAAGGCCGTAGATAACACCCTCAGCGGGACTGCCCAGGAAGTTGCCGAAAATTTCGCCGCCGGACAGGCCATTGGAGCCGAAGCCGGCACCGAACAGGTCGCCTACATTGAGCACCACATACTTAATGCAGTAGCCGCCCAGAGCGCAGTAGAAGAACAGGATGAAGAACGCGGACAGGATGCCCAGCCAGCCCATCCACTTGAACTTCTTGGACAGAGCCTTGTACGCGCCCACGGCGCCGTGGCCGGTCTTGCGGCCGATGGCCAGCTCGCCCACCATAACGATGAAGCCGCACAGGACCGCCAGGATCAGATAGATGATGAGGAACGTGAAGCCGCCGGAGGCACCCATCTTATTGGGGAAGCCCCAGATGTTGCCCAGGCCGACTGCCGAGCCGACCGCGGCCATCAGGAATCCGAAATTGGATCCAAAGCCTTTTCTTTCTTCCATTGTTTTCTCTCCTTAACAGATTTTTGCCCCTACGTCGACACAGGAGCTGATAAATTTTACCGCGCCCGTCTATTGACAGGAAACGGCACGGGGCACCACCATGCCCCGCAGGTATTTCCTCACGGGATAAAATCCCTTCAAGGCTACCTGAAAAAAGTATACAGGAAACTCTTTCCGCCCGCAATTAGCAGTTTTTATAAAAATTGAGCGCCATATTGTACATTTTTAACATTCTATGAACGGATTTCTCCACATATTTTATATGGTTTTTGCTTCTTTTTTACATTGAACCATTCAGTTTTTGGCGGGGTTCCGGGATTTTTGCAACGGACGGCGAATGATTTTCTTTTCAGGAAACCGATTGTAGGTTTATTAACAGGCAGGAGAGGGAACAAAAAAGACCGCCGGACGGCGGTCTTTTCGATCTGTCAGGAGAGAGGTTGACGGGATGGCGGTCTCGGGAACAATTGAAAACACATCCGCAGAAAAACGCTGCGGACTATGGAAAAAGTATGCAGAAAAGCGTCGAATGGTTCGATCAGCAATTTTAATGTCTTTTTCTGTTTTAACATTATCTTAACGTTTGCAACGTGGTTTTTGTGGTGTTTTTCAACTGTTTCGCGTTCAAATACACACAAAGCGCAGATGTTTCCCATGTTTTCCGGCGCAAATATCTTCACTTTCATATTAGGAAACTTTTTCATCGTCGTGTTAAGAGTGCGTTAATTATACGCAGGGAGACGGTGTCCGGACGCAAAAGGCGGACACTTCCCTTTTTGCGAATTGTGTGGTATACTATGATTTTATGAGACAAGACACGCAAAGGAGGCGGGACACGTGAGACGAGCAGGCGCAGCGGTGCTGGCGGCGGTATTGGCGCTGACGCTGGCGGGCTGCGGGCGGCAGGACCGTCCGCAAAGCGGGAAACTGAACGTGGTGTGCACGCTGTTCCCCTACTACGACTTTGTGCGGCAGATCGGCGGGGACGCGGTGGACGTACAGCTGCTGGTGCCCGCCGGGCGGGAGACACACAGCTTTGAGCCCACGCCGCTGGACGTGATCGCCGTCAGCGAGGCGGAGGTGTTCATCTACAACGGCGGGGAAAGCGAGCTGTGGGTGGAGGACATTCTGGACGCGGCAGGCGAGGCTATCCCCTACCGGCTGGCTATGATGGACTGCGTGGAGACATACCGGGAGGAGTACGCCGAGGGGATGCAGGGCGGCCATGACCACGCACATGACGAACATGGCGAGCACGATGACCATGAGGCGCATGACGGGCATCTGCACGACGGCCACGAGGAGGAAATAGAGTACGACGAGCACATCTGGACATCGCCGGTGAACGCCATGGCCCTGTGCCGGGCCATCTGCGATACGCTGTGTGAGGCCGATCCGGACAATGCCGACGGCTATCGGGCTCGGCTGGCGGACTATCTGGACGAATTGCAGGCGCTGGACGAGACGTTCCGGGATATCACGGGCCATGCGGCACGGCGGCTGCTGGTGTTCGGCGATCGGTTCCCGCTGCTGTATTTCTGCAGGGAATATGATCTGGATTACCGGGCGGCGTTCCACGGCTGCGCGGGAGACACGGAGCCGTCCCTCGCCACGCTGAAATATCTGATCGACGTGGTGGAGGAGCAGGAGATACCGGTGGTATACACCATCGAGCTGAGCAGCCGGAAGGTGGCGCAGGCCATCGCCGAGACCACCGGGGCGCAGGTGCGGACATTCCACTCCTGCCAGACGGTGAGCCGGGCAGAATTCGACGGCGGAGCCACCTATATCAGTCTGATGACCGCCAACGCGGCGGCACTGAAGGAGGGACTGTCCTGATGGAACAGGAGAAGCGCATACTGTTGGACTGCCGGGATGCGGCGCTGGGCTATGAGGGCAAGCCGGTGTGGGAGCACCTGAACTTTCAGGTGCACAGCGGCGACTATGTGTGCATCGTGGGTGAAAACGGCAGCGGCAAGTCCACACTGGTGAAGAGCCTGCTGGGGCTGCTGCACCCCATGGCGGGCGAGATCGTACGTTCGCCCTCCCTGCGCTCCGGCGCCATCGGCTATCTGCCCCAGCAGACAAAGGCGCAGAAGGACTTTCCCGCCACGGTGACGGAGGTAGTGCGCAGCGGCTTTCTCAGCGGGAAGGGAATGCGGTTTTTCTACACGCCGAAGGAGAAGTCCACCGCGCTGATGCACATGGGCAAGCTGGGCGTGCTGGAGCTGAAGGACCGGTGCTACCGGGAGCTGTCCGGCGGGCAGCAGCAGCGGGTGCTGCTGGCGCGTGCCCTGTGCGCCGCCGGGGAACTGCTGATCCTGGACGAGCCGGTGACGGGGCTGGACCCGGCGGCGGCTCAGGAGCTGTACCGCACGCTGGAATACCTGAACAAGCAGGAGGGCATCGCCATCGTGGCGGTGACACACGATATACGCAGCGCCCTGCGCTACGCCGACCATATTCTGCACGCCGGCCATGGAACGTACTTCTTCGGCACGGCGGCGGACTATCTAACGTCCCCCTGGGGCAAACGGTTCGGAGGTGACGAGGCATGAGCTTACTGCTGGAAATGTTCACGTACCCGTTCATCCTGCGGGCGTTCGTGGTGGGTATCCTGGTGGCGCTGTGCGCGGCGCTGCTGGGCGTACCGCTGGTACTGAAGCGCTACTCCATGATCGGCGACGGGCTGAGCCATGTGTCCTTCGGCGCACTGAGCATCGCGCTGGCCTGCGGCTGGGCGCCGCTGCCGGTGTCTATCCCGGTGGTGGTGCTGGCAGCGCTGGGGCTGCTGCGGATGACGGAGAAAAGCCGCATGGGCGCGGACGCGGCCATCGCGGTGGTCAGCGCGTCGGCGCTGGCCATCGGCGTGGTGGTCACCAGTCTGACCACCGGCATGACCACGGATGTGGACAGCTTTATGTTCGGCTCTATCCTGGCCATGGACCGGGCGGATGTGGCGCTGAGCGTGGGACTGTGCGCGGCGGTACTGGTGCTGTATGTGCTGTTTTACCATCGGCTGTTCGCCATCACCTTCGACGAGAGCTTCGCCCGGGCCACCGGGGTGAAGGTGGGTCTGTACAACACCATACTATCCGTGCTGACGGCGCTGACCATCGTGCTGGGCATGCGGATGATGGGCGCGATGCTGATCTCCAGTCTGGTCATCTTCCCGGCGCTGACGGCCATGACGCTGCTGCGGAGCTTCCGGGGCGTGGTCATCTGCGCCGCGGGGCTGAGTGTGGTGTGCTTCTGCGTGGGGCTGACCGGGTCGTACCTGTGGGGCACGCCGGTGGGCGCCACGGTGGTGCTGGTAAATTTGGCGGCGTTTTTGCTGTCGAGAGGCGTTATGAAGCTGAAAAGAGCGTCCTAAGGGCGTTCTTTTCAGCTTTTCGACCTATTTTGCGGGTGCTTTTTGCGGAAAAACCCTTGCGTTTCGTGTGCTTATATGGTATGCTATGTGTGTACGTAAGGTTAAGGTATTGACTGGAGTGGACGAGATCGTCCGCTTTTTTTAATGGTCATCGTTCCATGATGACCAGGACGTTCTGTTGGAGGGCTTGCTGTGAAAAAGATCACCGAGGTCGTATGGGCGCTGGCGGAGCCGACGGTGCAGGCGCAGGGCTGCCGCATCTGGGATGTAGAGTACGTCCGGGAGGCGGGACAGTGGTACCTGCGGCTGTATCTGGACAAGGACGGCGGCGTGGACATTCTGGACTGCGAGGCCATCAGCCGCACGGTCAGCGATCTGCTGGACGAGGCGGACCCCATCGAGAGCAGCTACGTGTTCGAGGTGGGCTCGGCGGGGCTGGAGCGCCAGCTGAAGCGGCCGGGGGATTTTGCGCAGTTCATGGGCAGCCCCGTTCTGGTGAAAACGTACCAGCCCAAGGACGGGCGCAAGGAGTTCGCCGGGACCCTGGCTGGCTATGACAACGGCGCGGTGCTGCTGGACATGGGCGGCGAGACGGTGCGCTTTGAGAAGAACGAGACGGCGCTGGTGCGCCTGCGGGTGGAATTCTGAGACAACACGACTTGAGATAGAAGGAGAAACGACCATGAAATGTGACGAGATCTTCGCGGCGCTGGCTATGCTGGAAAAGGAACGGGGCATTCCCCAGAGCTTTATGATGGGCAAGATCATCCAGGCGCTGACCACCGCCTATAAGCGCGACCATGAGGGCGTGGAGTATGTGGTGGTGGACGTGGATGAGGAGAAGAAGGACCTGAAAATGTACGTCCAGAAGGAGATCGTGGAGGAGGTGGAGAACCCCGCCAGCCAGATCTCGCTGGAGGAGGCCAAGCGCATCTCCGCCAAGAACGAGCTGGGCGGCATGGTGAACTTCCCGGTGGAGTCTGTGGAATTCGGCCGCATCGCCGCCGGCAACGGCAAGCAGGTCATCATCCAGGGCCTGCGGGAGGCCGAGCACGGCATGATCTATGACGAGTGGGGCAGCAAGCAGCATGAGATCCTCACCGGCACCGTCAGCCGCATCGACCCCCGGAACGGCAACGTGATCCTGCGGATCGGCAGCGGCAGCGAGGCCACGGAGGCTGTGCTGACTATGAACGAGCAGGTGCCCGGCGAGGAGCTGCACGAGGGGCAGATGGTGAAGGTGTATCTGGTGGAGGTGCGCCGCAGCACACGCGGGCCGCAGGTGATGATCTCCCGCACCCACCCCGGTCTGGTGAAGCGGCTGTTTGAGCTGGAGGTGCCGGAGATCTACGACGGCACCGTGGAGGTGCGGTCCATCGCCCGGGAGGCGGGCAACCGCACGAAGATCGCCGTGTGGTCCGAGGACCCCAACGTGGACGCCATCGGCGCGTGCGTGGGCCCCAGGGGGCAGCGCGTGAACGCCATCGTGGACGAGCTGCGGGGCGAGAAGATCGACATCGTGAAGTACAGCGAGGACCCGGCGGAGTTTATCGCCGCGGCGCTGGCGCCGGCGGACGTGGTCAGCGTGCAGCTGGCCGACGAGGGCAAGGCCTGCCGCGTGACGGTGCCCGCCGACCAGCTGAGTCTGGCCATCGGCAAGGAGGGGCAGAACGCCCGTCTGGCCGCGCGGCTGACCGGCTATAAGATCGACATCAAGGCGGCCAACGCGGAGTAAGCGGCGGCTGCGGAAAGGAACGGCAGCGATGCAGAAGACCCGTAAGATACCCCAGCGGCAATGTGTGGGCTGCCGGGAGATGAAAGACAAAAAGGCGCTGCTGCGTATCGTGAAGACCCCGGAGGGGGAGATACTGCTGGACAGCACCGGGAAGAAGTCCGGCCGGGGCGCGTACGTGTGCCCGGACCCGGAGTGCCTGAAAAAAGCACGGAAAAGCCGTGCGCTGGAGCGCGCCTTCGACACCGCCATACCGGCGGAGGTGTACGACGCGCTGGAAGGGCAGATGGTGGCACTGTGACAGAGCATTTGTTATCCACTTTGGGTCTGGCGCTGCGCGCCGGTGCGGTGGCCGTGGGCGAAGAGCCCGTAGGCGCGGCGGCACGGGCCAAGAAAGCCAGGGTCATCTTTACGGCGCGGGACGCGGCGGCATCCTCGGTGCGGCGGGCGTACAGCTTCGGCCGGGCAGGCAGCTGCCTGTGCCTGCCCTTCCCGGCGGACAAGGAGGATTTCGGCCGGGCGCTGGGCCGGACCAGCGTGGCCATGTGCGCGGTGACGGACATCGGGTTCGCCCAGTCGCTGGTGAAAAAGCTGGCGGCGGCGGAGCCGGAGATCTACGGCGCGGCGGCGGAGGCGCTGGACCTGAAGGTCAAGCGGGCAAGGGAACGGAAGGAAGAGCAATTACAGCACGAGAAGAACCTGCGCCAGGGCAGGCACCGCGTTCACGGCGGCAAGCCGCCGGAGCCGCCCCACGCATCTCCGGAGCCTCCGGCACCGGAGCACAGGCCCCCCGCGCCGGAACACCGGCGTCCGCCGCGGCGGGAGTATCCGGAGGGACGCCCCGACCGGGTCTATAAGAAACGGAGCGGCCGCCCGCCCAGGGATAAACGGCCGACAAAGAAGGAGGCCCCCGGCGCACGGTATGAAAACGCGCGTCCGGTAAAGAAAGGCAAGGGAAGCCGGAAGACGACCGGCAGATAACAGGAACACAGCGCGCCGTGAGCGCGGCGCGAGCAACTGAGATGGAGGTGGCTTTATTTGGGTAGTATCGCTAACAAATACAGAGTGCATGAG
>ERZ1027034.555-NODE-555-length-10472-cov-6.946338_pt1 | contig 10472 bp, 8 predicted proteins | sample MGYA00519443_ERZ1027034 | MGnify/ENA primary metagenome ERZ1027034 (study PRJEB26926, sample SAMN06164787) | human gut metagenome | biome: ENVO:00009003; feature: ENVO:2100002; material: ENVO:00002003 | host: Homo sapiens | place: USA | collected 2012 ... | reverse complement strand
TTTGTTCGCAGCGAAGATAGAGATTTCAATTATGAGCCAATTTTTGACTGCTTACCCATGCATCCTGGGTGTAAAAAACCGCCATAGAGGCAGTCTCCATACAGAGGCGCTCTATGGCGGTTTCCCGTTTCCCCACGTTTACCGGGAAAAATTCCCGTCTCCGGGAAGCCGGGAGGTTACTCTTCCATTTTGAGCTTGCCCAGTTCTTTCAGGATGTGCTCCATGGCTTCTTTGTAAACCTCCGGTTTCTCTTTTTCCAGCCATTTCATCAGTTTGAAGTAAGAATTTGGAGTCACAATCTTTCCGTCTCGAATTTTGGTGGCGGTGGATCGGCCTATTGCACCTTTGTCGTTCAAGTTGCTGGGGTTTAAATCGCTTCTTCGCACGGCATTACTGATGCAAGTGCTGATGATCTCAAATTTTTTTCATGTTACTAAAAATTAAATTATTAAATAATGATTTGTAAACAGCATAAACATAGCTACTTACAAAATGTCTCGGCAAAGATAGGAAATGTTTATTAACAATTGCTTGTTTTTGTGAGCAACGCCCTATTTATATTTTGCGTTCCTTTGCGTTATATTTATACTAACACACAAAAGAAATGGATTATACAGAGCAGTTTATCCGGCTGAATTGCAGCTTGATGTCGGATTACAAAATGATGAAGCTGAATGCCGACATGAAATGCATGGGGCTGGGGTTGTATCTTGAAACGATATTGTTTCTGCGAAAACAGCAGGAATACAAACATGATTTTAACGAACTGGATTTGCTGGCCGATCAGTGGGGAGCTACCGTGGAAAATCTGCAACATCTTATTAAGGACTTCGATTTGTTTCTCATTACAGAGGACGGGTATTTCCGATGTCTGTATCTGGACGAGGTGATGGGATATCAGAGCAAACTTTCCGAGCAACGTGCCGCTGCCGGCAGTAAGGGAGGGAGAAGCAGTAAGAAAAGTACGGTGAAAGCATCTGCAAAAGCAACTGCGTCTACAGCGTCTGCAATAGGGAGGGGCAGAATCAACGAAGGGAAAAACGGTGATACGTCCTGCGTGGATAATAACGGGGAAGCCTACATGAAAAGCGATGATACACCTTGCATGGATAATAACGGGGAAGTCTACATGAAAAGCGGTGATGCGTTCTGCGTGGATAATAACGGGGAAGCCTACATGGAAAGTAGTGGTGTACCTTGCATGGATAATAACAAGGAAGTCTACCTGAAAAGCAGTGGTGCACCCAGTATGGATAGCAAGGAGAGAATTTATATGGAAAGCAGGAATGTAGATAGTAACAAGACTGTCTGCATGGAGAGCAGCAAGCCAATCCATTCGGATTATAATAAGGAAATCTACAAGGAAAACAGCACGGAAAGCAACGTGAAAAGTAGTGCGGAAAGTATGAAAAATACGACTGCAAAAAATACAAATGAAAATTCAGTCAAAAATGTGATTCAAAGTGTTGATAATGAGTGTTATGGAAAGAATTTGCAAGCAAGCTTTAAGCAAAGCTTTATAAGAGAAGAAAAGAATAGAGGAGAGAAGAAAAACAACAATAACAAAGAAAAAGAAATAATTGCTGTTGCTGCTGTTGATAAACTTCCCCGATTTTCCGAATTGTCCGAAACGATACCCCGATGGGAACAATGCATCAATGAAGCTTTCATTACTCAGAGTTGGCTGGAGGCTGTGGGGATGATGTCAGGTTTGAAAGAACTCTTTTTGAACAATCTTTCTTTTATTCGTGATCTGTTCAAGAAACATGTCGTGGCACAAGGAAACACAGGAGGAATCACTTCCGTGTCCGAAGCCGAAGCTTATTTCGCCAACTACATCCGCCGAGAAAGGCCCACCCGTCTTTTTCTGGAAGAAAAGCTGAAAGAAAGAAGCCGGATGCAGAATGAATCGACATCGCTCTCGCCCTACGAAACGTACAATCCGCTGACCGGCGAACGTTCGTATTGCGGAGTTCCTCTTCCTGCCGATGCACCCCCGCGCCCCAACGGACGTGCCACCTGGGATAATCTGAAACAGAGCTGGATATGACGCGCGAAGAACATGCAGATTATGTGCGGTGGCTGAAAAGCCTGCCGCGCAGAAAGGACCATTTCCGTATGCCTTGTCCCGAATGTTCCGCAACGCGAAGCAATCCCAAAGATCCTTCGTTCAGTGTGCATATCACTCGTGAAGGGGGATGGGCGAAATGCTTTCATTGTGATTTCGCCATAGCGTGGAACGAGGACGAGATGTGGAAAAGAGAACAGAAACAACAAGACCGGGAACGGCAGAAACAGCAGAAGGATGCACCGCAGCACCGTAACACGTCGCAGCACCGTAACACGTCGCAGCACCGTAACACGTCGCAGCACCACGATGCAGCACCGCAGCACCGCAACACGTCGCAGCACCACGATACAGCACCGCAGCACCGTAACACGTCGCAGCACCACGATGCAGCATTGCAGCACCATAACACGTCGCAACGCAAGCCGCACATCCCCCTGCAACCGCCTGTACATTACGTATGCCCGGTAATTAATAAAAACAAACAAATTATGAATGGAGAAATGATGGAATACATGGTCGACAGACGAGGTATTCCGATGGACGTCCTGACAAGGATGAAGATAGAGGAACGCTTGGAATTCCTGCCGCAGACCGGCAAGGAAGAAGCCTGCATCTGCTTCCCTTACCTGGAGGACGGAGTAATGAAAAACATGAAATTCCGGGATGCCGCAAAGCATTTCAAGATGGTGAAAGGAGCCGAGCTGATTCCTTGGAACATAGACGCCATAAAAGGAAAGGAAAAGTGCTACATCACCGAAGGCGAGATAGATGCCCTCAGCCTGATAGCCGCAGGACTGGAAGAAGTGGTGTCCGTACCCAACGGAGCCGGAGGCGCGAACCTTCAGTGGCTGGACCGCTTCGTGGAGTCGCACTTCGATGACAAGACGGAAATCATCCTGGCCATGGATACCGACAGGCGCGGAGTGGAGTTGCGCGACGAACTGGTGCGCCGCCTGGGCGTGGACCGCTGCAAGGTGGTGGCCTGGGGGGAAGGCTGCAAGGATGCCAACGAGTATCTGTTGAAGTACGATCTTCCGAGGCTCCGCCAGCAGGTGGAGCAGGCGGCGGAAATCCCGTTGGAAGGAGTCTTCTGCCCCATGGACGAATGGGATACGCTGATGGATATTTATTACAACGGAATGCCGGAAGGAGCCGATACGGGACTGGAGAATCTGGACCGGCTGATCAAGTTCGAGCGTGGTTTTGTGCTCACGGTCACAGGCGTTCCCGGCAGCGGAAAAAGCGAGTTTGTGGACGAAATTGCCATGCGCCTGCTCCTGCGCCACGATTGGAAGGTGGGCTATTTCAGTCCGGAGAATACCCCGCTGGCCTATCACTACCGCAAGCTGATACGCCGCGTGGTGGGCAAGCGTTTCGAACACAAGGGGATGCCGTTGCCGGAAGCCGGACAGGCCATCCGTTACCTGGCACAGAGTGTCTTCTCCATTATGCCGAAAGAGGACTTCTCGGTAGAGAGCGTGCTCCGCATTGCCGCCCAACTGGTGAGCCGGAAAGGAGTGAAGGTGCTGGTGGTGGACCCCTTCAACCGCTTCGAGCATCAGATTCCCGACTGGGAAACGGAAACGCAGTACATCAGCCGCATCTTCGACGAGTTCTCCAATTTTGCCGTGAAGCACAAGGTGTTGCTCATTTTGGTGGCGCACCCCACCAAGTTGCGCCGCGAACCGGGAAGCAAACGCTGGCCTGTGCCCACGCTGTATGATATCAACGGCTCGGCGGCCTTTTTCAACAAGACGGATTATGGAATGGTGGTAGACCGTAACGATGAACTGGGGCAGGTGCTGGTGCGTGTGGCCAAGGTACGTTTCGACCATCTGGGCGGACCGGGAGATGCTTTTTTCGCCTTCAGCACTTACAACGGACGTTACACGCCTACCGAGGAGAGGACCTTGGATCATAATCCGCCCGAACCGAAGTGGGAGCATACCAATTTCCTGACAGAGAAGCTGAAGCCCGAACAGCAGGGCCTGGGGTTTAATGAGGGGGAATGAAGTAGTTGAATGTTGCTGTTCCTGAATAACTTGGGGATAGGAGAAGGGAGATGTCAAAACAAAAAGGACAGCCCCGAAAAGTTACAGATAGTAATTATAACACGTAAAAGGATCGTATCAAGCTCTGTATGGAGTAATGATACGACCCTTTCTTTAGTCTTTTAGGATGCTCAAATTTCAGATTGTAAGTTCATGTTTTCAAAATCTGAGTTTTAACACTCGCCTTTTAGGCTTTTAGTTACAGTCTGTAACTTCTCGGAGTAGTTATTTTATTTTGACATACCCCCTTTAAAAGTTGCTTACAAGTAGATCATGTTGCCGGCAGGCTTTACTGATTACTGGTCATTCCTCAGTGATCACTGGTCATTCCTCATTAACCGCTAGCCATTAAAATCCTCTCCACCGTTCCCGTTTTATCTCCTCGCACTGCCGTCGCTGCCATGCGGGCATTATTTTCTCCAGCTCTTTCAGTTTCCATCCCTTCATAAAGCGTATCTCGTCCTTTTCCTGCTCCGTGCACAGGCTGATGCGCAGCAGTTCGGGGTAGAGCACCTGTATATGGAAAATCTTGGCTCTCCACAGCAGCATGGACATCTGCCAGGGGGTGAGGGCTTGGATGCGGTTCAGGGTGAGCAGCATTTCCAGATAATGACGGTAGAAGGCTTTGTCCACGGTCATGAGTTGGTTTATCAGATAGTTCATTTTTATTATTGTTAAATGAAAAGATTAGTTGAATGAAGGGTCAGGAAATCAAAGCGGAGGAAAGGGACCCTATCTTTGGAGAAACCTCTTTGAAAACAAACGGCTCTCATTGGAAACCCTATCTTTGGAGAAATCATCCTTGGATACGTTATCTTTGGAGAAAGCTTCCCTTAAAAGCGGTATTCCTTCACAGCATCAAAACAAGGGCACGGCTTCACGGGATTCAAGTCATGATGTCCCACTATCAACGCTTTGGGGAACAGGAGGCGCAGCTCGCGCAGCAGTGCCAGCATACTTCCCTTCTGCATCAGAGTACGCGTATCGGCAGATGTGCAGTCCGCCGAGAGTCCTCCCTCATAGCAGATGCCGATAGAATGCCGGTTATGGTTCTTGCAATGCGCTCCCACCTTTTCCAGAGGTCGTCCGCGGTGAATCTCTCCGTCACGGGTGATATAGAAATGATATCCTATGTCCGTGAAGCCCCGGTGGCGGATGTGGTCCCGGCGGCAAGTCTCAAAATCCAGCCTCCGCCCCTCAGGGGTGGCGGAGCAGTGGATAATAATCAGGGTGATGGTTCTCATGATCATCAGATACAGGCGTTCAGACCGAGTGCACCGGCAACGGCGGTGGCTACGGTGATAATTACTTTCAGAATCAGTGTCCAGGTGCTTTTCTTTGTTTTTGAACTCATTGGAATTTTGTTTTAGAGGTTGATAATAAATGAATTGTAATGGAAGCCAAGGGCTGAATGTACCCCAATGAAAACGGCTTGTCATAGGGGCACATTCAGCCCTTTAGCGTCGTGCCTTTAGCGTCGTGCCTTGCTTCCGTCATACAGGGGTTCCGTCAGGCCTGTCCTCCGTTTTCCGGCTCCTTCGCCTCTCCGGTAAGATCCACACTGGTCTTTCCGGCTTTCAGCGCCTTCACCACCAGTCGGGCCGCTTTGCGCGTGGCCACCAGGTTGAACACGGCTTCCTCCTGCAAGTTCTGGAAACGTGTTCCGGCACTCCAGTTCACATTCAGCTTTCTGACGTGGATGGCAGGATTGTAGTCGGCAGCGCTTTCCGCTCCTATACTGTTGATGCTGATGGAGAAATCCCCCAAGTCGCCCAGCTGTATCTTCTGTCCTCCCAGAAGCTGTTCCCTCATGCAGTCCACCGCCATGGTGAGGATGGCCACGATGTCCGCGCGCTTGTACACACAGCCGTGGCTGGCGATGTGCTCGGCAAAGCGGTTGATGTCCATCACTTCCGAATACTGTGCACTGGCGTAAGCCTTCTTGGCGGCATCCGAGTCCATCGGATTGCTACGCATAACGATACTGTAATTTACCATAATCTGTTAAAATTAAAAGTTGATAATTGAGAATTAAGAAACACTGTTGCCGGGGAATGAAGCCAGTCTGCCGTCAGTCACTGTCCATTAACCGTCAGCCACTGGTTTCCGACTGCTGAAAGAACCCTATCTTTCACGTGTAAGATCCTATATCTTACAGCTGTAAGATTATAGATCTTTCGCCTTCATCGTCCCGACATTACAAAGATACGATGTGCGGATTCCGGAAAGTTGATTCCGGTGGGTTGTAGTTGATAACAGTTGATTATTGTTGGAAAAACATTCTTTCTTCTCGTCCGTTTTTCGTACTTTTATGGAAGTAAATAAAAAGTATGGAATGTATGGAGAATTTTGAGATACGCACGTATGGCCGCACCGAACTGGCCCTGTGTTATTTCCCGGATTTGAATCCGCAGGTGGCTTACCGTAAGTTGCAGTATTGGATTGACTATTATCCTCACCTCAGGGAGCAACTGGAGAAGATGGGCAGTGGCTTGAGCTGCCGTACCTATATGCCGGCTCAGGTACAGCTGATTGTGGGGGCGATAGGGGAGCCGTGAAAGGGGATTGTGATGGAGTGCGGCCAGATAAAAAGAATGGCTTCCCCGATTGCGTAATCGATATGGCAAGTGAACGACCGGCTCCTGTTGACAGTCGCATTGAAAGATTGGCAAGGTTGATATATGTGAATGAAAATGACACGAATGACGCCAATCAGAGATATAAACCCAATTTGCGCCATTCGTGTCATTCACATTCTGGATAAAGAACGGAATAGAACCTCTATTCCCGTATTTCCCCCTTATGCACCAGCATTTTCACCAGTGTCCGTTTGGAATTGTGCGTGTCCGAAACCCATAGCACGGAGTCGTTTTGCGCATAGATGCGGGCAGGCTGGGAAAAAGCATATCCTTTTACAGTTTTTATTTTCTTGCTCCATTCGTTGGACTGGCGTTCGTATATGTTGATGGCATCATTGTCACCGGTAGCATACCAGCGGTCGCCGCACAACGCCAGTGTCTTGGGCTTGAAGCCGGGCGACAGGGAAAGGTCGTCCAGATCGATGGAAGCGTTGTTTGCCATATCATCGTTGACCAGTGCCGGATCGAGCACCCGTATTTTCTTCCCTTCATAATCCGTGAGCAGCAGATGCCCTTCCGCATCGGGCTGCATGGAATGGCTGGCAAAGCCGTTGTTGCCCGGACTGCCGTTGCCGGATGCCCGGCGGTAGCGGTTCACCTTCTGGTAATTTTCCGGGGTGGCATCCTCCTCTTTGTAAATGCTGACCATTCCGTTCTTGTCGCGTGCGAAAATCAGCCCGTCCTTTACCGTCATGGCCTGTGCCTGGAATACGGGGCCGCTCCATTGCCCGTTGCCTATGCAGGTGAGGTAGGACAGTTCCGGCAACCGGAATACATGGATGCGCGACTGGCGTTCGGCCACATACAGCCGGTTGCCCGACGGGACGATGGCCTCTATCTGACTTCCGAAACTCTTCTCTCCGCCGTCGTGCTGCCAGCTCTGCAAGGTTCCCAGCCGTTCACCTTTCTTTATACTGAACAGCAACAGGCTGCTGCCTGCCTTTCCGATGTTTGCGATGAAAAGGGTATCCCCCAGATGGGCGACGGTATAAGGGGTGAAATCCTCGGCCGTTTCCATGCCCAAGGTTTCCGCATCAATCAGTTGCGCCGCCTCATACGAGTAATACCAGTAACTGGTATAATCCCCGTTTCCTTCTCCTTCCCCGTTTCCTCCGCCGGGAGCGGAGGGGTAGCCGCAGATTTCATCCAGGGTGACTTTGCTGCATTGTGCCGTCAGGACTCCGGACAGCACAATCAGGATATAAGCGTATATTTTCATGTTGTTCTTACTATATTATATAGGTATATATTTATTTCAGCTCACTCATGGGGATGGCGTAAACGCATGTCCCGTTTTTCACGCGGTCGGTGATGAACAGCGTGTGGCGGCGGATGCAGAACTTCTCAGGTGCTTGCAGGGTGATGCCGCCGATGGTGGTATGGTCCTTCATGATCTCTCCCGTCCGGGGATTGACCTCACAGAACTTTTCTGTGCCGTTGGAACTTACAAACAGCCTTCCTTCGTAGAAATCCAAGTCGTAGGGTACATTTTTATAAGCCAGTTGCCCGGTGCGTTTGGGTGAAACTCCTTCCCGTATCCCGTCAGGGGCGAACAGGTCTATGCGTTTGGCGGGATGGGTGGAGTAGAGCAGGCCGGTCTGTTCGTCCACCGCCATGCCGTAAGTGCCGTTTGTCTCGCCCAGATGTTCGGAACGTACATAAATCCGCGGAGTCACTCCGGACTGTATAGCCTGCTCTTCTACAAAGTTGACGTAGCGTTTGTCGTGTATCATGACCAGCCCTTTGTAGAGCAGCACATCGAAGGCATGTACGGTCTGCGTGGGCCCTGTTCCCCAGCTTCCATTGCCTATGCAGGTAAGGAACTGATGGCTCTTCGCATCAAAAATCTCGGTACGGCTTCCTTCGTGGGTGACATAAATCTTGTCGTTGGCACGGGTGATACCGTTCGGGCGGCCGCCGAATTTCCCGGTAGCTTCTCCGTGCTTCCATTCCTTGATGCTTCCCAAGTGCTTCTTGCCGCCGCCGGCAAGGCCGAACACCTCTACGCTGTACTGGTTGTCCGCATCGTTCACGGCATACAGGGTATCTCCGTACACATATACATCCTTGGGGCGGAAGGTGGTTCCCGTAGCGCCGGGCAAGTCGGTATAATCCAGCTTGAACGCCACCGGCTCCCCGTCGTTTCCTCCCCGGTCGGTCTCTCCGCGCAGGGGAGACAGGCCGCCGTCCAGCGCATCGAGTTCCGGGTCTTCGATAATGTGTTTCGAAGCCACGTATATATCATCAAAATAACGGTTCCTGCTCCAGCGGGTGTGCAGGAAGCGGCGGGAATAGACGGGCAGCTCCTTGTCCAGCGACAGCGCCACATATACGTTGTTGCACAGGGTGATCCATCCCGGACCCGTCTGTTCGTAGGTCATGTTTCCCGCATGGCCGTAGCCCACACAGTGGGCAAACTCGTGGAATATGGTTTCGGTGATGCTTTTGTCATCGGCATAGTGTTCCAGATAACACACTTCATGCATGCCGAAGGTGGTTCCTCCGCCCAGTCCCATCACGCCGGTGGTATAGCCGAAGGTCAGTCCGCGGTGGTTGAGCACGTTGGCCAGCAGGGCGGTCTTGTCTATTTCCGCCTTGTCATTGTTGCTGTGCAGCGGGCCGAACTCGTACAGGGCGGTCTTGAACCGTTCCGACGAGAACATATACGCCATGTTCAGCGCGATGGCCACCGCCTCACGCGTGTGCGAAGCCTTCATCTTGTACTTCCAGCTGTCCTGGGTGTCACTGTATCTGCCGAAGGCGATGTACCATTTGCACCGGATGGATTGCAGCCTTGCCCAGTACGGGTCGTCACACTCTACGGTGAAGGTCAGGTTTTCTTCCGTGAGGTAGGGGTTTGCCATGATCCGTATTTTCTTTCCGCTGCGGGTATAGGCGGTCAGGTCCTTGGTGGCGAACGGTATGTGTACCCGGAGTTGCTGGAAAGGCATGATCTTTTCCAGCGACATGAACTTGAATTCTTCCTCGTAACCGTCTATCCTGGCCCAGAAAGTCACGTTTTTCAAGGCTCTGGGACTATAGAAACGGAGTTGGAAACAGTGCTCGTCGTCCATTCCGAACTGAAGAGGCCGGCTGACGTAGAAGCTGCGCTGGCCGGAGTCGAAATAAACATCCTGGGATTCATTGTCATTCAGCAGGTAATACGTGTTGTCCGGGTTATAATCCGTTTCGGCCAGCCGGACGGGCAATTCGTTGTTTGCCACGTTTCCTTCTCCGGAAACCGGAAGTTCGTCCTCTTTGCAGCTGCCCAGCAGTAAAAGCATACCTGCTAAAATCAACAGGCTGGTGGAAAAAAGTTTTTTCATCGTCTGTCTTTATTAGAATTACATTTAAATTTGAAATAATCACTCTTTTGGAAAAGGGTTGCAAAAATAATTGTTTTGGATCAGACGGACAAAGAACCTGTATTTCATTTTGTATGAGTCCCTGTTTTTTATGTTCTTTTGTTTTTCTGCCTTAAAAAATAAATCCTATATTGTTGCCCTGGGCTTTGTTCATCGGAAAATATGCTGTATTTTTGTTATCCGAAATAAAGATGAAGATATGGCACAACCTTTAGCAGAACGTTTGCGTCCGAAGACATTGGACGATTATATAGGTCAGAAACACCTGGTGGGGCCGGGGGCTGTCTTGCGCAAGATGATTGCTGTCTCTTATACACATCTCCGAGCCCACGAGACCGAGGCTGAT
>ERZ1027034.540-NODE-540-length-10635-cov-11.334026_pt1 | contig 10635 bp, 6 predicted proteins | sample MGYA00519443_ERZ1027034 | MGnify/ENA primary metagenome ERZ1027034 (study PRJEB26926, sample SAMN06164787) | human gut metagenome | biome: ENVO:00009003; feature: ENVO:2100002; material: ENVO:00002003 | host: Homo sapiens | place: USA | collected 2012 ... | reverse complement strand
TCGGCCTGACGGCGGAGGAGCGGAACTATGTGCTGCCGCCCTCCACATTTGAGATAGCGAGAGAGACCTATGAGTGAACGAAAAACCATCATCAGGACGGTGGGGCTGAAGAAGCACTATACCGTCGGCGGCAACACGGTCCGCGCGCTGGATGGCGTGGACATGTCCGTGCTGCAAGGCGAATTTGTCTGTGTCGCAGGTCGCAGCGGCTCCGGTAAGTCCACCATGCTGAATATGCTGGCAGGCCTTGAGCCGCCCACGGAGGGTGAGATCATTGTCCGAGGCAAGCATCATTTGGAGGCTATGGACGAGGAGCAGCGGACAAGGTTCCGCCGCCGCTATATTGGCTTTGTGTTCCAAAGCTACAACAATCTGCCCCAATACACAGCATTGGAGAATGTGGCACTGCCACTGGCCATCCGGGGCGTACCGGAGGATGAACGGAACTGGCTGGCGTGGCAGGCCTTGAGCCGCGTGGGACTGCGCGGACACGTAGATCACCGGCCTACGGAGTTGTCAGGCGGTCAGCAGCAGCGCGTCAGTATCGCCCGTGCCATTATTACGGAGCCCTCCATCGTGCTGGCGGACGAGCCTACCGGAAACCTGGACAGCCGCACCGGCGAGGAGGTCATGGAGCTATTATGTGAGATCTTCCGGGAACGGAACACCACCTTCATCCTCAGCTCCCATGATCCCCAGATGGAGCGTTACACGGATCGTACCGTCTATTTCAGCGACGGAAAAATAGAGACAGAAAATCACCACACCGGAGAGGAGCGCACGAAGTGAAAAAAGGAACGGCAAAACGGGTATTGGCCCTGTTGATCTGCGCAGTGATGGCAGTTACCATGCTGCCCACCGTCGCTATGGCAGAGGAAGTCACAGAGGATGTGATAGATGACAGCACCATTGAGGCTTACACGTCTTACGAAAACGGAGAGGATGCCGGCGTCAGCGGGGTCTCGGTTACAGACGAAAAGCCCAACACGGATATCAAGGTCATACCCAGCGACGCCAACGCCCTGATCCTGATGGATACCGGCGCACAGTCCCCCAAAGGCGTTCCCGGTCAGGTGGTGAAGATCGTGCTGCCGCTGGCGGTGAACAAGGAATATCTGCCCAGCGAGAAATACATGCTGCGCAACATCAACATCTATCCCGATGTGCCTACTGACGCCAGCGTGTCCAACTGGCCCTTTGAGTTGATCTACGCCAGCGATGTGCAGCACTTAAAGGATATGTCCTACAACTCCACGGCGGAGGTGTGGTTCGAGTTCAAGATCAGCGAGTTCGCCAGCAAGGGCCGTTACGCTGTGCCCTTTAAGATCAACGCCACTGTGTGGCGGGAGGATGCCGTGAACGGCACCACTATCACCGAGGACGTGACCTTCAAGGTCAGTGCCTATGTGACCGTTACCGACAACGGCAATATGTCCGGCGTTACCACCTCCTTCGGCAGCCTTCAGGTGGCGGGTACCAACGCGGGCGGCTCCTATACCGTGCCTACCGGCACACCCAATCAGACTATCTCCATGCGGATCCCCGTGATCAATGTAGGCGGTACCCTGACCAGCGTGACGGTCTATCCCGTGGTGTCCGCCGCGCTGGACGAGTTCCCCTTCGTGATCGATTCCACCAATTTGGGCAAATATTTTGACTACTGGCCAAGCGGCGAGGTGAAGTATCTGGACTACACCTTCACGGTGTCGCCCTTTGCCACCTCCGGCAACAAGTCCATTAAATTCAAGGCCAACTATTTCGAGAACAGCGCCCCGGCGGAGGGCTCCTTCTCCACGCAGTTTACCGTGATCGACGGCTATGACGCCTCCGCCATGTCGGTGATGGTGCAGAGCTATAAGCTGTATGTGGACGATACCGAGGTGTCCGGCCTGATGGCAGGTGAGGAGACGGAGCTGCGCCTGACCCTGATCAACAATTCCAAGTATGACACGGCCAAGAAAATCATCTCCAGCCTGGTATTCACCAATTCTCCCGGCCTGACGCTGTGCGTAGGCGGCACGGATACCGCCTATGCCGATTCCATCAAGCCGGGCGGTACGACGATCCTGAAATACAAGATCATGGCCAAGCAGGACGCGGAGGTTGGCCCCGCCATGCTGGGCATCAACCTGACCTATGAGACCACCGAGGCGGTGGCCGGTAAGGCGGCGCAGAACATCATGCTGCCGGTCAGTCAGAAGATGGATGTTCTGGCCGGTACGCCGGAGGTGTACGGCACACCCAGCAAGGATAAGGAAGCTACCATCTCCGTGCCGCTGACCAACATGGGCCGCGCCAAGGCCATGAATATCCGGGTGCTGGCCACCGACGGCATGACCGCCTCCACCCCCTGTTATGTGGGTGACCTGCTGGCAGGCGGCTCCACCAGCGCCGATGTAACGGTGGGCTTCTCCAAGATCGGCGCGTTTGTGGGAAAGATGATCCTCCAGTATGAGGATGCCAACGGCGAGACGTATTCTCAGGACATCTCCGTGCCGCTGAGCGTGGCGGAAAGCTCTGCGGATACAGATGCCAACAGCGTCAACGCAAATAAAGACGGCACAGGCAGCCGCTGGTGGCTGTGGCTGCTGATATTGATCCTCGCGCTTATCCTGATCGGCATCGTCCTGTATGTCATCATCCGCTATAAACGCGGCGAGATTGGACCCGGTGCCGAAAATACCGCTGCCTTGGACGATTTTGACGACGACTTTGACGCAGACGGCGGCACCCCGGATATTGGAGAGAAGCCGCTGACCTACGACGGAAGCAATAAGGACGGGAATGTATGAAGCCAAAAGACCTGTTTCGCTACGGCTGCACCAACCTGTTCCGACGAAAGACCCGCACGGCGCTGACAGCCCTATCCATGGCGGTGGGCGTCATGTGTATCGTGGTGCTGATCTCCGTAGGTCTGGGCTATGAGCAGGCGTACCGCGAGAGCATCGAGGCGCTGGGCAGCCTGACAAAGATCGACGTGACGCCTGCCACCGGCGATTACGGGCGCAAGGCACTGCTGAACGACAAGGCACTGGAGGCCTTCCGGGGCATCGACGGTGTGGAGGCGGTGACGCCGGTCTATCAGCAGTCCGCCTATATCGTGTCCGGCAACTATGTCAACATGGTGCGCGTCTACGGCATTGACATGACCACGGCGGAGCGGTTCATGCTGACGCCGGAGCGGGGCGTTATGGCCGGGGACGGCATGCGCCTGCATCCGGAGGTGCTGTTTACCGACGATGTGGCCGCTGGGCTTGCCAACAAGGCGAAGGACTGGGAGCTGGCGGTGGATGAGAACGGCAACGCCCTCATTGACCTGCTGGAGGTGCCTGTCCGCATGACCTTCGATTCCTCCAGCCTGACCGGCGAGCCGAAGGCCGATGCCGACGGACGGGCACTGCCCTCCAGCAACCTGTATACCCTGCGGGTGACAGGCATCTGCTCCACCCTGAATAACAACTTCGCCACCGCCGCGTTCATGTCCTATGACCGCTTGCAGGAGATGACGCAGGCCAACGCTAATTACATGGGTGCCACCACCCAGACCAAGACGGCGGAGGAAAAGGCCAACGGCCCTACCTATGATCTCGTTTGGGTGAAGGTGAAGAACGTCAACGACGTGCAGCGGATCGTCAAGCTGATCCGTGACACGGGGCTGAACACCTATTCCCTCAACGATATGCTGGAGACGGTGCGGACACAGTCCCGGCAGATCCAGGGAATGCTGGGCGCGCTGGGCGGCATCGCCGTGCTGATCTCCGCCATCTGCGTGGCAAACACCATGATGATGTCCATTACGGAGCGGACGCGGGAGATCGGCGTGCTGAAGGTGCTGGGCACCGTTCGCAGCGACATCTTCAAGATGTTTCTCTCGGAGGCACTGATCGTAGGCGTGATAGGCGGCGCGGCGGGCTTGGTGCTGAGCTTTATCGCCAAGTGGCTGATACCGGCGATCTTCGCGTCCCGTGAGCTGCGGTGCGTGCTGCCCTGGTGGCTGGCGGTCTGCGGCGTGGTGTTTTCCGGTTGCGTGGCCATTGCCGCCGCTTGGATCCCCGCACGAAAGGCGACGCTGATCAGCCCCAACGAGGCCATCCGCTCTGAGTGAGGAGGTAGCTTTTATGAAAAAGATATGCTATATGATGTTAGTTGTGCTTTGCGTGTTGCTGACTTTGTCGGGGTGTCGCGGGGATGGCTCTACTAAGACTACAGCGGTGCGGTCTGAAATGGTAGACGACATTACACAGCCATGGGCTCTCTCCATGCAATACTACGATATATACTTTTCGCTCGAAGAAGTTTCTCTTTTGGACAACAACACCGGTGAAATGGAGGCCAGCTATTATGCGGCAGGCACATTTTCGCCGGATATGGATTTAACAAGGATTCCCATCTTGGTTAATTTTAATGGAGACTGCTTAACTGTAGATGGAGATTTTGTAGCGGCAACATCCCCGACTATGATTCTATTTGATTTTTCCAACGGAAGAACGCACGAAATAGGCGTGTCACACGAAGGAGAGGTCCGAATCTACACGGCATCTGCAAGCTGCTCCTGAAAGTTTTTGAGCAGATTCAGAGTTATTTAGAGGTGGGAGGCGATGCCTATGCGTGTCTGAGTCAGCAATTATCCGCTATGGTCTGCAAATGAACAACAATCTTTTATTGGATGGTGGTAGTCTGAAAAGCTAACGGCATCCAACCTTTCAAAAAGGAGGAAACATGAGTTTTACTAAGAAAGCTTCCGCGTTGCTTTTGGCCTTGGTCTTGGCCTTTAGCCTGAGTGTACCTGCTTTTGCAACAACCAATTCGGATGGAGATATGACCATTACCAGCGGTAGTGTCACATTTACCAACGAATCTTACGCGTATTTTGATGCAGAAACAGGAGAGGATCTTACGGCATATACCAGTTATGCGCAACTCTCCAGCTCCTCGAATTTTGCACATCTTCCGGTTATTATTAACTTTACAGGAACCGGACTAAAGATTAACGGAACTACAGTTCCCACAAGCAACAACTCGTACGACGGATACATCAACGTTTCCGGGACTTGCGCCACTGTTGAAGTTATCTATAGCGGTGGAACTCGCACATATTATGTTGCGGCATATCCGGCAACTTTCCATGCGTCAGTTACGCTGGATTACAGCAACGCACACCGCTTTTCCAATCTTTCTGCCGGAGCCTCTTATACCGGAATCTATGGGAGACACTGCTCCTATCTGAACCCTGCAACCCAAGCTCAGATCAATACTGCGACAGCTGCTGTAGCTGCCCTTGACGCAAAGTTCCCCGATGGTGTTTACAAATCCGCTACTTATTCAAATATTGGCGCGGGCAAAACCGCTGCTGATATCCTGTTCACCTTTGGCTCGGAAAGGGGTCTGACAATTGGGGGTTCCACCAGTTACATCTCCTCGGTTGAAGGATTGGACATGGATAGTACCGCAACATATACTTACTATGGGTATACCAGCGGTGCCGGTGGTTGGATGTATAGTGTTACCCGTGGAGATACAACCATGTATCCCATGATTAGCGCAGGCTCATTCAAACTGATGCCCAATGATGTGGTAAATTGGTCGTACACCTGCGATTTGGGCTACGATCTTAATTATCCCATGATGTAAGTAAGTCTTAGTGCGCACAGAAATATCTTGAAGTTACCATCGATTGACAAGGGCAGACACGGTTTTGACGGGCAGAAATGCGCCCATACTGCGTCAAACCCCTTGGCAATACGGCAAGTATTACCTGCGGGCCTTTTCTTGTCTGGACACATTTCTGCTCCGACAAAACTGCTGTGCACCTGCCAGCGATGTATTTTCGAGTGATTTTTGGCTTTTGAGATGCAGGCGGGCTGAGTCGGCATATTCTCGCCGATGCTGCCGAGCGACGTTCCTTTGGAGCGAGGCTGACGCCCGCCAAGACGAAAAGGACAAAAAGCGCCGGAAAGACACGCTGTCAGGCGTGTTTGCTCTTGTCAATCGATGGTAGCATAGAAGAATGTACAGGCGGTGTCCAGCCGCTTCTGTGCTGGGCACCGCCTGTACTGTGTAACTTTAAGAAACGGATTGGGAGAAAAACATGAACTACAAATCAAAGTTTAGCAGATGGTTGATAGTTGTTGCCTTGCTCTTTGGTCTTGTACAACCGACAACTACCTATGCTATCTCTTTTGGAGTGCAGTATTGGCCAGCAGATTACGATCCATCGTCAACGTCTTCATTTCCAAAGAATGCTTACACATGGCTTGATATTACGGCAAGCGAGTACCCAAACGCAGGAGATTTGGCTGTTTACTCGAGTGACTTGGAGGCCAAAGTTTTTTATGTTCTCCAAATTCCTGAATTGGATGCCGATAATGCAAATGAGAGTGACTACGCTTTAACCCTTTCGCTAACTGAAAAGTATGGGGCAGCACCTACGATGCACCTTGATAGCGCAAATTACTACAGGCCGGTACGAATACCGTGGACATCAAATGACGGACGGGTATGCGACATCTTCATCGTTGCTATACCGGAAGTTAGAGACTACTCTCAGGCGGATTTCTCCGAAGCTGCACAGTGCTATTTGAACTCACTAGAAGATGTATCTATCCTCTATAATCAACTTAATGCGGTGGAAAAAGGAGCAGAAGGTGGTTTTTTTGTAGACAGTTCTCGATGCTTACAGAAAATCTGCACGGATATCTCTCCTATCATCGCAGGATACACTGACTATGACATTAGCAATCCCCCATCGGTCGAAAGTCTTCAGTCTATTGCGCAGAAGAGAAACTTGCTCTCGCCTCAACAGGCCGTCGCCTGCTATACAGAGGTTTTGGGCTATTATATAGATTACTGTAAAACAACTATTAAAGCCCCGCGTCTACGTTCTCTGCAGGTGCTTGGAAGTGAAGCTCAGGCCATTTCCGAGTTGGAATACACAATTAGCCTTCCCAATGAAGTTGATTGGGAAAAGGCATCATCCTCTTTACATGTTACTGTAGATGGATATTATCAACTCTCTACAAGCGGAAAATGGCAAAAAGATACAGCGATACTCCTTCGTCTGAGTGCTAAGGATCCGGCGACTAATACCATTTACAACTCGTCGGAAAATGGCATTGTTCAAAGGAAATATATTCTCCAACTTTCAGTCGGCGATCCATCATTTTCGATTTCATCTTTCCAAATTGGTGATCGGTTTGCTGATATAACTGGCAATACTATTTCCCTCCACTTATCGAAAGATTGGTCATGGCAGCAGGCACCACAGATTACCTGTTCGGGAACTGGCTATGAGTTTCTTGACAGGGATGGTAATCCGCTGGCGACTGATGAAAGCGGAAAGATAAATCTTTCTAACGCCAAAAAGTTACGACTGGTTGAAGACCTGCGTCCTCATGCCAAGGACAGTGCCGATCAATCCAAATTATACTATACCAAAGATTATATTCTGAACATTACACGGGGAAACTCCGAAAGCTGTGATTTGCTATCTTTTTCTGTTGGTATTGATGGTGAAAAAGTCCAGTGGGGCGACGATGGTAAAAGTATTATTGTAACAATCCCCTATGCCACAGAATGGGCAGGACTTAAAAGGAGTATTACCTGTTCATATGATGCAACTATCTCCACACCACAGGGTGAGGATTTTGAAAATTCAGAGAAAACTCCGATTCTATATCGCGTAACGGCGGAAAACGGAACTAATTATAAGGAGTACACCGTTGTTGTAAAAAAAGTAGCACCAGCCACAGGAAACAAAATCGAATCCTTCAATTACGGAACCTTAGTCGGCGTTATTGATCACGAAGCAAGAACGGTTTCGTTGGAATTGCCCGCAGGATCTTCTGTGCGATTCTCTCCGCAAATTACAGTGCCAGAATTTGCTGTAGTTGAGCCTGCAAGTGGGACTTTACAAGATTTCAGTTCTCCCGTCACATATACCGTCACTGCGCAGAATGGTGTTGAGAAAAAGTATGTGGTGTTAGTTACACTATCCTCGCAGCAGCAGGAAAATCCCGACAAATCTGCATATCAAGGCAAGTTGAATTCCATTATCAGAGGATATCGCAGTACTGCTGAAGATGATTGGGAGTGGATGCAGCTCGGAATTTATGACAACAAGCTGCAAAGTGAAGGCCCGAACTCAAATGATGGATTTGATCTCGCCAAAGAAATAAAGGATTTGAATGTCGGCCCAACCGGCACTATGACTGACATCGCCCGCTTAGTGATGCTGCTAACATCAAGGGGCTACGACTGCTCCAATCTCGCCCAGTATAACGATGGCAAACCATTTAGGGATAAAGATCAAAATGAAATTGATAATCTTGTCGAAAACATTTATAAGACGCCTTCCGGAGGAATAAATGGATTCTCTTTTGGCCTTTGTGCTTTGGATATGGGAAACTATTCCGTTCCCCAAAACATTGATAAAAGCCGAGAGTTCATTCTTGAATCACTCTTAAGCCACAAATATCTATCTGATAATTGGGGCGTTGATATGGTTGGCATGATTATGTATGCCATTGCGCCTTATCAAGATGATCCCGTGTACGGAGAAAGAGTCCGCGCCAAATTAGATGAAGGTATTGAAGTTATTATCAAAGAAATGCGCAAAGACTACACGTTCTACTCATGGGCAACAGTGAACAGTGAAGCGGTTGCGCAGGTTATTTGTGCGTTAGCTTCCTGTGGGGTAGATCCGTATTCGGATCCGCGCTTCGGCAACGGTGAAACAACGATTCTCACGAGATGGATGGAGATGTTCTCCACATCGGATGGCTTCAAGCATACCCAGGACGGAACAACCAATGCGATGGCAACATATCAATCCTGCTATGCGCTACAGTGGTATCTTGGCTTTTTGAACAACGGGGGAGCTGGGCATCCGTATTACCTTTACTATCATCGTTACGATTTTTCTACGGCTTTCTCAACAGATGCAGATATCCTGTCATTCTCTATTGATGGACAAAGCGGAATCATTGAGACGACAGATAGCAAAAACACGATCTCTGTTACTCTGCCGAAAGGAATGCCCCTCCAGAATATAACACCCGATCTCACGCTGTCAGAAGGAGCAACTTTGGAGGCACCGGATCTCCCTGTAACATTTATCGAAGGTATCGCGCAACCCTTTACCGTGCTGGCCGAGGATGGCACAACACGAAAGACGTACTATGTTACCGTAACACTGGGAGAGGTGGACCCATCTGGTGCGAGGCTGGATGCATCTTCAATCACCCTGATGGATGCCAACGAACGCAGCTTAGATATCTTGAGCAAAACAGTCACCTCAACAGAAACTGGAGCAGACATTCTTCTAACAGTCAGTAGCGGCATTGATGTTACGAGATTGCGTATTGCGGCAAGCATCTCTTTTGGTGCATCGGCAAGTCCAGTGCTGGACAGCTCCAAAATTCTTGATTTGTCAGATTGGAAACCCTTCACAGTTTCCTCCGGCAACGGCAGAAACAGTGCCATATACAGAATCAAGGTGCAGGCGCGGACACGTGCCACAATCGAAGAGTTTGCGCTGGTGATCAACGGCACGACGTATCGAGGAGAAATCGACCATACCGGGGGAACCATCACCGTGACTAATGTGGATGATAGTAACTTGACCACGACGAGAATTGTACCGGATATTACGCTGGGGGCCAGCACTACGGTCTGCAATCCAGCAAACGGAATTGCGCAGGACTTCTCTGTGCCGGTCATTTACACGGTGGCAGGTCGAAACATCGAAAGCCGCACCTACACCGTGCGAGTGACCAACCTTTCCGGAAACCCCATCTCTGCATCTGGGGAAACACCGTCCCCCTCTGGTTCCGCACGAATTGAGAAATTTGTTTTGATGGGTGTCGAAGGCGAGATAGATGAGGCGACGGGTACGATTACGATCAGACTTCCTAACGGAACAGATGTAACACACGTCTCCCCAACAGTAACAGTTCCCTCCGGAGCTATTGTGAATCCTGTTTCGGGAGAAGTCGTCAATCTCTCCACGCCGATCACCTATGTCGTGACAAACGGAGAAGAAAGCCGCAGTTATATTGTCAGCGTGGTATATCAGCGCAGCATCTCTCAGCAACTATGGGATGATGTGGCAGGCGATAATACTGTAACCGATCATCAAATCAGCCGCAGCACTCACAGATTCTCATGAGGCAGTACAGATTAATGTCGGAGAATATAAATCATATTACTTTATAAAGGTGGGAATACAATGAAAAAAAGAATCGTTCCCCTACTGGCTCTTGTGCTGTCGCTTTGTATTCTGATTCCTGTTTCAGTCGCACAAAGTGCAGCGGAAGGTGCGGTACAGATATCTGTTGCCGCTGAGAACGGCAAGGTCAAAATCGGTGGTACCTCTGTGAATAACGGCGGTACCCACTCTGTTAGGGAAACGGAATCGGCCGCAGCAATTCAGCTTGAAGCTGTTCCGAATAACGGCTATGCGTTTAAGGGATGGAGAGCAACCGGAGGAACGGTCTCTGATTCCAGCAGCGCAAAAACTCAATTGACCATTGGCTCTACATCGGAAAGTGTCTCCCTCACCGCCACCCTTGCCAAGACCGTATCGGTGACGTTGGAGCAGCCTGAAAACGGCAGCATCAGCCGCACAGATGCCCTGAC
>ERZ1027034.536-NODE-536-length-10650-cov-9.492308_pt1 | contig 10650 bp, 5 predicted proteins | sample MGYA00519443_ERZ1027034 | MGnify/ENA primary metagenome ERZ1027034 (study PRJEB26926, sample SAMN06164787) | human gut metagenome | biome: ENVO:00009003; feature: ENVO:2100002; material: ENVO:00002003 | host: Homo sapiens | place: USA | collected 2012 ... | reverse complement strand
ATGTATCCTTCCGCGAAACAAAATCCCTCTTGCAAAACGGCACAGTGTCTATGATAATAGCACCCGTAGCCCCCGAAAAGTGAATAGGCTTATCGGTCTGAAACGCTGCGGCGTTTCGGTGAAAGTTGGAATGTGGGTCAAAGTCCCCGCGAACAGGTCACTGTGAGGCTCCTCTGAGGCAGGAGATAAGTCAGGTCGCGCCGGTAAGCGTCACAATGCACACGCCTGAAACCGAGCTGCATGAACGGGGGCTTCGCGCCCGTTTACACGAGAGAAGCGTCGGCATTTGCCGGCGCTTTTTGCATGAAGTCAGGGCACCTATGGGGGACGGAAAGGTGCTTGAAAAAATGGGAGAACGCAGGAAATACGTCCGCAGGGACGCCACGGTGGAACGGTTGTCCGCTATCTTTCTGGAGGACATGGAGGGGAGCGTAAAGCCCTCCACGCTGGCGTGCTACCGCCGCAACATCCAATGCCACATCCTGTCGGCGCTGGGAGCGCGCGTGGCGGCGGAACTGACGGCGGCGGAGATCAACGACTACATCCAGCAGTTACAGGAGGACTATTCGCCCAAGCTGGTGCGAGAAATCGGTGGCCTTCTGCTGCGGATCGTGGGCATGGCCGGTGTGGGCTACGGCGAGGATGTGACGCTGCCGAAGGTGCGGCAGAAGGCCGTGGAGGTGTTCACCGAGCCGGAACTGAAGCAGATGGGGCAGGTCATTCTGCGCCGTCCGGACAGGACGGGACTGGGGGTGCTGCTGACAGCCTACACCGGATTGCGGCTGGGAGAGCTGTGCGGCCTGCAATGGCAGGACGTGGACGTCGGCGCGGGACTGCTGCACATCCAGCGGACGGTGGAGCGCATCGCGCAGATAGGCGGCGGGACGTGCCTGACGGTGCAGCCACCGAAAACGGAAAATTCCGAACGCTGGATACCCATTCCGAAAGAGATGCTGCGGATGCTGAAGCCAGAGACAAGGCAGCCGGACAGCTACCTGCTGACCGGCGGGGAGATCGTCCCTGACCCGCGGGCGATGCAATACCGCTATAAGGCGTTGTTGGAGCGCTGCGGCGTGCGGTATCGGAATTTCCATTGTCTGAGGCACAGCTACGCCACACGCTGTGTGGAGCGGGGGGTGGACGTGAAAAGCGTCAGTGAGCTTCTGGGCCACGCCGATGTCCGCACCACGCTTCGGCTATACGTCCACTCGTCTATGGACTACAAGCGCAGGGCCGTGGAGGGGATAGGATTTTTGAAAGGAATAACGTAAAAAAGGACGCCGAAAGGCGTCCTTTTTCCTATCCAAAAAATGTCAAAAAATTTTCGCAAAGTAACATACTTTGCGAAAACATCTCAAAAATGACCGTATAACAGTATATTCCAGCTTTTTCGACTTGTCAATATGGACTTGCGAAATGCAACATATTTTGCCTATGTGTCACGGAAGTCTTGCGCGGCAACGGCTGGCAGCATCTTTCGCAAAGTATGTTACTTTGTGAAAGAAATCGAGGCCAAAAACTGAATAAAAGGTCTTGCGAAGTCGTGTGGCTGTCGCTGTAAAGGCGGTATATCATTACCGTCAGGCGGCAGTTTTGAAGGAATGGGGTGATGCCCCCTGCGGACGGCGCTGTTGACGTAAGGAATGGACCAAAGCGGCAGAAATGCCGTGTGGCGAATAGCAGCCATTGGAGCGAACGCTCTGAGAAGGTAGGTTCAGGTACGAGAAGGGCAAACGTCCTTCGTGACGTTAGGGCAGAAGAATTGCACGATGGAGGATCAGTGTTGGACAGCGGGCGATCTCTCCCTGACGGCATAGGCGGGAGTGCGCGCTGGCGAGGTTCGTCAGCGCATTTTCATTTCTGCCGGATCACCGCTGGTTTTCTTTGGAAAACCGGCGATTTTTGTAAGGGAGGACTATGCCATGTCACACAGAAATCCCCGCGAGAGATTTGACTACAAGAGTTGGTTTGAGCGTAATGTGGCCAAGCGTACCGTGGCGGCGCTGGAAGCGCGGGACGCGGAGTTTGCCGAAAAGCACGCGGATACACCGCTGGCGCATTTGGCGCAATACGTCGGCAATCGTGCTGAACTGCTGCGGCACACACCCAGTCCCTGCGAGATAGACGGCGGCACATTCATCGAGGAACGCTTCGGCAGTTGGGACGCGGTATTGGAAATGGCACACCTACGTCCACCAACGAAAGAACCCAAGTTGAAAGATACGGTACGATACAAGCGGGAAAAGGTCGTGCAGGAGCCGCTGTTCTACGAGGAATCCGAGCGCAGGAAGAAGGCGAAACGCGCCAAGGCCGCAGCCAGTCATGCGGCGCAGCAATCACGGCTGAAAGAGAAAAAGCGGCTGGAGCAGGAAAAGAAAGAGGCTCGTGATGCCGCTGCCCGCCAGCGCGAAATTGAGAAAGCGGCAAAGGCCGCAGAGCAGGAGGTGTCCTGCTGAGTTACCCTTGTCAAGCCGAGATGACCTGAACGGAGGTCATCAGCTTTCCATAAGGGTGGGAGGGGAAAAGCCGCCCCTCCCACCTCCTCTCTTTGTTGAACGGCAAGACCAAAACCACATACAAAAGCAAATATGTTACCCGCCCCTGCGGGGCAGGTAACGGGAAAAATACGCCCCATCTGCGGGGCGAGAAACAGGAATAGGAGCAAACACACATGATCTCTTTGAGTGAAATACTGCATACCATCGCCCAGGCGCTGATGATCCCCTGCCTCATTATACTGATAATTCTGATGGCCGGGGCGGTCTGGCAGATCGGCGACATCGTGGTTGAGTACATCGCGGAGCGCCGCAAGCATAAGTGTAACGTCCCCCAACTGCTGCGCGACGTACACGCGGCGGGCGCGGACGGCCTTGCGGAGCTGATTGAAAACAGCGGCCTGCTGCGGCGGCAGAAGAAGGCCCTGCTGGAGCTGGCGGAGAGCCGGGGACTGCCCAAGGACACCCTGACGGCGTTGGCGGAGCGCCTGCTGGCCACGGAGGAGGCGCGGAACGCCCGCACCACCTCCATCACGGACATGATCGCCAAGCTGGGCCCCATGTTCGGCCTGCTGGGCACGCTGATACCCCTGGGCCCCGGCATCGTGGCGCTGGGACAGGGCGACACGGTGACGCTGTCGGAGTCCATGAACGTGGCATTCGACACCACCATCGCCGGCGTCATCAGCGCGGCGGTGGCCAGCGTCATCTCCCACATCCGCAAGCGGTGGTACAACGACGACATGGTGTCGCTGGAGACGCTGATGGAGGCAGTTTTGGAGGAGGTCACGGGCGATGTTGAAGGGTAAGTTTTCCTCCCGCCGCCGGGTGACGGAGGAGGTGGACGCCATGTCCGGGCTGGCGAACCTGTCGGACGTGATGCTGGTGTTCGCCTGCGGGCTGATGGCGGCGGTCATACTGAACTGGAACGTGGATCTGAGCAAGACGCGGGTGGAGATCCTCCAGCGGGAGCAGATGCAGGAGCTGGACAACGCGGAGGAGATGGAGCAGGACATCCAGTCCTCCAGCAGCTTCGAGCAGAAGGGCACGGTGTACGAAGACCCGGAGACAGGCAAATTGTATGTGGTGATGCCAAAGAGCAGTAACTAAATAGTTTTTATATAGATACGTTCAACAACGAGAGGAGACAGATCACATGAAGAAACGGACAAGCAGTATGTCCCGGCGCATCGTGAGCCTGCTGATGAGCATGGTGCTCACGCTCACGCTGGTGACTCCCGCGGCATTTGCCACGGAAGTGGTAGACGGCAGCGGCACGACCATCGTCGAGGGCGATACGAACCCGGCTGACGCTAACCCCAGCGGGGACAACGAAGGCAAGGACGACGAAAACAAGGACACCGAGCACGGCGGGGATGAACAGCCTACCAACCCCGGTGATGAGGACAAGAACCCCGGCGAGGGTGAGGACGATGTCAACGCGTCTTCCAATGAAGCCGATACTCAGGAGGGCGAAGGCACTGATACCCCCGTGGTTGCCCAGCGCACGGTGACACTGGAGAAGTGGAATAAAAATGCCGCTTATGATGTGAAGATCGTCATTCCCGCTGCGACTTCCGAGCCCGGCGAGGGCGAAACGACTGAAGCACCCGGCGAGGGCGAGAATGCCGGCAGCGGCAATGAAACGCTGAGCACCGAGTATACCGGCACCGATGAGAAAATCACTTTGAAATTGACCACGGAGGATTATACCGATAACCCCATTATTTATATCAAGTCCTCCGCGGATGAAGTTGTGGCCGAAACTACGCCCAAGCTGGGTGACGACGGCACACTGGAATATGTATTTACCGGAGAGGAAACCGACATCACTTTGTACTACGGCACGAAGGATGATTTTGTCTCTGCTTGGTATGGCGATGGCAGTGCTACAAAGTATACCATCCGCAGCGCCGAGGAGCTGGCGAATTTCGCACAGTTGGTGAATAGCGAGAATGATTTTTCCGGCAAGACCATCACGCTGGGTAAGAATATTGTGTTGGACGGCATCGACTGGACGCCCATCGGCACAGCGGAAAGCCCCTTCAAAGGGACGTTCACGATTATGGGGAACTATTCCATTTCCAACCTGCCCAACGACCTGTTCGGCGTGGTGGAGGGCGGCACGGTCAAATCTGTGACCATCAGCGGCGGCAAAGGTCGGTTGGTGGGCGAGCTGAAGTCCGGCAAGGTGGAGAACTGCATGTCCACGGCTAAGGTGGATAGCAGCGATGAAAATGCCGCAGTCGGCGGACTGGTGGGCATGGCCGAAACCAATGCGACGGTGTCCAGCAGCTATTACTACAACGCTGATAGCATCAACGTGCCTGCTGTGGGCGGCAGCGGCACGGTGACCAACTGCTTCTATTTGGCGGAGACTTCTACCTTTGATAAGAAAGGCACTGCCGATGACATCGGCGCACGTACAGCGGAGGAGTTCCAGCTGGGCCGTGTGGCGTATGAACTGGGGGGATCTTCTTACGTTTGGGTGTATGATACGACTAATAAGGCAGAAAAGATGCCGCAGTTGGGACGCAGTTCCGGGACAATGGCGGTGGCAAACGAGTTAAAGCTGACTAAGCCGGATAATCAGCCCGAAGGTGTAGTGGTCACACTCGGCAATGACAGCGACAAAAAGACGCTGACCGATGCCGCCGGAAACCAATACTACTATGCTGCAAGCGGCTACCCCAACGGCGTATCTGATGTGCCGGTCACATTCACCGCGCCGACAGGATATCAAATCGTATTTGCTCCTGCGGCAACACAAGTGGGAGGAACAGACTACTGTCTTCGTATAACCGGCAGTAATGTGGAGTATACCTATTCACTGGTCAAGGCCGACATTCGCTGGTATGAAAGCGCTGGGAAGGAAAAAAACTACGTTCTCAAGAGTGCTGACGAATTGATGGGTTTCTGCCTGCTGGCCAATGGAAGTATTGATGGCGAATCCAAGAATTTTGATGGATGGACTCTGTCGTTGGGTAATAGCATTGATCTGGAAAATAGCGAATGGAAGCCTATCCCAAGTTTCGCGGGTGAATTTAATGGCATGAGCCATGAGATCAAAGGCTTGAATGTAAACTACACAGATGATGACTCAAATTCAAAGACTGCGGGAATGTTTGAAAAACTGGATTCGACTGGCAAAATATTGAGCCTTGCCGTATCGGGATCAGTGAAGGCAGACGGCAAGATAAATAATGTGGGCGGAATTGTCGGTACGACTGCAGCCGGAAGTGAAATCCGTTTTTGCCGCAGTAATATTGATGTTAAAGTCGATGCGGCAAACAGCACCACCAACGGCATGGCATACGGCGGTGTGGCGGGTAAAGTTCAAGGTGCGATTTCCAACTGCTTAAAAGAAGGAACGATAACCGTAGATAACATTAAGAATAAGTGTTACATTGGTGGCGTAGCCGGATATGTCGGCAGTGCAGCAAATCTCTGCTGGAATACCGGCAGTGTAAACGCTTCTGGAACGACCAAGAAAAACATATATACCGGCGGTATTGTCGGATACGGAGCTGCAACAAACTGCTATAACAACGGGAGTGTCACTGGTGCAACCGATAAGAATAAATATGTGACGGGCGGCATTTCGGGCAATGGCAACGTGGCCAACAGCTACAACCTGGGTGACGTGACCGGCGCGGAAGGCAGTGCCTACGGCATCAGTAACCGCAAGGGGGCCAACAGCTACTACCTCTGCAAGCTGAACGGCAAGGAGACGGCTAAGTATGTCAACAGTGGAGCTGAACAGGAAATCACCGCCACCACCGAGGACGGCAAGACCGTGTATAAGGTGGGCGACGATGTGCTGGTGAACGTGCTGAATGAGAACAGAGGCACATATATCGAGTGGATCAACAAGCAGGACGCGCCCAATAACCCCGTGCACATCACGCGCTGGGACGGCAGCTTCGAACCCGGCGTGGAGGGCGTGATCACCCTTGTCTATGATCCTAACGGCGGCGAAGGAGCGGCTGTAACGGAGCAGCAGCGGGTCGAAGGCGATACCGGAAGCTTCACCATTAAGTCCGATACGGAGTTGGGCTTCAAGCACGAGAACGGCACATTCCTCGGCTGGAGCACGACGGCCGGCGGTGAGGTTGCGTTCAAGCTGAAAAACGACGGCAGCATTACCCCTGCCTCCGTAAGCGTAAAGAAAGATGAAACGTTGACGCTCTATGCCGTGTGGTCGCCGATATGGGCGGGCAGCGGCACGGAAGCTGCTCCCTATGAGATTCCCGATGTCGGTAAGCTGACTGCCCTGCAAACGCAGGTCAATGAAAACGGCTTCAGCTACACCGGCAAGTGGTTCAGGCTGACCAATAACATCGATCTGAACAACGAGCTGTGGACGCCCATCGGCGTCGATGCCCTCCATTCCTTCGGCGGCAGTCTGGACGGCGGCGGCAAGACCATCAGCGGGCTGAAGGTGGAAACAAACGGGGCATGGGCAGGACTTTTCGGCAGCGTGCGAGGTACTTACGGTGTGCCCATGACGATGCGGGATCTGACGCTGAAAAATGGCAGCGTGAAGTTTACGAGCAGCGGGACGTCATGCAGCGGTGGCCTTGTGGCGGCTGTAGAGGGCGAAACTGTGCTGGAGCTGCGTAATGTCGTTGCTGAAAACCTGACGGTCAGCGGCGGCATATTTGGCTCGGGCGGCCTTCTGGGCAGAGGACGCGTCGCAATGACAAACTGCCACAACAGGGGCGGTTCCGTGACCGGCGGTTATGCAGGCGGACTGGCCGGTATGGGATACAGCAACCTTCAGGATCACGTTTTAGCGGGTTGTACCAACAGCGCTAAGGTAGTCGGCAAAAGAACCGCAGGCGGAATGACTGGGAATGAAACACATAGCGACGGCTCCTACACGAGCTGCGCCAACAGTGGAAGCATATCTGCGACACAGGGGTACGCCTCCGGCATTGCGGCGGGCGGAAGCTATGAGCGGTGCAGCAACAGCGGCGCTGTGACCGGCCAGCAGGCTGCGGGCATCTGCGTCAATGGCAGCAAGGCAACGAACTGTAGCAATACAGGTGCCGTTACAGGTACAGGTACAGGTACAGGATATGCGGCAGGTATCCTCACCAACGACGGCTACGGCGGTACAGTAGAATTCTGCTGGAACACCGGAAAGGTCGAGGCGAGCACGCCCGTCAAGGCCTTCGGCATCCTCTACGGCCGGGGTGCGTATAATAGGGTCAGAAATTCCTTCAGCTATGTCCCGGGCGTCAATATCGGCCTTGCGCCCACCGAGCTGAAAGAGAAAAATGTGTCCGACAGCTACTATCTGGCGGACAAGAAGGACTCCGTTTCCAGCGTCGGCGAGTGGGCCAGTGCAGACGACTTTGCCAGCGGCAAGGTAGCTTGGGGTGTCGGCGGCAAGGGCGAAGGCTCCCAGGGTGGCACTGGCCAGGATGCAAAGCTCGGCTGGTGGAAGCAGGACAAAAACGACGCATATCCGACACTGCTGGACAACCCCGATATGAGTAAGCGGTACTACCGTACAGACGTAGACTGCGGCACTGGCGGCGAGGTGGAACTGGCCCGCAATGCAAGCAGCACGGTCAAAGAGCTTTCCAGCAAAGAAGCAGTCTATGGGCCTGCGGGTACCAGCGTGACCATCAAGGCCACACCCAAGGACAACACCTTCGGCCTGAAGTCCCTGACATGGACGCATAACGGCCAGACTGATGTTCTGCCTGCTAAGGGCACGACGAACATCGTCATGCCCGCAGAGAGCAATGTTACTATCCACGCCGAATTTGCCAGCGTTGGCACCGGCGGTAACGGCGGTTACTACTACGGCGGCAGCGGCGACGGTACCGGCGCAGGTGATGAGAGCGATGAGGGTCTGCAGGACGGCGTGAACATGGACGTGGAGTACGATATCAAGGGCCTTGTGCTGGGCGCCTACGCCGAGTGGGGCTCCAACGGCGGGAACAAGTCCTTCCAGAAGTGGCTGGAAGAAAATCCCAACGTGGTCCGCGCTCTGCTGACCAACAGTCTGGACAACATGGCCACCGCAGCCGTGGGTAAGAAGACCGATGAGGCCAAGGATCTGGCGGCTCTGCTGCTGGCCAGTCTCAACGAGCACACCGGCGTGGACGGAAAGAACGGCGACACCATCGCCAAGGCGCTGCAGAAGTACATCGACTCCGGCAGCGAGGAGGTATTCAGTGCGTGGCTGACCGGTGGCGGCGGCATGGCCAGCGGCACCTACGAGAGCATCTACGGCCAGTACGCCAGCAGCCTTGCGGCGCTGGCAGACCGTCTGTACAGCAAGTGGGAGGCCAGCGGCACGTCTATGACCTTCCCGGCGTGGCTGGACTCCCAGCAGGTGACGATGGAGAGCCTGTCCGAGAACGCGGAGGAGCCTGACGCCGAGCCTGACGACACTCAGACCACTGAAGCGCCGGAGGATGTGCCGGATGGACAGGATACCGAGGGTGGTGCCAGCGGCAACTCCGTGTGGGAGATCATCGGCACAGTGGTGCGTGAGAATCCCATCCTCGTCTGGAGTATCGTGGCCGTCATTGCGGCGCTGATCATCGTGGGCGCGGTACGCCGCTACCACAAGGTCAAGCGTGACGAGCATGACGAGAAATAAGTGATATAGACGGCTCTTAGGGGAGCAGTCTGCCGATTCGCGTGGGCGGAATTTCCGCCCACGCGAATACGGCTATATAAACGGAAACAGGAGGGATGCCTCTGTGAGAAGAAAAGTGCGGAATTGGGCGGCGTTTCTGCTGGCGCTGGCGCTGGTATTGGGCATGATACCCGCAGCTTACGCGGCGGGATACAGCATCACCGTCAACGCCCCAACAGGGAATGATCTGCCCTATTGGGTGTTTGAGAAAGTGGGCGTAGACAGCGCAGATGTGCTGAACCTGACGGCCAACGAAGGGCATCCCCTGCCCGCGAGTAAGGTCGCCCGCGTGTCGCTGGCCGTGGGCAAAAACAAAGAGGATGAAGCGAGCTGTGGCATTTCTATCAATGGGATGTACTATGTGCAGTCCGTGACGCTGGATCACCCAGATTTCTTCACCGGCACGGTGGAGATACAGGTGGGTAAGGACGCCCAATGGAGCGAGGAAACATGGGGGAGCATCACGCCGGTGGAGAGTTCCAACATCATTGGCCGTGTGCAGTTCAGGGACGGCACATTCACTGGGGATGTGAGCATCACCGTCAGCCCCATGACGGCGCAGCAGGCAGAAGCGGCGCAGAAGCAGAATCAACGCCAAGTTGTACCGCAGGGCAAGTACACGGTGGCGCAGATCTCTGAGGCTATTCAGGGAATTATGGCGCAGAAGCGCTCTGCGTTGGGCTTGGAAGATGGTGACTATCTCCTCTCAGGGGACGAGCTGACCTACGCCGGCAGCTCCGCCACGGACTGGCTGCCTATCGGCTTGAGCCGCTGCGGTGTGGAGGATGACTATGACGCCTACCTCGCAGCGTTGCAGACCTATGTGGAGCAGAAGTACCGTGAGCCGGACAAGCTGGACAGAGTGAAGGCTACTGAGTGGCATAGAATCTCCCTCGCTGTGCTGGCCTGCGGCGGCGACCCTACCCACTTCGGCAAGGATGAAAACGGCAATGACATCAACTTGATCGCGGACGGCGTGTATGACCGCGGCAAGACCGTGGACATCGGGGCACAGGGACTCAACGGTTGGCTGTGGGGACTTATCACGCTGGACAGCATGAAGTACAACATCCCCGCAGGCTCATCCTACACCCGCACGGAGATGATCAAGAAGATACTGTCCTTCCAACTCCCGGACGATGGTTTCAACCTGCGCTTTGCACAGGGCAGCACCGCCGACCCGGACATCACGGCCATGGCGATACAGGCGCTTGCACCGTACTATCGAAACGCCACCTTCAACGTGAAAGACCCCGTGGACAAGGCGCTGGACTGCCTGTCCAAATTGCAGCTGGATACCGGCGACTTCCGCAGCTGGGGCACACGGAACTCCGAGTCCGTATCGCAGATCATCGTGTCACTGTGCTCCATCGGCGTTGACCCGCAGAACGACTCGCGGTTCATCAAGAACGGTATTAACCTGCTGGATGCGCTGTTTTACTACCAGCAGGAGGACGGCGGCTTTGCCCACTCCTATGAGTCTGACCCCAGCAA
>ERZ1027034.532-NODE-532-length-10677-cov-14.141122_pt1 | contig 10677 bp, 8 predicted proteins | sample MGYA00519443_ERZ1027034 | MGnify/ENA primary metagenome ERZ1027034 (study PRJEB26926, sample SAMN06164787) | human gut metagenome | biome: ENVO:00009003; feature: ENVO:2100002; material: ENVO:00002003 | host: Homo sapiens | place: USA | collected 2012 ... | reverse complement strand
GAAGCGCCCAAGAGCGAGCAGAAGCCCGCTCCGAAGGCGGAAGCCAAGCCCGAAGCGAAGGCGGAAGCGCCCAAGAGCGAGCAGAAGCCCGCTCCGAAGGTGGAAACCAAGCCCGAAGCGAAGGCAGAAGCGCCCAAGAGCGAGCAGAAGCCCGAAACCAAGGCAGAGCCCAAGCCCGAAGCGCCCAAGAAGCCCGCGATTGGTCAGATTATCTCCCGTCCGGGTCAGGCGCTGCCGCCCAAGCCGGTCGGATTGGCACCGAATGTCATCCGTCCGCCGCGGCCGCAGCAGCCCCGTCCGCAGGGACAGCAGGGGGCGCAGGGCAACCGACCGCAGCAGGGACAGCCTCGTCCGGGCGGAAACGGTGCGTTTATCGCGCGTCCGCAGCAGGGGCAGCCTCGTCCGGGCGGAAACGGCGCGTTTGTCGCGCGTCCGCAGCAGGGGCAGCAGAATCGCCCCGGCAATGGCTCGTTCCAGCCTCGTCCGGGTGGAAACGGCGCGTTTGTGGCGCGTCCGCAGGGCGCTCGTCCGCAAGGGGGCGCTGGCTTCCAGGCGCGTCCGCAGGGCGGCACGGGCCGTCCGGCTGGCGTGGGCATGAATCGCCCGAAGCCGGCTGTGCCGGATATGGCACCCGCAATGGGCAAGGAGCGCGTCTCCAACTACGACCCGAACAAGAAGAACTACGTCCGTCAGCATGACCCGGAGCATGTGGCGCGCAACCGCAAGCAGCTCAGCCGCGATGCGGGTTACAGCGGATATGATGACGACGTGGTGCGCGGCGGCAAGCGCAGCCGCATGAAAAAGCCGTCCGCACAGCAGATGATGGCGCCGATTAAGATCGAACACGCCTACATGAGCGGCGACACGATTGTTGTGCGCGACCTGTGCGAAAAGATCGGCAAGACCAGCGCGGAGATTATCAAGAAGCTCTTCCTGCTGGGCAACATGGCGACCATCAACAGCGAGATTGACTTCGATACCGCGTCGCTTGTCTGCGCGGATTTTGACATCACGCTGGAAAAGAAGCCGGAAGTGACCGCGGAGGATCAGCTGACTGCCGAGAACTTCGACGACAGCGAGGAGAACCTCCAGCCGCGTCCGCCGGTTGTGACCATCATGGGCCACGTCGACCACGGCAAGACGTCCCTGCTGGACTACATCCGCAATAGCCGCGTCACTGCGGGCGAAGCGGGCGGCATCACCCAGCATATCGGCGCATACACGGTCAAGATGAACGGCCGCGATATCACGTTCCTCGATACCCCCGGTCACGAAGCCTTCACGGCGATGCGTGCCCGCGGCGCACAGGCGACGGATATTGCGATTCTGGTTGTCGCGGCGGATGACTCGGTCATGCCGCAGACCATTGAAGCCATCAACCACGCGAAGGCGGCGAATGTGCCGATTATCGTGGCGATTAACAAGATGGATAAGCCGGAAGCCGATCCGGAGCGCGTCAAGACTGACCTGACGAAGTACGGCATCGTCTGCGAGGACTGGGGCGGCGACACGATTATGTGCCCCGTTTCCGCCAAGACTGGCGAGGGCGTCGATGAACTGCTCGAAATGATTCTGCTGCAGGCGGACACGATGGAGCTGCGCGCGAACCCGAACCGTCTGGGTCGCGGCGTTATCATCGAGGCGAAGCTGGACAAGGCGCGCGGCCCGCTGGCGACTGTGCTGATGCAGAACGGTACGCTGCATGTGGGCGACAACATCATTGCGGGTCTGGCGAGCGGCCGCGTCCGTGCGCTGATTAACGACCGCGGTGAGAAGGTCAAGGAAGCCGGTCCGTCCACGCCTGTGGAAATCATGGGCTTTGACGAAGTGCCGTCTGCAGGCGACGAGATGCAGGCTGTCGGCGACGATCGTCTGTCCCGTCAGGTCGCGGAGGAACGCAAGGCGAAGGTCAAGGCATCCCGCGAGGCGACGATGGCGAAGGTTAGCTTGGAGAACATGTTCTCGAACATGGAATCCGGCAAGCAGACGACATTGAACCTGATTATCAAGGCGGACGTGCAAGGCTCTGTCGAAGCTGTCAAGCAGGCAATGGAGAAGCTGAGCAGCGACGAAGTGAAGGTGCATGTGCTGCACAGCGCGGCGGGCGCCATCACCAAGGACGACGTGAACCTTGCCAGCGCGTTCAATGCCATCATCATCGGCTTCAACATCCGCCCGGATGCGTCCGCGCGGGAAGCGGCGGAGCGCGAAAAGGTGGATGTGCGCCTGTACACCGTCATCTACAAGGCGATTGAGGACATGGAGCTGGCCATGAAGGGCCTGCTTGCGCCGGAGTACCGCGAGGTGCTGCTGGGCCATGCCGAGGTGCGCAATGTGTTCAAGATTACGGGCGCGGGCGTTATCGCCGGCTGCTATGTGACCGACGGCAAGGTGCAGCGCAATGCGCAGGTTCGCCTGCTGCGCGACAATGTTGTCGTGTTCGAGGGCAAACTGAGCAGCCTGAAGCACTACAAGGAAGACGTCAAGGAAATGGCGGCTGGCTTCGAGTGCGGCATGAGTCTGGAAGGGCACAACGACATCAAGGAAGGCGATGTCGTCGAGTGCTTCATCATGGAGGAAATCCCGCGCTAAGGAATCCTTAATTCCCCTTGCGCAACGCAGGAGGCAGGGCAAAGTCAGTTCCATTTGGCTTTCCCTGCCCCTTTTTTCAAACATCCGCAAATCCATTGCGGCAGGGCATGATTGCGTCGGCAGATGCGCAAACTAATGTTGCGATAAAAGTCAAGCCGCATGGGTGAGCGCTGCGAAGGGGTGTCGGGAGCGACCGCAAAGCCCCCGACTCGCGCCCGCAGGCGCGAAATCCCTGCTTGCGGAAACAAGCAGCCATGTCTGAAAGACAAGCAGTTCGGTCGCGCCATCTGCGCGACACAGCATAAACGTTGAAAAGAGCAGCTTGGGGGGCGCTTCTGAGGAAGCGCAAAGTTACTGGCAGGGACGCTTCGCTGCCTGCGCCTTTGTAGGTGGCTTCCTTGGAATTGAGCGCCCGAATAACAGTTGGGGCGTTGCCCCAAACCCCACAAGGGACGCTGTCCCTTGACCCTGCGAAGGGGCAAAGCCCCTCTCGACACCCATTGACTGGCTACCCGGCTTGGAAGCACTTTCCAAACAAATCTATCCCGAAAGTTTTTCTTTTCTCTTTCTAACCATCCCATCAGGAGGAAATCATGAGCTATCAGCGTATTGAACGCATTTCCGAGGAAGTCCGCCGCGAGGTGGACCGCATCATCCGCGACGAGGTCAGCGACCCCCGCGTGACCGGCACATTCTCCATCACCCGCGCCGAAGTCACCCGCGACCTTCGCTATGCTAAAATCTACGTCTCTGTGCTGGAGGACGATAAGCGCGAGCCGCTGATGAAGGCGCTGAAAAGCGCGGCGGGCTTTGTCCGCCACGAGCTTGGCAAGCAGATGGTCATCCGCTATGCGCCGGAAATCCAGTTCGTCAGTGACCAGAATATCGCCTATGGCGTGCATATCGCGCAGGTGCTGGCGCAGGCGCAGAAGAACCAGAGCGAAAATCAGCCGGAAGCGGCGGCCAACGAGGAAGAACCCGAAGCATGAATGGCTTTCTGAATATCCTCAAACCGCCGGGAATGACCAGCGCCGCCGTCGTAGGGTATGTCCGCCGCATGACGGGCGAAAAGCGCGTCGGTCACGCCGGGACGCTTGACCCCGAAGCGGCGGGTGTGCTGCCCATCATGATTGGGCGGGCGGCGCGGCTGTTCGACTATCTGGTGGATAAGGAAAAAACGTATGTGGCGGAGTGTGCGTTCGGCGCGGCGACGGATACGCAGGACGCGACGGGCAAAATCACCGCGACGGGGGAGAATTACCCTGATTTTTCCGCCGTGCAGGAAGCGGCGAAGCACCTTGTCGGCGATATTGAGCAGCGCCCCAGTATCTTCAGCGCCATCAAGCAGGACGGCAAGCCCCTCTACGAACGCGCCCGCGATGGCGAGAATGTCGAAGCCCCGGTGCGCATCGTGCATGTGGAATCCATCGAATTGCACGAGGAAACGCCCGACCACGGCGTTCGCATGACGATTCGCTGCGGGCGCGGGACGTATATCCGCTCCATCTGCGACGATTTAGGGAAGCTGACGGGCTGCCCGGCGCATATGCGCTTCCTGCTGCGCGCGCAGAGCGGCGTGTTCACGCTGGACAGCGCGATGACGATGGAGGAAGCAGCAGCGTATCAGGCGCAGGGGACGCTGCAAAGTCACCTGCTGCCGCTGGATTACGGCATCCAGCACATGCCGCGTGCGGATGCGCCGGAATGGCTGCGCAAGCAAGTGTGCAACGGTGTGAAGCTGCCCGCGAAGAAGCTGCCCGGCGTATTGGCGCTGCCGGAAGGACAGGTCACACGCGTGTATCTGCGGGACGAATTCTGGGGGATGGCGGCGCGGGAAGGGGAATTCCTCGTCTGGAAATGCCTGCTCCCGCCGGAGAAGGAGGAGAACAATGCGAATCATCCGTGACCCGAAGCGCCTGAACCCCTGCGTGCTGGTGCTGGGGATGTTTGACGGCGTGCACCGCGGCCATCAGGCGCTGCTGATGCGCGGAGACGAGCTGGCGCAGGAGATGGTGTATCCGCTGGCGGTCTGCACTTTCCAGCCACACCCGCTGCATGTGCTTGCGCCGGAGAAAGAACCAGTGATGCTGACGACGCTGCCGGAAAAAGCAGCGGTCATGCAGTCCTTCGGCGTGGACGGGCTGTGCGTGACGACGTTTACACGGGCGCGCGCCAATCAGTCGCCGGAGGATTTTATGGCGGAACTGGTGGAGGTGTACGCACCGGTTGTAATCGTGTGCGGCTTCAATTTCACCTTCGGCGCGGGCGGCAAAGGCAATGGACAGATGCTCAAGGAGTACGGCAAGAAGCACGGCTTCCGCACGGTGATTGTGCCGGAAGTCGTAATTGACGGCGAAACGGTGTCTTCCACGCGCATCCGCCGCTTGCTTGCGCAGGGGGATATGCACGAGGTCAACAACCTGCTCGGACGCGGCTACAGCATTGCGGGGCGCGTTGAAGAGGGCAAGCAGGTCGGGCGCACCATCGGCTTCCCGACGGCGAACATCACCATTCCACCGCACAAGGCGCTGCCCGCGTTCGGCGTGTATGCCTGTTATCTGGAGACGAGCGGCGGCATTTTCCCGGCGGTGGTGAACGTCGGGCGGCATCCGACGCTGCCGGAAGGGCACGTCACGGTGGAAGCGCATGTGCTGGATGAGTTCCTCTCGCTGTACGGGCGGAACGTCCGGCTGACATTCCTGAAATTCATGCGCCCGGAGCAGAAGTTCGATAGCATCGAGACACTGCGCGCACAGATTGCGCACGATGCGGATGACTGCCGGGCCTATTTCGCGCAATTGCAATAAACAAATCACCCGTGCGGGGGCAGAAAAGCCGATGCACGGGTGATTTTTGTAATTGTGGTTATGCTGCCTTTGCATAGAATAGACTTCTCTCGCAGGCGCGAAATCCCTGCAAGCAGCATAAGTTCCATATGAAAAAGGAAGAAAAAAGGCTACTTCACCCCTCCAGCGCCGTTCGCAGACAAATCTCCAGCCCCTTCGCCGCATCCACGGCGGAAACGACATCCTCCGTCGGAACATGCACGAACACGCCCTCGCCGCCGACGGTCAGCCCACGGTCAAGCAGCGCAAAATACAGGTCGTTGCACACATACGCCCCAGCGGTCAGGCTCAAATCAGCAGGAAGCCCGGCGGACTTCATGGCGTCCACCATGCGCAGGACGTTCAGGCGCGTCATGTGCGCATCGGGACGCTTCGGGTCAATCTTCTCGCCGGCGTACAGCACATCCGCATTATCCGCAATCGCGGCGCGGCGGTAGTTTATCGCAATCAGCTCCGGTGTGATGACCTTGCGTCCACCCGCAACGCCGCAACAGAGCGTGACGGTCGGGCGAATCCGCCGCATCATCTCCACCAGCAAATCGCCCGCCTGACCGTAGCAGACCGGCAACCGCATCCGGTATACGGCGTGCCCCGCAATCGTCTCCGGCAAAAGCGAAACTGCCTCCCATGAGGCATTGCGGCTGCTGCCGCCGAACGGTTCAAAGCCTGTGACAAGAATTGACATAACGCATCCCCTCCGCCACTTATCATACCCCGCAATCGCCCGCAAGTCAATACTTGCCCCGTGCCGTCAAGTGTGTTATAATATAAGAGATATGCGCAAAGGAGGATTTCCCTATGCTGAAAAAAATCGCGTCCTTCACCATCAATCATGATACGCTCACGCCCGGCATGTATGTTTCCCGCATCGACGGCGACTGCGTGACCTACGATCTTCGGCTGAAATTCCCCAATCAGGGGGATTATGTGGCGCAGCCCGCCCTGCATACGCTCGAACACCTGATTGCGACGTTCGTGCGCTCTTCTACCGCATCGGAGCAGGTGGTGTATTTCGGGCCGATGGGCTGCCGGACGGGGTTCTACCTCATCCTCCGCGACAGCATGAGCAAGGCGGACGCTTTGCAGCTTGTGCGCGACGCATTCCGTTTCGCGGCGGATTTTGAGGGCGAAATTCCCGGCGCGAAGAAAATCGAGTGCGGGAATTATCTGGAGCATGATTTGACCGGTGCCAAACAGGAAGCTGCGGCGTACTGCGGCGTGCTGTCCCGTTGTTCTGAAGCGACCATGGTTTATCCGGACTAAGGCAGGAGGCCGCGCATGAAGAAAATTGCAATGTTGGGCGACCTGCACGGCAACTTGACGGCGACGCTGGCAATGGAAAAGGCGCTGAAGGATTATCACGTTGATGAAATCTGGTTTCTGGGCGACGCGGTGGGCAAAGGGCCGCAGTCGCGCGAGACATGCGACTGGGTGCGGGCAAACTGCACCCGCTTCGTCGGCGGCAACTGGGATTATGGCATCGGCGGCAAGCGCTTCGCCGCGGATAACTATTTCTGGGATCAGCTGGGCGAAGAGCGCATGAACTGGCTGAACACGCTTCCGCTGGACATGGACGAGTGGATTAGCGGCACGCATTTTCGCTTTTTCCACGGCCGCCCTGTGACGGACTTGATGCTTGTGCAGCACGACAAGAGCGTTCTGGCACAGCCTTTCACAGCGAATGGCAAAGTTTACGGCGGCGTAGTTTTTGCCGACAGTCACCGTCCGTTCCTGCGAACGCTGGATGTGGGCTACATCGTCAACACGGGCAGCGTCGGCAACAGCATGGGCGTCCCGAAAGCCCACGCGGTGATTGTCGAGGGGGATTTTGGCTCGCGTGAACCGGGCGTTCTGCTGATGTCGGTGATTTCTGTGCCATATGATAATGAAGCCGCGGCAGAGGTTGCACGCAGGGATGCGAATCTACCGCACCGGGAGGCGTACATTCGGGAAATCCTCACGGGGATTTATTCGCGGTGATGCTGGCGCTCCCCAGCACCCCTTGCGGGGGCATTTCCCCCATGATAATTGATTTTGTTGTTGCAGAGGGAATCGCCTCTGCGGAGGCGACCAAAGGGCATGAAAACAGACGAATGTCTGCGGTCGCCCTTTGGAAACCTTCGGTCGCCACTCCTGTTAATTGATTTTTATCGAAGGCTTTTTAGTTAGTGTGCCTTTCGTTCTCCCAATAAACACTGCCACATAGTAACATCCGGAGGCGAAGGCGAAAGGGTCAAGGGGGCGACCGCAAAGCCCCCTTGTCGCGCCCGCAGGCGCGAAACCCCTGCACAACACGCGAAAGCAGTATGAAAATGCGCGCAACTCAATCGCGCGAAAGGGAGTCCAGAGGCAGCGCCTCTGGTGAAACGAGGTGAATCAAAGAATGTTGATTGCTTGTGAAGATAAGAAAATGGAACTCGAACAGGGCATGACCGTTGAACAGTGCCTGATAAAGCTCGGCATCAGCCGCGAAGGCGTGCTGGCCGTCCAGCAGGGCGGACGTGTGCTGGAAATGAACGCGCCCGTCACCCAGCCGGGGCTGCTCTACCTGCTCACCATGCACACGGAGGAAGGCCGGCGTATCTATGAGCGTTCGGTGCGCTTCCTCCTGCTTGCGGCGACGAATCGCGTCCTGCCCGGTCAGCGCGTCCGCATTGAGTATAGCGTCAGCGGGGGCGTGCTGCTGCGAATGCCCGGTCACGCCATCACGGAGGAGGAGACGCGCGCCATCGCCCGGCAGATGCACGCTCTCGCGGCGCAGAATCTGCCATTTGAGAAGAAAGAATGGACGCTCGACGACGCCATTGCCTACTTCGACGCGCAGGGGCAGGCGGATAAAGTCACGCTGCTCTCCCGCCGCACAACGCCGTTCTTCCATATGTACGGGCTGGACGGAATGTGGGAATATTTCTACGGCGCAATGGCGACACGCACGGGCATGACGCAGGTCTTTGAACTCACATGGCTGCCCGACCGCGGCATCGTTCTGCGTCTGCCGGCAGCCAATCACCCGGAGAAAGCCGCGCCGTATGTGCATCGCGCGGGGCATCTGGCAGTCTTTGACCAATCGACAAGGTGGTGCGCGCTGCTGGGCGTCAACAACGCCGCCGACGTCGCGGAGATGATGGAGGGACACCGCTTCCGCCACTTCATCCGCCTGAATGAAGCGCTGCACGACAAGGCGATTGCCGACATTGCGGCGGATATTGCCATCCAGCACAAGAAAATCGTGCTGGTTGCCGGGCCGTCTTCGTCCGGCAAGACAACGTTCGCCCAGCGATTGGCACTCCACCTGAACGTTATCGGACTTCAGCCGCTGGTGATTTCGCTGGATAACTACTATCTTGACCGCGACAGCATCCCGCTGCAAGAGGACGGCACGCTCGACCTCGAAGCCATCAGCACGCTGGATGTGCCGCTCTTCCGCCAGCATTTGGCGGAATTGCTGGATGGACGCGAAGTTTTGCTGCCAACGTTCTCCTTCAAACTCGGCAAGCGCAATCCGGGCGGCACGCCAGTTCGCCTGCGGGAAGGGCAAGTGATGGTTATCGAGGGCATCCACGGGCTGAATCCGGCGCTGTCCGAGGGGCTGCACACGGAAGCCATCTACCGCGTGTTCGTCAGCGCCCTGACATGCTTGAACCTTGACGACCACAACCGCATCCGCACGACGGATGTCCGCCTGCTGCGCCGCATCGTGCGCGACATGCAGTTCCGCGCGACGCCGCCGAACAACACGCTTTCGATGTGGCCCAGTGTCCGCCACGGCGAAGAAACGTGGATTTTCCCCTATCAGGAGAATGCCGACCGCATGTTCAACACCGCCCTGCACTACGAGCTGCCTGTCCTGCGCCACTATGCCTACGACCTCTTGAAGGCGATTCCGCCGGAGAATGAGAACTATCTGGCTGCGCGCCGGCTGATTAAGACGCTGAACTACTTCCCGGATATTGACGAGGGCGTGCTGGCGGAAATCCCCCCGCTGAGCCTGCTGCGTGAGTTCATCGGCGGCTGCACGATTGAGGAAGCGTAAGCCATTTTGCTTGAAGCCTCAAAAGTGGCGATTCTCCCTGCAACGATAAAGTGTTACCGAATTGAAAAACAAAATTGCTTCGCTTGATGAAAGCGCAAAGCTGTGGTATAATAACGGCAGACGGAAGGAGGCTGATATTCCGTGTTCCAGATTGGAAACGAACGGGTTGCATTGGTGACGGATACGTCCTGCGATCTGTCGGATGAACAGCTCAGTCAATATGATATTCGCACCGTTGCGCTGCGTGTAGCGACCAGTCAGGGAGAGTTCCGCGACCGGCTCGAAATCACGCAGGAGCAGCTTTATGATTTGCTTCAGCGGGAAGTGCCGAAAACATCCCTGCCGCTGCCGGAGGATGTCAGCAACCTCTACCGCACCCTGCACGACGAGGGCGCAACGAGCATCCTGCACCTGTCCATCAGCGGCAGCCTGTCCGGAACGTTCAACATGGTTTCTCTGCTTGCGGAGGATTTTGAGGACATGAAAATTCATGTTTTCGACTCCAAAACGCTCTCCTGCGGTCTGGGGCTGCTGGTGCTGGAAGCGGCGGAATCGCTGCAAAACGGCATGTCGGTGGAGGATACCATCGCGCTGCTGGAGAAACGCCGCGAACATCAGCTGGGCGCATTCGTCATCCGAACGCTCGAATTCCTGCGCAAGGGCGGGCGCATCGGGCGCGTTGAGGGCGCAATCGGCTCGCTGCTGCAAATCAAGCCGGTCATCTACGTGAACGACGAAGGCGTCTACAACACGCTGTGCAAGGCGCGCGGCTTCTCCAACGCGCTGACGGCGATGGTGGACGAGATCATCCGCCGCTATCAGGGTCACAAGGTGCGTCTGGCGGTGGTGCATGGCGCGGCGTATGACGATGCCGTGAAACTCTGCGACCGCCTGATGGAGCGGCTCGACGTGGTATCGAGCTTCATTAGCCCGGTCAGTCCCGCACTGGCGATTCACACCGGGCCGGGGTTGCTTGGCGCGATTGTGCAGCTGGCGGAATAAAGGAAAAATGCATCAATTGCATATCTCGGCGGCTCTGCTGATTTTCGGAAAGAAGAAAGTCGGCAGAGCTGCTTTGCTTTGGAAAATTTCCACCCGCTTCGTTTTCAATGGCAAACGAAGAAGGATTCTTGCATACACGCTTGCCTATGTAATGTCTACTGAATAACCATCCGTTTTTCACGCGATTGCAGAAGTCCGAGTAGC
>ERZ1027034.530-NODE-530-length-10681-cov-4.039055_pt1 | contig 10681 bp, 8 predicted proteins | sample MGYA00519443_ERZ1027034 | MGnify/ENA primary metagenome ERZ1027034 (study PRJEB26926, sample SAMN06164787) | human gut metagenome | biome: ENVO:00009003; feature: ENVO:2100002; material: ENVO:00002003 | host: Homo sapiens | place: USA | collected 2012 ... | reverse complement strand
ATTTATGGATAAGTTTCAGCTTGTTTCAGATTATAAGCTTTCAGGCGATCAGCCCGAAGCAGTGGACGCTCTGGTAAAGGGTATCGAAAGCGGTATGAGAGAGCAGACCCTTATGGGCGTTACTGGTTCCGGCAAGACCTTTACTATGGCAAACGTTATTGCTAGGATAAACCGTCCAACGCTCGTGCTTGCCCATAATAAGATACTTGCCGCTCAACTTTGCTCTGAGTTCAAGGAGTTTTTTCCGAACAATGCCGTGGAATATTTCGTGTCCTACTATGACTATTATCAGCCTGAAGCCTATGTGCCTAGCAAGGACGTTTATATCGAAAAGGACAGCTCCGTTAATGACGAGATAGACAAGCTCCGCCATTCCGCTACCTCCGCTATCGCTGAACGCCGTGACGTTATTATCGTTGCCAGCGTTTCTTGTATCTATTCCCTTGGTGACCCTGAGGAATATAAGTCCATGGTGGTGTCTATACGCCGTGGTATGGAGAAATCCCGTGACAGGCTTATCGCTGACCTTGTGGGTATCCAGTATGAGCGAAACGATATAAATTTCGTGAGAAACAAGTTTCGTGTCAGGGGAGATGTGGTGGAGATATTTCCTGCAAATTCTACAGACACTGCCATAAGAGTGGAGTTCTTCGGAGATGAGATAGACCGTATCACTGAAATAAACGTAGTGACTGGCGAGGTGCTTTGCTCACTTGCCCACGCTGCAATTTTCCCTGCTTCCCATTATATTGTCAGCCGTGATAAAATGCACGACGCTATCGAGGAGATTAAGCAGGAGCTTGACGAGCGTATCAAGTATTTCAAAGACAACGATATGCTCATCGAGGCTCAGCGTATCGCTCAGCGCACCAACTATGATATTGAGATGTTGGAGGAGATAGGCTTTTGCAGCGGTATCGAGAACTATTCCCGTGTGCTTGCAAGACGTCCCGCAGGCTCTACGCCATTCACTTTGCTTGACTTTCTGCCTGAGGACTTTGTGCTTTTCGTGGACGAGTCACACGTTTCTCTGCCGCAGGTAAGGGGTATGTATGCAGGCGACAGGGCAAGAAAACAGACCCTTGTTGACTACGGTTTCAGACTGCCGTCAGCAATGGATAACAGACCGCTGACCTTTGATGAGTTTTATTCTCATATCAATCAGGCGGTGTTCGTGTCCGCTACCCCTGGACCTATCGAGCAGGAAAGGTCACAGCAGATAGTGGAGCAGGTCATAAGACCGACAGGTCTGCTTGACCCTGAGATAATCGTAAAGCCGACTGAGGGTCAGATAGAGGACTTGCTCAGCGAGATAAATATGCGCACAGCTAAAAATCAGCGTGTGCTGGTCACAACGCTCACAAAGAAAATGGCTGAGGATCTAACAAACTATCTCAAGAGCTTTGACGTAAAGGTGAGATATATGCACCACGATATAGACACTATCGAGCGTATGGAGATAATCCGTGACCTGCGACTGGGCGAGTTTGATGTGCTTGTTGGTATCAACCTTTTGCGTGAGGGTCTTGACCTGCCTGAGGTAACTCTCGTGGCGATACTTGACGCTGATAAGGAGGGCTTCCTGCGTTCTGAAAGCGCGCTTATACAGACCATAGGCAGAGCCGCACGAAACGCCGAGGGCAAGGTAATAATGTATGCCGACACGGTGACACGCTCAATGGAAAAGGCTATCACCGAAACGGAGCGACGTCGTGCAATACAGATGAAATTCAATGAAGAACACGGCATAGTTCCGAAAACTATCGTCAAGGATATAAGAGATGTAATAGAAATATCCACCAAGGAAGAGGTGGAATACGAAGCAAGGCAGAAAACAAAGCTTTCAAAGCAGGAAACTGCGAAGCTCATAGAAAAGCTCACAAAGGAAATGAAAGAGGCGGCAAAGCTGCTTGAATTTGAGCACGCCGCATTCTTGCGTGATAAAATTGCGGAGTTAAAGGGCGAAAAGAAATAAAAAGCCTTGCGAAACATAAAACGGATATATATCCACAAAACGTGTGTAGGGGCGAACAGTGTTTGCCCGCCTGCATACCAATATGTGATTTTTCAATACCAAAAGGAGAGTAAAGAATACCAATGCCAATTAACGAGATAGTTATAAAAGGTGCAAGAGAGCATAATCTCAAAAATGTTGATGTTACCATACCGAGAGATAAGCTTGTTGTTATGACAGGTCTTTCGGGTTCGGGTAAATCTTCTCTTGCATTCGATACCATATACGCTGACGGACAAAGACGTTATGTTGAGTCGCTGTCATCTTATGCGAGAATGTTTTTGGGTCAAATGGACAAGCCTGATGTTGACAGCATAGAGGGACTTTCCCCTGCTATATCCATAGATCAAAAGACTACCTCCAAAAACCCACGTTCAACTGTTGGAACAGTCACCGAGATATACGATTATCTCAGACTTCTGTACGCCCGTATAGGCGTGCCACACTGTCCTGTCTGCGGAAGAGAGATACGTCAGCAGACAGTGGATCAGATCGTGGATAAGATAATGGAGCTTGAAGAGGGCACTAAGATACAGCTTTTAGCGCCTATCATTAGAGGACGCAAGGGCGAGCATACAAAAGAACTTGAACGTGCAAGAAAGTCGGGCTATGTGAGAGTGCGTATCGACGGCATAACCTATGACCTTTCGGAAGAGATAAAAATAGAGAAAAATAAAAAGCATACTATCGAGATAGTCGTTGACCGACTTGTTATCAAAGAGGGCATAAAGTCCCGTCTTACCGACAGTATTGAAACTGTTTCTTCGCTTACAGGGGGACTTGTTGGAGTTGACGTTATCGGCGGAGAGGAAATGCTTTTTTCACAGAACTACGCCTGCCCTGAGCATGGTGTTTCTATCGACGAGCTGACTCCGAGAATGTTCTCTTTCAACAATCCTTTCGGTGCTTGCGAAAAGTGTACAGGTCTTGGTGTGTTCAAGAAGATAGACCCTGAGCTTATTATCCCTAATAAAGACCTTTCCATAAGGCAGGGTGCGATAAAGGCAAGCGGCTGGAACAGCCTTGAAGAAGGCTCTATCGCCATGATGTATTTCAACGCAATTTCTGAGACCTACGGCATATCCCTTGACGAGCCTGTGAAAAATCTCGACAAGGACGCTATAGACATTTTCCTTTATGGAACTCAAGGTCAGAAGCTTCACCTGAAGCGTGGCAATAAGTTCTATAAGGCTGACTATCAGGCTGAGTTTGAGGGCGTTATACCAAACCTTGAAAGACGTTACAAGGAATCCAACAGCGATTGGGCAAAGGCTGATATAGAAGCTTATATGAGCGATGAAAAGTGTCCTGCCTGCCATGGTGAAAGGCTTAAAAAAGAAAGCCTGAGCGTTACAGTTGGCGGAATAAATATCGCAGAGCTTTGTCACAAGTCGGTGGCAAAGGCACTGGAGTTTTTTGAAAACCTTGAGATAAGCGAACGTGACAAGCTTAGCGGTGAGCAGATAATAAAAGAGATAAAGTCACGCCTTGGCTTTCTCAAAAGCGTTGGACTTGAATATCTCACCCTGTCACGTTCCGCAGGTACTCTCTCTGGCGGTGAGAGCCAGCGTATAAGGCTTGCAACGCAGATAGGCTCATCACTTGTGGGCGTGCTGTATATCCTTGACGAGCCGTCGATCGGGCTTCACCAGAAGGATAACGAAAGATTATTAAGCAGTTTGAAAGGACTGCGCGACCTCGGAAACACGCTTATCGTTGTCGAGCACGACGAGGACACGATGCGCGCGGCGGATTACATCGTGGATATCGGTCCCGGCGCGGGCATACACGGCGGAAAACTCGTTGCGGCAGGCAGCGTCGACGACATTATCGCCTGCAAGGAGTCGATAACGGGCAAGTATTTGTCGGGCGAACTCAAAATCGACGTGCCCGAAGAAAGAAAACGCCCCGACGGCAGATATTTGTCGGTTCGCGGCGCAAGACAAAACAATCTGAAAAACATTGACGTCGATATTCCCGTCGGGCTTTTAACCGCGGTTACGGGCGTTTCGGGCAGCGGAAAAAGCAGCCTTGTCAACGAAATTATTTATCCCTCGGTTTATAACAAACTGAACAAAAGCAACCTCACGGAAGGGAAGTACGACGAGATTGTAGGCATCGATAACTTTGATAAAATCATCAATATCGATCAGTCGCCGATCGGTCGCACTCCGCGCAGCAATCCCGCGACGTACACGGGCGTTTTCACCCCGATAAGGGAACTGTTTGCCTCGACTCCCGACGCAAAGGCAAGGGGATATACGGCGGGCAGATTTTCGTTCAACATTTCGGGCGGCAGGTGCGAAAATTGCGGTGGCGACGGCATAATACAAATCGAAATGCACTTCCTGCCCGACATTTACGTCCCCTGCGACGTGTGCCACGGGAAGCGGTATAACAGAGAAACGCTGGAAGTGAAATATAAGGGCAAAAATATCAACGACGTCCTTGAAATGACCGTCGAGGAAGCGTGCGAATATTTCAAAAACATTCCGAAGATTTACAACAAAATCAAGACGCTTTACGACGTGGGGCTCGGGTACATCAAACTCGGTCAATCCGCAACCACGCTTTCGGGCGGCGAGGCGCAGCGCGTGAAACTCGCAACCGAACTCAGCAAACGCAGCACCGGCAAGACGCTGTATATTCTGGACGAGCCCACGACGGGACTGCATACCCACGACGTTGCAAAGCTTATCTCAATCTTGCAAAGGCTTGTGTCGAGCGGCAACACCGTCGTCGTTATTGAGCATAATCTTGACGTCGTGAAAGTTGCGGACAACATCGTTGACCTTGGTCCCGACGGCGGCGACAGAGGCGGTACGATCGTTGACGTCGGCACGCCCGAACATATCGCGGAAAACGAAAAGTCGTATACCGGACAATACCTTAAAAGAATTTTGAAGTAATGTAAAAATTGCAAAAAAACAATGTTAAAAAGCGGTTTTACATTTGTAAAGCCGCTTTTTTGTCGAAATAATTAAATTATATCAATGGCGTTGAAGTCCAGCATATCCCGTATGTTTTGTATGAGTTGATACAGGCTTTCGATTTTGCTGAAAGCGTTGTCGGTGTCTTCGCACCTTAAACTTCCCGTGAGTTCCCCAAGTATTACGTTGATCTGTCGTGCGTCCTGACAGTAGGAAATCGCCTCCACGATTTTTCGTTTTCTTGCCCAGAAGTTTTGCAGGTCTTCGGCGTAAGAAAGTGCGGAATCAACGTCGTCGTTTTGAAGCGCGGCTTCGATTTTTTCTATGCGCTCGTTGAAGTCGTCAAAGGTTTTATGCACGAAAAAGTGCTCGGTAATCCCCGCGCCCAGGATTATAAGAAATATTATAAAAAGGATAACTGCTTTTTTCATTTTTCGATTATCGTGTTCACGACGCGCCCGTCGTAACTTTGTATAAACGCCGCGTCTTTGTCAATGGAAAACAAGAACACGTCGCGGATTGTCATATTCTCTTTTTCAAGCGTTTTTACGACGACGTCCTTTTCAAGGGGAGGGGTAATGCTTTTGAACGTATCCCCCATAAACCTGCCTTCGACGACGACATTGTAAGGAAGGTTGTTGCTGCCGCCTTCGATATTAAGGTCGGCGTTCGTTACCGGCGCGTTTGCAAACTTTTGCAGCACGGACACTTTCCCGTTTGTTTCCAGCACGGCGTAGTTTATCTCGCCGATTTTGAAATATCCTTGTTCGCGCAGGCTTTCCAGAAGATCGTTTGCGGTCATTCCGCATTTTTTAAGCACGTCGCAGTCGATTTTGCCGTCGTCGATGAGGATAACGGGCTTGCCGTTGATGAGTTTTCGGAAGCGGTGACTTTTGATTGCGAAAAACGTCAAAAGATTATGCAGTATCACAAGCGTGAATATCGGGATTATGCCGTAAATTATCGGAATGGTGTTGTCCGACATCGGAATGCACGCAAGGTCTGCCGCGACGAGAGTTATCGCAAACTCGAAGGGCTGGAACTCGGACAACTGCCGCTTTCCCATAAGCCGCATCGCCGCCAGCAGGAAAAAGTACAATATTATTGCGCGAATTAAAACGTTGAGCATATCGCTATTATTTTTAAGTTTTCGCGATTTATGCGCCGCCGCTTGATTTTTCGACGCGGATAGTTTATTATTAGCGTTGCAGAGTAGATAAGTCGCGTTAAGTGTTGCGGGATGGAATGTCGCCCGCAAACGAAAGGGAAACCTGCGGTGGCTTGTCGCGTTCGCTGCGAAGTACCGCGTTTTTACGCGGCTTTTAACGCGAACCTCTTAAAGGAGGTTTTTTTATGCTCAAAAACAAAATCGTTGCACAAGAACCCGACGTTTCCGTCGGGGAGTCTTCCGAAAAAAAACGTTATTTTACGGCGCAAAAGATTGCGTACCTTGCGGTATTCGTGGCGTTGAACGTCGTTGTCGGCATATTCTCGCCGCGCTTAGGCACGCTCAAAATCACGCTGACTTATACGGTATGTTTTCTTGCGGGGTACTTTTTCGGGCCGATTGCCGGCGGACTTGTCGGCGGACTCGGCGACGTGATCGGCTGTTTCGTCGGCGGCGGGTATGCGCCAAACCCGGTGATTCTTTGCGCGTCGGTACTTATCGGCGTTATCCCGGGGCTCACGTCGTATATTAAAATCAAAAAACTCGGCGGCGCGATGCCGTACGTAAATATCGCAATATCGTATATTTTGGTTTACGTCGTCTGCACGCTTTTCATAAACACGTACGCATTGTATCTTATGGGGCTCAACAAAGGGCAGACGTTTTTTGCCTATATGGGGGTGCGCGCGGTTACGCAAACGCCCGTTACCGCGATAAACGTCGGGCTTACTTTTTTGATTTATCCCGTTTTTTCAAAGATTTTTTCCGCGTCGTTTTGTAAAAGCGAGTAACGTCGAAGATTCTGAAAGCGACGCACGCCGCAAGGTACAAAAGCATGGGTATTCCGCCCGAAATCGCAATCGCGAAAAACGGCGGAATTTTGAAAAACAGCAGATTTTTCAGAAGACAGGTCAGCGCGACAAGCGGAAACGACAACAATATTGCAAGCGCGGTCTTTTTGGGATTGTCCAGAATCCGCGCTTTTTTATTGAGCGCGTTAAGGTTCAGAAAAGACGAGATGACGCTTCCCGCCGCGCCCCCGATCGCGACAGCGTAAATCCCGACGTACTTCGGCAGCGCGAGCGTCAGAATCATAAGTATCGCCGCGCCGACGGCGTAATTGAAAAAGGATTTCTTTTCAAGCCCCATCGAGTTTAATATCGACGTCGAAATCTGGTTGAGCCCCAGCGGGTACAGCATAAGCGCGACGTTTGAAAGATACACGCCCGAAAACTCGTCTTTGAACACGAAAGACGTGATCTCTTTTCCAAGCGGGATATACAAAATCGTGAAAAGGGCTGCGATTATTATCGCAAAATTTATGCTGCCGTCAATGCGTGCGGACATTGCGGATTTATCGTCGTGTTTAATCGTCGCGATTTCCGGGATAAGCACGACGGACAGCGCGCCCGTGAGAGTGGTCGGCGCCATAAGAAGGGGCATCGCCATTCCTGTAACGCGTCCGAAAGTTGCCGACGCGTCGCTTTTTTCCATGCCGTATTTTATGAGCAGGACGGGAATCACGATTGCCGTAAACGCGCCGATGACTCCGCCGAAAACGCGCATCGCCGTTATCGGAAGCGAGGGCTTTAACACCGCCGGAACGTCTTTAATACGGCCAAATTTACCTTTTTTTATCAAAAACAGTATGAAAAGTACGACGGCGCACGCAATATCCGACACCAAAAAACCTACCGCAAGCCCTTTAAGCGGCGTTACGGCGGCGATAAGTCCCAGCGAAAATATCAGCGTGAAAGTAATACGAAGGACTTCTTCCAGCATCTCGGTGAAACTGAACGCAAGAAAAGACCTTTTTCCCCAGAACCAACTGCGGATAACGTTGTAAATACTCGTGCTCAGAAGTGCGGGCAGCATAATCACGACAAGCGGCAAAACCCGCTCGTCTGCAAAAACCGACGGCAAAAGGAAAGCGATGGGATATATTACCGAAAGTATCGGAAGTACCGACGACAGCGACAAAACAAGCGCGGTCGAAATAAGCGACGGTACGTTTTCGCCGCCCGTTTTTTCGTCCTCGGCAATCTTTCGGCTTATCACCGTCGGAAGTCCGCTGAGCGCAACCGCCGACGCGAAAAAATAAAAACTCAACGCCATCTGATATACGCCGACAACGCTCGCGCCGAACTGCCGCGACACGAAAACTTTGAACAAAAACGCAAAAAGTCTTGTCGCGACCGAAAATGCCGTTACGACCGCGACCGATTTGAAAATACTTTTCTTATTCGTCATAATCCGAAAGAATCACGTTCTGACCGGGGAAGAATTTGTCGGTGCCGTTCAGACGGATCACTTCTTCTTTTCTTGTTCCCGTCCTTTTTGCGACGGTTTCCGCCGTGTCGAAAGGTCTTGCGACGCAGGTTTTTCCGTGGAATTCCGCCGCGATAAGACGTTCCCCCTCAAAGAAAAGCGGATTATCGTTCAATAAAAAAAGCGACCTTTCGGTCGTTTTGTATTTTCTTGCCAAAGATGAGGCGTTCTCGCCAAAGCCAACCCGAATTACCGTATATTTCATACGGTATTTATATTCGGTACGAACTTTGATTATTCTTTAATCGCGATTATTCGTAAGTGAAGGTCGAAAGCTTGTTTCGTATCCAGAAAGTGGCTTCCGTCGTCGTGAACTTCATCGGGCAGAAGTCGTACTCGTTAAGCGCGATCGCGTTGGTTTTTTTGCACCATTCGTGCCAGAGTTGCTTCCTTAAAGTGTTGTCGGTGACAAACTCAACCCTGCCCAAAAGCGTGATGCTGTCCGAGCCGCTGTAATAGCAAATGCTTGCGTTCTGATTTTGTCGGATATTCTGGACTTTCTGGCTGTTAATCGGCGCGCCGAAATAAATGACGTTGTGTCCTTCCGAGCGAAGTTTCGTGATAATGCTGGAACGTGGACCGCCCCCGGCACCGACCGAGGACAAAAAAACCTCGTTGGTGTTCATAAGAATCCTTGCCGCAATAATTTCTTCCGGTTTCAACATAATATAAATCCCCAATAATCATTATTCTTAGAAGTATTGTATCACACGATAATGTGATAAATCAAGAAGAATTTTGCGTGGCACCTGAAAATGTCCTGGCGCAACCGTTGCGCGCGCCGTGTATTTGTGGTAAAATTAAGAAAAAAAATAAGGATTTGAATATGTATTATATAGGTATCGACGTGGGCGGTATGAGCATTAAAGGCGGCATCGTCGACGAAAAAGGCAACATAATCGTGAAAGACAGCGTTGTTACAAAACCGACGCAACCGTCCGACGACAACACAAAAGATATCGCGGGGCTTGTCGCAAAACTTTTGAAAGACGCCGGCATTTCGACGGACGAGATCGCGGGAATGGGCATGGGCGTCCCCGGCACGGTCGACCCCGACACTGCAAAGATTTTTTATACCTGCAATATTTTCTTCCGCGATTACGATTTCCGTGCGGAATTCAAAAAATATTTCGATTTTCCCGTGTATATCGGCAACGACGCGGACTGCGCTGTCATCGGCGAATCGGTGTTCGGCGATATGAAAGGTGTGCAAAATGCTGTCATGGTGACACTCGGCACAGGCGTAGGGACAGGCACTCTTGTCAAAGGTAATTTGATTTCCGGTTTCAAAGGCGCAGGCGGCGAGGGCGGACACACCGTCATTCGTATGGGCGGCGAAAAATGCGGTTGCGGCAGGCGCGGTTGCTGGGAAGCGTATGCGTCGGCAACTGCTCTTATCCGCGATACCAAACGCGCGATGGAAAAACATCCCGAAAGTCTGATGAACGAAATCGCTAAAAAAGAAGGGAAGGTCACGGGGCGTACGGCATTCGACGCGATGGACGCGGGCGACAAAACCGCAAAAGCCCTTGTTTCAAGATATATCAGATACGTCGGAGAAGGGCTTGTGAATATTGGCAACTATATCCGTCCCGAAATAATCTTTATGGGCGGCGGAATTAGCAATCAGGGCGACTGGTTCATAAAGCGCCTGCAAGCGTACGTCACCCGTTACAGTTACGGCGGCAAAAGAAATCCGTATATTAAGGTTGTTAAGGCGACGCTTAAAAATGAGGCGGGGATCTTGGGTGCTGCCGCCCTCGCCTTAAAAAACGGCAAAAATTAGCGCCTTTTTGAGTTTTTCCGAGAACCTGAAAATCCGTGTACATCAAAGTACACTAGGATTTTCAGAACCCCGAAAGAAACATCAAAAATCCATCTAATTTTTGCCGTTTTTGGGAAAGTTTTTTAATCATAATTCTGACGATTTTGTGATAAACATAGATTTAATTTGTGCCGTTTTTGGGAAAGTTAGGGTTTGACTTTTTAGTGCATTTATTTAATGTCATTGCGAAGCACCGCTCTGTGGTGCTGTGGCAATCTCCCGGAAGGGTAACCTTGTTATAAAACCCACGCAAGATACTTTCGTACTTGCGTGGAGAAAAAGGCGCAAACAAGCAAAAGAGTGAGCGTTATCGCCTGCGATAATGCGATTTCAAAAGCGCAGTGTGCGCCGTTAGCACGCTTTGAGTGCTTTTTTTGTTGTATTTTTCTTTAACTTTTTTTCATAAAGGTATTGAC
>ERZ1027034.528-NODE-528-length-10735-cov-4.749906_pt1 | contig 10735 bp, 9 predicted proteins | sample MGYA00519443_ERZ1027034 | MGnify/ENA primary metagenome ERZ1027034 (study PRJEB26926, sample SAMN06164787) | human gut metagenome | biome: ENVO:00009003; feature: ENVO:2100002; material: ENVO:00002003 | host: Homo sapiens | place: USA | collected 2012 ... | reverse complement strand
TCGGCAGCGTCAGATGTGTATAAGAGACAGGTGCTGCTGTCTGCGGCGCTCAACGCTCCGGCGGGGCAGCGCAGCGGCGGTCTGCGCGCACTGCTCGCAGCCACGTTGGTCGAGATGATCCACGTGGCCTCGCTCATCCACGACGATGTGATCGACGAATCGGACATGCGCCGGGGCCGGGCTTCGGTCAATGCCCGCTGGCAGTCGCGCAATGCGGTCGTAGTCGGAGATTACATCCTGGCCAAAAACATGGACCTCGGCCTCAAGAGCGGCCAGTTCGACCTGGTGACTCACGTTTGCGGTGCCATCGCCACGCTCTGCGAGGGAGAGATTCTGCAAAACGACAAGGCGAACCGGCAGGAGATGACGCGGGCGTCGTACCTGGATATCATCTACAAGAAAACCGCCTGCCTGATCGGGGTGAGCGCTTCGGCCGGAGCGCTGGCCGTCGGTGCGTCCCGTGAAAAACAGGCGCTCATGCGCAAGTTCGGCGAGTCGATAGGCATGGCGTTCCAGATTCAGGACGACATTCTGGACTATACCCGCACGGCCCGTACGGGCAAGCCCTCCAACAACGACTTGCGCGAACACAAGGTGACCCTGCCGCTGCTCACGGTGCTCGAGTCCGTCGGCGAGGAGCGCCGCAGGGAGTTGCTGGCCCGGCTGGCCCGTTGCCACGAGGAGGATGAGTCGGTCGAATATTTGCAGCACATCGTCGAGAACGAGGGCGGTATGGAAAAGGCGGCCCGCGTCATGCAGGAATACCTCACGCGGGCGATGTCCGTGCTCTCCGAATACGAACCTTCCGAATACCGCGACGCATTGGCCAACCTCTGTGTCTATGTCGGTGAGCGGGACCGGTAGGGAAGCGGTTGCCCGTGCAGCTTGGTTCCGGGTTCCTCGTGCGAATTTTTGACCTGTTGTCTGGATTTTCTGCGGCTCGGCTCGGATTTCCGGGCGGGAGTGCGGATTGTCCGATCGGCGGAGGTCCGTTGTAAATTTCCGGACATGGGACCCGAACAGGTGTATGGCGGTGTGTCCGAATGACACACAACGGTAGTTATTATCGGGATACGGGTTAAGTCATTTGCCATAGTAAAAGACTGTCACCCTTACCCTCAATGCCTTGCCTTGCATCCATTCCGACACCCTTTAGGATCGTGCCTGAAATTTTCATTTCAACACACTCTTTTTTATGACAGGATACACTTGCAGGTCGAGGGTGGTTTTCTGCGGGCTGTTTTGTATCTTTTTTTACTGCTTTTTATGATGCGCTGGCGGGTTGCCGACCCGTCGGATGCGACGAAGAAGCCGCCTGATAAAGGCGGCTTTCTCTTTTCGGGGCGTTTTCAGTTATTGACGCGGTAGGCTTTCTGCACGCCTTTGATCCGCAGGATCGAGTGGATCAGCATATCGACCATGCCCGTACCGGGCACTTCGACGTGGATCACGCCCGAGAGCAGGCCGCCGCCCGGCGACAGGTTCATCGAGCGGATGCTCAACTTCAGGTCGCGGTTGATTACTTCGGCGATGTGGTTGATCATCCCCGTCGTGTCGCTGGCCACCACGCGGATCGACACCCGGAACGCGCCCTGCGCTTCGTCGCGCCAGCGGGCTTCGAGTACCCGGTAGGGGTAGTTTCTGCGGAGACGCTGTGCGTTGGGGCAGTCCGTACGGTGGATCGTGATGCCGGCACCTACGGTGATGAAGCCGAAGATTTCGTCGCCGTGGATCGGATTGCAGCATTTGGCCAGTTTGTAGTCGAGCTGTCCGATCTTTTCGTCGATGATGAGTGCGTCGCCGCTGCTCTGGGTCGAAACTTTTTCGGCTTTGCGTCGTTTTTCGGACTCGATGGCTGCTGCTGCGGCCCGGCGCTCTTCCTCCGCTTCGCCCGACAGATGGGCCTGAAGCAGCTCCTTGATCTGCATGAGGTCGATCTTTTCGGTGCCGATCGAGGCGTAAAGTTCCGTTCCCGTGCGGAGTTTGAAGTGCTTGCAGAGGATGCCGACCCCTTCATCGACGGTCAGGGGCAGTTTCCAGTTCTTGAGTTTGCGTTCCAATTCTTCCCGTCCCAGACGGGCGTTCTTGGTGTGCTCCTCGCGCAGCGAGGCCTTGATCCGGGTGCGGGCCTTCGACGTGGTGACGAACCCCAGCCAGTCGGCTTTGGGCTTCTGATTCTTCTGCGTCAGCACTTCGACGATGTCTCCGTTGTGGAGTACGTCGCGGATCGCCGCCGGACGGTTATTGACCTTGCCGCCCGAGCAGGTGAGCCCCAGCGAGGTGTGGATGTCGAAGGCGAAATCCAGCACCGTGGCTCCTTCGGGCAGCTTGCGCAGGTCGCCGCCGGGGGTGAAGACGAAAATTTCGCCCGAGGAGGGCTTGGCGTCGAAGTTCTGGGCCAGCGGACGGGTCTTGTCTTCCATTAGCTCCCGGAGTTGTTTCATCCACATTTCGCTCCCGTCCGATCCCGCGTTTACGCCTTTGTAGCGCCAGTGGGCCGCGATGCCCCGCTCCGCCACGGCGTCCATCCGCTCGGTGCGGATCTGGATTTCGACCCACCGTCCCTCTTTGGTGGCGACGGTGGTGTGGAGCGATTCGTAGCCGTTGGATTTGGGGATGGAGATCCAGTCGCGCATCCGCTCGGGATTGGGCGTGTAGAAATCCGTGACGATCGAATAGACCGTCCAGCATTGCTGCTTCTCCTCTTCGAGCGGACAGTCCAGGATGATACGGATGGCGAAGATGTCATATACCCCCTCGAACGGGACGTGCTGCTTGCGCATCTTGTTCCAGATCGAGAAGATCGACTTGGTGCGGCTCTTGACGTGATAGCGCAGCCCCGCCTGGTCGAGCCGCTGCGTGATGGGTTCGAGGACGCGGGCGATGAAGGCCCGGCGTTCGCTTTCGGTCTCGGCCAGTTTGTCGGCGATATGCTGGTAGTCCTGGGGTTCGAGATAGCGCAGGGCGATGTCTTCGAGTTCGCTCTTGATGTTGTATAGACCCAGTTTGTGGGCGATTTGGGCGTAGAGGTTGAGGCTCTCCCAGCTCTTCTTGCGCCACTTTTCGCGGGGGAAAATTTCGAGGCGGCGCATCACCTCGAGCCGGTCGGCCAGCTTGATCAGGATCACGCGCGGATCTTCCGAATAGGAGACGATCAGCTCGCGGAAATTTTCCGCCTGCTCCCGGGAGGCTTTCAGGCGAATATCGGAGATGTGGCTCAGACTTACGGTCATGCCGAGCACCTCCTTGCCGAAGCGGTCCCGGATCTCGTCCGTCAGCCGCAGGAATGTCTCTTCGTCCTGCCGACTGGCTGTGCGGACTACGTCGTGGAGAATGGCGGCCACGACCGAGTCGCCTCCCAGCCCGATCTCCTCCAGCCCGATCCGCGCTACTTCGGCGGCGTGGTCCAGCATCGGCGAGCCGTCGTGTCGTACCTGCGAAGCGGTATGTTCGGCAGCATATTCCAGGGCGCGGTCGGCTGCGGCCGCCTCGTCGGGCGAGAGCGTTCGGCGGATCGCGCTGCGCAGCTTGTCATAACGGGTCAAATCCATTTTCCGGAAAGTTTTACTGTTTTTCAAAAGTAGCGAAAATCTTCGGCATCGCAAAGCGCCGTCGGGGATTTCACGGAATAATCTTGTGCAAAAACCGATGCAGTTGTATAAAAAACGTATCTTTGTAGAACAGAATTATACGTCGTCTATGAAAAAAGAGGAAAAAGTCCGTTTGCCCTACGTACCCACCTACGGCGAGGAGGTGGCCAACACGGTTTCGCATGCCGTGATGCTGCCGCTGACCCTTTGTCTGCTGCCTTTCGCTGCGGTGTGGACCTATCTGCACGATGCCCGGCCCGTGCTGGCGTCGGTGTCGGTAAGCGTCTGCGTCATTTCGATCTTTCTGATGTTGCTCGCTTCGACGCTCTACCATTCGATGCGCCCGGATTCGAAGCACAAGGCCGTTTTCCACAAGCTCGACCATATCTTCATCTTCGTCGCCATCGCCGGAACCTATACCCCCGTAGCGCTGCTCGTGATCGGCGGCTGGCAGGGTGTCTTCGTCACCGTTTTGCAGTGGACGGCCGTTCTGCTGGGTATTCTGTATAAGACGCTGGCCCGGCGTTCCATCCCGGCTTTGAGCCTGACGATTTATCTGGTGATGGGCTGGACGGCGATCTTTTTCCTGCCTCGGCTGATTCGGAACGCTTCGCTGCCTCTGCTGTTGCTGATCCTGCTGGGCGGGGTCCTCTATACGGCCGGAGCGATCGTTTATGCGAAGAAGGGATTCCGCTACCACCACCTGGTCTGGCATCTGTTTATCGACCTGGCGCTGTTGTCGCATCTGGCGGGGATCGTCTTTTTTATCGGTTGATAATGAATTCGCTTATATGCCGGGCGTAACAATGCAGATTCTTTCGGAGGAAGGGATTTGGGAACAGTTCGGAATCATAAACGCGGCCAGTACCGCGAATAAGCGATCGTCGGATATATTTTAATCATTGACAGATGAGCGTTGTAAAGGTCGGACCGGACGATTTCGAAGAGCTGGCCGAAGTGTGGGAGGCTTCCGTGCGGGCTACCCATGATTTTCTCTCCGAGGCGGATATTCGGGAATTGCGTTCTCTGTTGCCTGTCCGCTACCTGCCGGCGGTCGAACTTCGCTGCCTGCGGGATGCGGGGCGTATCGTGGCGTTCATCGGTCTGAACGGAAGTCATATCGCCATGTTGTTCGTTCGGCCCGAATACCGGGGCAGAGGCTGCGGACGCAAGTTGGTGGAGTGGGCCGTCGCCCGCCAGGGAGCTGATTCGGTCGATGTCAATGAACAGAATCCGCAGGCGGTGGGTTTTTACCTGCGTATGGGGTTTGCGGTTGTCGGGCGTAGCGAAACGGACGATGCCGACCGGCCGTTTCCGATTCTGCATCTGCGTCTGGAGAAATAAAAATGAAAAAGTTTCCCTTTTAGGAAACTTTCGCTATCGGGATTCCGGTTCGTTTTCCGTTCCCATAAAATCCAACAGGGCCCGAGCCGTGATTTCGGGTTCTTCGAGGAATCCCATGTGTCCCGAATGTTCGAGCCAGGCGATGCGAGCCTGAGGATGGGCCGCCGCCAGTGCTTCGGCTTTTTCGAGGGGAATATAGCCGTCGTGCTTACCGAAGATGAAGAGCTGCCGCACCGCAGAGCGGCGGAGCATTTCGTTGCGGTCGGGCCGCTCGATCATACCGCGCAGCAGGGCTGCGATCCCTTCGTCTTCGGTGACGAATACCTGTTCGACCAGATCTTCGATCTCGTCGCGCATTCGCGGCCGGTTTTCGGGAGCGAAGCCCGCTTCGGGAGCTACGCGGGCCAGCGCGTCCTTTTTGCCTGCTTCGACCAATTTGATTTCCCGCAGGCGGTTTTCTTTCTTTTCGTCCGTATCGGCGTCCGGCGTCGAACTGAGCAGCACCACGCCGTCGAGCCGTTCGGGGTATTTCTCGCAGAAAGCCAGGGCGACGTAACCGCCCATCGAATGTCCCACCAGGGTACAGCGGGCGATACCGAGCGCATCGAGCGTATCCTTCACCACATCGGCCAGGTATTCCATCGTGTGTACAGGCCCTTTGACCACCGAGATCCCGTGCCCCGGCAGGTCGAGCGTAATCACGCGTACCTGTTTGTAAAGATAGGGGACGAAATCGTCCCAGACGAGCATCGACTCCAGATAACCGTGCAACAGGACCGCGCACCGGTCTCCTTTTTCGGAGTCGCACACATGGACGGGCGTGTCGCCTGCCGTAATGAATTTTTCAACCATTGTCGGGTGGATTTTCAGTTTTCCTCGTCGTCGAAATAGTCGAACGCCGATTCCCGCTTGGGGCGTGCGGGCGCATCGTCTTCCTCGTCGTCGAGTTCGCGGTAGATGGTGTGGCGTTCCTTGCCGCTTTTGTGGATCGGCTCGAGCCGTTTGGCCTTACGGAGTTCGTCCGCATGGTTTTCGTCGCGGAATCCCTTGTTCGTTTTCATGGATCGGAGAAGAAAAAATAGATTTAGGATTGAAAGTTGGCGGTATCGTAGCTGCCTTCGAATACTTTGCGGGCCTCTCCCGAAAGGCGGATGCGGGTGTAGATGCCGGGTTTCGGCTCGTCGAAGGCGATGCCGAGCCGTCCGCCGCGTACGTCGATGCGGAACGCTGTGACGGAAGGCTGGGCCGCGAGGTGGGTGACCAGCGCCGCAGCGGTCGATCCCGTGCCGCAGGCGAGGGTTTCGTCCTCCACGCCGCGTTCGTAGGTGCGGACGGCGATATGCCCGGGACCGACTACCTTGACGAAATTGACGTTGGTGCCTTTGGCGAAGCGTTTGTCGTAGCGTATCCGGCGTCCGCGTCCGATGACGTCCACGGCTTCGAGGTCGTCCGTGAATTCGACGTAGTGGGGAACGCCCGTATCGAGGAACCAGTATCCGTCGCCCCGGTCGATCCGTTCGACGTCGATCATTCCCAGCTCTACGGTGCTTCGCAGCCCGTCGATACGAAGCATCCTGGCTTCGTGGATGCCGTCCGTCGAGTCGAACCGCTTGATGTCGCCGCCGATGCCCAGGTGATGGGCAAACAGGGCGAAGCAGCGGCCTCCGTTGCCGCACATCTCGCCCGGCGAGCCGTCGGCGTTGTAGTAGCGCATCGAACAGTCGCAGCCGGATACGGCGGAAGCGGCGAGCGTCATCAGACCGTCGGCTCCGATGCCGAAATGGCGGTCGCACAGACGGGCGATCTCCGCGCTTTGGGGAGTCGCTCCGCCGTTCCGCAGGTCGAGCAGGATGAAGTCGTTGCCGGCACCTTCGTATTTTGCGAATCGCATTTGCATCTGTTCTGAAATATCGGCTTTGTCGCTATTCCGGTTCGGAGGTCGGAGCCGTTCGGCACTTCTCTTGCATCCTGAAAACGCGTGTATGTCCGGGACGGAAGAGGGTTTTTCCGGGGCGCTGCAAAATAGGTTCCAACCAGCTTTAACGCGGACAAAAATAATAAAATTCTAAAAGTTTTACTACTTTTGCGTGAATTTGTTACGTAACTTATAATCCGTATGAAAACATTGCTTGCAAAACACCGTTCGATCCGAAAATTCCGCTCTGAGCCTATTGCGCCGGAGGTGCTGCAAGACATGCTCGAAGCCGCCTCGCGTGCCTCGACGTGCGGCAATATGCAGCTTTACAGTCTGATCGTTACTCAGAGCCGGGAATTGCGCGAGGCATTGGCCCCGTGTCATTTCAATCAGCCGATGGTTACGCAGGCTCCCTGCGTGATTACGGTTTGTGCCGATGTCCACCGTTTTTCGATGTGGTGCGAACAGCGCGATGCCGAGCCGTGCTACGATAATTTCGCCTGGTTTCTCAACGGGGTGACCGATGCGCTGCTGGCGGCGCAGAACCTGTGTGTCGAGGCCGAAGCGCACGGGTTGGGAATCTGTTACCTCGGTACGACCATCTATACGGCCGAGGAGATCGCCCGCATCCTCGATCTTCCCAAAGGGGTGATTCCCGTGACGACGATCGTGGTGGGGCATCCCGACGAGTCGCCCGAACTGACCGACCGCCTGCCGCTCGATGCGGTCGTGCATTGCGAGAAATACCATCATTACACCTCGTCGGAGATCGACGAACTCTGGGCCGAGAAGGAGACGTCGGAAGAGACCCGGCGGCTGCTCGAGGAGAACGGCCTGCCGAATCTGGCACAGATTTTCACGCGCAACAGGTATCGTGCCGAAGATAACCTGGCTATTTCGCGCAACTATTTCGCGCTGCTGAAAAAACAGGGTTTCTTCAACAATTAACGGAAGTCTTGAAACGGTTGCCGGTCATATTCGTCTTTTTGCTGGCGGTGCTCGCGGGGGTGTCGTGCAGTGTCACGCGCAAACTTCCCGAGGAAAGTTATCTGGTGCAGAAGGTGACCGTAGAAGCCGATAAGGAAACGCCTAAAAAAGAGCGTATTCCGGCTTCCGACCTGCGGAAATTCATCCGTCAGAATCCGAATAAACGGTTCCTGGGACTCAATTTTTACGTCTGGGTTTATGAGCAGGCCGATCCCGAAAAGGATAATTGGTGGAACCGGTTCAAACGGCGTATCGGCGAAGCGCCCGTGCTGCTGGATATGAGCCTCACGGAGCAGTCGGTCCGCAACCTGAAGGTTTACATGGACTATCGGGGGTTCTTCTCTTCGCAGGCGACTTACGAAGTCGATACCACGTCGCGGAAAAAGCGGGCTTTCATCACCTACCGCACCGTACAGCGCGAGCCTTACCGCATCAACCGCCTTTCGTACGATTTCCGCGATCGGTTCCTCGAGCAGATCATCCTGCCCGATACGGTACATTCGCTGCTCCGTACGGGCGAGGTGTTCGACATGGAGGTCCTTGACCAGGAGCGGCAGCGCATCACCACCTACCTCAAACAGCGCGGCTATTACAATTTTACGGTCAATAACATCGAGTATGAAGCCGACACGCTCGGCGGCAATCATCTGGTGGACCTGAAGATGATCGTCAAGCAGCATCTGGCCGGTTATAACGAGCAGGGTTATCCGATTCTGCGCAACAATACGGTTTACCGTATCGACCAGATCAATATTTTTCCCAATTACGATCCTACGGCGGCTATTGCTCCCGACTACCGCAAGGGACTCGACACGATCTACTACCGGGGGTTGAACGTGGTGTACCACAAGGACAACAAGCGTCCCAACATACGTCCTTCGGTGCTGCGACAGATCGTGCCGATCTATCCGAACTACGTCTATAACATTAACCGGGTCGATCAGACGTACAACCAGATTATGTCGATGGGCTATTTCAAAAGCGCCAACGTCATTTTCAACGAGCAGGCCGACAGTGTGGCAAAGGATAACTACGTGACTTTCGTGGGCGAAGGCAAGGAGCCGGCCGATTCGGTACATCAGACCCGCGAGGGCTATCTCCAGTGCGACATCCAGTGCATTCCGGCCTTGAAGCAGGGGTATAAGATAGAGCTGGAAGGAAGTACGACGTCGAGTTTCTACGGATTGCGGGCGACGGTGGGGTATCAGAACCGCAATATTTTCCGGGGAGCGGAGTCTTTCGACGTTTCGTTCTCGGTAGGGTACGAGTATATGAAAACTCCGAGTGCCCGCAAGCGCAACGCCATCGAATTCGGAGTCAATATGGGTTTGCAGTTTCCCCGTTTCCTGCTGCCTTTCCGAACCCAGCGGTGGCAGTCGATCCAGATGCCCCGGACCCGGCTCGAATTCGGCATCAATTTCCAGGATCGCCCTTATTATCGGCGTACCCTTTCCAGCGTGGCTTGGGGATATTCGTGGAGCGATTTGAAGTATTCGAGCTATTCGCTGCGTCCGATCGATATCAACGTGATCGATATGGGGTATGTCAATAGGAAGGATTTCCTGGATCATCTCCAGAACGAATATCTCAAGCGAAGTTACGAGTCGCAGTTCATCAGCGGCCTTTCGTTCAGCTATGTCTATAACAATCAGCGCAAGCATCTGGGCGGAAACGCGACGCTGCTCCGCTTCAATTACGAGATGGCGGGCAACCTGCTCGACGGCCTGATGCACCTCTTCTCGCGTCCGGCGGCCGGGAAGGACTATTACGAGGTTTTCGGTCTTCAGTATTCGCAATATTTCCGGGCCGATTTGAGTGTGAGCCGCAAGATCATGCTCGGCGAGGTGACGGCTCTCGTGGGACGGCTTTACGGCGGTTACGGTATGGCGTACGGCAATTCGACTTCGATTCCCTTCGACCGTCTGTTTTATGCGGGCGGTGCCAACAGCATGCGCGGTTGGGCACCCCGTATGTTGGGGCCGGGGGCTGTTCCGGAGCCGGAAGATGCGGTTTTCCCTACACAACTGGGCGATATGAAGCTGGAGGCCAATCTCGAATTGCGCTTCCCGATTTGGGGGATGTTTCACGGAGCGACGTTCGTCGATGTGGGCAATATCTGGTTTGCCGACCGGCATTCCGCGCCTTCGCCCGCTGCGGTTTTCCATTTCGACAGTTTCTACAGGCAACTGGGCTTCGATGCCGGTATCGGTCTGCGCCTGGACATCAAATTTGCCGTACTGCGTCTGGACTGGGGCATACAGATCCACAACCCCAATGCACCTGCCGGACAACGGTGGATCCACAATTTCAAGTGGAAGAATACGGCGCTTAATTTCGGAGTAGGTTACCCGTTCTGATGCCGATATGGGAATATGGGCCGGAGCGGGCGGTGTACCGGATTTTTCACTGCGGCGGCCGGGGCTGTGTATGGAGCCGCTGTCGGGCGAGGATGATTCGTCTGCACGGAGTTCGTGTCGGCAGGGGAAGGATATGTTGAACTTTGATTTCCGCAGCTCGGAAAGGACTTTTGGAAGAAATAAAGCGTCCGCTTCGAATTTCGAAGCGGACGCTTTTTGTTGTCGATGCGTTGCCGTTTATTGAATCCCTAGCTCGGCCTTGACTTCGGTGCTCAAATCGGTCATGGCTGCTTCGTCGTAATAGACCATCGAGGGGATGGTCGTATTGAATACGGCGACGTAAGCTCCCTTTTGCGCCACCTTCTTGACGGCCTCCTGAGCCTTGGCGACGATCGGGTCGGTCAGCTCCTTCTCCTTTTTCTGCAAGTCTTCCTGTGCGCTCTGGTAGAACTCTTGCAGACGGTTTTGCAGGTCGGTCAATTCTTTCTCCTTCAGTTGGCGGGTTACCTCCGAGTCTGTCTCTTATACACATCTGACGCTGC
>ERZ1027034.505-NODE-505-length-10942-cov-4.639019_pt1 | contig 10942 bp, 6 predicted proteins | sample MGYA00519443_ERZ1027034 | MGnify/ENA primary metagenome ERZ1027034 (study PRJEB26926, sample SAMN06164787) | human gut metagenome | biome: ENVO:00009003; feature: ENVO:2100002; material: ENVO:00002003 | host: Homo sapiens | place: USA | collected 2012 ... | reverse complement strand
TGCACGCCCGTGCGGTGATCCTTCACGCGGCGGTCGTCGAAGACGTACGAGCGGATCTGCGAACCCCACTCGATCTTCTTCTTCGAAGCCTCCAGCGCCTGCTGCGTCGCCATACGCTTGTCCAGCTCGCGCTGGTAGAGTTTCGAGCGGAGGATGCGCATGGCGTTCTCGCGGTTCATCAGCTGCGAGCGCGTCTCCATGTTCTCGATCAGGTACTCGATCGCCTCGCCCGTGTCGGGGTCCTTCGCGTGGTAGCGCAGGCGCACGGCCGTCTCCACCTTGTTGACGTTCTGCCCCCCGGCGCCCGACGAACGGAACGTGTCCCACTCGATGTCGGCGGCATTGACCGTGATCTCGATCGTGTCGTCGACGGCCGGCGATACGAACACCGAAGCAAACGTAGTCTGACGCTTGTTGTTGGCGTTGAACGGCGACAGGCGCACCATGCGGTGCACGCCGTTCTCGCTCTTGAGGTAGCCGTAGGCGTATTCCCCCTCGAACTCCAGCGTGCAGGATTTCACCCCGACTTCGTCGCCGGCCTGGAAGTCCAGCACCTTGACCTTATAGCCGTGGGCCTCGCCCCAGCGGGTATACATGCGCATGAGCATCGACGCCCAGTCGAGCGCCTCCGTGCCGCCCGCCCCGGCGTTGATGTCGAGAATGGCCCCGAGTTTGTCCTCGTCGCGGCGCAGCATGTTGCGCATTTCGAGTTTTTCGATCTTTTCGAGCGTCGCGGCGTAGTGGGCGTCCATCTCCTCCTCGCTGACCACGCCCTCCTTCACGAAGTCGGGCATCAGCTGAAGGTCCTCGGCATCCTTGCGAATGGCGTCGTAATCCTCGACCCATGCCTTGATCCCCGCCACCTTGCGCAGCTGCTCGCGCGCCTTGTCGGGGTTGTCCCAGAAGTTCGGCTCCTGGGTTTTCTCCTCTTCGTTGCGCAGGTCGATGCGCTTCTGGTCGATGTCCAAACAGCGTTCCAGCGCTTCCCGGCGCTGTTCGATCTCCTTGATCTGTTCCGCAAGTACCATAATATGCTCAAAATTTCATGTTCAGTTTCCGTGCGGCGAACTCCAGGATGAAATCCGCCGTGCCCTCGTCGCCCAGCGGCGAGGTGCTGACGCAGAGGTGGTAGGTCGCCGCCTCGCCCCACGTCCGCGAGCTGTAATAGTTGTAATACGAGGCGCGCCGGGCGTCGACGCGCTCCATCATCGCGCGGGCCTCCTCCGCGGTGCATCCCTGCCGGCGGCGGATGCGGCCGATGCGGTCGGCATCGTCGGCCGTGAGGAAGACATTGACGCAGCGCGGATTCTCGCGCAGGATGTAATCGGCACAGCGGCCCACGAAAATACACGACTCCCGCGAGGCGATGTCGCGGATCACGTCGCTCTGTATCTTGAACAGCGCCTCGCTGCTCAACACGTCGGTCATCCCGCACTCGTCGCCCCCGAAAGGCATGCGCAAGTAACCGATCAGCGAGGAAAAGAGGCTCCTCGACTTCTTCTCGTCGGCCTGCTCGAAAAGTTCCGTGCAGAGACCGCTCTGCTCGGCCGCCAGATTGATCAACTGCTTGTCATAGACGTGTACGCCCAGACGACGCCCCAGCGCCTCGCCGACGGCTTTGCCGCCGCTGCCGAGCTGGCGGCCTATATTGATAACAAACTTATCCTGTTCCATAGTGCAACGGTTTTTATTCATTCACTCTGCGATCGTTTTCGACTTCGGCTCCCGAAACCTCGCCTCTCCCCGCAGCGGCCTTGGCCTTGAACTTCCGGAATTGGCAGAACAGCATGACACCGGCAACCAGCGAAGCCAGGAAATCCGACAGCGGCATCGAACACCATACGCCCCAACTGCCGTCCCAGGGCGTCAGCTCGTCGAAGATGCGGGGCAGGAAAATCAGACCCGGCATCAGGAAAAGCAACTGCCGCGACAACGAAAGGAAGATCGCCTTGCCCGCCATGCCGATACTCTGGAAAAAGTTGGTCGTCACCATCTGGAAACCGATGATCGGGAAGCAGAAGAAGACGATGCGCATACCTTCGGCCGAAAGACGGACCAACTCCGGATCGTCCGTGAAAACCGACACCGCCAGGCGCGGCGCCAATTCGCCGATCAGGAATCCGAGCGTGGTGACGCAGGTAGCGCCGATGATCGTCAATTTCAGCACCCGATCCACCCGGTCGAACTGCCGGGCACCGTAATTATACCCAGCAATGGGCTGCATACCCTGATTGATGCCCATGACGATCATCACGAAGAAGAATCCCAACCGATTGACGATACCGTAAGCACCGATATTGAGATCGCCGCCGTACTCCTTGAGTCCCTTGTTGATCAGAATCACGATGAAACAAGCCGCAAGGTTCATCAAGAAGGGCGACATGCCGATAGCCAGCACATTACGCACGATCTTGCCTTTCAGCCGGTAGATGCCGCGCCGGAAATGCAACAGCTCGTTCCTGTCCGAAAAGATGCGGAACTGCCAGACGAGCGCGAGTATCTGCGCCAGCACGGTCGCAATGGCCGCGCCGCGAATGCCCCAGCCGAAGCCGAAGATGAACAGCGGGTCGAGAATCGCATTGATCGTCACCGTCAGGATCGTGGCGTACATCGCCTTGCGCGGGTGCCCGGCGGCACGCAACACGGCGTTCAGACCCAAATACATGTGTGTAACGACGTTACCCCACAGAATGACGGACATATACTCCCGGGCATAGCCGATCGTCGCATCGCTGGCTCCGAAAAAGTAGAGAATCGGATCGAGAAAAACCAGCGTCAGCAACCCGAAAGAGATTCCGATAATCAGGTTGAGCACCACGACATTCCCCAGAATCCGCTGGGCCGTTTCGTAATCCCGCTGCCCCAGGCGCATCGACACCAGCGTCGCGGCGCCCACACCCACCAACGAACCGAACGCCGCCGCGAGGTTCATCAGCGGGAACGTCAGGGCCAGCCCCGAAATGGCCAGCGCCCCCACGCCGTGCCCGATAAAGATGCTGTCCACCATGTTGTACAGCGACGAGGCGGTCATCGCGATAATGGCCGGCACGGCATATTGAACGAGCAGCTTGCGGATACGCTCGGTTCCCAGCTCCATCGCCGCTCCTTTTACTTCACTCATACACAAGTCCTCCCTTCAATAATCATTCGACGCACGAAACGGCTGCGACGGACTTTCCGCCCCGGCAACCGCCCGCACGATCCAAACACACCGTTCCCGTCCGGAATACACCGAACAGGAACGATCGATTTATCAATACTTTAATTAAAACGACGAAACGCTATTCGATCTCCCAGTCGCAGCCGTCCTTGCGGTCCTTGACCCGGATACCGATGGCCGTAAGCTCGTCCCGGATCTTATCCGACAGCGCCCAATTCTTCTCGGTCTTGGCCGCCTGCCGCAGGTCGAGAAGCATATTCACCAACGGCGTGACCAGATCCTTGCCGCCGGCCGAAGCCGCCTTTTCGTCGCGCAAACCCAGAATATCGAACACATAACGACGGACGATCTCCCGGAGCTTCTCCAGGTCGGCCGCCGTGATCCGCTGCTGCCCCTCGACCAACTGATTGATGATGCGCACCCAATCGAACAGTGCGGAAATCGCCATCGGCGAGTTCAGGTCATCGTCCAACGCTTCGCGGCAGCGGGTTTCGAGCTCCGCAGGATCCACCGTGGATTGCTCCGACGGCTTGATCTTGTCGAGCGCCTCGACAGCCTTCATCAGGCGGTCGAGTCCCTTTTCGGCGGCTTGCAACGCCTCGTTCGAAAAGTCGAGCGTCGAACGGTAGTGGGCCTGTAATACGAAGAAACGGATCGTCATCGGCGAATAAGCCTGCGTCAGCAACTTATGATTGCCCGTGAAAAGCTCCTCGAGCGTGATGAAGTTGCCGAGCGACTTGCCCATCTTCTGACCGTTGATCGTAATCATGTTGTTGTGAATCCAATACTTAGCCGAGTCGTGGCCGAGCGCCGCCGTCGATTGCGCGATCTCGCATTCGTGATGCGGAAACATCAGGTCCATACCGCCGCCGTGGATGTCGAACCGCTGGCCCAGGTATTTGGTGCTCATGGCCGAACACTCCATGTGCCAGCCGGGGAAGCCGTCGCTCCAGGGCGAAGGCCAGCGCATGATATGCTCCGGCGAAGCCTTCTTCCAGAGGGCGAAATCGCACGAATGGCGCTTATCGCCCTGCCCGTCCAGCTCGCGCGTGTTCGTCAGAATATCGTCGAGGTTGCGGCCCGAAAGACGGCCGTAGCTGTATTTCCGGTTGTATTTCTCCACATCGAAATAGACCGACCCGTTCGATTCGTAGGCGAAACCGTTGTCGAGAATCTCCTTCACCATGGCGATCTGCTCGATGATATGGCCGCTGGCGCAGGGTTCGATCGAGGGGGACAGCACGTTCAGCTCGTCCATCGCCCGGTGGTAACGCTCCGTGTAATAGTGCGCCACTTCCATCGGTTCGAGCTGCTCCAGCCGCGCCTTCTTCGAAATCTTGTCCTCACCGTCATCGGCATCGTGCTCCAGATGTCCCACGTCGGTCACGTTGCGCACGTAGCGCACTTTGTAGCCGAGCGACCGGAGATAACGGAACAACAGGTCGAAGGTCACCGCCGGCCGGGCGTGTCCCAGATGCGGATCGCCATATACGGTAGGTCCGCAGACATACATTCCCACATGCGGGGGATTGATCGGCTCGAAGGTTTCCTTGCGGCGGTCGAGCGTGTTGTAAAGGGTCAATTTCGATTCCATAACAAGCAATATCTTCCGAGCCACAAAATTAACATTTTTCCCACAAAAACAGTAAAAACGAAGACAAAGTTTGCAGTTCCGCCATCGTTCGGAGCAACACGCTCCCGACCTGATACCGCATAAACCCCGAATAAAATATGAAGCACCCTGCAAATCAAAAATAAAAATCATTTGCAAATACAAAATATTTTATCTATTTTTCAGATAGATAAAAACACATTTCTCTTCACACACAAAAAACTCCCGGACAGAATCGCTTTTTTAAGACCGGCCTCGTTTCTGCCGAAAATTAAAAACCTGCCGTAGGCCCGGCACTAAAACCTTTTACGCTATGAAACACTTTAGATTCGCATGGATGTTGCTGATGTTCGGGGGGGGGATTTTGGGATGCCTGCCTTCATGCAGCGACAAAGACAACGGTATGGAGCAGACGGAGCCGAACGACCCGGACGACCCACAGGGACCCCAAATTCCGGACGATCCCAATCCGCCCATGACCGGGTACATCGCCCATACGATGACCGAAGGCGAACTGATGTACTACGGGCATGACAGTGAATACAGCAAAGAAGGCGGAGCCGTTTATTTCCTCTACCTGAAAGACCTGAACAACTCTGCCCGCGGATGTAGCGTATGCTTTTATGTCAATGTCCCACGACAGGAAAAGGGTAGCTTCACCCTTCCGGCCGGGAAATACACCGCCTCCTCCACTTGGGAAATAAATACGTTCAACAATAAAAATACGACTAGATACCGTTCCAACTGGAATGTGGTCGCCCCCAAATGGACACAATACGTTGCCGAAGCCGGAGAATTCGAAGTCGCCATCGGCGACAACATGACCTACACGATCAGAGGCCACATGAAAGGCGGCTCCATTCAGGACGGGGGTTCCATTATGGAAAACGAAGCGGGCGTAGCGTTCGCATTCACAGGTCGGTTGCTGATTTCCGATTACTCGGAAGACTATGAAGACCCGGATGATCCGGATACTCCGGATGATCCCGCACCCGAAGTGCCTGAGGTAACCATGTCCACCGGCTCCCTGTATCGTTACAACGACAACATCTATTATCTCCAGCTCAAGGATGCCAATCCCGCCGATCTCTACGAGACAACCTTTTACTTGAAGCTGCCCGCTTCGGATTCACCGTTGTTGGCCAGCGGCGACTATATGGCAGCAACGACAGGCGAAGAGATGACCATCGATGCGAGCAAGTCATTCTGGAACTTTACCGACAAGGACAACCACAACGACAAGATCAAAAACCGGCTCAAGGAGGGAACCAAAATTCACATCGTCAGCAACGGCGACCACAACTACACGATCACCGGCACACTGGAAGGTACATCCGATAAAACCGGTAAAAACACAGCTCTGAAAATCAACTTTTCCGGCACTCTTCCTTTCGAGGACTACGCCGATCCGGAACCCGTGGAACCGACTGTTGCGGAGGTGACCATGACCATCGGCAACCTGGACTACTACGACGGCAATATCTATACTCTGACCCTCAAGGACGCCAACCCGACAGATACTTACGAAGCGTCGCTTTCGTTCAAACTACCCGCTTCGGAGACCCTGCAGCTCGTCAGCGGCGACTACCCCGTATCGACCGGCAGCGGAGAGATGACCCTCGACGCAGCCAAATCCTCTTGGACATTCATCGACAAGGAGAATTTCAACGACCGGATCAAAAATACGATCAAAGAAGGTTCACTCACCGTGACAAACAACGGGAACCACAACTACACCGTAACCGGCACTCTCCGGGGAGCGAGCGACACCGGACAGGAAACAGCCATTAAGATCGATTTTACCGGCACAGTACCTTTCAACAACTATTCGACTCCTCCGGCTCCGGAAGCACCGAAAGCAACCATGACCGTCGGCGACCTCTACTACAATGGGGACAATGTATTCTTCCTCGGCCTGAAAGATGGCTCTCCGATAAAAGAATACGGCATCACGTTCTACATTACGCTCGCGCCCACAGATCCTCTGCAACTCGCCAGCGGCGACTACACGGGCGGTGCCGCCGGTGAGAACATGACTTTCGATCTGGCGAAATCCTTCTGGAACTACAACGATCCCACCTACGGAATCATCAAGAACAGAATCACGGAGGGAACTCTCAAAATCGTCGCCAACGGCAATGACGACTATACCATTACGGGCTCGTTCAAAGCCATCGACGAGGACGACAAAAATACCGAGCTCGAAATCGAATACACCGGAAAACTTCCCTGCGAGGATTACTCCTATTGATCTTTCAGGAGTTGCTCCGAAGACAAAAAAACCGGTCCGATTATGAATCGGACCGGTTTTTCACAGGTCGGCATTCCTTATAAAAATTTTTCCGAATTCATTCCACAACACGATTCAGATCCGCATATACTCTCCCTTTGCCAACACATACTCCTCTCTGTTGAAATTTCAGAATCCGGCAGACAACCGGAATCCCGCATCCCCCGAAAATCGAACGAATCTCGCACCTCATATACCCGGATTCCGGCCTGCGGCACCCCATACTTTACCGACGATAATAAAGAATCCGAACAAAAAACAAAAATAAACACCCGATTTAAGCGTTATCTTAATATCTTTGCAGAAGATAGGATCCGCCTCGGAAAACCGGGAACTTGTTCCCGTTTTCTCCCGGCTTTCACTATCTTTGCACAGCACGGGAAACCCGTTGCGGCAAAATCCGGCAAAATCGATTTTGCACCCGGCTTTCATCGTATTTGTACACAACAACAGACTTAAATCCGACGGACTGCCCTAAAAAACCGAACGTTCGACTTCGCACGCAGGGGACATGCCGTTTTGCGGACAAACCGAAACTCAAATGAATAGCTACAAACGCTGGAACAACATCGTCGGCTGGATCGTCTTCGCCATCGCGGCCATGACCTATCTGCTGACCATGGAGCCCTCTTCGAGCCTGTGGGACTGCTCCGAATTCATCGCTACCTCGTATAAACTCGAAGTAGGGCACCCGCCCGGAGCACCGCTCTTCATGCTGCTGGCCCGCCTGGCCACGATACTGGCACCCTCGACGTACTATGTACCCCACATGGTGAACGCCATGAACTGCCTGGCCAGCGCGTTCTGCATCCTGTTCCTTTTCTGGACGATCACCCACCTGGCACGCCGCATCCTCACCCGTCAGGGCGCGGAGCTTACGAAAGCCAACATCGTGGCCGTATTGGGTACAGGTGCGGTCGGAGCACTCGCCTATACCTTCACCGACACCTTCTGGTTCTCGGCCATCGAAGGCGAAGTATATGCCCTCTCGTCGATGTTCACCGCCCTGGTGGTGTGGCTCATGCTCAAATGGGAGGAACAGGCCGACCAGCCCCACTCGATGCGCTGGATCGTGCTGATCGCCTACCTAATGGGGCTTTCGATCGGCGTGCACATCCTCAACCTGCTGACCGTTCCCGCGCTGGTATTCATCTACTATTTCCGCAAAACGCAGCGCATCACGTTCAAAGGTATTGCGGTCAGCACCCTCATTTCGGGCGCGATTCTGGTTTTCATCAACAGTATCATCATCCCCCATACGGTCTATATCGGCGCCTTGTTCGACCTCTTCTTCGTCAATTCACTGGGATTGCCCGTCAATTCCGGCCTCGTGTTCTTCGTAGTAGCCCTGTTGGGAGCGCTCGGCATGGGCGTATATTTCACCCATAAAAAAGGGCGCACGGTGCTCAATCTCGTGCTGCTCTCGACGCTGATGATCCTCATCGGCTACTCGTCCTACGCATCGGTTACGATCCGCGCCGCGGCCAATCCCCCGATGAACAGCAACAACCCGAGCAATCCGTTCGCCCTCTATTCGCTGCTCAACCGCGATCAGTACGGAGACAAACCGCTGCTCTACGGTCCCCAGTTCTCGGCCCCGACCTCCGGTTACAAATACAAGGATGTCCGCTACCTGGACGACGACGGCAAGTACAAAACGGTTTCGATCATCTCCGGGTACGAACACCCCGACGAGTTCATGCATCTGTTCCCCCGTATGTGGAACTACGCTGCCAGCAAGGAGAGTTACAAATCATGGAGCGCCTACCGCACCCGGACCGATTACGAACGGGATGAAAACGGCGAAATCGTCCGCGACGCGCAGGGACGCCCGAACAAGATCGAAGTGCTCGATTTCGGACGCCGGACGCTTTGGGACGACGGTTCGGGCTACGAACCGCTGGTAATCGTGGAGCCGACGTTCCGCGAGAACCTCAACTATTTCTTCACCTACCAGCTCAACCACATGTACTGGCGCTATTTCCTCTGGAATTTCGTGGGGCGCCAGAGCGACATCCAGCCTACCGACGCGATCATCACCGACGGCAACTGGCTCTCGGGCATCAAGTGGATCGACGAGCTTTACCTCGGGCCGCAGGACAACCTGCCGGACGAAATAGCGAATAACAAGGGGCGCAACACCTACTATTTCCTCCCCTTCATCCTGGGACTTATCGGCCTGATCTATCAGCTCAACCGCGATCCGCGCAACTTCTCGATCGTCATGTGGCTCTTCGTGATGATGGGCATCGCGCTGGTGGTTTATTTCAACACCTCGCCCAACGAACCGCGCGAACGCGACTATGTTTATGCGGGTTCGTTCTACGCCTTCTGCATCTGGATCGGCCTGGGCGTACTCGCCGTGTGCGACCTGATCGTCTGGGCCACCCGACGCAAGGGCCTCATGGCTCCCATAGCCGCTACGGTCGTCTGCATGGTCGTACCGGGCATTCTCGCGGCCCAGAACTGGGACGATCACGACCGTTCGCACCGCACGATGGCCCGCGACATCGGCTGGAACTACTTGCAATCGGTACTGCCCAATGCCATCATCATCAACTACGGCGACAACGACACCTTTCCCCTGTGGTTCAATCAGGAGGTGGACGGCGTGCGCCCGGACGTGCGGATCATGAACACGAGTTACCTGGGCGCCGAATGGTACATCGACGAGATGAAAACCAAAGCCAACGATGCGCCCGGCGTCCCCTTCACGTTGCCGCGCAGCAAATACACTTATACCAACGACATAATTCCCATATTCAACGTCGTGGACCGTCCGCTGGAACTGAAAGAGGCCATCGACTTCATCCGCAGCGAAGATCCGCGTACCAAATACGATCTGGGCGATGGACACTTGGTCGATTACCTGCCGAACAACCGCTTCGCGCTGCCAGTAAACAAGGACAACGCGATCGCTTCGGGCATTGTCAAGGAGTCCGACCGCGACCTGATGGTCGATACGATCTACCTGGAACTGCCCAAACGGACGATCGACAAGAGCGAGATGATGCTGCTCGACATGCTGGCCCATTTCGACTGGAAGCGTCCGATCCACTTCACACAGGTTTACATTCTGCAGTCGCTCGGACTGCTCAACTACCTCCAGTTCGACGGCTACTCCTACCGCCTGGTGCCGATCTACACCCCCAATCGGTCGGTGCACGAGATCGGCCGCATCGATCCGGATTACATAACGCCGCTGCTGACCGAAACATTCCGCTACGGCAACATCGCCGATCCCCGTACTTATGCGGACTATTTCATCCAATACAATCTCAGCGCCTCGAAAGCCCGTGAATCCTTCGCCCGTGCAGCCAAGGAGTATGTTTTCCGTGGGGATTCGATACAGGCGATCCGGCTGCTCGACATGGGACTCGAAAAACTGCCGCCCCAACAGATCCGCTACACCGACGCCAACACGTTCCCCTTCATCGAAGGCTACTACATGGCCGGTGCCCCGGACAAGGGTGACAGCCTGCTGATGAGCTATGCTCGCAACCTGATGCAATACATCGACTATTACCTCGATTTCCAAGGCATTCAGGGTGACATGGTTACCCAGACGATTATCGACAAGATGCAATCGCTCGACCGGCTCTACTACCTGGCGGCCTACATGGGACGCCAAGACGTGCTGGCCCAGCTCAACGACTACTACCGCACGCTGGGCATTTATGAAAACGAGTTGATCCATCCCGATCTGTCCACACCGTCGGACTCGGTGCAAATTCCCGAATGATCCGGGAAAAAATCCGTCCTGCCGACTGCGAACAATCCATACAACGAAATCGGAAAAGACCCGTGCGTCTTTTCCGATTTTATTTTAGGGATAGTCATTTAATTCCTTCAATTTGAATTAACCAGCAGACTTTCCCTT
>ERZ1027034.504-NODE-504-length-10949-cov-4.236919_pt1 | contig 10949 bp, 8 predicted proteins | sample MGYA00519443_ERZ1027034 | MGnify/ENA primary metagenome ERZ1027034 (study PRJEB26926, sample SAMN06164787) | human gut metagenome | biome: ENVO:00009003; feature: ENVO:2100002; material: ENVO:00002003 | host: Homo sapiens | place: USA | collected 2012 ... | reverse complement strand
ACGAGATCAGCCTCGGTCTCGTGGGCTCGGAGATGTGTATAAGAGACAGGTAATGTAGACCATATTCATATTACATTGGTTGGAAGCAATGAACTGGTCAGCATAAAAAGAGACTCTGAAACTTATGGTAGTTTTGCGATTTTTGGACATGGAAGTGTAAGCATTGAGAATAGTCCAAACGGTTCTCTTTATGCAACTGCAGATGGACTCGGCTGGGGTGCCATTTCTGTATCAGAAGGATATGGAAAAAGTGATGCATGCATTACAGTTGGAGATGCCATGTCAATGAAAGGTTCTACAGCTATGATGGCAGATATTTCGGAATTGACAGATACGCCACAAGTTTGGAGAGATTATATTGGAGTAGGTCAAAATTATATGGATATTAAATCTGCCAAAACACTCCTGATTGGTATGTGGAAGCACAGTCACACATGGAGTTATGCCGTAGATGAAAACAAAGATGGAAGCCGTATTCTTGCCACCTGTAGTGGATTGGGAGATTGCAATGAGAAAGATGCATCTTTATGGTTATCCTTATCAGCTGAGAATACAGACTATGATGGAACAGCAAAAGCTGCCAATATAACAACATCCGAAGACTGGAAGAGACTTAATCTTCCGGTTCCGGAAATCGTATATTATCTGAGTGGAACAGACACAAAGACCAACAGTGACAACAGCGGAGCAGAAGCCGTTGGAGGTGCACCAAAGTTACCGGGCAGTTATAAGGCACAGATTGCAGTTGGAACAGATACGAAAGCAACAAAAGAATTTACAATTACATGCAAGCATGGTGAATGGGTGGAAACAGTATCAGATTCCTATCTGAAAACAGCAGCAACCTGTACGGCACCGGCAGTTTACTACAAATCCTGTAAGCTGTGTGGGGCAAAGGGAACGGAAACCTTTACCAGTGGAAATCCATTAGGACATGACTTTAGCAACAATGCAGAAGTCTGCAGACGGGAAGGCTGTAATGAGAAGAACCCGGATTATAAACCGGCAACACCGGTCATTATTGAAGGCGCCGGTGGAGAATGGACAAAGGAAAGTGGTGCAACGCTTCGTTTCCGCAGTGACGCCGGTATCAGCAGCTTCCTTCGTGTAGAAGTGGATGGCACCGTAGTAGATGCCAAAAACTATACGGTAACAGAAGGCTCTACCATTGTCACCTTTACTGCAGAATACTTAGAAAGCCTTGCTACCGGAAAGCATACGGTTGCGATTGTGTCTTCTATCAGTGGGGAAGAAAAGAAAGCAACCGCCGAATTTACCGTTGCGAAGAAAGCTGATACAACAAATGGAAGTAATAATGCAACTGCAGACCAGACCACAGCACAGAAAACAAAAGTATTGAAAACAGGTGATGAATCACCGGTTGGATATCTGCTTGCACTCTTGGCATTATGCGGAGCGGCAGTAGTATTCACAGGGAAAAAGGGTTATTTGAAATAGAATATAGATGAGATAAAAAAGCCATACATAAAAGCAAATCCTCTGCATACAATGTAAAAACAAGTATTGCAGGGGATTTTCTTTGAAAAGCTATATAGAAGAAAGAGCCGTAGAAATAGCCAAATACATTATAGATAACAATGCGACAGTGCGTCAGACCGCAAAGCAGTTTGGAATCAGTAAGAGTACGGTACATAAGGACGTAACAGAACGTTTATCCCAGGTGAATCCGACCCTGGCGCGGGAAGCAAGGAAAGTACTGGATGTCAATAAGTCAGAGCGTCATATCCGTGGGGGACTGGCAACGAGAGAAAAATATCTTCATCAGCATGTGACAAGTTGATATGTCATGTTGACATATCGGCATAAAAGTGCTATCGTTATAGTAACAACCAAGGAGAAGGGGGACAATTTTGAGTACATTAAAGGATGTGGCAGAACGGGCAGGAGTAACTGTTACGACTGTTTCGAGAGTAATTAATAACCGTGGATATATCAGTGAGAAGACCAGACAGAAGGTATATGATGTCATGAAGGAGATAGGCTATCAGCCCAATGAGGTAGCCCGTTCTCTTTCAAAACAGCATACCAGCACGATTGGCGTAATCGTACCACATATCGTGCACCCGTATTTTGCGAAGCTTTTAAGTAATATTGAATCGGCGGCGGCAGCGGAAAATTATAAAATGATAGTCTGCAACTCCAAGGAGGAGCGCAGCAACGAACGGAAATATGTAGAGATGTTTAAGAGTAATCAGGTGGCAGGAATCATATTATGCAGTGGAACAGTAAGTGCCAATGAATTCCTGAACCTGAATATTCCAATTGTTACCATAGAGTGTGATGATGCATTGGGGGACTGCAATATCCAGTGTGACAACTATATGGGAGGAGTGCTTGCTACAGAGCATCTTGCTAAATGCGGATGTAAAGAAATTGTGCATTTTAGTGGAGTAGAGCGACAGGTGATGCCGGCAGACAGACGTTGTGTAGGCTTCCGGGAGGTATGCGGGAAATACGGAATCCGGCATCATGAAATAGAGACAAGCGAAGCGTCCTACAGCGTGATGGAATATCTGGAAAATATCAAGCAGACGCTGCAGACATATCCGGAGATTGATGGAATTTTTGCCAGCAGTGATGTCATTGCAGCCCAGTCCATTCAGGCATGCAGTGCCCTTGGAAAGCGGGTTCCGGAGGATGTGCAGATTGTAGGTTTTGATGATGTCAATATTGCAACACTGGTAAATCCGATGCTGACTACAATCCGGCAGCCGATTAAGGAAATGGCACAGCTGGCAGTGGATGCCATCTTAAAAAAGCGAGGTGGCGGCGTAATGCCGGCAAAGGTGGTACTTCCGGTCAGCTTAATGAAGCGTGGTACAACAAAAGAAAAGTAACAGATTGACAGAAATGATAAATAAATAAAAGAAAAGACAATAGTTCTTAGTTCGTGTCCATCGGTTGACATGAATTTAGAACTATTTTTTCGTGGTATAAAACGGATAAATTGGTTGACATTAGTGCATACTGCACAAAAAACGTGACATTATCTTGTGAAAACCTAATATTTCGCATGTTAACCGCTTGACATTTTGCGGAAGCGGTATTATATTAGCAATGTAATCAAGTGAAACGCGTTCACGATAAGAAAATATGAGGTACGGGGAAGAGATACTTTTTACAATGACAGGAGGAAGACAAATGAAGAAAAAGATTTTGGCTGCAATTCTTACCGCAGCAATGACAATTGGAATGGTTGGATGTGGTTCCACCAGCAGCTCTGACAATGGAAACAATTCCGCTTCAAATACCGAAGCATCTTCAAACGAACTGACCGTATGGTGCTGGGATGCAACCTTTAATATTCCGGCTATGGAAGAGGCAGAAAAGATTTATCAGAAAGACCATCCGGATGTAAACGTAAATGTAGTAGAAACATCCTGGGAGGATATTCAGACCAAGCTTACAACAGCAGCAACCTCTGGACAGACCGACACACTACCAGACATCATTCTTATGAATGACACTGCTTTATTAAATAATGTAGAGAACTATCCGGACTTATTTGCAGATTTATCTGATTCCGGAATTGACTTCTCCAAGTTTGCAAGTTATAAAACAGCAATTGGAACAGTAGATGGAAAGAATTACAATGTACCATTCGACAGTGGTGTAACCGCATTATTTATTCGTACCGATGTAATCGGCGAAGCTGGTTATTCTATTGATGACTTTACTGATATTACATGGTCCAAATTCATTGAACTTGGCGAAGATGTATTAGCAAAGACCGGCAAACCATTATTAAGCGCACAGGCTGGTGGACCTGACTTATTGATTGCAATGTTAAGAAGTGCAGGCGACAGCATGTTTGATGAAGATGGCAATCCAAATTTTGCGGGAAATGATGTAGTTGCAGAAGCTGTAGAAGATTATGAGACCATGGTTGACAAGGGAATTTTAGTAGAAGTAAATGACTGGGATCAGTATATTGGAACTATCAACAACGGAACAGTAGCAAGCGTAGTCAACGGATGCTGGATTACAAGTACCATTCAGGCACAGGAAGACCAGTCCGGTGACTGGGGCGTTACTACAATGCCAAGACTGGACAATGCTCCAAATGCAACCAATTACAGTAATAATGGTGGTGCAGGATGGATGGTTATGAATGACTCACCAAACAAAGACCTTGCTATCGATTTCTTAAAGAATACATTTGCAAGCAGCACAGAGCTTTATGATACTATTCTTCCTACTACCGGTGCAGTAGCAACCTACCTTCCGGCAGCAGAAAGTGATGCATACTCACAGGAAAATGAATTCTTCGGTGGCGATAAGATTTACGAGAGATTTGCTAACTATGGTGCTGAAGTACCGGCTATCACATTAGGTCAGTATTGGGAGGAAGCAAAATCCGCACTTGGAACAGCGCTTACCCAGATTCAGCAGGGACAGGATATTCAGGAAGCGTTAAAAGAAGCAGATGATACCGTATCATTTGCAATGAGCGAATAATTTAGCAGAAGCGCTTTACAAACTGCCTGCATAGCAGCTGCTGTGCAGGCAGAATTTTCAAGAAGAAAGCTGTAAAGTCGATACGAATTGGAGGAACAACAGTGAAAACGAAGAAAAGAAAGATTATGGGATGGACATTCGTAATACCGGCATCAATAATGATTGTCATATTCAATTTCGTGCCGATGATACAGTCCTTTATTTTATCCTTAAAACGCGGAAGCGGAACGAACATGACTTTTACCGGACTTTCTAACTATAAAAGAATGTTCCAGGATAAAATTTTTAAAATGACATTAAGCAATACTTTTATTTATCTGATCTTAGAAGTAGCAATCATGCTGGTGATAGCAATGTTCTTAGCATCGCTTTTGAATGATAAGAGATTAAAAGGAAAGTGGTTTTTCCGTCTTGCAATCTTCTTGCCATGTACGACTTCTTTAGTATCGTATTCCATTATTTTTCGTTCTCTTTTCTCTGTGGACGGATTCATCAATACGATTCTTACGAATCTGCATCTGATTGCATCTCCAATCAACTGGCTGGGAAATACCTGGACCGCACGAATTGTAATCGTACTGGCATTATTGTGGAGATGGACCGGTTATAATATGATATTTTTTCTGGCGGCATTGCAGAATATTGACAGTTCTATTTATGAAGCAGCAGTTGTAGATGGAGCCAATGCATTCCAGAAGTTTACTAAGATTACAATCCCGATGCTTCGTCCGACAATTTTACTGACAGCAATTATGTCAACCAATGGAACCTTACAGCTCTTCGATGAGTCTATGAATATTACCAATGGTGGACCGGCAAATACGTCCATGACAATATCCCACTACATATACAATTTGTCTTTTGCAGGAAATCCAAACTTTGGATATGCATCCGCAATTTCTTATGTAGTATTTATCCTGGTGGCAATCCTTGCCTTTATTCAGATGAAAGTAGGTGATGAGAAATGAGTAAAAGAAAATTCGTATATTTCTGGAAATATGTATTCCTAATTCTGGTCGCAATCATTTCCATCTTCCCAATGTACTGGATGATTGTCAGTGGAACCAATAAAAGTGTGGATGTCATTGTAGGAAAAATTCTTCCGGGCAATTACCTGATGGAAAACTTAAAATCTCTTCTGGATACAACGGTTCTTTCACAGGCAATGTGGAATTCCATCCGGAACGCAGTAGTTTCCATGGTTTTAAATGTATTTGTCTGCTCACTGGCAGGTTATGGATTCGAAAAATTCCATGATAAATACAAAGATAAAATTATGTCCATTTTGTTACTTTCCATGATGGTACCGACTGCAGCAACTGTAATTCCATTGTTCCGTATGTTTGGAAAGATGGGACTTTTAAATACAACCGTTGGATGTATTTTACCGACCGTTTCTACTGCATTTATGATATTCATGTTCCGCCAGGCAGCAAAATCATTTCCGGATGAAATCATTGAAGCAGCCCGGATTGACGGAGTAGGTGAATGGGGCATTTACTTTAAAATGTTCTTACCGATTATGAAATCTACCTACGCAGCAGCTGCAATTGTAAGCTTTATGAATGCATGGAACAGCTACATGTGGCCATTGATCGTATTACAGAATGAAAATTCCAAGACTATGCCGATTCTGGTATCTGGACTGACCGCACGATATACCATTGATTATGGAAGCATGATGCTTGCAGTCACGATTTCTACAATTCCGATGCTGATTATATTCTTCGTATTACAGAAGAACTTCGTAGAAGGAATTACCGGTTCTGTAAAATCATAAAGGAGAAGAGCTATGGAATTTAACGAGAATGTAATTTATGAGCCAGACTGTTTTGCAATCCGGCGGATGCCGGCACATTCAGACCATGGATATTATGCAACCGGAAAAGAGGCAGACGGTGTGGAAAGCAGTTTTCTCACCAGCCTCAATGGCAGATGGAAATTTGCATATGCCAATAACTTAGCAGAAGTCATAGAGGGCTTTTATCGTAAGGATTATGACAGCAGCAACTGGGATGAGATTATGGTGCCTTCTTCCATACAGCTTTTTGGCTATGACAAATTGCAGTATGTGAATTCCCAGTATCCATGGGATGGAAAAGAAGCTGTCTGTGGCAAAGAGATTCCAAAGAAATATAATCCGGTTGCAATGTATGTGCATTCTTTTTCAGTGACCGGAGAAATGTTAAAGGACCGGTTATCCCTCCGGTTTGATGGGGTGGAAAGTGCTATGGCACTCTGGGTAAATGGCAGATTTGCAGGCTATAGCGAAGACTCCTTTACACCGGCAGAATTTGATATCACAGAATTGGTCTGCGAGGGAGAAAATAAGCTGGCGGCAGAAGTCTTTCATTTCTGCACCGGAAGTATTTTAGAGAGTCAGGATTTCTTCCGGATGTCTGGAATCTTCCGTGATGTGACACTGCGTCGTATGCCGGCACATCATATCTATGATTTGAAGGTAAGTCAGCAGTTTCAGGATAATCTGACAGAAGCAGTTTTGAAATTGCAGTGGAAGGGTGTACCGGAACAGGAAGACCAGCCGGCACAGGAAAACTGGCAGGAGAAAGAGCTGGTAGGAGCCGGTGCAGATACCTGCTGCAAGCTGCATATTTTCTTATACGATGATAAAAAGGAATGTGTTGTAAAGACAGAGACAGCTTACACAGAAGCTGAAATAGAGTTAAAAATAAAAGCACCAAAGCTTTGGAGTGCGGAGGAGCCGAATCTTTATACCTTATATATAGAAGTAACAGACTCCGATGATACCGTAACAGAAGTAATAAAACAGCGCATTGGATTCCGGCATTTTGCTATGGAAAATGGCATTATGTGCCTGAATGGAAAACGTATTGTATTTCGCGGTGTAAACCGTCACGAATTAAGCTGCGACCATGGAAGAAGCGTTACAAAAAAAGAAATTCTCCATGACCTTCTTATCATGAAGCAGAATAATATCAATGCAGTGCGGACTTCACATTATCCAAATCAGAGTTATTTCTATGAACTTTGCGATGAATTGGGGTTATATGTGATAGACGAGGCGAACCTTGAGTCCCATGCGGATTGTTTCCTTGCAACAGTAGGAAAGGCACCGATGAGTGAGACGATACCGGGCAGCAAAGCAGAGTGGAGAGAAAACGTCTTAGACCGCGCTAACTCCATGTATCAGCGGGACAAGAACCATGCCTGCATTCTGCTTTGGTCCTGCGGAAATGAGTCCTGTGGCGGAAGCAATTTATATGAAATGTCAGAGTTCTTCCGGAAAAATGATTCCGAACGCCTGGTACATTATGAGGGTATTACCTTTGATGATACTTATCCGGATACTTCTGATGTGAAGAGCTTTATGTATGCACCGGCAGAAAAACTGCGGAAATATTTAAGCGAGGGTGAAGCCTCTACCAATGAAAAAACAAAACCGGTAATCAGTTGTGAATATATGCATTCCATGGGAAATTCTACTGGTGGAATGGATGAATATATCCGGCTTACAGAAGAAGAACCACGTTATCAGGGTGGATTTATCTGGGATTTTATTGACCAGAGCTTTTATCTTGCCAATGAAAAGGGCGAGAGATATTTAGCCTACGGTGGAGATTTCGGAGACCGTCCGAATGATGGAACCTTCTGTGGAAACGGACTTCTCTATGCTGACCGCAAGGTGACTCCAAAGATGCAGGAGGTAAAATTCCAGTATCAGAGTGTAAAGCTTTTGCCGGAGGAAACAAAGGTTATTGTTAAAAACGAAAATTTATTTATTTCTCTGAAAAATTATGTATTAAAAGTTGTCGTTGCAACAAAAGACGGTGTATGTGCAGAGAACACTTATGAGCTTCATACAGCACCACAGGAAGAAGAGGCGATAGATATCAGCAGCCTTTCCAAGGGGCTTAAGATAGCCGGAGAATTTACGGTGACCGCCTCCTTACTTACCAAAGAAGATACTGCGTGGGCGAAAGCCGGATATGAGCTTGCCTTTGGTCAGTATGCAGGAAAAAAGGAAGCTCCGGAAGAAGTAATCAGAGAAGCAGAAGATTTTGAGCTGGTTGATGGACTTATGAATATCGGTGTGAGAGCAGGTAATATAAAAATGCTTTTTGCAAAGGAAGGTGGCGGACTGACCTCTTATCAGGTAGAAGAGAAAGAATTTATCGTATCCGTTCCAAGGCCGAATTTCTGGCGGGCACCGACAGACAATGACAAAGGAAGTGGAATGCCGCTGCGTTGCGGATGCTGGAAGACAGCCAGTATGTATGCAAAAGCAATGCCGGCAGAGCTGAAAGAAACAAAGGATGGTGCAGAAATTTCTTATGTATACCGTCTCTTTGATGTGGCAGAGAACATCCCGGGAAATGAGTGCAGGGTGACTTATGGTATCAGAAAAGACGGAGCACTCACCATCCATATGGAATATGAAGCCGATGAGAAGATCAAGACCCATGAAATGCCGGAATTTGGTATGCTGCTTCGAATCCCGGAGCAATATGATAAAGTAACTTACTATGGATACGGTCCGGAAGAAAATTACTGGGACCGCCGTCAGGGCAGCAGACTTGGAAAATTTCATTTTTCCGTAAAGGAAAATCTGTCAGAATATCTGGCTCCGCAGGAAAGTGGCGGACGCAGTGGTGTCAGAGAAGCAGTAATCGAAGATGAGAATGGTTATGGACTCCGGATTAGTGCAGAAGAAATGGATTTATCGGCGTTGCCTTATACACCGCATGAGCTGGAAAATGCCAGACATCTTTACGAGCTGCCGGATAGTGAATATACGATTCTCCGTCCGTCTCTCCATCAGATGGGAGTTGGCGGCGACGATAGCTGGCTTTCCAAACCACATCCGCAGTACCGGATGGAACAGCCGGGAAAATATGAATTTACATTTACGTTAAAAGGAGGGAAGAAGCTTGAAACTGACAAATAAAATTATGCTGATCACTTATGCAGACAGCCTTGGAAAAAATCTTTCTGAATTAAAAGAAATGTTAGAAACTTATTTTTATAAGGCGGTAGGTGGCGTACACATTCTTCCGTTCTTTCCGTCCTCGGCAGACAGGGGATTTGCACCGATGCGTTATGACATGGTAGACGAGCAGTTTGGAACCTATGAAGATGTACGCAAAATCGGAGAAGAATACTATCTGATGTTTGATTTTATGGTCAACCACATTTCCAGACAGTCTCCGTATTTTAAAGATTTCTTAGAGAAAAAGGATGCATCGGAATATAAGGATTTCTTCATCCGATACAAGGATTTCTGGGAAAACGGAGAACCGACAGAAGAACAGGTAGATTTGATTTATAAAAGGAAACCAAGAGCACCTTATATTGATGCAGATTTTGCTGATGGAAGCAGCGAGAAGGTCTGGTGCACCTTTGGAGAAGAACAGATTGACTTAAATGTGGAATCCGAAGCTGTTCAGAAATTTATCGAAGATACACTGGAACTGATGTGCAGTAAAAATGCTTCCATTATCAGGCTGGATGCATTTGCTTATGCCGTTAAGAAAGCGAATACAAGCTGTTTCTTTGTAGAACCGGAAATCTGGAATCTCCTGCATCGAATTGAAGCAATCGTAAAGAAACATGATGTGATAATTCTGCCGGAAATTCATGAACATTACAGTATTCAGATGAAAATTGCCAATCAGAATTTCTGGATTTACGATTTTGCACTTCCGGTGTTGGTATTGAATGCCCTTTACTTTGGAAAGGGAACTTATCTTAAGAAATGGCTGGAAATGAGTCCGAAGCATCAGTTTACCACGTTAGATACCCATGATGGAATCGGAATTGTGGATGTGAAAGATCTGATGCCGGATGAAGAAATTGACCAAACAAAGGAAATGATGTTTTCCGAAGGAGCGAATGTCAAGAAAATCTATAATACGGCAGCCTACAATAACCTTGATATTTATCAGGTGAATACGACTTACTATTCTGCACTTGGAAATCAGGATGATGCTTATCTTCTTGCCCGTGCAATCCAGTTCTTTGCACCGGGAATTCCGCAGGTCTATTATGTAGGCATGCTGGCAGGATGCAATGACCTGGAGCTTCTGGAAGCAACGAAAGAAGGCAGAAATATTAACCGCCACTATTATTCGAAGGAAGAGATTGCAAAAGAAGTAGAGCGTCCGGTGGTAAAGAAACTTTTGGAATTAATGGAATTCCGCAACAGCCATCCGGCATTTGATGTGGAAGGTGATATTGCGGTAGAACTTCCGGAAGAGGGACTGCTTGAGATTCGAAGAAGCAGCGGAGCAGACTATGCAGTATTAAAGGCAGACCTTGTGAAGAAAACATTTACCATTGAACATAGTTAGAAAATGGTGAAAAGAGGAAGGCAGATCAGATGGAGAAAAAACTGTATGCAATCGGAGAAGCACTGATTGATTTTATTCCACAGGAAAGTGGCAGACCTATGAAAGATGTCTTGGGATTCTGCCCGAAAGTAGGTGGTGCAC
>ERZ1027034.501-NODE-501-length-10984-cov-7.333974_pt1 | contig 10984 bp, 10 predicted proteins | sample MGYA00519443_ERZ1027034 | MGnify/ENA primary metagenome ERZ1027034 (study PRJEB26926, sample SAMN06164787) | human gut metagenome | biome: ENVO:00009003; feature: ENVO:2100002; material: ENVO:00002003 | host: Homo sapiens | place: USA | collected 2012 ... | reverse complement strand
GTGGGGCACTTTTTAAATGTTGTTCCGGGTCCCTTTTCAAGTGTTAGCTACAATTTATAACGGACCGGACATGGCAGAAGAAGGCAAATCCCTGCCGCAGTTCCATCAGGGAGAGATACTGGCGGTATTGGAAACAGAAATACTGGAAGACTGTACAAAGCCGCAGTCTCCATTCACGGAAGCCGAACTACTGGCCGCCATGGAAAACGCCGGCAGCACGGCGGACAGTGAAAACAAAAAGAAAAGAATGGAGAAGTGTGGACTCGGGACGCCGGGCACCCGTGCAGGAATCATCGACCTGCTGGTGGCCCGCCGATACGTAGAGCGTATCGGAAACCGTCTCATCCCGACGGAGAAGGGGCTTGAGATATACGGCATCGTAGGAGACAAACTGATCGCCGATGCGGCTATGACGGCCGCCTGGGAAGAAGCGCTACGTGAAATCGAGGAAGGAAGACTTAGTGCCGGGAAGTTCATGAAAGGGATACATGAGTATGCACGGAAGATCGTATCCGAACTGCTCGCCCTGCAAGTCAGGAACCCGAGTGTGACAAAGTGTACCTGCCCGAAATGTAGAACAGGAACAGTGACATTCTACGACAGGGTGGCCAAATGCGGAGATCCCGACTGCGCGTTCCATCTTCCGCGCATGTTCAACGGACGGACGATGACAGACGAAGATATGACACGGCTGATGGCAGGGGAAGCTACCCCCTTCCTGAAATTCACCACCAAGGCGGGAAAACCCTATGAGGCGTCGCTCAGAATGGATGAGAATTACAAGGTGGAGCTTACATTCAAGGACAGAAGACCTGAAGGATAGCGGACTGACAGCATCCCGCATAGCTGTAACTTAGGTGGTAAACGTCGTTTTGGCAGGATTCGTTTCCGGTCAGTTTCCAGAAGAAAGGGGCGGGATTTCCCTTGAAGAGCCTAGGCCCTATATGGTAGGAAATAAATAAGGGACAAGCCCGTCCATCATACCGAAGCGGAACAGGCTGCTAACAAAGGGTATAGCGGTTTACGACAACCTTTTTGGAAAAACGACCGGTCATTGGTGACAATACATGACTATGCATGACACAAAAAAGAAATGATTTCATCTTCAGTATCTTGCATCTGAATTTATTAAAAACATTAAATTATGGAAATAACGATTATGGAAACAAGTGCTTATCTGGAATTAAAAAGACAGCTTAGCACACTGTCTGTACAAATGGAAGAATTCAATCGGAAAACTGCCCCGCTGTCTCCAGATAAATGGATTGACGCGCAAGAGGTGTGTCAGGCTCTGGGTATCTCAAAGAGATGCCTTCAAGCACATCGGAACAGGGGATTGATTCCCTGCTCCCATATCGGTGGAAAATATTTCTACCGTGAAGCGGACATACAGAAAATATTGGAAGAAGGTTTAATAAGAAACAGAAAATAACAGATGGCAGAAATCATTACCAAAGATTCGGAAGAGTTTAAGGAAATCACCGGATGGATTAAGAGAACCGGAAGAGCACTGGAAAAAGCAACGGCACGAATACGCCCGGGCATAGCCGATGAACATTATCTCTCAGGGGAGGAAGTCTGTGAGAAACTACATATCTCCAAAAGGACACTGCAGGCCCTCAGAGACGAGAAAGCAATTCCTTATACCTCCGTCACCGCGGCAGGAGGTAAATTGCTCTATCCGGAAAGCGGATTGTACGAGGTTCTAAAAAAGAATTACAAGGATTTCAGAAAGTATATAAGATAAATGACGTATACTTTACATGAAAAAACTCCTTCAGCGACTTTGGACCGAAGGAGTTTTTTTATACCCAGCCGTTTCTTTAGTTGGTAAGCCGGTATACGTCACCGATCTTCATACACAGCTTGTCCGTGTCTTCACCGACTTTCGGATTAATCAGCTCGGCATAAATCTGGGTAGAAAGGATGGATTTGTGGCCCAACACTTTCTGCAGGGTTTCTAGCGGCATCCCTTTTAAAATGGCCAGAACGGCAAAGGTGTGACGCCCGATGTGCGGGGTTATCTCGGTTGAGCAGCCGCACTTTTGAGTCAGAACCCTCAGACTGGATACCATAGTCTGGTATTCGCCTACGGGAAACACCTTGTCAGGCGAACTTTTCTTTTCATTTTCACCCCTGTACCTCTCGACCAGCTCGATGGCGATAGGCAGCAGCTTCACCACATAGGCCACACCGGTTTTTATACGGTTGCCCATCAGCCATGTACCACCCTCGGAATCCGTATGGATATTCTTATACGTGATCTCTTTCAGATCCGCATACGCCAGACCGGTGAAACACATGAACAGGAACATGTCACGGATCGCACGCTGGCGCTTGTAATTCAACTTGACATGGATGACTCTTTGTAAGTCCTTCTCGGTGAGGAAGGAACGCCGCTTGTATTCGGGCAGGCAGTCGAAACCGACGAACGGATGAAGCCTTATCCAGCCTCTTTCCTGGGCGGTATACATCAGCCATTTTAGGGTGTTGACCCGGCAGAAAGCCGTCGAGCTAGCCAAAGCGCATGTACCAAGCATCCAGTTGTAATAGTCCTCGATGAACTTCTTGTCAAGGTCAGCGATGGCTATATCCTCGATATGCCTCTTCTCTTTGAGGAAAAGCAGCAGATTGTTGTAGTCTGCCACCAGCCCGCGATAGGTACTTGCCGCCTTTTCCTTGCCCACCTTTTCCTTATAAGAGGCAAGCTCCTCCCTAAAAAGCCCCATAAGGGTGTGATAACCATCTCCAAAACCAAGATAGCGATTATAGACACTTTTAGCAGTCACCAGACTGTCATGGTCACAGATATACTGGTAATGCCTTGTTATCTGGGTCTTGATATGGTCAAGCTCCTGGTTCAGCCGTCTGGCCTCGTCGGATTTTCCCTTCGCTCTATTGGCTTTAGCATCCCATAATGCCAGTGAAACTTCCAGCTTACAACTGAAGCAGGCGGTAGTCCTGTTGATGGTTATACGTCCCATGATGGGAACCCTACCATCTTTCAACGATTGGTTCTTGGTGTAAAACAACACGGAAAATGTACTTCTCATAAACTCGCTTCTTTTAGTTACAAAATTAATAAATATCGAGCTTTTTGAAGTTATGAAAAGCAACGCAATATATTGAAAAAATAACCGTTTAAAATCCATGAAATACCTGTATTTGCAAGGTAACGGATAAGTAACGGAAGTCGCAGCAAAACATCTCCCATAATGCTCGCTTTCTCTACCATCAACCAACAATAAAAAATGGTAACTATTTGATTGTTAATTGGTTTTAGCTACCTTTGTAAATTGTAGAAAAATACTTAGTTTCTCTTATTGAAACAACTTGTTTTTAAAGGTTGAAACAAAGTGTTCAGTACTGTGAACTAACGGACTAATTGAGAAAAGACCCAGATAAACTCATGTTGTCACAGTCTCTTTAGTTCCTCTTCCTTCGTGAATATTTCACTCTATTTTTCTCTGCTCCGGATTGATTTTCCTGATTGTGAAAAGTGCTTATAATATTCTCTCTTTCGTTTAAAAGAAGTTATAAAACAAGAGATGGAAACTTTTAGACCTGAAAAAGTTTTTAATTTTGTGCCTTATCTTTGAGAAGAATATAGTATGGAACGACGATATATACTGAATGCGATTGATGCCGCTTTGCAGGCTGGCGAGAAAATTCTTTCCATTTACGATGATCCGGCATCGGATTTTCAGGTAGAAAAAAAAGCGGATAATTCTCCTCTTACTATTGCCGACCGTAAGGCTCATGAAACTATCTGCCGTTTTTTGGCTGATACACCTTTCCCTCTGCTAAGCGAGGAAGGCAAACATTTGCCTTTTTCGGAACGACGGAGTTGGGAAACTTTATGGATTGTAGACCCTTTGGACGGTACGAAGGAGTTCATCAAGAGGAACGGTGAGTTCACAGTGAATATAGCTTTGGTGCATCACTCAGTACCGGTAATGGGAGTCATTTATGTGCCGGTAAAAAAGGAGCTCTATTTTGGAGTGCATGATTCGGGTGCTTATAAGCTATCCAGTATTACTGCACGTGATGGAATGTCGTGGGATGAACTGCTTGCGAAAGCTGTTCGGCTGCCGGAAACAAGCGTGCACGAACGGTTTGTAATTGTGGCTTCCCGTTCGCATCTGACGCCCGAGACAGAAGATTATATCGAGAAAATGAAATGCAGCCATGCGGAAGTTGAGCTTATATCAAGTGGAAGTTCCATCAAGATTTGTCTGGTAGCTGAAGGCAAGGCTGATGTATATCCTCGTTTTGCCCCTACGATGGAATGGGATACGGCGGCTGGGCATGCTATTGCACGTGCTGCCGGAATGGAAATTTATCAGGCGGGGAAGGAAGAACCTTTGCAATATAATAAGGAGGATTTGCTGAATCCGTGGTTTATCGTAGAACCCAAGCATACTGAAATAAAATAACGACTTTATGACATTTGAGATATTGTTTGTGCTGCTGGCATTGTTGGGCATGGTGATTGCCTTGGTTCTGGATAAAATGCGTCCGGGCATGGTGCTCTTTTCTGTCGTAGTATTGTTCTTGTGTGCAGGTATCCTCACTCCTAAGGAGATGCTGGAAGGGTTCAGTAATAAGGGGATGATTACTGTTGCCATGCTGTTTTTGGTCAGTGAAGGCATCAGGCAGTCGGGTGCTTTGGGGCAAGTAATCAAGAAGCTGCTTCCCCAAGGTAAGACTACGGTCTTTAAAGCGCAGTTCCGTATGTTGCCCACCATTGCTTTTATTTCAGCTTTTCTAAACAATACTCCGGTGGTTGTTATCTTTGCTCCCATTATCAAGCGTTGGGCCGAATCTGTAAAATTGCCTGCTACCAAGTTCCTTATACCCCTTTCTTATGTGACGATACTTGGCGGAATCTGCACCCTGATAGGGACGTCGACCAATCTGGTGGTGCATGGTATGATATTGGAAGCCGGATATGAAGGCTTTACTATGTTCGAGTTGGGTAAAGTGGGCATTTTCGTCGCGATTGCAGGCATCCTTTATCTGTTCGCTTTTTCCTCAAGGCTTTTGCCGGATGTTCGTACGGATGCGGTAAAGCTGGATGAGGAACCGGAGGAGCATGGAGATTTACATCGGGTGGAAGCTGTACTCGGCGCCCGTTTTCCCGGTATCAACAAGAAACTTGGTGATTTTAACTTCAAGCGGCATTATGGGGCCGAAGTGAAGGAGATTAAGCGTAGCGGTCAGAGCATTGTTGGAAATCTGGAAAATGAATATCTCCGCGAAGGGGATACGCTGGTGGTGATGGCTGATGACTCTTTTGTAAAGACCTGGGGGGAATCTTCGGTGTTCGTGTTGCTGGCCAATGGCAAGGATACGGAACCGGTGCCCGGAAAGGGAAAGCGCTGGTTTGCCTTGGCTTTGCTGATATTGATGATAGTGGGTGCAACGGTTGGTGAACTTCCGGTTGTCAAGGAAGCTTTTCCGGAAATCAAGTTGGATATGTTTTTCTTCGTTTCCATTACTACTATCATTATGGCCTGGACAAAGATATTTCCGGCCCGCAAGTATACCAAATATATATCTTGGGATATTCTGATAACGATTGCTTGTGCTTTTGCTATCAGCAAGGCGATGGTGAATTCCGGAGTGGCAGATGCTGTGGCGCGTTTCATTATAGGCATGAGCCATCATTATGGCCCCCACGTGTTGCTGGCTGCTGTGTTTATCATAACGAACTTGTTTACAGAGCTGATTACGAACAATGCGGCCGCGGCACTCGCTTTCCCGTTGGCACTTTCCATCTCTTCACAGATGGGAGTCAGTCCGATGCCTTTCTTCGTTGTAATTTGTATGGCGGCTTCCGCCAGCTTCTCCACTCCTATAGGGTATCAGACTAATTTGATTGTACAAGGTATCGGTAACTATAAGTTCACGGATTTTGTACGCATCGGGTTACCTTTGAATATCATTACTTTCCTGATATCCATTTTCTTGATTCCTTTAATTTGGCCATTTTAAAAAAAGAAGAAATAATAACATATGGAAGAAAACAACCACATATATCCGATATTTGACAAAATGCTGATGCGGAAAGACAAAGAAGACTTGTTGAAGCAGCACAGCGTGATGGTTTGGTTTACCGGCTTGAGCGGCTCCGGCAAAAGTACGATAGCCATTGCCTTGGAGCGCGAACTTCATAAAAGAGGATTGCTTTGCCGTATCCTGGATGGTGACAACATCCGCAGTGGCATCAACAATAACCTCGGTTTTACGGAGGCCGACCGTGTGGAGAATATCCGGCGTATAGCCGAAGTTTCCAAACTCTTTCTTGATACGGGTGTTATAACAATCGCGGCTTTTATCAGTCCTAATAACGATATTCGTGAAATGGCGGCTGATATAATCGGACAAGACGATTTTCTGGAAGTTTATGTCAGTACCCCGCTTGAAGAGTGTGAACGCCGTGACGTGAAGGGACTTTATGCCAAGGCACGTAAGGGAGAAATCAAGAATTTTACTGGTATTTCCGCGCCTTTTGAGGAGCCGGCTCATCCGGCTCTGACGTTGGACACCTCTGTTCTCAGCCTGGAAGAATCGGTCAATAAACTGTTGGAACTCATTTTACCAAGAATTCAGAAGAAATAAGATATAATGAAAGAAGAATATAAATTGAGCCATTTGAAGGAACTCGAAGCAGAGTCCATTCATATTATCCGTGAAGTGGCAGCGGAGTTTGAAAATCCGGTGATGCTGTATAGTATCGGCAAGGATTCTTCGGTTATGGTGCGCTTGGCCGAAAAGGCGTTTGCTCCCGGCAAAGTGCCGTTCCCGTTGATGCACATCGATTCCAAGTGGAAGTTTAAGGAGATGATACAGTTCCGTGACGAGTATGCCAAGAAGTATGGTTGGAACCTGATAGTGGAAAGCAATATGGAAGCTTTCAATGCAGGTGTCGGACCTTTTACGCATGGCAGCAAGGTGCATACGGACCTGATGAAAACGCAGGCTTTGCTCCACGCATTGGATAAGTATAAGTTTGATGCGGCATTCGGTGGCGCTCGCCGCGACGAGGAGAAGTCACGCGCCAAAGAGCGTATTTTCTCCTTCCGTGACAAGTTCCATCAATGGGACCCCAAAAACCAGCGTCCCGAATTGTGGGATATTTATAATGCCCGGGTACATAAAGGAGAGAGTATCCGCGTATTTCCGTTAAGTAATTGGACGGAGCTGGACATCTGGCAATATATACGTTTGGAAAACATCCCTATTGTGCCGTTGTATTTTGCCAAGGAACGTCCTTGTGTGGAGATTGACGGAAATCTGATAATGGCGGATGACGACCGCTTGCCGGAACAGTACCGCGACCAGATAAAGATGCGTATGGTGCGTTTCCGTACGCTAGGTTGCTGGCCGTTGACCGGTGCTGTGGAAAGCGATGCCGATACCATCGAGAAGATTGTCGAGGAAATGATGACCACCACCAAGAGTGAACGGACGACCCGTGTCATTGACTTCGACCAAGACGCAAGCATGGAGCAGAAGAAGCGCGAGGGATACTTCTAAAGGAATTAAAAATTAAGAATTAAAAATTAAATCATTAAGGATGAACGATTCTACACTTGATATAAAGGCTTTTCTTGATAAGGATGAGCAGAAAGACTTGTTGCGCTTACTGACTGCCGGTTCTGTGGATGACGGAAAATCCACATTGATAGGCCGTCTGTTGTTCGACAGCAAGAAACTATATGAGGACCAGCTGGACGCACTGGAACGCGACAGCAAGCGCATGGGAAATGCCGGCGACCACATTGACTACGCCCTTTTGCTGGACGGCTTGAAGGCGGAGCGCGAACAAGGCATCACCATCGACGTGGCATACCGCTACTTCTCGACCAACAATCGTAAGTTTATCATTGCCGATACTCCGGGACACGAGCAGTACACACGCAACATGATTACCGGGGGCTCTACAGCTAACTTGGCAATTATTCTGGTGGATGCGCGTATGGGTGTCATTACGCAGACGCGCCGGCATACTTTCCTGGTGTCGTTGCTTGGCATCAAGCATGTGGTGCTTGCTGTCAATAAGATGGACTTGGTGGATTTCTCCGAAGAACGTTTTAATGAGATAGTCGATGAATATCGGAAGTTTATAGCTCCATTGGGCATTCCTGACGTAAACTGCATTCCGCTGTCAGCTTTGGATGGCGACAATGTGGTGGAGAAATCGGAACGTACTCCTTGGTATGAGGGTATTTCACTTCTTGACTTTCTGGAGACGGTACATATTGACAACGACCATAATTTGAAGGATTTTCGTTTCCCGATTCAATACGTCTTGCGCCCCAATCTCGATTTCCGTGGTTTTTGCGGTAAGGTGGCTTCGGGTATTATTCGTAAGGGAGATGAAGTGATGGCATTGCCTTCCGGTAAGAAGTCGCATATCAAGAGTATAGTTACATACGACGGCGAATTGGATTACGCCTTTCCGCCCCAGTCCGTCACCCTGACTCTGGAAGACGAGATAGATGTGTCGAGAGGGGAAATGCTGGTACATCCGGATAACCTGCCCGTCATGGACCGCAATTTTGAAACGATGCTGGTTTGGATGGATGAAGAGCCGATGGATATCAACAAATCATTCTTCATCAAACAGACCACCAATATAAGCCGTACTCGCATCGACAGTATCAAGTATAAGGTGGATGTCAATACGATGGAGCATCTTTCCATTGACAACGGAAAGTTGAGCAAGGAAACATTGCCGATGCAGCTCAATCAGATTGCGCGTGTGGTGCTGACTACTGCCAAAGAGCTTTTCTTTGACCCTTATCAGAAGAATAAGGCTACCGGTTCGTTTATCTTGATAGACCCGATAACCAACAATACCAGTGCTGTAGGTATGATTATCGATAGGGTGGAGGATAAGGACATGCACTTAGCTGAGGACCTGCCTATACTGAATTTGCCTAAGCTGGGTATAGCTCCCGAACATTACGAAGCTATAGAAAAGGCTGTGAAAGAGCTGGAACGCCAGGGCGTGGCTGTACGGATAGAGCGCAGTACTTCTTTATAAGTATTGCAATTCTCTCTCGGCATCACCGGAAGAAAACCATAACATATTAATATAAAGATAATAATGGGATTGTTAGAATTCAATAAGCTTCCGATAAACACCCTGGTAGGTGCGGATTGGAAAACATTCAAGGATATAACGGGCGGTCGTGACATCGGTGCTGCCTACAAAGGTAAGTATCGGCTGACAAAAGCCGTCTGCCGCCTGCTGTCCACTTTGGCTCCTCTGCAGGACAGACGCTATGAAAAGCTCCTGGCAGATAAGCCCTTGGGGCATGATCCGGTATTCATTTTGGGACACTGGCGTAGCGGGACTACGTTTGTGCATAATGTTTTCTCCTGCGACAAGCATTTCGGCTACAACACGACATACCAGACTGTATTTCCGCATCTTATGATGTGGGGGCAGCCTTTCTTCAAGAAGAACATGAGTTGGTTGATGCCGGACAAACGTCCCACGGACAATATGGAACTTGCCGTTGACCTTCCGCAAGAAGAGGAGTTTGCTTTGGCAAATATGATGCCCTACACCTATTATAATTTCTGGTTCCTGCCCGAATATCAGCAAGAGTATGCCGATAAATACCTGCTGTTTGATGACATCACAGAGAAAGAGCTGAAAGTATTTGAGGAGACTTTCGTCAAACTGATAAAGATTTCTCTTTGGAATACGAACGGAACCCAGTTTCTTAGTAAGAATCCGCCTCATACGGGACGTGTGAAAGAGCTTGTCAAGATGTTCCCCAATGCCAAGTTTATCTATCTGATGCGTAATCCTTATACTGTTTTCGAAAGCACACGTAGTTTCTTTACTAACACCATTCAGCCGTTGAAACTGCAGGATATCAGTCATGAGGAGCTTGAGAAGAATATTTTGTCCATTTATGCCAAACTGTATCATAAATACGAAGCGGACAAGGCATGTATTCCTGAAGGAAACTTGATAGAGGTGAAGTTTGAGGACTTCGAAGCGGATGCAATGGGAATGACTGAATATATCTACAAGGCTTTGTCCATTCCGGGCTTTGTAGAGGCGCGTGTCGATATTGAGAAGTATGTAGGTGGAAAGAAAGGATATAAGAAGAATAAATACAAGTATGATGAGCGTACAGTGCAGTTGGTCCAGGATAACTGGAATTTTGCACTGGAACAGTGGAAGTACGATTTATAATGATTGTCAATTATCAATGAGAGAAATGATTCAAAAGAAAATTCGTATGTTGGGAGTGCTGTCTGCCATGCTCTGTTGTGGAGCTGTTTCTGCGCAGCAGCACGAGGTAGAGATGATTCCTTTCGGAAATATGGATCAATGGATTGACCGCCAAATCAAGGAATCCGGTATTATTGGCGGTGCCACGAAGAATGTATATGCCATCGGGCCTACTGCTACTGTCACCGAGACCAAGGCATACAAGAATATGGGAGGTTCGCCGTGGGCGACATCCAATGTGATGGCCCGGGTAGCCGGTATCACGAAAACCAATACTTCTGTTTTCCCGGAAAAGCGAGGGGATGGTTTCTGTGCCCGTATGGACACCCGTATGGAGAGTGTGAAGGTTTTTGGAATAGTGGATATCACGGTGCTGGCTGCCGGCTCCATGTTTCTGGGTGAGGTGCACGAACCTATCAAGGGGACCAAGAATCCGCAGAAAATGCTGAATTCCGGCATACCGTTTACAAAGAAACCTATCGCCATACAGTTTGATTATAAAGTAAAGATGTCCGACCGCGAGAAGCGTATCCGTGCAACGGGCTTTAGCCGTATCACAGATGTTGAGGGAAAGGACTTCCCGGAAGTGAATCTGTTTCTGCAAAAGCGTTGGGAAGATGAGAAGGGGAATATCTATGCCAAGCGTGTAGGAACGATGGTCGTACGATATTATACTACTACCGATTGGCATAATAATGCCACTTATTCCATCATGTACGG
>ERZ1027034.496-NODE-496-length-11034-cov-4.726205_pt1 | contig 11034 bp, 10 predicted proteins | sample MGYA00519443_ERZ1027034 | MGnify/ENA primary metagenome ERZ1027034 (study PRJEB26926, sample SAMN06164787) | human gut metagenome | biome: ENVO:00009003; feature: ENVO:2100002; material: ENVO:00002003 | host: Homo sapiens | place: USA | collected 2012 ... | reverse complement strand
GACGAGGGTGAGGATGTCGCCTGCGATCGATCCGCCGCCGCTTTCACCGCGGCTGCTGATGAGAATCAGCAGCACGGCTCCCGCGGCGCCGAGCAGCACGCCGCCCGTCTTGAGCGGGGTGATCGGTTCGCGCAGAAAGAACATCGCCAGGATCATCGTGAGGATGGGTACCGTGGTGGCGATGATCGAGACATTGATCGGCGAGGTGAGGGAGAGTCCCCAGAGGAAAAGAATCTGGTCGAGCTGGATGCCGAAGAGCGAGGCGATGAACAGTCCGCCCAGGTCGCGCCAGGCGACCCGTTCGCGCGGGAGGAAGGCGGATGCCAGCCAGAAGAGCAGAAAAGCCCCGACCAGACGATAGACCGTCAGGGCGAAATGGTTGAGCCCCTCCGGGTTCTCGGGCGAGAGAAGGACGGTCTTGCAGATCGGGGAGTTCAGTCCCCAGATGACATTGGCCAGCAGCAGGGCTCCGTGCCCTTTGAGAGCTCCGCGCTCCATTCGATTGATTCCTTTTTTGGTGACAGGGACAAAGATACGCAGAAAACCGGAACTTGGTGCGAAAATTGTCCTATGCTTTCCGTCTATGGGAGCGTTGCGTTATAATTTCGATCTGATTTTCGCCAATCTGTTGTTCGGCGCCAATTTTTCATTTTATGTCTCTTTGACGCGCAACTACCTCGATTTCCAGCAGATTTTTATGCTTCAGGTACTTGCGGCGTCGATTTTTTTCATTCCTTTCGCCCTTTTCTCGAAACAGTCCTACCGCATTCCGCTGCGCGATTTCGGCAATATCTTGATCGTGACCGTGCTGATCGTCTATGGTTGGATGTTCATGCTGTTGTGGGGAGCTTCCTATACCTCGCCGATCGACGCTTCGACGATCTCGACCCTCGGTCCGGTGTTCACCATCCTGACGGGACATTTCCTGCTGCGGGAAAAGAACATTACGTGGGCACGCCGTATCGGTGTGGTGCTGGGTTTCGCAGGTGCGGCTTTCCTCCTGTTCGACAAGGGGTTTCGGCTGGCACCCGGCAGCAGCGGCCTGGGCAACGCCCTGGTGCTCGTCGCCGTGGTGGCGATCGCGGTCAATACGGTCATCATCAAGCCGCAGTTGCAGCGGTACGGGACGTTGGTGGTGATGGGATGGTACTATATCATCGGGTTGCTTATTACCGCCCCCTTCTTCTGGAAATACATTGCCGATACGGATTTTCTGCGCCTGCCGCTGAGCGGTCAGGCGGAGCTGGCTTATGTGCTGGTTCTGGGTACGGTGCTGCCGATGTACCTGCTTTACCGGGGCACGGAGAAGCTCACTTTCATCCACACGGCCCTTTACCGTTATATCCAGCCCGTAGTCGCTACGGTTCTCGCGCTCGTGCGGCACCAGGAACAGATCGACCGCACCAACATCATCGCCGGGGTGTTGATTTTCGCCAGTATTATCCTGGTGATCCGCGAAGCTAATCTGCGAGGTTTCTTCTCCAGCGTTCAGGCACCGTCACCGACTCCTGACGGTCGAAGTCGAAAGCGACCATGACCGAGGTGCTTTCGGTCTTTACCGTTTCCCTCCCGGCGGCATTGCGCCCGATGATCTGCTGGAAGAGGGTGATGCTCTTGTTACCTACTTTGGCGACCGTAGTCGTGACGTAGATGTCGTCCTCCATCCGGATCTGCTCTTTGAAGGAGTTCGCGGTCGCGGCCGTGATGATGCGGCTCGTTCCGGAGAGTACGTCGTCCTGCAGGACCTGCCGGTAGAAATCCGCTTTGCCCAGGTCGAAATACATCTGCTGCGATACATTGTTCACGTGCTGGAACATGTCGATATCCGAAACACGCTTTTGAATAAGAGTTTTGATGATTCGTGCCATAAGGTGTACCTTTTAGGGCAAGAACCTGTCGCTGCCTTTGGCGGGGGATCCGGACAGGCTCTCTGCCTGGTAGATGGTAAAAAGAGGCCGGAGTTCTGTCGGTGCTTTATTCGCGGATGATCCTGAACTCTCCGGCTTCGTTGAAAAGGAGGATCGACGAGGCCTTGCCCGTCGGTTTGCCTTCGAATTTTGGATTGACCACATAATCCACCCCGTCGATGATCTCGCGGGAGATTTCGGCCAGGTTGCGGGGCGTATCTTCGCCCGAGATGTTCGCCGAAGTCGAAACGATCGGGCGCCCCAGCTTGCGCAGCATCGCCTGGCAGAAGGCATGGTCGGGAATCCGTACGCCCAGCGTCCCCTCTTCGGGGATGAGGTTCGCGGCGACGCCCGAAGCTCCGGGCAGGATCAGCGTGAGCGGCTTGGTGACCAGCTCCTGCACTTCGAAGGCGATGCCGGGGGCCTTGTGAACGTACCGCACGACCATATCGGGCGTGGCGCAGAGCACCAGCATCGATTTCTTGTTTTCGCTGCGCTTGAGGCGGTAGATCCGCTCGACCGCTTCGGCGTTGGTGGCGTCGCAGCCGATGCCCCAGACCGTGTCGGTCGGGTAGAGGATCACTCCTCCTTCACGAAGGATCCGGACGGCCTCCGTCACGGCCTGTTCCATGGTTTCCGTTGCCATAATGTTTTTCGAATTTGCGGATACTCCCGGAGCGGAGCGATTCCCGGGAGCCGTCTTGTGTTAATGGTTCAGGGGCAGCACTTCGATCCAGTAGTCGTCCGGATCGTTGATGAAGTAGAGTCCCATTTCGTGGTTTTCGAAGCAGACGCATCCCAGCTCCTTGTGGTAGGCGCGTACGGCTTCGTAGTCGCCCGCGACGCGGACGCAGAGGTGGCTTTCGTTCTCGCCCAATTCGTAGGGCGTCGCGGCGTGATCCCGCAGCCAGGTCAGCTCCAGGCGGAACCCGGTTTCTCCGTCGCCCAGGTAGGCGAGGATGAAGCTGCCGTCGTCGGCCTGCTTGCGTGAAATCTCTTTCAGACCGAGGGCCCGGTCGTAGAACGCGAGGCTGCGTTCCAGGTCGGTGACGTTGATGTTGAAATGGTCGAAGCGGGCTTTGATTTCCATAGAAAAAATTGTCGTGTTTTCGTTGAATATCCTGTTTCGTTTTCGCCGTTGGGCGCGTCCGGATTCCGTCTGCCCTTGCAGCGCGGAAATGGAAAGAGGCTTTCGTCGTTTCCTGTTCGGGGGGCCGGAAGCGGCTGTCGTCCCGATACTGCGATCGCCCGGTTTCCGGGATGGCTCACGGCTCCGGGTCGTGGTCGTAAGGCCGGTTTGCATCTTCCGTTTGCGGCGACGCGGGCGGGAAATCGGTTTCGCTTCGTTCCCGGAGGCGGCGACGCGATCCGCTTTTCCGGTCGCGGAACCGGACGTTCAGGCACGCGGTCGCATCCGGAGAGCCGGCCGGTCCTCGCGCGGCGAAAACCTTTGGCAAAGTTAGACATTTTTGGATATTCCTTGTAAAATATGAATTGTTTTTCTTAATTTTGCGCCGCGCTCCGGTCCCCGAAGACGTTTCGGGTGTGGGAGTTAGAGTCGTTGAATAATTGAAAAAATATAGAAAACTATGGGAAGAGCGTTTGAATATCGCAAGGCGCGCAAGTTGAAGCGTTGGGGGCACATGGCCCGGGTGTTTACCAAGATCGGCAAGGAGATCGAAATAGCCGTCAAGTCGGCGGGTCCCGATCCTTCCGCCAACACCCGCCTGCGCATCCTGATTCAGAACGCCAAAGCGGAGAACATGCCCAAGGAGAATATCGAACGTGCGATCAAGCGTGCCACGGAGAAGGATTCGGCCGACTACAAGGAGGTGATCTACGAAGGATACGGCCCGCACGGCATTGCGGTCATGGTGGAAACGGCGACGGACAACACCAACCGCACGGTGGCCAATGTCCGCATGCACTTCAGTCGTTGCGGCGGTACGCTGGGTAACAGCGGCAGCGTGGCTTTCCTGTTCGAGCACAAGTGCGTGTTCAAGTTCCACGTGCCGGCAGGTACGGATTTCGAAGAGCTGGAGCTTTCGATGATCGACCTGGGCGTGGACGAGTTCGCACCCGAAGACGAAACGACCGTTACGGTCGAGGCGCCCTATGAGTCGTTCGGTGCGATCCAGAAATGGCTCGACGACCAGAACTACGAGATCGTGTCGGGCGAGTCGATCCGCATCGCTACGGATACCAAGGAGCTTCACGGCGAGGAGCGTGAGGCGGTCGAGAAGCTGATCGAGCGTCTGGAGGAGGACGACGACGTGGTGAACGTCTATACCGCCATGAAGGACGAGGCGGAAGAGGAGTAGTTTTTCGTTTCGCACATAAAGACGATCCCGGCATTTCACGATGCCGGGATTTTTTGTTTGGCGGAGGGGGCGGGGGACTTCGCCCGACTGTCGTGTCGGCCGGAGCCTCGGCGGTTGCGTCCCGGCGTTTCGTTACATCCCTTTCCGGGCGATCGCCCAGGCCAGGCGGTTGTAGGCCGCGAGCAGCGGACCGCGCCAGCGGACGGGCAGTGCGTTGAGGATGCGCAGTTTGCGCAGCGTACGCCGGTCGTGCCGGGTGTAGGCGAAGAATTTCGCAGCCCGCGCGGCTTCCGCCGTGCCGCCTTTGGCGCTGACGACGAGGGCTTTGCCCAGTGCTGCGCGGGCGACGTATTCGTTGCTCGAATCGCGGGCGGCGGGTTCGTATAGGTCTTCGAAGGAAAATCGCGTCTGTTCCGGGCGGTAGATGGCTGCCGAACGGTTGGAAGCGGCTTTCGAGTAACGCACGAGCCGGGCCGGGGAGAAGCAGACCGGGCTGGTGCGTGCGAGTTTCGTCCAAAGGTATTGATCTTCGCCCATGCGCATCCCTTCGGGGAATCCGCCCAGCGAGAGAGCCGGTTCCCGCCGGAGCGTAGTCGAGGAGGGGATCAGCACGTAATGGGAGAGCGCTTCGGTGAAGAAATCCACGACACCCTCCGTTTGCGGAGTGTCGCCCGGTGTCAGGTGATGTCCGTCATCCACGTTGAAAGAGGTTGCGTAGGCTCCGCAGCCCGGGTAGGCAGCGATCAGACGTTCGATTTCTGCCAGATAGCCCGGTTCCCACGTATCGTCCCCGTCCAGCAGGGCGGCGTACTCTCCGCAGGCTTCCTGCATGGCCCGGTTGCGGGCGGCGCTTACGCCCCGGTTCTCCTGCCGGATCAGCCGGATGAGGGGCGAGCCGATCTCCTCGACCCGGGCGGCGCTTCCGTCGGTCGAACCGTCGTCCACGACGATGATTTCAAGAGGCTGCGAGGTTTGTGCCAGCACCGAACGGAGGGTGCAGGCGATCTCTTTCTCTTTGTTATAGAGGGGAATGACGACCGAAATATCAGATTTCATAGCTCGATTTTTCCGGGAGTATCCGCTCGAAAGCCTTGCACAGACGCTGGCATTGGCGGTCGAAGTCGGAGATGTGCTCGCTGTCGTTCAGGCAGATCATCCGCCAGCGCTGCTGTTCGATGTCGCGGCAGATGCTTTCGAGCGAGTCGTCCGTGAGGGTCATCAACCGGCAGTCGGCCATCGAGCGGGGCGCGAAAGCTCCCGAGGCCAGCATGTCGTAACGGACGAGCCAGTGCGAGAGATCGCTCAAGGAGCGGATTCGGTGACGGCAGGAGGCGTCCAGCTCCTGGGGCCAGCGTTCCCAGGCTTGCCGAAAGCGCTCCGTGAGGTAGGGCTGGGGCATGTGGGAGTCGTTGAAACCCGGGAAGAAGCCCCAGGGTAACAGCGTGAGGGTTTTCAGCAGGCTGACGATACCGTAGCGTGGCGAGAACCACCGGGCGATGTGGTTGCGGATAGCCGTGCGTTTATCGTGCAGGCGGTTGATCAGCTCCAGGTCGTTGTAGATGATATGCCCGACCGACGAAGGTTGTACGACGCTCAGGCGTGCCATGTCGCAGGGCACACCCCGGCGAAAAAAATCCTCCGGCCGGCAGCCGCGCGTAAGAAACGTGTCGTCGTTGAAGAGTACGAACCGGTCGGCCAACCCTTCGATGCGGTGGATATTCAGTTCGATGGTGTTCGAATTGAATGTGGGGAGGTATTCCGCCGGGATGAAATCCCGGTGATTCACGATGTGCAGCTTGGGGTGGTCGCGCCGTAACCACGCAGGCAGGTGTCCCCAGGTAATGAAATGCACCTTCCGCACCCAGGGAGCGAAACGTTCCGCACTCCGGAACCAGTAGTGCAGATTGCGCCAGTCGCGGTAACGGATCTCCGAGGCATCGTCGTTCTCCGCCTGTCGTGTGCGGACGAACTCTTCGCGCCAGGCGGGATCGTTGCCGTCCACCCACAGGATTACGAAATCTATCTCGTTCATTTTTGCTGTTTGGCAATTAAATTTTATTCGGGTTCTTGTCCGTTTCCGTTTTTTTCGATCTTCGGGTGACTGCGGGATTTTCAGGCCGCCCTCTTCGGGGTGTTTTTGCGAGGAATCCCTTTTTGCGTAGATACCGAAGCCCCGGTGTTTACTGTACCAGCAGGTTGCAACCGCGTATGTCGCTGCGGTCGATACGTCCTTCGATTTCGAAACTGCCGTCGTCGAAGACGCGGCCGATGTCCTGCGTCTGGATGAAGGCGCAGGAGTAGCGGTTGGCCAGGTCGATGATGTCGATCCCGCCCCGCACACCTGCCGGGCGGATGTCGAAGGGATCGTTCACGTCGCGTACGAGCACCCGCATCCAGCCCGGTGTGCGGAAGATGCCGCTGCCCGAAGAGTAGGCTTGCGAGGTCAGTTCGGCCATGCCGTATTCCGAGTGGATGCTTTCTACGCCGAACGCTTCGCAGAGGATGCGGTGGAATTGGGCCTTCGGAAGCTCCTCCCGGTGCCCTTTCATACCGCCGGTCTCCATCACGACCGTATTTTCGAATTTCGGGGCGTATCGCTCCGCGAGGTCCCAGAGTGCGTAGCTGACACCCAGCAGGATTTTGGGCTTCGGATCGCGGGCCATGTCCGCGAGCAGTTTTTCGTAGTCGTCGAGGTAAAAGCCGCCCGAACCGCAGGCTGCGATCAGTCGGTCGGCCATATAGACCAGCGACGAACCTTCGCGCTGGAGATAGTTGGGCAGCAATCCGTAGAGGCTCCACCCGGCCGGATCGCCGTAAAACGTCCGGAAGGCCGTGAGAAACGCCTTTTCATAGTGGGCCAGCGATTGCATGAAGTGCCGCGAGGGAATCGTGCCGCCCGTGTTGCTCGACGTGAAGACGATTTCGGGGGGCCGGTCGCCGGCATAAACTTCGCGTCGCTTGAACAGCTCGATCGGCAGGAACGGAATCTGTTCGATCCGCGTCACTTCTGCGGGTATGACTCCGATGCGGTCGAGGTATTCGCGGTACACGGCGCACCGGTCGGCCTGAAACCGGAAAGTTTCGAGCGCGGTCCGTTCGAAAGCGGGTGTATTTCCCGGTTCGAGGGCGAAGATATTGTCGGTTGTCGTCATCGTGCAGGTGAAAGATTAAAAGCGCAGTCAAAGATAGTGAAAGGTGAGAGCAATCGTGCGGGCTTGCACGCAGAGATCGTCAAATCGCATCCTATCTTCTACAAAGATAGTGAAAGCCGAAAAGAAAACGGGAGCTTGCTCCCAGTTTTCAGAGGCGTATCCTATCTTCTACAAAGATAGTGAAAGGTGGGCGACAAGTCAAACTTAACTTTTTGTTTTCCTCCTTCTCTGCCCGGTTGTCGGCTCTGCCTGCGGCGAATCGTGCGAAGCGGAATTTCCCGGCTTGTGCTCCGGGTCCCCAATTCCAATTCCGGTTCGGTCGGGAAATATTCGGTGTCGTAAATTCAAATAACACCCCAAGGGAAAATGTGATTTCTCCCTCGGGGTGTGTCGTATTTACGGTCGGAGCCCGTGTTGCCCTCGGTCTGTCGTTATTTTTTCGACTTCGGCGCGAGGATCATGTTCATCTTCTTGCCGTCCAATTTGGGCATCGACTCGACTTTAGCGAGCTCTTCCAGATCGGTGGCGAAACGCAGCAGCAGGATTTCTCCCTGCTCCTTGAACACGATCGAACGACCGCGGAAAAAGACGTAGGCTTTGACCTTGGAACCCTCCTTGAGGAAGTTCTCGGCGTGCTTCAACTTGAAGTTGTAGTCGTGGTCGTCGGTCTGCGGTCCGAAGCGAATCTCCTTGATCGTGACCTTCGCTTGGTTGGCCTTCAGCTCCTTTGCCTTTTTCTTCTGCTGGTAGAGGAACTTCTGGTAATCGGCGATGCGGCACACGGGGGGATCGGCTTTGGGCGAAATCTCGATCAGGTCGAGCTCCATCTCGTCCGCGAGCTTGAGTGCGTCGCGGATCGGGAGTACGACGGGCTGTTCGACGTTGTCGCCGACCACGCGCACCTGGGGTGCCGTGATCTCGTCGTTGATACGGTGCGGATTATCCGCTTTTTTCGGTTGAAAACCGGGTCTTGGAAGCCTCGGTTTCTGTGAATTGTTATTCCCGGGAGTCGATGGTCGCGGCGGGAATGGACGAGGTGGTGTTGCTATAGCTTTGTCCTCCTGAAATATTTAGTTAATACTTAGTTTTTTTGCTCCATTTTGTTGGCGTCGATCTCGTGGCTGACCAGATCGGTCATATAGTCGCGGAACGCTTCGAGGGTCATCTGTCCCTTGTCGCCTTCGCCCTGCGCACGAACTGATACCAGTCCTTCGGCTTCCTCCTTTTCGCCGACGATCAGCAGGTAGGGGATGCGCTTGAGCTCGTTGTCGCGGATCTTGCGGCCGATCTTCTCGTTGCGGTCGTCCACCTGCGAGCGGATGTCGTACTTGTTCAGGTAGGCGCTGACCTTCTCGGCGTAGTCGTTGAACTTCTCCGAAATCGGCAGCACGACCACCTGGTCGGGCGAGAGCCACAGCGGGAATTTGCCGCCCGTGTGCTCCAGCAGCACGGCTACGAAACGCTCCATCGAGCCGAACGGCGCCCGGTGGATCATGATCGGGCGGTGCATCTTGTCGTCGGCGCCCTTGTATGTCAGATCGAAACGCTCCGGCAGGTTGTAATCTACCTGGATCGTACCCAACTGCCACTTGCGGCCGATGGCATCGCGGACCATGAAATCCAGCTTGGGACCGTAAAAGGCGGCTTCGCCGTATTCGATGACCGTGTTGAGCCCCTTCTCCTTGGCGGCCTGGATGATGGCGCTTTCGGCCTTCTCCCAGTTTTCGTCCGATCCGATGTATTTCTCCTTGTTGTTGGGATCACGCAGCGAAATCTGTGCCGTATAGTTGTCGAACTTGAGCGTTTTGAAAATATAGAGCACGATGTCGATCACTTTTTCGAACTCTTCGAGCAGTTGGTCGGGGCGTACGAACATGTGGGCGTCGTCCTGCGTGAAGCCGCGCACACGGGTCAAGCCGTGCAGCTCGCCCGACTGCTCGTAGCGATACACCGTGCCGAACTCCGCCAGGCGCACCGGCAGCTCCTTGTAGGAGCGGGGCTTCGAGCGGTAGATTTCGCAGTGATGGGGGCAGTTCATCGGCTTGAGCAGATACTCTTCGCCCTCGATCGGGGTGTGGATCGGCTGGAACGAGTCCTTGCCGTATTTGGCGTAGTGGCCGGAGGTCACGTACAGTTCCTTATTGCCGATGTGGGGCGTGATGACCTGCTGGTAGCCGTACTCCTTCTGTACGCCGCGCAGGAACTGTTCCAGGCGGTCGCGCAGGGCAGCGCCTTTGGGAAGCCACAGGGGTAGCCCCTGGCCTACGCGTTGCGAGAAGCAGAAAAGCTCCAGCTCCTTGCCCAGCTTGCGGTGGTCGCGTTTCTTGGCCTCCTCCATCATCGCCAGATACTCGTCGAGCATCGACTTCTTGGGGAAGGAGATGCCGTAAATGCGGGTGAGCATCTTGTTCTTCTCGTTGCCGCGCCAGTAGGCTCCGGCGACCGAGGTGAGCTTGATGGCCTTGATCAACCCCGTGTTGGGCAGGTGCGGTCCCCGGCAGAGGTCGGTGAATGCGCCGTTGGTGTAGAACGAGATCGTGCCGTCTTCCAGGTCGCGGATCAGCTCCACTTTGTAAGGATCGCCCTTTTCGGTGAAATTCTTCAGCGCGTCGGCTTTCGATACTTCCGTGCGGATGAGTTGCTCCTTGTTGCGCGAAAGTTCGATCATCTTCTTCTCGATGGTTTCCAGATCGGCTTCGGTGATGGGCACGGGTGAGTCCACGTCGTAGTAGAATCCGTTCTCGATCGCCGGGCCGATGCCGAACTTGATGCCCGGATAGAGGGCTTCGAGCGCCTCGGCCAGCAGGTGCGACGAGGTGTGCCAGAAAGCGTGCTTGCCTTCGGGGTCGTCCCACTTGTAGAATTTGATCGAAGCGTCCTCTTCGATGGCGCGGTTGAGATCGACGGTCGCGCCGTTTACCGATGCGGCCAGGGAGTCGGCAGCTAAACGAGGGCTGATACTCTCGGCGATCTGATAAGCCGTAGTCCCTTTGGCGAACTCTTTGACGTTGCCGTCCGGAAAGGTGATTTTAATCATTTGTAAATTATTGTTTTGGGGCCTTCGGCGCTTCCACAATTACGAGACGGAATACACCTCCGGTTCGCCCGGTTTTACTGTTTTGCCTGCGGCTTTCCGGCGGGCTTGTCCGCGCAGGCGGATAGGGCCGGATTGTCGCTTATGCTTGTGACAAGGAACGTGCCGGGAAGCGGTTTCTTGTCCGGATCGGCTCCGTTGCCGTATGACACTATGCCTTGAATCGGCCGGGACCGTCGGGAGAGTGCGTGCCGTCCGATTTACGGAGCCGACTATCCGTTCGGTTTTCGGAGCCGCGTTCAGCCGGTTTAACTCTCTTTCTCCGTATCGGGCAGGTCCTTCACGGACAAGTCCCTTCCGCCCCGTTCGCGCTCGGCGTGCGGCAGCGGGTTGCTCGTCCATTCGGCCCAGGCGCGGCGGTTGTTCACGATGTCCGTGGCCAGGTAGATGGCGTTGCGCATCGATTGCGGGTCGGCCTTGTCCTGTCCGGCGATGTCGAACGCCACGCCGTGATCGGGCGATGTCCGTACGCTGCCCAGGCAGGCCGTGAAATTCACCCCGTCGGGCGAGAGGGTCTTGAACGGCGTGAGTCCCTGATCGTGATACATGGCTAGTACTGC
>ERZ1027034.494-NODE-494-length-11060-cov-5.523944_pt1 | contig 11060 bp, 9 predicted proteins | sample MGYA00519443_ERZ1027034 | MGnify/ENA primary metagenome ERZ1027034 (study PRJEB26926, sample SAMN06164787) | human gut metagenome | biome: ENVO:00009003; feature: ENVO:2100002; material: ENVO:00002003 | host: Homo sapiens | place: USA | collected 2012 ... | reverse complement strand
TGATGGACAGCGGTGAATGGGCTTCTATCGGTAAGAACTGGATCAAACAGCTTCTCGCTCTTTCTTTCCAGGGCTTCTTTATCGTAGTGGCACTCGGTATTTTCAAGACGCTTTTCAGCAATGCGATCGTTGCTCTGAACGCAAGTACAGACGGCGTGATCCTGCAAATGGGACTGCTTCTCGGCTATACCGCAGCACTCATCTTCACGATTCTCCGTACAGGAGCTATCAGCAAATCAGTATTTAACGCGCACTAAAACAAGATCGGAGGTCAATAATGGCACATTATGTACCGATCCCAAAAGATTTGAACGACATCAAGGAAAAGTTCATCATGGGATTTACAAAAAGACAGGTAATATGCTTCGGTATCGGTCTTGTTCTTGGTGCGCCTGTGTACTTTCTCACAAGAGCGTCTATCGGAATGTCGGGAGCGATCTTCGCTATGGGTGCGGTCGCTGCACCTGCGATACTCTGCGGCATTTACAAGAAAAACGGCGTGTTCTTGGAGAAACAGGTGAAGTTCATGCGTGAATACTTCACAAGACCGAGAAAGCGATATTACCGAACAACCAACATTTTCGTTTCTATCGAAAGACAGATCGAATACAACAGAATCAAGAAGAAGCTGAGAGATGCCGAAAGGAAGTAACAGCTTCACCTATATATAATAGTATAACTTTCGGTGTCTCCGCTTTGGAATATAAACGGAGGTCACAATGGGCTTTAGAAAGAGAAATGCCAAAAGAAGTGATAACCGCAGCTCGGCTAAGGTTATCATTGGCAAGCCTGCCTCTCAGTTATCAAAAGAGGAGAAAAAGATACTCTCCGCAAGAATGGCGGAGATCAGGAGTGAAAACGGCGGTAAGAATACTGTGCAGAACACGATCCCGTTCCTTTGTATGTATAAGGACGGCGTGTGTCAGGTCAGCGAGAACTTCTTTTCCCTGACGGTGCAGTTTTTCGATGCCAACTACTCCATTTCGGAGTTTGAGGAGCAGAACAATATTTTCAGTAAATACTGTGATGTTATCAATCTCTTTGACAACACGATTAAATTCCAGCTTACCTTTGAAAATCAGAACAGGTCAAAGGAAAAGCTTGTAAAAACGGTGCAGATACCCGAACAGGAAGATGATTTCAATGCGATCCGCAAGGAATACAGCGAAATGCTGACCGACAAGCTGATGAAAGGCTCTAACGGTCAGTCGGCAAGAAAATTCCTGACATTCGGTATCGAATCCACATCATACAAGGCAGCAAGGGCAAAGCTGATGAGCATTAAAAATGACGTAATCAAGGGTTTCAAAGCCTTTGGTGTCGAAGCTGAACTGCTTGACGGCAGACAGCGCCTTGAAGCTCTCTACTATGCTCTGAACCCTTACAGAAATTCCCCATTTCTTTTCGATTGGGACGAAATGCTGAGGGCAGGAATGGACACAAAGGATTTCATCTGTCCGCCCTCACTGAAATTCAATAAGGCTGACTTTGAGATCGGCAATGCCTACGGTGCTGTATGGGGTATGAATATCCTCGCCGGAGAGCTGCCCGATGAGATACTCAAGGACTTCCTTGAAATGCAGAATCTTTTCTGCGTGAATATCCACGTTGATCCGCTGGACCAGATAGATGCCCTGAAATTCGTCAAAAAGAAGCTCACCAATGTGGAGCAGATGAAGATCGACGAACAGAAAAAGGCTTCGCAGTCCGGCTATGATCCCGATATTCTTCCGCCTGCAATCAAGATGTATATCGAGGATATTGAAAAGCTCCTCGGTGACCTGAACAGCAAGAATGAGCGACTTTTCCATATCAGCATTTCGCTGAGAGCATACGCCAAATCAAAGAAAGAGTTGAAACTTCTTTCTGAGATGCTGAAAAGAACGTGCCAGAAGAATAACTGCATTATGTTTCCCTATGATTATCGGCAGGAACAGACACTCGTTTCCACGCTTCCGCTTGGATATAACGAGATTCCTGTCCGCCGTGAAATGCACACTTCGGGTATTGCGATTTTCGTGCCGTTCACCACAAAAGAGCTGTTTCAGGACGGACAGGCTACCTACTACGGTATCAATACGCTTTCGGGCAACATGATCAGGGCAAATCGCTCCCGATTGAAGAACCCGAACGGTCTTATCCTCGGTACACCGGGTGCAGGCAAATCCTTCAGCGTTAAGCGTGAGATTCTCGACTGCTTTCTGACTACGGTGGACGATATTATCATCTGCGATCCCGAAGGCGAGTATTTTCCGCTTGTTTCAGCTCTGCACGGACAGCTTATCCGTATCGCTTCAAACAGCGAACAGCACATCAACCCTATGGACATTACCATTGATGACTATATGTTCAGCAATCCTATGGAAGTCATTGCGAATAAGTCCGACTTCCTGATTTCACTTTGCGAGATCATTGTCGGCGGTCGCTACGGTCTATCCGCTGAGGAGAGGTCTGTTATCGACAAGTGCGTACAGCGTATCTACAAGCATTTTATTGAGAATGAGCCGACTGAGGACAAGATGCCGCTTCTATCCGATTTGCAGAGAGAGCTTCATGAGGAGGGCGAAGTCGCTCTGAGAGTGGCTAACTCTTTGGAGATGTTCGTCAACGGCAGCCAGAACCTCTTTAATCATCGCACCAACATTGATATGAGCAATCGTATCATCTGTTTCGATATTAAGGAGCTTGGCAACCAGTTGAAGAAAGTGGGGATGCTGATCGTTCAGGATACCGTGTGGAACAGGGTTTCAGCAAACCGTGAGAAAAAGAAGATCACTCGCTACTACATCGACGAGTTCCATTTGCTTCTCAAGGAGGAGCAGACAGCGAAGTATTCTGCTGAGATCTGGAAGCGATTCCGTAAATGGGGCGGCGTTCCCACGGGAATCACGCAGAATGTCAAGGACTTGCTTTCTTCTCAGGAGGTCGAGAACATCTTTGACAACAGCGATTTCGTGTATATGCTCAATCAGGCCGCCGGAGACAGAGATATTCTCGCTGAGAAGCTCCATATCTCAAAGGAGCAGATGAAGTATGTAACGAACAGCGGTCCAGGCGAAGGACTTATCCGCTATGATAAGGTCTTGCTGCCGTTTACAGACAAGTTCCCGACAGATACAGAGATGTATCGCCTTATGACCACGAAGCCAACCGAAAGCGCGTAAACTGCGAAGAATGGAGGATTTATGAGCTTACAGAGAAAAGAAAATAACCTCCGCAGAGCGCAGGCACGGCTTGACCGTATTCAGAACCCTCCCCGCTGGAAAGTGGTTTCCCACCTGAAAGCAAGGGAGTTTCAGATCGACTATCGCCGTGAGCCGAACCGCCACGGCAGATACCGAACCCGTGCGTATATTGTCCGTGGTGCGAAAGCGTATCACGGCAATAACCATGGACTTATCCACAAGGCTGTCAACCTAAAATACCGTGTGCAGGGCGATAAACCCTCGGTCACAAGAACTATCAGATCATGGCAGCCAAAGACCATGAAGGGCAAGCTGTTCAAGGCAAATGCCCGTGCTGTGAATTTTGCAGTTCACGATGTTACACAGACGGCAGTCGATACGGCTCTCGCAGCGGAGACTGTCGGTCTGAAAACATCGGATATTGCCCAGCGTGAAGTCCGCCAAAAGCTCAAACAGAAGTACACCCGTGAAGCGGTGGACGATTATCACCGTGGTGTGTTTCTCATGGGGCGGACGGCAACTGATGCAGTCAAGGGCGTTCACAATCACCTGAAAACAAAAAAGCAGTACAAGCTCGAAAAAGCAAAGTTACAGCTAAAGAAAGCCGACAACAGGCTCTATAAGGCGAAAACACAAAAGCCGAAAATGGCTGCGACTAAGGCAGACATGAAACAAGCGAAAGCTGAATACAAGGCAAAGGTTAAGCCTGCCCACGGCAATAAGCTCTGCAAGGCTATGAACAAGCGCCGATTGCAGGCGTATAAGCAGACGAAGCGTGAGCTGAGGTTTGAGCGTAAACAGCTCAGGACAGAAAGCAAGTTCCGTACCAAAGAGCTGAGGAATCAGCGGAAAATCGCACATCTCAGCGATCCAGGACTGCTTGCATTGAAGCCCGCCACATATACCGCAGGGCGAATGAAAGCATCTGCGTGGCAAAAGGCGGTCAATGAAGATCAGGACAACGATTTTCTTCATGCTATCGACTCTGCAAAAAGGCGTGTGGTCGAGCCTGCGGCTCAGAAAGTAAGCAAACCTCAGCGTTTACAGAAGAAGGAAAAACAGCGTGACCGCCTGAATGACAAGAAGTCGAAGTCAAATAACCGCCTGAGCCGTCAGGAAAGCAGACTCAAAGAGAAACATGACAGCTACAAGAAGCGGAAAAAGCCTAAGCCCAAAAAGAAAAAAGGTGCAAAGGATACAATTTCCGCAGCTCTGAAAGCCGCTTGGAAATTCGTGAAGAACGTCTATGAGAGCGAAGTCAAAAAGTTCTTTCTTTGTTTGGCGATACCTGTCATTGTGATATTGCTTGTATTTGCGATATTTACAATGATCTTCTCGGCTACTTCATCGCACAGCGGTTTCACCCTCGGAACATATGCAGCCCAGGACTATGACCTGAGTGAAGCAGAGAAATACTACACGGAACTTGCATATAACCTGAATCAGAAGATACGCAAGGTCGGCAGTTCTTCCGACTGGAAAAACGGTCTTGCTGCTTTTGGAGCAAATACGGGTGATCTCTCAGATACACCTGATGAATGGGTGTGGGGACGTTCCTCGGTCTATGACTTTGATCCTGTGTATGACTTCGATACCTATAAGCTGTGGAGTTTCTTGTGTGCTTACTACTATGATTTCGATGCCGATAACGATGATATTTACTATTGGGAATTTGACGGCGATACAGAAGATCTGCTTGAAGAAATTTTCAATGAGGAATATGAGTTCGTCTATTGGTACGATAATCAGTCCCGATGGGAGGAGCTTTCCCCATACAACTATTGGGGCGGCGGTAATGCTTCATCGGGAACATATTACAGAGCTGAGAAAGATGCTTATATCTATGACGGGCAGCCGTACAGATACCGTTTCAAGCCGATTGCGATCACATCGGAGCTTTCGCAGTATGAGGACGATGACGGCTATCTCTGCATTACAGACGGCTACCGTGTGCTTGATGCACAGAACGATTACAAGGAAACAGGCTTCTTTATCATGGATCACCGCTGGTATTCCGGCACAAGCCACCCGTTCTACTACATCGACAACGATACCGACACATTTTTCTTTATGCACGGCTCGGAACGCCACGACCGCAGTTTTTGGGGTTGGGACGGTACAGACGCTTGGTTCTTGGTATCGCCTACGGATACGCATATCTGGAACAGCAGTCTGAACGATGTGTGTATGTACGCCTACTATGAAAAGTACAAGTGGAAAACGGAGTGCAAGCTCTACTACAATGTCAAGCAGAACAAGACCTTTGATGAGGTCATTGCCGATAAGCTCGGCAGTATGTCACATTCCGATGAACGCTTGCAGTATTACAGTCTGCTGATCGGTACGGACGGCTCTGCTTCGATGTACGGCAACCACCAGACTTTGCACAATCTTCTTCCGGGTGCTACTGTCCGTGACTATGACCTGAAACGTGAGTTCGGTTATGAAATGACGGGCTGGAACACCGACAGTGACGGATTGTATCAGGGCATCAAGGTGTACTGCACCAATGGCGATAAGCTCAAAGCTCCGTTCAAATGCAAGATCACCGATGTGAATACCGATGAAAACAAGATCACTGTCCGCAAGGACGATGTTGAGTATTGGTATGACGGTACGGGCGGTACTGAGCGTGATACTGAAGTCACCATTGCAAATGCTGTGCTTCTGAGTGGTTTCTCTGAGGGCGATACGGTCAATGACGGACAGGATTTCGCCAAAACAACAGCAGGAAATGTGAATTTCCACATTTATATAGACACGGACGGTTACGGTTGGGACTACATTGATCCCCGACTTGTGCTGTATTAACGGAGGGACTATGGAGCGAATAGACAAGAAAATCGCTGAAAATCATCAGCGACAGGACTTCCTGCGAAAGCGAATCCAGTCCGATAAGGAGGAGCTTGCAAAACTGGAGTCCGAAGCGAGGGTGCTTGAACACTCTCAGCTCGCCGTAGTTTTTAGCTGTGAGATCAAGGACGTAAACAGTCTTGTGACAAAAGAGCATGACACGCTCATGCGCCTTCGTTCACAGGGCATTACGGACGATATGCTTGAAGCGCTTGCAAACGGCGAAATATCAATCAATACAAATTCCGAGGAGGATACAAATGAAAGCAAGTTTTTTTAGTGCTATGCTTGCAGCTTTCATGCTTGCAACAGCAAGTGTAGGCGGTATTACCGCTTCTGCCGCTGAGAGGGCTTCTGCCGGAGAGGATGCGGCTAAAACTACTGCGGTCGATGAGGACAGCTCGGCAGATACTACCGAAACCACCGCAGATACAGCGGAAAGCTCCGATACTGAGGAGACTTCTTCTGTTTCAGATGAATCCGATGATATGGAGAAGTTTCGTGAGGTCATGAGCGACCTTGCCGAAGCAGGGGCAACAGAGGTCGCACCCGACTATTACGGTGATGATTACTATGACACGGACGGAAACGCTACTCTGATCAAGTCCGAAAGAATTGTCTACAATTCCGAGGAGATGCAGTTCATCGCTGTGACCACTAAGGACGGTCATGTGTTTTACGTGCTGATAAACTATTCGGCGCAGAATGCCGACGACCAGGTTTTTTTCCTGAACAAAGTTGACGACTATGATCTGTACGCACTTCTCTACGCCGGAGCTGAGGACGATGATGAGAAAAAGAAGATCACGCCCGAACAGGCAGCTCAGGCGGCTGAAAGGGCAAACGGCAGAGTGCAGTCCGGCGACGGTGCAGATACCGCTGATACAGAGGAATCTGAGGAGGACGGCGAAGATGCAACAGATGCTCAGGTCCAGGCAAAGCCTGTGCCTATGAGCAAGAACAGCATGATGCTCGTTTTCGGTGCTATCGCTCTGATCGGTGTCGGCGGTGCAGGCTTCTTCCTGATGAAGAAAAAGAACGGCGGCAACAGTAAGACCGCTATGCAGGATGAGCCTGAGTATGACGATGATAATGAGATCACTGAGGACGAGGACGATATGAAGTTCTACGATGATCAGGACGATGAAGAATAAGAAAGAGAGGGCAAAAGAATGGGAAAGATGAAGAAGATCGGTGTATGTATGGCAGCGGTGGCAGGTGCCGCCGGAATTGCGGGACTCTCCGCTAAGGCGGTCGAGGGCGTGAGAAAGAAGTGGTTTCTCCGTGGCTTCGAGGCAGGACAGTTCATCGGCAATCTCACCGCTGCTGAGAGCTTTGCTCAGGAAAAGACCGTGATCCAGCAGAAGTATGACAAGCTCTGCAAGGAGTTTGACGAGCTTCAGGAGAACTATAACGAGCTTTGTGAGGACTACTACGAAGCCTGACCAACTTTGAACCCACTGGATTCAAAGTTCCCGACAACAGAACAAACAACATAAGACAATGAGAAAAGAGAGAGAATTTGTCTAATGAAGGTACTCAGCTTATTTGACGGTATCTCCTGCGGTATGCTTGCTTTACAGAGGGCAGGCATACCCGTGGAGTGCTATGATGCGTTTGAGATCGACAAGTATGCCGTCACAGTCTCAAAGCGCAATTTCCCCGTAATCGTTCATCACGGGAATGTTTATGACGGCGACTTTACGCAGTTTCGGGGGTATGACCTTCTGCTCGGCGGTTCGCCCTGCACCTACTGGTCTATCGCCAAAAAGGACAGAGAGGTTGACTGCAACGGTGAGGGGTTCAGGCTTTTCAAGGAGTATGTGAGAGCCTTAGAGGAATCCGGCTGTAAGTATTTCCTCTATGAAAATAACTACTCCGTTCATCAGCGTATCAAGGACGAGATCAGCAAAACGCTCGGTGTTGAGCCTATTATGATAAACTCGGCGCTTGTGTCGGCTCAGAACCGCAAACGCTGCTACTGGACGAACATTCCGTTTGCTTCTTTTCCTGCGGATAAGGGTATCCTGCTGAAAGATGTGCTTGAAAGCGGAGTTGCTTGGCAGAATAAGGCTTATTGTATGACCGCTTCTTATGACGGTGCGGTACTGTATAACACTTTGGAGCGCAAGCAGCGGACTATGGTCGCAGAGCCTATCCCAATCAATACATATCAGGGTACGGACAAGTCCCGCACTGTCATGGCAGGCTATCACAAGTACGGTGAAGCGACAATTATCAAAAACTCAGGTTTTAACGGTGGTACAACTGCGGTCGCTATGCCTGTCGGTGCCGCCCAGCGTGGAAGATACGTTGACGGAGAAAAGACCGAACAGCATATTGAAGTGCGTGAGGACGGCAAAGCAAACTGTCTGACAACAGTGCAGAAAGATAGCCTTGTATGTACTCCCGTCCGTGTCGGGCATTATGGCAAGGGCGGACAGGGACAGCGTATTTACTCCGTGGTCGGCAAGTCTGTCACACTTTCTGCCAACGGTGGCGGACAGGGTGCAAAGACAGGTCTGTATAAGATAGACCTTCCTGACGGTGACTATGTGATACGCAAGCTCACACCGATTGAAGCGGAGCGTTTGCAGACACTTCCCGACAACTATACCGCAGGCATTTCCAATACCCAGCGATACAAGTGTATCGGCAACGGCTGGACGGTGGACGTTATCGCCCATATTCTTTCTTCTTTGACGGAGAAAGGCGGTGCGGTATGAGGGTACTCAGCCTATTTGACGGTATTTCCTGCGGAATGGTCGCTCTTGAAAGAGCCGGTATCCCTGTCGAACGTTATGTCGCTTATGAAATAAATGAGCCGTCTATCAAAATCAGCAAAAAGAATTATCCGACTATTGAGCATAAGGGCGATGTAACAAATGCGGACTTTTCAGAGTATATCGGTTTTGATCTTCTGATCGGCGGAAGTCCTTGTCAAGACCTTTCAGGTCTGAATACAGTTTACAGACAGAAAGGAAAAACAGGTCTGAAAGGCGAAAAGAGCCGTCTGTTTTATGCCTATGTCGATGCTCTTAATACGGTCGCTCCGAAGTATTTCCTCTTTGAGAATGTCGCAAGCATGAAAGCGGAATGGCGTGATGAGATCACCCGTGAACTTGGTGTTGAGCCTGTTATGATAAATTCCGCACTTGTTTCGGCACAGGAGCGCAAACGGCTGTACTGGACGAATATCCCGAATGTCACACAGCCGTCTGATAAGGGAATTGTGCTTGACGATATTATTCTTTCAGCAGAAAAAGTTCCCGAAAAGTATTGGTATCGTGGTAAGAAATATACTCTGAATGGTGAAGATGATCGTGTCATCGCTACACTTGACGGAGAAAAAATATTCTCGGAAAACAAGCGTGTTTTCAATCCGAAACATAAGTGCGGAACGTTGTGCGGTGACGGTGCAGGCGGTAATTTACAGAAGAAAGTCTATCAGAACGGTGCTGTCCGCAAGCTGACTCCATTGGAGTATGAGCGTTTGCAGACACTTCCCGACAATTACACTGAGGGCGCAGCGGATTCGCACAGATATACCGCTGTCGGCAACGGCTGGACGGTCGATGTGATCGCCCACATCTTGGGAGGGCTTCACAATGCTTGATGAAGCCCTGAACAAGTGTGCTGATAACAACAACTACACCATTTACACAAGTATGTGCAAGGCACAGCGTATCCTGATGCGGTCTTATGATGCCGTGTGCAGTATCAGCGGCGGTTCGGACAGCGATATTGTCCTTGACCTGATTCACAAGGTCGATGAGGACGGCAAGGTCAAGTATTTCTGGATAGATACGGGACTTGAATACACCGCCACTAAGGAGCATTTAGACTATCTTGAACAGAAGTACGGTATCACCATTGAGCGTGTCAAGCCCGACAAGCCTATCCCGACCTGTGTGCGTGAGTATGGTGTTCCTTTCCTGTCGAAATACGTTTCCGAACAGATGATGCGTTTGCAGGCACATCACTTTCAGTGGGAGGACGAGCCTTTGGAAGTCCTCTTACAGAAATATCCTCGGTGCAAGACAGCTCTGCAATGGTGGTGCGGTGAACGCTATTCAGACAAAGACGGTATCCAGAAGATAAGCCGTTTTTCAATCTATCGCAACCGATTTCTCAAAGAGTTCATCATGGCAAATCCGCCGGATTTCCCCATATCCAACAAGTGCTGTGAATACAGCAAGAAGAAGCCTGCAAAGCGTATCGTTAAGGAACACGATGCTGACCTTGACATTACGGGAATCAGGCAAGCTGAGGGCGGTATCCGTTCGGCGGCATTTAAGACCTGTTTCTCTGAGTGCAAGTCTAAGGGGTGCAACACCTTCCGTCCTGTATTTTGGTACACGGACGGCGACAAGCGTGACTATGAGGAAATGTTCGGCGTGACACACTCTCGCTGTTATACCGAATACGGACTGCGGAGAACGGGCTGTGTCGGGTGTCCTTTCAGCAAGCATATCACCGAGGAGCTTGCGATCATCGAGGAACATGAGCCGAATCTGTATAAGGCGGCTGTCCATATTTTCGGCAAGTCCTATGAATATACAGCGAAATACCGTGCTTTCGTCAAGGAGATGAAAGCAAAGGAGAAAGAGGAAAAGAAACGTGATAGACTACGCAGCCTTAATGGAACATCTGCCTGTGATACTGGTGGTGACAGCGGTTCTTGCACTTCTGATCGGAATGCCGTATCTGCTGACTACAACGCTCCTGAGATCAGAAAAGGAGCGTGATAACGATGTTCAATCCTGAATTTCAGCGGAAAGCTCTGAGCTTGATCATGGGCTTTATTATGGAGTTTTCCGGCACTCCTGCTGAACCTGAGCCAATCGAGCTGACGGCTGATAACCTGATTGTATCGACTATCTCCGTTTCCTGCCTGAAAGTTACTTGGGACAGTGATACTGACCGTGATTACACTGTGAGCTGCACGGCTCACGATGATGATTACACTTATGCGGACAATATGTATTTTGAGTTCAAATCCAATGAGCTTTGCTACATAAC
>ERZ1027034.477-NODE-477-length-11211-cov-15.036931_pt1 | contig 11211 bp, 8 predicted proteins | sample MGYA00519443_ERZ1027034 | MGnify/ENA primary metagenome ERZ1027034 (study PRJEB26926, sample SAMN06164787) | human gut metagenome | biome: ENVO:00009003; feature: ENVO:2100002; material: ENVO:00002003 | host: Homo sapiens | place: USA | collected 2012 ... | reverse complement strand
GTCTTGTTTGCGTTGTTATTGTTCTGTATCGTTTTCAAGGTTCGTACCGGTCTCGCTCTGCCGCTTTTTGAGCGGCTCGCGCAACCAGCTTTGTTATCTTATCACAATTTCAGCCCTGCGTCAACCCTTTTTTCTTTTGTTTTTGGGCTTTTTTCAAGACTTTTTAGAAAGACGAACAAATTTGCTGTATTTAGCAGTCCATTGTTCGTTGCTATATGGCGAACTTTTTCCGTTCATCATTTGCCTTTTGTCCGCCAAAAGAGCAGGGACATCCGCAGCCTTTCTCCGCCACGGATGCCCGATCCGCTCATTATCGCCAAGAAATGTGGCTGCCGCGGTCGTCCTTCTTCACAATCAGCTGATTTTCAATCTCGTCCTTCAGCTCCGAAACGTGCGAAATGATGCCAATCTGCCGTTGCTTGCCCGCCATTTCCTTCAATATATTCACTGCCTCGTTGCGCGCGTTGTCGCTCAGCGAGCCAAAGCCCTCGTCGATGAACATCACATCCAGATGAATCGCCGCCGTCGCCGCCTGAATCTGGTCAGCCATGCCGAGCGCCAGCGACAGCGCCGCCATGAACGACTCGCCGCCGGACAGCGTGTTGACGGAGCGCGTCTTGCCCGTCACGATGGAATACACTTCCAAGTCTAACCCCTTGTTTTTGCCCTCGCCCGCGTCCTCGACGTTAATTAGCTTCAGTTCAAACTGCCCGTTCGACATATCGCGGAAGCGCCGGTTCGCGTCGCGCAGAATTTTTTCCATATAACTGCGCTGCACGAACGTCTCCAGATTCATCCGGTTGCCGCTTTCGGTGCCCGCCATCACGTCCGAAAGGTGCTGCGCGGTGTTTGCTTCCTTGCACGCATTCGCCAGCGGTTCGCGTCCCTTGCGCAGGTCTTTCAGCACATTTGCATTGCCCGAATGTAGGTTTTCCGCGGCTTTCAGCGCTGCTGATGCCTTTTCCCATGCTGCTTTTGCCGCCTCAAACGCCGCATTCAGCTGCTCCATGTTCGGCTTTTTCTGCTCGGCAATGGCGTTCTGCGCCGTCTTACGCTTTTCCTCTGCTGCGGTTTTTTTCTCCTTAAACGCTTCGGCTTCCTCCTGCAAGCGGTCAGCTATTTTCACATCAGGATAGGTTTCCGTCAGTGCCTGCCACTGCGTTTCATCCAGCGACTTTTCCGCCATCGTCTGCTGATACTGCTGGTTAAATTCTTCCGCATTCGCCTGTTTCTGCGGCATCTCCTCGTTCAGCCGCCGAATCTGCGTTTCGCAGTCCGTTTCCGCTTTCTGCGCCTGCCGTTCTTTTTCCGCAGCCTGACTTGCCGCCGCTTCCGCCTTTTGCTTTGCTTCCTGCGCCTGTGTGCGCTGTGCCACCGCATCCTCGCGCGTGCGGTACGTCCCGCCGGACAGTTCTTCCTGATGCAGCTTCCACGTTTTTTCTGCTTCAGCCTTTTTCACTGCGGTGGATTTTGCCGTCTCCTGCGCGTCGGCTGCTGCCTTTTCCAGCTTGTCGCGCTCTGCCTTCGCCCCTTCGAGATTTTTCCGCACGTCGTCCAGCGCCTTCACCTTCGCCTGAACCGACTTCGACGCGCTTTGCAGTTCCGGCAGCCACGCTTGCAGCATCGCTTCCACATCCGCCGCCGTTGCCATCGGCACATTTTCGCGGATGTTCGTCGCGTTCTCTACCAGCTTCTTTTCCGCTTCTTCAGCAGCTTTTTGCCGCTCTGTCAGCTTGACTTGCGCCGATTCCGATTCTTTTGCTTTCTCTTCCTGCGCTTTCGCCGCGTCATCCGCCGCCTTGCGCAGTTTCTCCAGCTGCTCGCGGTTCAGCTGCTGATTTTCCTGCGTCAGCTGGCACGGCGCAGGATGCTCCAGTGCGCCGCAGACCGGGCAGGGCTTTCCGGGCGCAAGTTCACGCGCCAGCAAGCCCGCCTGCGCGTTCAGGAACGCCAAGCGATAATCATCATATTCATTCTGTGCCCGCTGATATTTTTGCGTTGCGCCGACATACGTTTCCGCCGCCGCTTCTGCTTGCCTTGCTTTCTCCTGCACGTCTTTCTGGCTGCCGTGCAAGTCCTCCAGCGATTTCTTCAGGTCGCGATACTGCTGATTCTGCTGCTTGCAGACCTCATAGGCGGCTTCTGCGCCCTGCAATTCCGCTTCCTGCGTCCGCCACGCGTCTTCCTGCTTCTTGAAATCATCCAGTGCTTTCTTGGCTGATTCCGCATTCGCCTTCGCCTTCGCATCCGCTTCTTCCGCCTGACGCAGCGCCTTTTCCGCCTTTTCCAGCGCAACAAAGGTTTCCAGTGCCTTTTCGACCTTCGTTTCAACCTCCGCGCAGTGCGTTGTTGCCGCATCCTTCGTCTTTTCCATCTGCTGATGAAGCGCCGCCGCATCCGCCGCCGTCTGCTTCAGCTGCGGAAGTTCCTGCTGCTTCGCTGCCAATTCCGTCTGTCCATTCGTCAGCGCATCCCGTGCATCCTTCATGCGCTGATACTTCGGTTCGATTGCCCACGCATCGCGGATTTTGCCAATCAGCCCGCGCTTTTTCTCGATTTCATCCGCCTGTGCCGCGCATTCTTGCAGTGCCTTTTCCGCGCTCTCCAGCTCTTCAAAGCGCTTCATCAGCGGCTGTGCGGCTTCGATTCGCTTCATGCACTCGTCGCGGTCTTTCTGCGCCGCTGTCTGCTGCCGCGCCAATTCACCCTGTTGCAGCTGCAAGCGTGCACACACGCCGGACAGCACTTCCGCCAGCGTATCCACCTGTTCGGGCTGCAATTCTTTTGCAGTGATAACCGTGCCTTTCGCCGCTTCCAACGCCTGTGCATCTTCCTCCGGCATTCCTTCCGTCACCGCTCTCCCCGCAAAAAAGGACATATTCGCCCGCTGGGTCTTCGCCGCGGTGTTCTTCTCCTTCGCCAGCGTCTTCAGGCGCTCACTCAACTGATAATAGTAGTCCGTTTTCAGCAAATCGCGCAGCAGTTCCGTCTTTTCCTTGCTGCCTGCGCGCAGGAAATCCATAAATTCGCCCTGCGCAATCATCACCACTTTGCGGAACTGATCTGCCGTCAAGCCCACAATCTCTTCGATTTTCCGGTTCGTGTCCGACAGCTTGCCCGGATACTGCGAGCCGTCCGGCATCAGCAGCTCCGCCGTTTCGCCCTCTTCCTGCTGCTTTGCACCTGTTCGCTTGGCGGGGCGGATGTGCCGCGGCGTGCGCGTAATCTTGTACGTTTCCTCCTGCCCATGCTGATGCGCCGTAAAGACAAGCGACACAAGCGGCTTGTCATTCCGCACGTCCACAAACTGGCTCAGCAGCTCGTTTTCCTTGCCGCTGCCGTTTGTGCTCACTTCGCCGTAGAGCGCGAACATCATTGCATCGAAAATGGTGGATTTGCCCGACCCCGTGTCGCCGCTGATGAGGAAAAAATCGCCGCCCTTTTGGAAGTCAATCTCCGTTTTTTCGCCATAAGAGCCAAAAGCCTGCATCGTCAAAAGAATCGGTTTCATGCGTCTTCCTCCTTCATGGCGTTCATGACCTCCGTCAGCAGCGCCTTTTCCTCGGCGTTCAGCCGCTCGCCCGCAAATTGCAGACACAGCTCGTAGGGGGAGAGCGTTTCCGCGCGTTCCTGCAGTGCTTCCAGCTCCACCGTTTCCTTTTCCTCGCGCCGAAGCTCCAGCAGATTCGGGTACTTCGCCCGCAGCAGTTCGCGCAGACCCACCATCTCCGTCGCCTCCGCGCCTATCACGCAGATGGACACGAAATCCTCGCTCGCGCCGGACAGCAGCGCTTCCCGCGTCGCGCGCAGCTTCCGCACCTGATGGACGGGGTGCAGCGGCAAAACCGTCGTCTGCACGTCGCCTTTCGCGCCCATTTCCACCATCAAGATGCCCTTCTGCTGATTTTCCTCGCTGAGGGAGTAGGGCATCGGCGTGCCGCAGTAACGCAGCGTTTCACTGCCGACCTTCATCGGCTTGTGGATGTGCCCCAGCGCGGCATAGTCAAAATCCGCAATCAGCGACGCGGGAATTGCATCCAGATTGCCGACCTGCTTCACCTCGTTCTCCGCGCGCTCGATGTTCTCCGCGTCGCCGCCATCGGGCAGGAAGAACTGATGGCTGACCAGCACGTTCCGCTCGTCGGGGTTCAGCGGCGACAGCGCCAGCAGACGCGAAAATGCTTCGGGATAGCTCAAATTGTCGCCGTTCTCCTTCGTCCCGGTCACAAGGCGCACCATGCCCGGCCGCACGAACGGCAGCAGGTAGAAATTCACCGCACCGAAATCGTCCGTCAGGGTGACGCGCTCGATGGTTTCGCCCTCCTGCATGGGCGGATTGCCAATCATGTGGATGCCGCGATCAGACAGTTCGCTGCGGAAGACATCGAGCCGCTGCGCGCTGTCGTGGTTGCCGGAAATCAGCATGATTTCGCCATTCGAGAGTGCCGCGCGGAGCTGCGTCATGAAGTCGTCAAACAGCGCAACCGCTTCGACAGGCGGCACGGAACGATCGTAAATATCCCCCGCGAAAACCACGGCGTCGGGCTGATACTGCCGGGTCAGCGCGACGATTTCATCAAGAATTGCCTTCTGATCTTTCAGCAGGTCATGCTCGTAGAGTTTGATGCCCAGATGGAGGTCGGACAGGTGGAAAAAGCGCATAGACTGCCTCCTTTTGAAATTACGAATTTCTGCTGACGGCATGTGCTTCACCATTTTTCGTGCTTATCAGCATCTTTTTTTGTTTCCATTATACAGCATTACAGGAATATGTCAACTTCATCCTTCGTTTTGCTTTTCTCGCATGAAAAAGGGCTGTGAAAGAACGGTTTGTCCTTCCGCAGCCGCTTGTGCTTATTTTATACTATTTCCAGATGAGAATGCGCCAAGATGCGCCGCGAATTTTTCATTCTGGCTAACGTGAATGAAACGCAGCGCTACGCTAAGTGGAATGAGCGGACGCCAGAAGGGAAAAGGCGCAAGCAGATGGCGCAGGTGAATCCGGAAATCGTATCATTAGTCGCCGAACGAGATGCCGATGTTCCGGGCGGTCGTAATCATCGTGTTGTCCGGCGGAACCAGCTTCGGCACGCCGGCAATGTCGGCGAGCTTGTTGTGGGTGATTTCGTTGCCCTTCAGCGCTACGGTCACGCCGTACACGCCGTCGCGGATGAGTTCCGCCGCGTGCACGCCAAACTGCGTGGACAGCACGCGGTCGTAGGCGTTCGGGCTGCCGCCGCGCTGGATGTGACCCGGCACAACCGCGCGCGCTTCCACGCCCACGAGGTCGCGGAGCTGCTGCGCCACATACGCGCTGGACGAGAAATGTTCCGCTGCGCGCTTGGCTTCGCGCTCCTTCTTGCCCATCTTCGCTTCTTCGGGGGTCATTGCGCCCTCCGCCACGGCGATAATCGTGAAGCCCTTGTTGCTCTTCGCGCGGCTTTCGACAACCTTGGCAACCTTTTCGATTTTATAGGGGATTTCGGGAATCAGGATGGCATCCGCGCCGCCCGCCACGCCGGAATACAACGTCAGCCAGCCCGCCTTGTTGCCCATGATTTCCACCACCATGCAGCGCCCGTGCGACGCCGCCGTGGTGTGAATGCGGTCGATGACCTCCGTCGCAATGTCCATCGCCGTGTGGAAGCCGAACGTGAAGTCCGTGCCATAGAGATCGTTGTCAATCGTCTTGGGCAGACCGATGACGTTCAGCCCTTCCTTGGAAAGGAGGTTCGCCGTCTTGTGCGTGCCGTTGCCGCCGAGGGTGACAAGGCAGTCAAGTTTCAAATCCTTGTAGGTCTTTTTCATCGCGGCAACCTTGTCCACGTTATCCTCGCCAATCTTGCGCATATCGCGGAAGGGCGTGCGCGCCGTGCCAAGAATCGTGCCGCCAAGGGTCAGGATGCCGGAGAACTGGCTGCGCTTCATCTCCTGATAGTCGCCCGTGATGAGACCCCGATAGCCGTCGTGGATGCCGACAATCTCCGCGTCAAACAATTCATACGCCGCGCGGGTCACGCCACGAATTGCCGCGTTCAAGCCGGGGCAGTCGCCGCCGCTGGTCAGAATACCGATTCTTCTTTTCATTGCCAAACCTGACCTCCTCTTGATTTTTGCTGGATTCAAGCGTATTATAGCATGGTTGCAGGCAAATTTCCACCGTCATTTTGACGAAATTGCCCGTTCTGTGTCTAGCGTGTGTTTCTAAAATGAGACCGATGCAGTTTCGAGCAGATTTTCTTGCAATTCAAGGATGAAAACCGAAGGTTTACTGGCGGTAAATCGAGGTTTGAAGACGCGGAAGTGCAAGAAAAGATGCCGAAAATGCTGCCGGGCGAATTTAGAAGCACACGCAAATTGCGGCGTTTTTCTCCATCCATCACGCCGAAAAAGGAGGATTTTGCCCATGTCGAACAAAGCGCGCGTCCTCAAGCACCTGCAGGCGCTTAGCATTCCCTGCGAAGTTTACGAGCATCCCGCGGTTTTCACCATGGAGGAGTGCCTCGCGCTGCCCTACGCCGCGCCGGATGTCACCTTCTGCAAGAATATTCTGCTGTGCAACCGCCAGCAGACGGCGTTCTATCTGTATGTGACCCTGCCGGACAAACCCTTCCGCACAGCGGACACAAGCAAGCTGCTGCATTCCTCGCGATTGTCGTTTGCGCCATCGGAATGTCTGCCGACGATGCTGGGGCTGGAATCAGGGAGCTTGTCGCCGCTGGGTCTGTGGTTTGACGAGGAGAAGCGGATTCAGCTGGTCTTTGACCATGATGTGAAGCGGGAAGGACGGATTGCGTTCCATCCATGCGATAATACGGCGACGGTGGTGTTTGCGCAGGAGGTTTTCTGGACGCAGGTCGTGCCGACATTGGGGCATGAACCGATTTGGCTGTAAAGGAAGAAGAGCATGTGCCGCGGTTTGCAATGCTATGCTGCAATGGGGAACAGTCCTGATATATCCGCTTTTATCCTTCGGGGGTCATTTTTTTCATTGCAATCAGCGTTGCCAGCATGATTAAAGGGAATATACAGCCCGTCAGCAGACCCGCCTGAAGATTATCTCCGGCATGCTGCGAAAAATATCCCACCACACTCGGCCCAAATGCGCCGCCCATGTCCCCTGCCATTGCCAGCAGCGCAAACAGCGCCGTACCGCCTTTGGGAATCCTCGGAGCAGTGATGCTGATGCTTCCGGGCCACATAATACCCACTGAGAAGCCGCACATGACACAGCCAACTAAGCCCCAAATCGGCATTGCAGATAGACCGGCCAAAAGATAGCTCACGACGCAAATAACGCCCGATATAAGCATAAACTTTATCAAATCTATCTTTTCTCCGAATTTGCCATACAGCATACGCGAAATTCCCATTGTGGTTGCAAACAAGCACGCCCCTGCCAAATCGCCGACAGATTTCGTTAATCCTAATGCGGATTCTGCAAAAGCTGATGCCCACTGCGCCATTGACATTTCAGATGCTCCAGCACAAATCATAAGGATGATTGCAGCTGCAAAAATAGGCTTTTTCAGCAATTGACGCAGCGACATTCCTTGTCCGTCTTCTACCAGACGCTCAATCGGACAAGTAGCAAAATTGTAGATATTATACAGCGGAATGATTGCCCATACGCAAGCCAGTATCTGCCATTTGTCGATGCCGAAAATTGCAAAGTACAGCGTAGAAAGCAAAATCACGCCCACACTGCCCCAGCAATAGAAAGAATGAAGAAGGCTCATCACCTTTTCCTTATGTTCGAAGGGACAGGCTTCCACAATCGGACTGCACAGTACCTCAATAAGGCCGCTCCCGAATGCGTAAAAAAACACGCCGATCAGTATTCCGATATAGGGCGATACGATATTGGGTAAAACCGCAATGCCAATCAGACCAAGACCAGCTAACAGCTGCGACGCCACAATGGATTTTCGGTAGCCAATAGCATCTACATACTTTGCGCATATTAAGTCTACGACCAATTGCGTCACATAGAACACCGCAGGAATTAAGGCAATCTGACCCAGCGAAATGTTGAAATCAGAATGAAACGACCAAAAAAGCAATGGCGCAAAATTAGCGGCAATTGCTTGCGTGATGAGGCCAAGGTAGCAGGCTCTTAATGTTTTGCTGTAGTTCTTCATGACTCGAAGTGCTCCTTTCAGAATTCTCTTGAATAATATCACGTTTATTTTGGAATAGCAATTGACTTTTCCACCTTATTGTTGTACAATATCACAATACAGAGGAGGTTGGCATGTTTGGAGAATAATAACGAATTGAAAATCATCACAGATGAAACGCTCATGGAAAAGCGAAACCACGGTCAACCGGCATTTCCGTTCCAATACTATCTGGAAGACATCTGGGATTTCGACTTTCATACGCTCGGTTGGCATTGGCATCAAGAAATTGAATTTGTTTATGTGCAAAGCGGCGAAGCACACTGCTGTGTCGGAAAAGATCGTTTTTCTCTGCCAGCAGGCAGCGGCTTATTTATCAATACGAAAATACTACATCAATTTACAGCAGAGCACCCCACCGTGATACCTAATATTGTTTTTTCTCCGGTGCTGTTAGCTTCACCAGAAAGTTTTGTATATCAACAATATGTTAAGCCATTGCTTGTTTCCGACATTCCCTATTTGGTTTTTGAGCCGCTTTCTTTATGGCATAAGGAGATACTTTCACTGCTGAATCAAGTTTTCAAAACACAAGAGCAGCCAAATTTCAGGGAGTTGACAACTTTGCGACTGCTGACCTCCATTTGGGAAGTGCTGTATGAAAATATGGAATCCAGGCTTCAGCAGGGGCAGCCTGTTAAAAGAGACCTCAATGCTTCTCGCCTGCAAATGATGATGAGTTTTATTCATAGTCATTATGCTGACCAGATTTCCCTTTCTGATATTGCAAATTTTGCCCATATAAGCAATAACAGTTGTATGCAAATCTTCAAAAATGGCATTCGCCAGTCTCCAGTTTCCTACTTAATACAGTACAGACTGAAAAAAGCCGCTGAACTGCTGGCAAACACGGAAATGAAGGTTGCGGTCATATCAGAAGAATGCGGATTTCACGATGTCCCATATTTTTACCGCAAATTCAAAGAAATTTACGGAATCTCTCCAATTGAATATAGAAAAAGCAACCTGTAATAGCATTTCCAGATAAGAAAGTGCCGAAATCCCCCTCAAATTTCCCTTTTCCGGGAATTTTCCTCCCCCTTCGTTCGTTTCATACGCAGGGCGCACATTTCCAGCCCTCATCCACCCCAGAGAAAAGGAGCATCACCCCATGCAGCACATTTGGAAAGCCTTGCTAACCTCTCTGCTGATTTTCGCCCTTGCCGCCACCGCTTGCCTCGCCGAGGACAGCGAAGCGCAGTATCAGGCGTATTCCTACACCATTTTCAGCCTGCGCCGAACGCCCAGCGAGAGCGACCGCGGCATCAGCGTGCAGAAGAAGACAAAAATCCTCATTCTGGAATGGGACGACGCGTGGTGCAAGGTGCAGGTCGGCAATAAGGTCGGGTATGCCAAACCGGAATGGCTGTACCGCGTGCAGTCGCTGGATGCGCTGCATTATCCCCTGCAAAATCTGCCGCATCGCATGAGCGGATATGTAGAATTTTCGCAGGATACGCTGATTACGGGCGGCAAATTCAAGGGCTGCACCGCGTCCGCCGGGCAAATTGCCTGTGTGGAAGCGCAGGCGGACGGCGCGTACCTGCTGCCCGTCTGGCGCGGCGAGATGCAGCTGACGGACGAAATCGGCACCTATCATCCCTTCGCAGATTGTGAAACCGCCGAACCCGGCGACATCATCGGCGGCTTCACCACCTTCTACGGCGACCAGCAGGGGCAGGGCAAGGCAGCGGCGCGCGAGCACAACATCAGCGAAGGGGTCAAGCGCATTGACGGCGTGGCGGTGGAGCGCGAGGAAACATTCTCCTTCAACGCGCTGTGTGCGCCATACCGCCATTCAAACGGCTATGAGCTTGCGCCGAATGTCAGCACGGACGGCTTCGGGTACGGCGGCGGGGTGTGTCAAGTAACGACGACGCTCTACAACGCCACGCTAACGCTGCCGCTGCAAATCGAGGAGTGGGCGCTGCACAGCAAGCAGGGTGTGGTGTATGTGCCGCAGTTTTTTGATGCTGCCGTGGGCAATTACAGCGACTTCACGTTTGTGAATCTGCTGCCTTACGGGGTGCAAATTCATGCATCCGCGCAGAACGGCGTGCTGACGGTGCTGTTCTGCCGTGCGGAGGAAGATTCGCAGTAAAAAAATCCACATGAAAAGAACCGGCATGTCCCGCCCTTGATGCGGATGTGCCGATTCATGTTTTGGGCATAGTTTGCCCGTCGGATACCATTGACTGCTCTGCGAACCTCAGCGGCGGCGGCGCATCACGTCATCCGCCACTTCCAGCGTTGCCGCCAGTGCATTGTTGACGCGCTTCATCTCGCTCAGGTTATAGTCGCGCGGCCAGCTCATCATTTGGTCGCGTATTGCGCCACGAATGCGCTCTACCATTGCCTCGCCTTCCGGCATCAGCCCGACAAGCACCTTGCGCCGGTCTTTGTCGCTGCGCTGGCGTGAAATCAGCCCCCGCGCGCAGAGTGTTTCCACCAGCGGCGTCACGTTCGGCTTGGCGATGCACAGCCGTTCACTGATTTCCCCAATGCTGATTTTCCCCTCGCGCAGCACGCAGAGCACCAGCAGGCTGGAAATCGGCATCCCCAGCGAATGCGCAATGTCATCAATGCGCAGGAAATACTTCGGCATTTTGTAGAGCGCCTCGAAGAGATTGTCTGTCATTCCCTCCATGAGCGCGGTATCGTCCGTCCAGACCTTTGGCATTCGTAAATCCCTCCAGTTTTCGTGAATCTCGGATAAATGATAATTCAATCCACGCTCCCCGCCCAGGGAGTGACACCTTGCAGCTTGCGGAGGACAAAACGCTTGCGATTGAAACGAAGGGTCGCAAGAAACATCCCGCGTTTTCATGTCGTTGCGCGATGCCGCTATTTCTCGTTTTCCCTCATCATCTGTATAATAGCATACTTATTTTCAGCGTGCAAGCGTGGTTGTACACGCTTTTTTGTGTTTTGCGAATTCTTACCTGTACTTTTTTTGTACTTTGCAGGCAGCCGTTGTTATACTATTTCCAGATAAGAATGCGCCAAGATGCGCCGCGAATTTTTCATTCTG